>Ga0308168_1001792_pt1 | contig 18755 bp, 16 predicted proteins | sample PhyCR2_FD_202133 | JGI IMG/M metagenome (GOLD analysis project Ga0308168, IMG submission 202133) | Phyllosphere microbial communities from UC Gill Tract Community Farm, Albany, California, United States - DLSLRC.R2 | ecosystem: Host-associated > Plants > Phyllosphere > Unclassified | place: USA...
ACGCTTCGGGTCGTGCGGGTCAGAAGGCGGATATTCAGCCTTTCCTCCAGGGCTTTCATCGCGTGGCTGAGTGCAGACTGAGAAACGCCCAGCTTACCCGCTGCTTTGGTAAAACTTCGCTCCTTTGCCACCACCAGAAAGATTTGCAGTTCGTTGAAGTTTTCTTTGAGCATCGGCGATTTCCTTATGGGCAAAATAAAATTGCTGCCTCGTGGAACGGATGTTTTTTTACGGCGATGTTTCAATGCCTGAAACACTCACCGATTTGCCAAAAGATATTGATGCTGTCATTTTTACGCTCGATTCCAATGACCAAGGTCGCATTGGTAACGCCTTAATAGTAAGGAATATGGCACAAGAGGAGAACGTGGTTTACATCGACAGCAGGTATGTGGCTGTAATCAGTGGGCTAATAGGAACATAACACATCACATATATCATTTGATAAATATAACTATTTTCTTGTTTCATCTTTATAAATGCCCCCTTTTGTGCCCCCACCTTGTTTTTCATGCGACTCGATGAGACTTTCATCGAGTCGTTAATCTCATCAAATTCTTCACGTATCGTGGAAATCTTCGCAGATCTCCATCCTCTCACAGCAGTGATCGGCTAAGAGCAATATTACTTACCTCCCTGTAAGAACACCGGCTCATCAGCCCGCACGCTTTCCTGGCTTGAAGAATGTCTGTCGCAGTCAAATATGGTGCTTGTACCTGAGAGGTAAATCCATTGTGATCGATACGAACTAACTCATATTTCTCTACCAGAAAGTTAACGGCATTAGCCAGAGTGATACCGGCATCGATATGCTCCTTTATAACGGTTTCATCACTAAAAGGTGTGTCGCTTAGCATCAGACCATAGTGCTGTTCAAGCAGACGAGTAAGTAACATTTGCCAGATAGTCACGGGCGTCAGGCATGGCTTCGCCGCCCGCATATTTTTTGCAGGTAGAAATTTCATTTTTTCTCTCGTGAAAATAATTAACGTTGAGTGGGATAAACGGCGATGTATATGTAGCCGCAACTACCAAGCGTATCGGCTTCGCAGGTGAGTCCGTTGTGGTAAAGCATGACGCTGTGTTGATAGCTGGGATTGAGCTCGCCACTGATGAGCATTAGTTCCAGTTGTTTGAGTATTAATGGAAATGCCTGGTCGAGGCTCAACGCATCCTCGTCGCTGAAAGCACCATTAAACCCGGCGCGGTCAGCGAGAAAATGCACCCGGCTGCCTTCCTGTACCAGACGAGCTCCAAAGAGGAGGTTATCGCTATTGTTCCCCAGTGCCTACATCGAATTATTTATGGCAGAGGTGCGGCATCGCTGACGGTCAATGATGACCTGAACGTCAGCTTATTTACCCAGGAGCATCTGCTGGCTCATCATCCGATGCTGGAGGGGGTTTTGCTGTCTGAGTGCGTGCGTTTAAAACAGCGTCCTCTGGCGAACAAGCTTATCAGCCTGTTCCGGCAATTCAGCGGTAGTGAGCTGCGCCTGAAGCTGGTCTGGCTGTGCTGGTACGATTTGATGCTGGGTTATTGCCTTGATGACTGGACCGACAACCTCAGGTTCAAAAAAGACATAGAGATGGATAACTGGGTCAATGACCGGCAGGCAGAAAACCCGGCATTGACCAGTCTGATGGACGAGTATGTCTGCTTTGCGTGGCGAACGACTGCTGAAGGGGTGAATCAGGCTTTATCCCAGACCCTGCAAGGGTGCTGAGGTCAGCCAGAGAGTTAAAGTTAATCTAGGTTAATTAATATAATTAATAGGCACCCCCTATTTACCACCGTCACCGTGAACCCACACAACTCTCCAGCCATAGCCCTTCCTGAGGGCCTGGTACATTCCACTTGCTGGCCCTCACCAGCACTAAAGAAACTCATCCGATGCAATACAAACAACGATGGGAGCCCGACTGGTTTCTGCAGTCTCTCCTGGACAACCATATCGACACACTGGTAGAGCGCTATTCCTGCCTGCGGGCACTCCGAATCGATCTGTTCTATCAGGACCATACCGCTAAGTTCTTCCTGCATGATCATCGGCAATTTGAATGGGATGTCCGAAAACTAATGGACCGTATGATGCGACCCGAAGCGGTGGTCGGTTTCTTCTGGGTTATCGAATGGACTGAAGATCACCACTACCACGCTCACGTTGTCTTCTGGCTGGATGGCAGTAAAACCCAGAACACATATCCCTGGGTTCAACAAGCCGGTTTGCACTGGAGTGATATCACTGAGCAGGAAGGCTGGTATCACCGATGTGAGTTTAAAGAGCATTACAGGGCCAATATCAATATTCCGGTGCGTTATAGCGATCCGGGCAGTATCGCCAATATCCGGCAGGTGCTGGCATACATGACCAAAATACAACAAAAGCAGGGGCTGCAATTGTTTGGTTGCAATGAGGTCCCTGAGCGACCAGCAACCGGACGACCACGCAAGACTGACTTCTGAGTCAGTCTGTTTTTTACGTCAGCAATTCATAGTGTGACAACCACACATCAATCCCCCTCCCAATCCCTTTGATCCATTCAACCGTATGGCATCTGTCTGCCCTTCAGGGACGGCTTGCGCCTGCGTGTTGTCTGGCTGGAGCCACGAATATGTTTGCCAAATCCTTTCTTGCCCTCGATGGTAACGGTCGTCTTATCGGTGCACATACCGCGCAGACAGCGCCTCATGACCGCTATACCTGCCATCTGTGTGGAAGCATCCTGCAATACCATCCCGAATACGGCACTAAACGTCCGTGGTTTGGACATTTGACTAACATGCTAACGAAGAACGGTCAGCGGCACTGCCCGTATGTAAATCTTGAGACAAAGGAAGTAAAACAAATGCGTAAGTTGCGCCGTTACGTGGCAGATGCTCAACCCGTGGTATTAAAAGGGGACTGGCACTGTAGAGGCTGCAACAACGATTACCATGGAGAGCGCTATTGCCTGACATGCGGTACTGGCGACTTTAGCCATATGCTGAAAGGAGTAAAACTGTGAGAAGACGACTTATTGGTGGGACCACAACAGCAGTAATTATCTTCTTGATTAGTGGATATCGCTCATAGCCCCATTCATCCTGTCTGTGATTATCAATAAGCACAAACTCTTCAACATCCTCCTAACTTTACGGCGATGACCTAACGGATAAATCCATCGCGATGCCCCCGCAGGGCAGCTGGTGCATACATCTGGCGATGGCTCGTGAGTGGCGTGACGTAGTGAACAAGCATGGCTAGGATGTGACACTGCCTGATGTGAGAGTCAAAGGTAAGCCAGTAGCCTCAGATACAAGTAGTTGGCGGGGCAGCTCGGCGTATGCAGCGGCCAGCCCGTGACTGCGTCGGCTTCTCATTACTGAATGATTAATGCTGTCTGACGGGAAAGCACTTTCACCAAAAAGTTTGAACACAGGGCCGGTAAGCTCCGCTCTTTTTAAATGGCTCATTTGCTCCAACGCTTAGTGTAATGTAAAAATCTCCTTCGAAAACAATCATCCTCTTAGAGTAGAGGCCGATAAATCGCTATGGATATAGGTAAACAGCGGTCATAAATATGCCAGCTCCGGCGTGTGGATAAATATACGTGCGGAGCCGCGCTAAGAACTGAGGAGGGGAAGCAGACAGTGAAACTTTATGAGAACGTGGTTATTGGGAATTTCCTGTACGGACTGGGCGTCTCTGTAGGGGCACAGCTTCGCGGGCATGTATTGCCAGCATCTGTCAATCTGCTCCAACAGACGCCTGAGGACAAGGCGCTGGCTGATGTCCTGCTTTCCTTTCCCGGTACCCTACGGCTAATTGAGTTCAAATCTGCGGATAACCACTCTGGTAAAGAGGCCGCCCGTTTCAGAAAGCTCTCTCACGCGCTAGGAAGTGATGTGAGGCTGAGGCCGCTCTCTCACCGAATCCACTGGTATGTTGAAACCACGCCTGACGTTCAGGTGGGTGTGAATACCTACTTTTCGAGCTATCTCATCGCCCTCTCTCGGTCCACCCGTCAGGCTGAGCCCCTGAACCTTGAGAACTTTATTGCACAGACAACCCGTAGCATCTTTTCGACTCAGGTTAATGCCGAAGATCCGGTTGCCGTCAGTGACTACCTTAAACTGGTCAGGTGGTGCCAGGGCGTGGACGCAGAGAGCAACGCGGGCGCGCTTATCGTCGTTTGTGACGGCAGCGGTAATCTGAGGTATGCAGAGCTGAAGAATATGATGGAGCTTTCGATGACTCATGAGAAATGGCTCCTGTACAGGCATGAAGTAGATCGCCAGCCAAAGCTGGAGAGAGAGCAATCATTAGACCACGACAGAGGGATTGAGCTGAGCCTATGAAAAACACAAATTCCGTCAGTGAACATGACATACGCCTCTTTTTTGAGGCCGCAGACAGGCTCCTTCAGGCCGCACAGCAGCAGGGAAAAACAGCAGACAGAGCAACGTCAGCACTGATTCATTCCGCAACATCTCATGAAAAACAGATGAGAGAGGTCAGAGATGATGTTATCAGTGCCGTTACAGCAATGGCCGACTCAACGGCTCAGAGGTCTGCACGACTTCTGGCGGACCATTTCCGCGAAGCCGATCGAGCCGCAGACGGTGCAACTAACCGCTATGAACGAGCCTGCAGGTCTCTTGGTTGGCGAAGCTGGCTCTGGTTTCTGGCTGCACAGGGGGTTCTGTGCAGTGTGGTCATTGTGCTTATCCTGACGCTTGTTCCCTCACTGGATGAGATACACGAGCGACGCTCAACGCTGGCGCAGCTACATAAGGAGACTGAGGGCTTCCCGTTATACTGGGGAAATTGCAACGTTGACGGCAAAGTCACCCGGTGTTTCCGGACGGATGATAAGGCAGGAAATTTTACGTCTGAAGATGGCAGCACCTGGCACGTTCCATGGCAGAAACCTTAGGCCAGGCAGGGCTTGGGATAAACACATCGGTACCCTGCCTGCAAAAGACTCCAGGTCCGACAGAATTTCTCAGTGCCATCGCCTGAATTTTCGGAGATGAGAGTGCGACGTCAAAAAAAGAGAAAAAGCCCCACAGGTTTTTCGATGGGGGCTTCACTCGAGTGCGGCTGCTGTGAGCGAGGAGCGGACATTATGCTCGAAAAACCACTCCGTCAACATAGGTGAACCCTCAATAAACTCACGCAACAGCTGTATTGAGAAGGCTTAGCAGGGAAGGTGTTGCGCGACCATGAGAATCTCAATTGCAATAAAATCTGGTTGAAATTTAGTAATTTTCATTGCAACATGCATGCAGCACTAGCGTTCCGCTTAGTATGTGACAATCAACTTTTTAAATCGTTAGATTTTGCTTTTTTGATAAAAGCGTCCTTTTTGGACCTATCGGTAAGGCCCCACCATCGCCACCTACGATGGTGCCGTAGCCGACGACATTACGTACGGTCGAAAAGATAACACTGGCTGCTACTGACGATTGTTGATGTAAACATCTTTGTTGTCTCCACCCTTGAGCATGGGTAGACCGTACGTAACTTTGTTTGGTGAAATTATGGACAAATTCAAGCCATACAGTAAATCAAAAGCCCCTATTTCATCACTTCAGAAGCTTGCTCAAACTTTATCCATTCCGGTTGATGAACTGAATGAAATTGCGGCACTAACGGAAGATGAGAAATACGTAAGAAAGGAACTTCCAAAAGCAGATGGAAGCAAAAGAGTTGTTTACTCCCTTCATCCAAAGATGAGATTGTTACAATCTCGAATGAACAAGAGAATTTTCAAAGAATTAGTAATCTTCCCCCCATTTCTCTTTGGTTCTGTACCTAGTAAAAATGATGGTGCAAATTCCAATATCAAACGCGATTATGTATCTTGTGCAAAGGCTCATTGTGGAGCCAAAACAGTATTAAAAGTAGATATAAGTAATTTCTTCGATAATATTCATAAAGACTTGGTTCGTGATGTATTTAATAATGTATTGAACATTCGAGATGAAGCTTTGGAATATGTCACGAATTTATGTTGTAAGGGCGATTTTGTAGTTCAGGGAGCATTAACATCAAGTTATATAGCAACTCTTTGCCTTTACGAACAAGAAGGTGACATTTATCAAAGAGCGAAAAGGAAAAATCTAGTTTATACCCGTTTAGTTGACGATATTACCGTATCATCCCAAATTAATGGTTATGATTTCACGCAAATATTAAGTCATATTGAAAACATGCTTTCCACTCATGATCTGCCTGTAAACAAACGTAAGACTAAAATATTTCATTGTTCATCAGAACCGATAAAAATACATGGATTGAGAGTGGATTACAAATCTCCACGACTACCTAGCGATGAAGTGAAACGCATTAGGGCATCCCTACATAATCTCAAAAAACTTGCTGTAAAAAACAACACCAAAACAAGCATCGCATACAGAAAAGAATTTAACAGATGCATGGGCCGCATAAATAAGCTCGGACGAGTTGGCCATGGCAAATATGAGTTATTTAAAGAACAGCTATTGGCAATTAAACCAATGCCATCACCACGAGATATTGCAATAGTTGAGGCTGCTGTAAGTAGTCTCGAAATTTCATGTTCAAAAGGCAATAATAACAAACATTGGTATAAGAGAAAATATAACCTTACATTATATAAATTAATTATCCTTACTCGTTCGAAAGCATTTGATGGAATTGTAGACGTGTTTAAAGAACGCTTAAAGAAGGTAAGACCAGCGTGAATGGGAAATTAAAAGCATTAATCTATATAGTTGTATGTGCAACTATTTTTTTTGTATTTTTTGCTATTATATCATTGTATCAGACGATTGATGATAAAAAACTTTATGAAAAAAGTTTTTGCCTAAGCAGCCAATGTCTAGATAATTTCGCAAAAGAAGTTTCAGGGATTACTTTATACTTCCAAGCGTTTGGTTGGTTAATGACGACTTTTGTAACTGTTTTTGGTGTGATTATCGCTTTGATGACTTATTATTCAGGAATTAAAAATAGTAATAATAGTAACTATACTGCTCATCTTACTATGTTTCGAGAGTTTTCTAATGCTGAACTTTGCAAAAGAACCAGTATTTACCCTGAAGGTATAAACCTATTTCGTTGGTATAAAGTAATGTTCCCGAAAGCAAAGGACGGGGATATTTCAGTATCTAATAATTACCTAGCTATAATCAATAACATTCAGGATGTTATTAACGAGGCAAATGCACACATTACTGATGAAAATAAAGATTACAAATATAAAACTCATCAAAGAAAAATGATAGCAGTGCTTGATGAGATAGGCATACACATTAGCAATGGTCCAAAAAATACTTTTATCGATATAGAGGGGCAGGTTTTTGATTATATTGACACCGTGAATCTTTCATTCAGTCATAAGGTTGTTGAGCTAAGCAAAATTAAAAGAAGATACATTTAAAGCTAATATTCTGATTAGCTGTATTGATATACTATTTGCTCTAAGCATTGCTTTGGCACTCACTTTATTGATATGAAAGCATTTATGTTTTGTGTTGACAGCACTAAGCAGTACACATTTAATCACTTCTATTTTTCATTTGAGCATAAAAATATTTTATTAAAATTGCATGGTTCTGTTGAACTACGCGGTAACGCTTCCAAGTCACTTCTACTATGTGTAGCGTCAGTGAGGTACATGAAGTATCCAGACTGACATCAATTTGTTATTACTTTCGACGTAAGAGCACTGCGGGTTCATATAACCGAGTAGAGTTCTTTGCCCTGAAGTGTTCTGGTAACCCGTATAGTTCCTGATTAATATCTGACTCCAAAAGGTGAATATTGATCACGACCAGCAGTGATTCCTTTGTGAATAGGGCTATATGTACCACTAGATACGTTAAATTAATTGCCTATAAGTCAAAATTGCAAACTTCCGCTTCTGCCACAAAGCCGCCTCCCCCTCTAAGTTAATGACCCCATCTAATAAACCCCAGCTAATTACCCTATCTAATTGAATAAGTCATTTTGCATTATGCTTTTCCAACACAACAGCTGAAGGATAACATCATGCAAACTGTAAAACTGAACAACGCTTCTTCATGGGGATGTCCTCATGTGGCTTATGAAGACATTACTAACATCGAAGTGTGTTAATCAACGGGGAGCAGGTCAGAGTTACTGGCCTCAATAGGCAGCACGAGAGACTCATATGACAATACGATGGCAGAAAAGGGCTGTACAAAGCGGAGGTGACCCACAGGCAAAGCTGAAAAACCGGCAGGATGTTGAACTGGCCACTCTGAAATGGATGGACTGGTACAACAATTACTGATTAATTGAACGTACCGGATCTATATCCCGCCAGTGGGGGCAGAAAAAGCGTATTACGCTTCACTGAATGAGGGGGATGTGGCAGTCTGAATACTCAGGCAAAATACTCTCCAGGATTACCGGGGCGGTTTATCCATTAATCGGCAAGCGGCTTGGGTATCTGCATTTCGCTGCATCGTTTTGCCAGTAACTCTGTACTAATGCCATTCAGCACAGTTATACGCTCCGCGAGCCAGCTCCAGACCAAGTAGTGCAGCGTTTCCCGCTCCTAGGACAAAGTCTGCGCGGCATCGTGTGGATTAATCTCTGACATTGCGTCTCCTCTCCTATGGGATACATTATCAGAAATCTTTGCATGTTGATGAATGAAAGAAATCTGGCCTACTTCTCATTGATTGGCTCGACTGAAACTGAGAGGGAAGAGATTGACGTCATTTTGCAAGATACGCGGGAAAGCGCTGGCGATGGGTTCTTTAAATAAGTCGATTTCGAATCGGGAAAATCTTGACGTTATCAGAACTGATTGATTGGGAGAAGCGACGTGAGGCTATATGAGAAGTGGTGTGAGTCCATTAAAGAAAATGACGGACGCAAGTACTACTGGACGTATGTCGAGAAGGACGGCGGCCGCGATGATATCCGCGAGGACCTTGCTGAAACCATTCGCTCGCACTATGACCGACTTGAACGCATCGCCGATGACGTAGGGCGACTAGGATACAAGGTTGCAGCCAAGATCCTCAGCGAGGCAATGCCTAATACACCCAAGGGACGCTCTGGCGACCTCGGCGAAATTCTTGCAACTGAACTAGTGGAGGAAGAAATCGGTCTGCGGGTACCCGTGCGCCGGCTCCGCTACAAGGATGGCCGTAACATGGCCATGCGCGGCGATGACTTCATCGGTGCGGGCTACCAAGACAATAAGCTCTGGCTGCTAAAAGGTGAAGCTAAAAGTAACCAGAAGCTTGGCAAAACCACGGTTACCGCCGCGCGCAAGGTCCTCGACCGCGACAATGGCCGCTGCACGCCTGACTCGCTGCTGTTCGTCGCCAATCGCCTGCTGGAGAGCAACGACGCTGGCGATAACGCACTGGGTCGCGACCTTCGTGACGAAGTGGGTCTTAAGTCTATGCCAGCCGATCGCATCGACCACATGCTCTTCACCGTGTCGGGTAACGGCCCTCACGCTTCCCTGAAAGAGAACCTTGAAGCCGCTGGAGTCAACAGGGACCATTACGTCGTGAACATTCACGTCGAAGACCATCAGGATTTCATTGCGGCAATGTACCTAGAGGCGGAAGATCTTGGAGACGACTGAAGAATTAAGCACCTTCCTGACGGCCGCTACAGTTGACGGTATTCTCGGGCGCCTCCTCTATCGCGGCGCAGCTTGGTCGTTGATGCGCAAGAATGGCGTATTGCCGCAAAACGCTCCGCCGCTTGGCGCAACCATCGAAACAGATCTTGCCGAGCACGGTTTTGCCCTGCTTCGAGGCGCAATGGCACTGCGGGCTCAGGCTGGTGCTTCGGAACTCACTGGCAAGGCCTTTGAGCGCGCAGCCAACGCCTTCGAAGCCCTCGTGCGTAATGGTGATCCAGAGTCGCCTGATCGTGGATTCCGCCGCACCATTGCTGCTGCAGCCTACCATCTAGCCGGCTTCTCGGCCGTCGCCTTTTCAATCTTCAACGAGATAGAGGAAGACCTTAACGTCTCACCCGGCGAAATAGCGATCCGACACCTGATACTGCGCGATCTCGATCAACTTCGCGGCTTCGTTCGCGAGTGGTTGGATGATGGGGCTCACGGCGATGAGCAGATCGCGGCGGCCCTGCAGGGCGGAGACGCTGACGTCGACGAAGTACTGTCGACAATTCTCAATACGACGATCTGCCGTGCCCTGGCATTTTTCGACTTCGCGCTTGAGACGGGCGAGGTTGAGTCGTTCGAAGCCGCGCGAGGGCTCCTTACCACCGCTGTTGGGCTTGCCGACAACGCTGAGAACGTCCCGCTGTGGTGGATCTCGAACCTCTGCCGTCACCTGATCGACGACTTGTGGCAACACTCACTACACCAGAATTTGCCGACTGAGCCACCCGAGGGTGCGGAGGAAAAATATCCCGACCTACGGCGGTTGTTTATATCTTCCCTTTACGCCCGCAAGACCTCAGAAGTGGAGCTATGGCCATCGCAGCGCGAAGCCGCCCAGCGTTCCACAGACGTCACTGACGATCTGGTCGTCGCCCTGCCGACCAGCGCGGGCAAAACACGGGTGGCAGAGATTGCCGCGTTAATGACCCTATCCTCCGCACGCCGGGTGCTAATCGTCACACCGCTGCGCGCTCTTTCGGCCCAGACCGAACGATCTTTCAGGAAGACCTTCGCGCCCCTAGGGTTTGGTGTCTCTTCTCTCTACGGCGCCAGCGGCCTTTCGGCCGGTGATGAAGACGCCCTCCGCACACGGGAGATCATCATTGCGACGCCCGAAAAACTCGACTTCGCGCTGAGAAGCGACCAGACGTTGATTGACGATGTCGGCCTGATCGTCCTCGACGAAGGCCACATGATCGGTCCTAGTGAGCGCGAAATCCGCTATGAGACGCTCGTGCAGCGTCTACTTCGGCGCACGGATGCGGCAGAGCGCCGAATAGTTTGCCTTTCCGCGATCCTGCCAAGCGGCGACGAACTCGACGACCTTACCGCATGGATTCGTTCCGACGAACCCGGGGAGCCTGTGCGTTCCGACTGGCGCCCAACGCGCCAGAGATTCGGCGCGCTTACCTGGCGAGGTAAGGACGCGTTGCTACGGCTCGATCTAGACGACGATGGCCCCTTCCTTGACAAATTCGTCGCGGAAAAACCAGCGCTCGGGAAGGAGAAGAAGCCCTATCCACGCAAGAACTCGCACCTCGCTCTGTTCGCGGCATGGGAGTTCGCGAGCCAGGGCAAGCGCACCTTGATCTTCTCTACCCAAGCAAACTGGGTCGAGAGCTACGGCAAACAAGTCGTGGACCTCTGCAAGCGCGGCTATCTGGACTCGTTGCTGGAAGACGAGGCTCCAATCGCCCGCGCCCTAGAAGTCGGCAAGGAATGGTTGGGCGAGGATCACCCTGCCGTGGCCAGCCTGAAGGTGGGCGTTGCCATTCATCACGGCCGACTGCCGAGCCCGTTCCTACGCGAACTGGAACTGCTTCTATCCGAAGGAGCGCTAAAGGTCATTGTCGCTTCGCCGACGCTCTCGCAGGGCCTCAATCTCAACGCTGCCGTGCTGCTTGTGCCCGCGCTATATCGCGCCTCAGAGAAGATCAAAGGCGAGGAGTTCGCGAACGTGGCCGGCCGCGCCGGACGTGCATTCGTCGATGTCGAGGGGCTGATCGTCCATGTCATGTTCGACAAAATCAAATGGCGAAAGAAAGAATGGAGGGAACTGGTCGCCTCTGCCAAGGCCAGGACGCTTAAAAGCGGCCTTATTCAGATCGTTGCCGAAATCCTTGAGCGTCTATCACGCGAGGGCGTCTTGGATATAGATGACGCATGGGAATATCTCGCCAACGCCCGCGAGGCTTGGAGGTCACCTGACGAAGAAGCAGTGGTAGCAGAACGACTGGCAGCCGCAGTGGAATACGACGCTTCCACCGACGATGAAGACGAGACGGATGACGAGGAGGAAACCATCGACGAGGAGCCCCTGTCTCAGCTCGTCGAACGCCTCGACGCCACCGTATTCGGTCTGATCGAAGCCCTAGACGCTGATCGCGCCGATCTACCTAAACTTCTAGACGAGGCGCTCAGGGGGTCACTCTGGGCTCGCCAAATTGCTCGGGAGGACGAGAATGTCGCTTCCCTGCACCGGAAGGTATTCGAAGCACGCGCTGCTCTCATCTGGAAAGCTACCACCACCCCTACGCGACGCGGGCATTTCTCGATGGGAGTAGGACTCGAAGCTGGCCTCCTCATCGACGCTATGGCGGACGAGTTGGCCGAACTCATCGACAGGGCAGACAGTGCAGCGTTGAGCGGCGACATCAACGAACTCGCCGATGCTCTCGGCGGACTCGGCGAACGCCTGCTGTTCATGCGGCCTTTCATCCCTGACAAGACGAACGCGCTGCCGCCGAACTGGAAAGCTATCCTACGTAGTTGGGTGTCCGGGGAAGAAGTCTCCATGATCGGTCCGCAGAACATGCGGGCGGTCGAAGATGCCTTCACCTATCGGCTAGTCTGGGCGCTAGAAGCCGTCCGCACCCGGCGCATGTCCTTCGGCTGGTCGCCGGATACGGTGGCGGGCGCTGCTGCGGCTGCGGTCGAAACCGGTGTCCCCCAGTTCATGATGGCGATGCTGATCCGCGCAGGCCTGCCGTCACGGCGCGCGGCAATGGCGGCCATCGAAGATGCTGAACCAGTCTTCGTCACACCCGCAGAAATGCGGGCCTGGCTTGAATCTGACGAGATTACGGCCAAAACCGACGCAGGCGACTGGCCAACACCCGACACCTCCGCGTTATGGGCTCGCTTCCGAACCGAAGCTCTCAGCGGAGGCATCCAGAAATGGTCCGTCGAACGCTATAAGCGCCTACTCGATACCGAGTCCTCCCCGCCCGCTGGCCTCTATAGAATCCTCACCGACGAAGGGGACGCGCGGACTTGGCTGGCAACCCCCGACTACCAGCGGATCGCCGTCTTCAAGAAGCCAGCGGTTGATCCCAAGCCCAGTCTATTCTCGGGACAGTTGCCGGGCAAAACCCGGCTCGTGGATGCTCTACGCGTCGGCCGCGGAAAGTTACGTTGGCCGACTGCCGACGTCTAAAAGGGAACGGTCAAGATGCTGTATGCCTGGATCGACGAACAGAAGCGCGCACCTGTCGCGAAGGGAGAGTGAATAAACTGCCATGACTGTGGCGACATGCTAACCGCCGTTATGCTTGTCGAGAATGCGCCCCATGGGTGGCATAAGGCGGACGACTGTAATCCCTGGAGTTAGCCAGAAGTTTCTTGGCACCTCGTTTGGAAAGAGCACTTCGATATCTCCTTCCGCGAAATCGCGTTGCACGATTTCGCGGAAGGAGAGCTTCACCGAGTTGACATCCTAGTCCGTAGCAGGACTTATTCCATCAATGGGCTCATTGCAGTACCAGATATCAGCACCTAACTTCTGTTGCCAGGCCCAGACGTTCCGAACCGACGGCAATACTCTTCTGCCCCAAGAGCCATCACCTCAACGTCATGCTCGTTCACCTCGATAGCGTTCTTTACACTAAGCTCCCGCTTTAGGATTGCTAGCTCTGGAATAAACTTCGGCTCAGCCCGTCCATTAAATATCGCAGGAAGAAGCAAATACGCGCGCGACTGCCTGTAAATATTAAGAAAGTGGATCAGGTTGACATCGGTTTCTGCATGCATGGTTTGCATACGTGATGCCATCATGAAGGTCTTGCCTGACGTTTCGCCCTCATCATTAGAAAGCCTAGAAGTGATAAGAACACGGTAATGCGCCGGTTCGTCAACGGATATTCCACGCAGAATCGCCAGGTAAATTTCGTCCTGCTTATCGACCGTTCCTAGACGTTGACGCCAACGTAAAAAAATCTTCCTCGCGGCATCCTCGTGCTTAAACATGAGCGCAATCGCTGGAGGATACGAGGGCCCCCAATGAGTAAAAGCAGTTCCATTCCAACCAGCTTGATCCCAAAGATGAACATCTATAACTGAACGAACACCCAGATCGCGATGATCACTTGTTAGGGTCGGGGAACTTCGTTTTCCTACCGTCGAGCATCTTTCCTGATCCTCAACCGTGTCTAATAAGCGGCGGATGATTACGGGACGCGACGACTCAAGAGTGAACTCCGATATCGCCATCTGCGTCCAATCACTGAGCTTCGATAGCCCTTCCTTGAATACGCGTTGCCGACTATTGCCGACAATTACGACCATGCTAATGCGATCAAGCACCGCCTCATTGCTGAAGAGATGTTCGATCGTTTTTCGCATATCCTTCACGTAGCAAGTGGCAGCAAAAATCTCAGCAGCCAATCCAATCAGCATTTTCTGGATGTCGGCCTGCCGGGCAAATGTAGCTGGTTTGAGCCCAGTCGGCCAGCGAACTATCGCCGTCATTTCATCAGTATTGATCGTGTAGTCAGGTGCCAGCACTTCAGAACTATCTTGAAGTGATATAGTGAAGTTCTCTGTATGCGCTGCGGCGCCGCTTTCGATTGCGGTTGCAAAAAATGCTTCAACGGATCCTATTACTGCTTCTGCAGCAAGAACTAAGGCATCGGAGCACGGGTGAAAGACTGCCACACGAATGCCCTGAACTCTTGAGACAAGGCACTGCGAGTCTGCCTCGTTAAAGATGACAGGACCATGCTGGTTGCTAGATACCGGTTGGCTAGCAAGCAAAGTAAATAACTCGGCCACCTTCTCTGGCGTCTCTTCTTGCGGTATTGATCCCTCCCGACGAAGTTCGGCTTCATGGCCGAGCGCGTAAATCAGCGAATTTCGACTCTGTTGCAGACCGAGTCCACCAAGAACGTCAGGTAATCGTACAACGTGTTGAAGTTCTTCCGCTGTGAAATTTAGGATTTGGCTCGCCAGGATAAGATCTAACTCCGTAAGTCGCTTCGCGATACGCTCTTTTGATGAGTCTTCGAGCGGAAGCATCGCCGTACAACCTCGAACTAACCGAACAGCTTCGAGAGCGTCTGGAAGATGCCGAAGTTCGACAGCAATCCAAGCGAGGGCCATAACCATGGGTACGATCGAAGCCGAAAGGTCACTGTCCTCCTCGGCTTCGATGAACATCGAAGCCATTGCAAAAATGCATGTAGCCCGCGCAGCCCATAGCAATCCGGCACTACGATAAGCAAACGTGAGCAGTTGCAGCGCTTCGATCAGAGAATCGGCATATTCTTTTTTAGTGAGTTGCCGCGCGGCTTTGCCCAACAAACGAATGATTTCGAAGTTATCTTCGAAATCGAGTTGTTGCGCTCGCTTGAGAAGCACTAACGCCCCCTGAGCCTCACCGGTACGCTCAGAAACAAACGCTGCTACCTCGTCAACCAGTTGGACATAACTACTGTCCTTACCGGCGACGAGCCCGAACACCTCAATCATTTTAGTCAAACGCTCAGCAGAAAACTCACCGAGACCTCTCGCACGCTTGACGACATCCGAGAACTGCGGCCATAGCGAACTCAGTTTTTCAGTATCTTGTTTAAGTATCGCCTGATTGACTTCTATGACCAGTAACGACGACAGGGCCTCCAAGGCATTATTTGGACGTTCTTTGTTCTCAGCAATTAGCTTTAACCTCTTGGTCAATCTAGATGCTCGCTCTTCAAGCCTAGCCTCTTCGACCGTCAAATGCTGATGAATGACCGAGTTGAATAGCAATTGTACTAGATTACAAAGAAACTCAAGGTTTATGGCGTGATCCGTGTCGCTCACCAGATTCGCAAACTCGTCGTACCTTCCGTTCAAATACGCGATGTCATCGAACCACCAAAAGGCGGTCCAGATGGACTCGTAGTGCGCTTCCAACTTCTGGCGATAAGTTCCATCTTGTTCAGCGAGTCGAATTGCACGAGCAAACCGACCATCTGTCTCGATTCGTGGGAGCTCTAGATTACGCGACAACTTAGCTGCCACCAGAGATTCCGTAACTCGTTGCATTTTCATCCCAGAAAATGCCTCCGGATTGCCGAGCGTTTTCTCGATGTCTTCAAGTTGCTGTGAGCGGGAGTAATCTGTGGGTCCCAGACGCCTTGAGCCTGCAACCTCCTGCCCTACACCAAGGTAATTAAAGGCTAGGTCCTTACGATCATTACTGACGACCTGATCAACAATCCAACTCCGGTCAAGAATAGTGATGGTCACACCGTACTGTTTCGAAAGTTCATCCTCGACGCGGGCGCGATCCTTCGCCCGAGCGAACTGCGCTGTTACACAATAAACTTTCTGATAGCCACGCTGCGTCGCCACAATGCCTGCAACGTCATTGCGAACTTTCTCCGCCCACTTTCTCTTAGCACTGAAAGCGAATGCCCAACGCTCCTGTGCAGCATTTGCGTCCCCCACATACGTGAGAGTAGCAATCTCGTCGGCAATCGGAATAGTTTCTGAATCAGCTTTGCTGTCCCCTCCTCCCTCAGGACCGGTAGCAGGCTTCAAGTTTGGGCAGATCGTGCGTTCGCACAACTTGCGACAAAATATCTCGAAATCATGGGTCTGGTTACGCGATGTAATACTATCGAGGTGGTACTCAAGTGCCGAGGCATCGAGCTGATATGCTGTGCGATCGCTGGTATCCGAGTAAAATTCAGGACGCAGTTCGCGCATGAATTTTGATGGCGCCACCCCTTTTTCTTGTTCTCTTTCAGCCATTCATTACCTCTTAAATACGAGTTCCACCATCGTATACATGCGAAGAAAATGTTCGAGAATGCCGCCATGCACTTTTGCGTCAAGCGTAGGCTTCCATCACCTCTAAACCAATGCTCCCAGCTCGTTGTAACCAGAGTGTAAAGCGAGAACGTTTACCTATTCCCGAACAACCCATTTTTTATACAAAAAAAGATATTGAATTAGCCATCAAGATGCCTTAATGGCTGTTTTTTTTGCTATGTTTGCTTCGTGATATTTACTTTTACAACAATTTTCCCATTTCTAGCTCATCAATAAAATTCCCGTACCACTGCATCATCTCCCTCCTTCCTTCCAGATACAACGCATGGTTATACGTCCCACGAATTGCATTCTTATCGACATGCGCAAGCTGGGTTTCAATCCATGCCGTATTGAACCCTTCCTCATGCAAAATCGTACTCATCGTATGGCGGAAACCATGCCCCGTTACTTTCCCCGTATATCCAATCCGCTTAAACACCTGATTAATACTCGCTTCACTCATCGTCTTGCGGGGATCATTACGTCCCGGGAACACCAGTGGATATTGCCCTGACATCACTTTGAGTTGCTGTACGATTTCCAGTGCTTGGGTAGAGAGGGGGACAAGATGAGGCCGTTTCATCTTCATTCGCTCGGCAGGAATTTCCCACACAGCTTTCTCGAGATCAAACTCACTCCAGAAAGCACCTCGAAGCTCACCGGTACGAACTCCCGTAAGGATCAGCAAACGTGCGGCAAGAACAACTAACGGGCTGCCTGTATAGCCAGAGAGAGCTTTAAAGAAGTCTGGTAACTCCTCAACGGTAAGGAAGGGATAATGCTTCGATTCATGCCCTGACATAGCGCTGGTTAGATCCGCTGCAGGATTGTATTCCGCACGGCCGGTAACTATGGCGTAACGAAAGACTTCACTGCAGCGCTGGCGAACCTTCTTGGCCTTCTCTGTCGCGCCACGGCTTTCCATTCGACGCAGCACATTCAGCAGAACCAGCGGTTTGATTTCATTCACTGGCTGCTGGCCGATATAGGGGAAAATATCTTTATTGAAAGCTTCGATAATGTCGGAGGCATAACCTTCTGACCATCGGCTCACCTTCGTTCCGTGCCATTCAAGCGCCACTGCCTGAAACGTATTATTGAGCTGCACATCGCGAACCAGCTTTTCTTCTTTCTTGGCAAACGATGGATCGATACCCTCGGCCAGCTTTTTCTTGGCTTCATCACGTAGTGCCCTCGCTTGTGCGAGAGACACTGCTGGATAGACCCCAAAAGCCATACGCTTCTCTTTTCCATTGAAGCGATATTTCATCCGCCAGTATCGAGAACCAGAGGGAACGACTTCAAGATACAAACCAGCACCATCTGCCAGCTTATAGGCTTTCTCTCTGGGTTTAGCTGCATCTACCTGTCGCGCATTTAGCTTCATTGGGGGCATCTCCCTGGACCGAACACAGAATGCCCCCACTTATGCCCCCAACTGTAACTTGATTCCGGTTGAGTCCAGTTGATAACAGGAGATAAGATACGGGCTAGAAACCGCAGTATACGGGCTTTAAGTTGATTTCGGTAGACTCGAGAAGAGTTTGAAATGGTGCCGATAATAGGAGTCGAACCTACGACCTTCGCATTACGAATGCGCTGCTCTACCAACTGAGCTATATCGGCTTATCCAGGCGCGTCACGAGCGTGACTACGGTAGGCAAGGTTAAGAAAAAGCGTGCGCCTCGTCAACTCCCTTCCCGTTTAGTTGTTGTTTTTTACAGCACAACCTCGCTAATTCAGCACGAAAAGCATGGTGATTACCCTATCCATTTCCCTTATGGCTGTGTCTGCCATCACATCATGCAACAATTATTTAACATTAGCCCGTCATGTCTTCTTTTTCTTTCAAAATCAGCTATCTTGATTGTTATCCGACCGCGATCAAGCCCCGCCAATATAGGCCGATGATAAGATAGACCAGATACCAGATGTGCTGGATAGAGTGGATAAACTAATGCAAAAATTCGCAGTCACCGATGATCTGTCCAGCCCTGACCTGGAGCATAAAAGTACCACGCCTTT
>Ga0308168_1001796_pt1 | contig 18726 bp, 17 predicted proteins | sample PhyCR2_FD_202133 | JGI IMG/M metagenome (GOLD analysis project Ga0308168, IMG submission 202133) | Phyllosphere microbial communities from UC Gill Tract Community Farm, Albany, California, United States - DLSLRC.R2 | ecosystem: Host-associated > Plants > Phyllosphere > Unclassified | place: USA...
ATTTATCGGGGCATAGATTGAGGCATTCATGGAACTATTTCTATTCAAATGAAATTGATGGTTCAAATTTGGAAATCAGTCGTAAATCAGGATTGAGATGCTATCTCATGGGGTGGTCAAAAGACTCTAAAATGTCTGAAAACTATAATTTCAAACATATATCAGAAAAAGAAAAAGAAGTTATTGGAAGAGTCTATGAATCTTTGAAAAAGATAACTGAGGGTCAATATAATGGAAACATGTAATCTAAAAAAAGATAATCTGATATTTGCAACGATGCAGGGGTATAGCTTCAAGCTTTATGATATCAAATGGCAATTAGATAAAGAGACTTGTATTTTCCCACATAAGATTGCCGACAAAATGCCAAAGTCAATGCGTATTGGTTACCTTACTACCTTGGCTTACTTTTCGGCTGAATACAGTGCAGGTTACACAAAAAACATAAACCATATTTTTAGTCAATTGTTAGGGGTGATAGACCTTAAGACGATAGATGGAAATGCGGTTTATCAATTTAATGTTAATTTAGGCCCTGAGAAAAACTACAAACTAAACTCTATAAAGAAGTTTCTAACGAAGTGGAAAAAGCTCGGTTATGTAGGAGTTGAAACCTCAGCTTTAACAATGCTGGAAAAAATAAAAGTTAAAGCTAATTTGACAGGAGAAGCCGTCAAACGAAGAGATCCAAATAGTGGACCGCTAACGGAACAAGAGCTGAAAATGATACTTGAAAGTATCAGGGAATTATTGAAAGAAAACAAAATCCATCTGTTTATTTATTGCTACATTATTCTATTAGCAACAACGGGAAGGAGGCCTTTACAGTTAACCTCCTTAAAAGCGAAAGATCTCATCAGAACGGGAGAAGGTTGCTTTCTAAACATACCGAAAGTAAAACAAAGGAAGGACTTTAGAAGTGAGTTTAGCTTGGTAAGTATCGATGACTGCCTTTATGAAAAACTAACAACCTTGATTGATATGAATCAAAAATATATCGAAGATAGTATTAATCAGAGTATTGGTCATATAAAAAATGAATTACCTATATTCATGGACTCCAAAAAATCGGTATCAATTCAGTCTGGTCAAAGTTTAGATACCATTATGGCAACTGATTTTTTACATATGAAGAATTCATTTATCTCAAAAAAATTAAGTGCTTTGACTACTAAATTTAACATTGGGTTATCGAGAAATAACGAACATATGCGACTTAATGCAAGACGATTTAGGTATACTCTTGGATCTCGTTTAGCAAAAGAAGGAGCCTCGGTTGAAGTGATCGCTAAAGCATTAGATCATAAATCTATTAACTCATCAGGGATATACGTAAAAAATAGCTCAGATAATGTTCACGATATTGATATGAAGCTTCATTCATTTTTTGAACCTCTATCAAAGATCTTTCTTGGTGGCGATAGCACGCAGAACAAGAAGCTCTTTACAGAATATGTTTTAAATTCTTTTGGATTTACTGATCGTAAACACGAACACATAGAGTGTTTTACCTGCAAAAACTTTAGAGCCTGGAGTTCTGAATGACCAATGTGATTTTATTCGAGCCAATCAATGCTAACAATCCAAATTTAAATGTTAATGATTTTATAGAATTTTGTAAGAGTAATATTTTTAACTCCAAGTTAGCCAGTTCATGGGAAAGCAATGTATGGAAAGGATGTTATAGATTCAATAAGTTTGATATCAACAATAATCGAAATAGTAAAGATAGATTAGATGATAGTTTTATTGATTTTGCTAAGGCTTATATGTTTCATATTCATTCTTTTAATAAGTCAAAATCAAACCAGAATGCTTTGGCAATGTTGAAGATCGTTGAGTTTGTATTATTGAAATCATACGGTGAAGCTAATGTCGTCAAGTGTAATAATAACATTTTTGATGAGTGTGTAAGAGTAGCAACTGCTAAATATACAAAATTAGCAGCAGTTGGAATTGGTAAGGAACTTGAGAAACTATGTTCATTCTTGAGTGAAAACAGAATGACAATCACATCATATTTTTTTTGGGTAAATCCGTTAAGGCATAAAATAACTCAAAGTTGGCAAGGTTATGAACCTTCGCTGGAAGGGCACTCAAAATTACCAGATATAAAATCTGTCATAGCCATTGCGGAGATTTTCTCAAAAGATGAAAGCCAACTGTCTGTGAGGGACATTTTCACAACGTCTGTTCTTACACTACTGATATGTGCACCCGGACGAATCTCGGAAATTTTAAGCCTTCCTGCGGATTGTGAGATTACAGAGCATGATGAGAACAGCATTGAACGATATGGTTTAAGGTTTTTTTCAGCGAAGGGGTATGCTGGAGACATCAAATGGATTCCTTCAGTAATGGTCCCTGTCGCTCAAAAGGCCATAGCCCGATTGAGTAAGTTGTCCAACCATCCAAGGTTTGTCGCAAGAACAATGGAAGGGAAGGTCCCTGAGTCATACAAACATGAACTCTTTACTAAAAAGCCTCAAAATTTTCCCTGGTATGATGAAGAAAAGAAAATCAAATATTCGAATGCTTTATGTCTGTTATTTGAGGGACAATTATGTAAGAAAACGAGCAATCATTTGGCACCTTTGTTCAGACCCACTGCTCAGTTTTTTAGATCGGATATTGATGCCTTTGCAAGTATCAAAGGCACTACCAACCTGTTTAAAAGACACGGTTATATTAACGAAGATGGTAGCCCATATTCGCTAAGAACCCATCAGTTAAGACATCTACTCAATACGTTTTCTCAAATCAATGGTATGGACGAGTTTAGCATCGCCAGATGGTCTGGAAGGAAGCTGGTCTCACAAAATGTTTCCTATGATCACCGATCACACTTACAAATGATCAATCTCATGAAAGATAAAACTTCAATCGGAGCCGGTAACGGTCATAGGAAAAAAGAAATAGCTGTTATGGACATAACTGATTTCGATTTATTGAATGATGGAGCTGTGCTCATCACTAAGCATGGCTACTGCAAGCACTCATATGTTTTTGAGCCTTGCAGTTATTATCCCTTACAAGACTCTGGAACGGATGACGGCCAATTAATGATGATACACACTAAAATTCTTGAAAAGACCAATTGTGATAAAAATGATGGGAATGTTAATGCTGATAAATGGTATAAATTTCAAGCTAAAATAATAAAAGGAGAATAAATGGCTAAACATATTACTGGTTATGATGAAAAGTTGATAATGAAAGTTATTAATACCTGGAATGACGATGAGAAGCTGACCTGGGAGGCTTTATGCGACGAGTTGATAAAGATCATTGGTAAGAGACCTTCAAGGCAATCTTTGAGTAGTCATGTTAAAATTGCGGATTGTTTTAATTCAAAAAAGGAGCTTCTCAAGTCTGGTGTGAAAGAAACATGTGCGGTTAAACCTGCTAATTTAAAGATTGCTTGTCAGAGAATAAAAAGGCTCGAAACTGAAAACGAAGCTTTGATAGCATTGAATAACAAATATTTAGAGCAGTTTAAGATATGGCTGTATAACTCTCATTTAAAGCAAATTACAGCCGAAGAGCTTAATCGTCCTTTACCTAAAAAAGATATTCAAATAGAAATTGATAGGTTATAGCTATTGACATGATTAAATATTGTGATATTTCTTTACATGTCAGGATGACATTCACAACAGCAAGGATGCTACTATGAATAAATTAAACAGATATTTGCCAGATCAGAAATTTTTGATACTCCTCAATCGCTTCATTCTTAGATACGATGAATCAGACTGCAATAAAGAAAAAATCGTAAAAGATGCCTACCTGTTCTGTGTAGGATACTTTTTGAAGTATCAGCAGGACTATGACAACCCTCACTTAACCGGATCAAGCAATATTATTGCCGTTCTCTCATCTGCATTACTTAGCCCTAATTTCAATACCATCCCAGAGAGTATCAATCTTGACAGGGTTGTTTATTTTTACAAGTTTATAGTTGAGTATATTGTATGGAACGAATCTGAGGTCCTCAATTTATTCAGTAGACACAAAATTATTTTTGAAAAAAATAACTCTCAAACATCAAGATTAAAATTATAGATGTATGCAATCAATTTTTTGTTTTTAGTATATATATGAAAGCACCCGCTTTAGGGGTGCTTTTTTTGATTTTTAGGTTTAACTAATCAAACATATTTTTAATTAAGATACACTGGGCGCAATTATCAATATCAGCTTTTCTCAAAAAATCCGATCTGGAGATTATAACTGAGTTATTCATTCCAGAAAATTGCAATTGTCCAAATAAACTTACCTGAGATTTTTTCAAATAATACTTTGATGGGCCTTTTCTTATCTCATTATCGCCATTTAAATGGAGTTCTTTAGTGCGATCAGTCTCCAGTGCATTAGATGATAAAAAACCTGAAATATTATCAAATAAATCCGTATTTTTTTTAGAAAAATGTTCTAAAAGTATATCCTCTAAAACTCCAGTATGTTTACCATTTTCATGGTAAACATAACAACCAATCTGATTGTTACTATATGTCGAAATAATTCCATTTGATAATGGTGAAGATAGATTGAATTCCTTAACAATGCATTTCAATCTCTCATCTACGCCGTCACTATCAGCATCAAAAAAGAAAAGGAATCTGAAGTAATATTCTAAGTCTTTAGTAAAGTCATCATCACCAATAAGATCGGAGTATTGATTAATCAATATGCTCCTCTCTTCCCCTCGACCATCACCGTTTAAGCTATGTATAAAAATAACTTCATCTTCTTTTTCTAGCGCTGATGAGGGAAGAAGATAATTAGGGCTTTGGTAACCTAATTTCCTGTCAGCAATCACCATGGATGTTGCTATATTTTTAAACAAAGAATCAAATGGGGATGGAAAAGTACTAATTTTTTTCTTGCTCGTTATGTAACCTGCGACATGCAAAATTCGAGTGATGAAAGCTACGTCATGTTGGCCTTCGCAAGCAACGATAGTAATCCTTTTTTTATCGCTCATTTTAACCTCTGATATCTAAGTCAATGCTTTCGACTAAATATTTAAATCTCTCACCATCAACTCTCTTCGTTGTTATTTTTCCATCATCATTGATCATTCTAAATGCTGTCAATTGATCATTCTTATAACCATTATCAACAAAAGCCTGAATGCATTCTTTTGAATGTGACGTTAGAAAAACTTGTACATTAAATACCTCTGAGAGTTCCTGGGTTAATTTAGTAAACTCTTTCAGAAGGCTATAATGTATGGCGGTTTCATATTCATCAATAAATAAAACACCATTTCTACATGATGCAAATGAAAGAGCTGTGTAAAATATTCTTTGAATCCCTTCTCCATAGCTTGTTAAATCAAAACTCCGGTCTAAAGAATATTTTGAATCGATTAGGAATCTTTTGATATCCATTTCTTCGGTATAGCGTATATCTACTATACTATCGTCAACTTTCTTCATGAACTCAATTACTAAATTTAAAGCTAATTTTGCTTCGCCATCATCAGTATTTATTTTTAACTCTACACTTTTATTATAATCGCTAACAGAATCGTCGATGTCATGGAAGTATGGACTCTTAAATGAAGATGCACATAAATGCGATACTTGGTCTGAAGTTCTCTTCATACTTTCATGAACATAGGTGTGGACTATATTAGTTATTTCTTTATTGTCTATTTCAGATGAAAGTTTATAAGAGGCAATATAGTCATCTTTCTTATCGATATTGACAGCCTCATATTTCTCCATTTCTATTGAGACTTCAGTATCGTTGAATTTACCATTTAGTAATATTTTATCTTGAAAAACAGCATTCAAGAATACTGGGCTTAATACTGAACACTTATTTTTATGTCTAATTAATTTAAAATATGAAGACATGTCATTTCTTTGTGTTAAAAGAAATATTGCTTCCAGAAGGCTTGTTTTCCCTGTGTTATTTAGCCCAGCGAAAATGTTTATTTTGTTTAAATTATCTAAGCTGAAGTTCTTTAACTTTTTGTACTTGGTTATGTGTATTTTTTCAAAGTGTTGCTTTACTGAATATTCAAAAACGGTTGTATAATTACCACCTTCAATATTCAATGTACTTTTTTTAGGTATTATCTTTAAAAGTTTATCTTTTGCTTCGTCAAGAGTTTTTGTATCATCAACACTTATAAGAGAACTATAAAGTAACAAACCTTTCAATGATTCGCTTAGTCCTGACAAAGCACTTTGATAATTTTGTTTGTCAACTGATCCACTTGAGACTAAACCTCTTGCTAAACTTCTTTCCTCTTCCATGACTTTCAAGGCTTTATCATTGTCAATGAATAGAGCTAAGTCTCTTATTTCAAGAGATTTAGTTATAATGGGTTCAATTTCTTTATAATCATCACCGTTATCATAAATTTCTTCATCCTCTTCAGTGTTTTCTTCCAGTTCGGCATACACCTCTGTTTTAGATATCCATGAAAAAAGTCTTTCTAAATTTATTTTATTAGATGAATGATAACCAATGTCATTCCAACCTAACCAGTTTTTTATAACTGGTTTTTTCATTATCTCCTCAAAAATACCGACCATCTCTGGAGAAAATTGTTCACTATAATCACTTTGTTTATATTCTTGAATTAAATTATAAACCCTTAACATTGAACGGAGTCGATGCTTGGTAATTCCTAATGAGTTGACTAACTCGTTTTCTTTATTTGTATATTCATCACGAGCTAACCCTTCATAAGGTTTTAAATAGTCATAGAGCAATTTTGATTGATTGTAAGTTGACCATTTCTTATTGCCGCTTATATGCTTTAATCCCATTACAATAAGATGTTTTTCACTTTCTTCTTTACTATGAATTTCAAAGGGGACGCTTCTGAAAATAGATGGATCTAATTTTCCAATATCAAAACCATTCTCATGTGCTTCCTGAAGAGCCTTAAGAGCAGTAACTCTTCGGTTACCTTCTAAGACTAAATATCGATTATCTCCAAGCTCTCTAACTTGAATTATATCAACATCTAAAAATCCATTTGCTTTAAAACTAGCTATAAGATCTCGGATATTTTCCTGATTACGACCCTCAATGAAAATTCGGCTTCTTTTTTGTATTTGGGGATCAAGAAGATTTTCCTCATCAATTGGTTTATGATTCTGATTATCAACGAATCGATAATTGTTAGGATCAAGATAAAGATTTTTTAAATTTCTACTTAACCTTGAATTCCTTGGCAAATCTTTGATTTCTTCAATAGACATTTATCATTCCTTTCGTTAATTTTTTCCAATCTATAACAGGTTCTTATTCTGAGCAAGAAAACAATCTAAATCTGATTTAAGTGCATTTATATCAATGTGTTAGGTGTTTTTTGAAGTTGTTCGATAAAAGTTTTACGAGCAATATTTCCAACGATATTGGTTGATATACCATCAAAAGTTCCACCAATGATCCCACCTACAACAGGTATCATCTTGCCTAAATTTATAGCTCCTTTTTCACCAAACTTCGTCAGCAGCCTAAAACCGACCTGCTTATTGATGGCAAAAATGGTTTCTTTAGAAATACTTTTGATCAACTGAGTAGACATTTTAGAACCAATGATAATGCCCGTGCTTTTGAGTATGTCTTTTGCTGCATTTCCAGCAAGGCAGCTATAGACAATGCTTTTTACGCGATCATCTCTTACATCATATCCGCCCATCAGAGCGATGGATGTAATCATGCGGATTTGAACGTAAATGACTGTAGCTATGCTTGCGGGGATTGCTACAGGGAGGGTTATGATTCCCCCAAGGCCAGAGACAAAACCTGTTGTGGCGGATTTGGTATTTTGCCAGCGAATGAGAGAGTTTACTTTTTCAACTAAAGTGTCATCGCCTTTTAGATAGCTTTCGGCCATTTCATAAGCAGAGTCTGTTCCTGGTATGCTTCCATCCAGAGCCTTATCATAGGCCCAGTTTAGAGCCTGCATGATTTTACCTTCGTTTAACGCTTCAGCCATTCTAAGTCCCTATTGAAATTTTGTGAAAACATAGAACTTATCGGAATGGTTAAGTTTATCTTTACAGTTAAGAAGTAAAAAAAACCAATCAGCCGATTGGTTTTTTTAAGTTATTGATTGATAAGATATTAAAATTTATCTGTTAATTAAGTTGTCAAAGATTTGCATCCAGCGCTTAAGTTGCAGTTCCGTATCCCGAATGCCTTCTTGTGAGTTGAAATCGCCCTTCTGCGGGAAAAACATAACTCGCCACTCTGGGTATTGCACATCATCTACAGCAATGTAAAAACCTGACTCTCTGAAATCATGGGTGCGATCCATTTCCTTATCGATACCTGTTCTTTGTCTCGTAGTAGACAAGTTGTATCGCCATTCTTTGATAGCTGAGAAGGGATAAGTCTTTTGCTTATCGCCTTCTCTGAGATGGACCAATTTTCGCTTCTCATCAAGCCTCATTGCGGTAGGACCAAACTCATGACTCCACATACCGTCTTGCTCGCCAAAATGGTCTCTGGTGCTGGCATTCCACTTTTTGATGCGGAATTTTTTATAAGCAAACATCAAGAGCATGATGCTTGCGAAAACCCATACGATTGCAAGCTGGACCAAACCCTGAACTCCAGAGAAATAGAAAATGACAATCGGAAGTGCAATAGCAATCCATACCCTTTTCATCATAAGAAAGTTTGGCTGTTTAACTTCAGTCATTGCTGTCATAGGTTCTTCCAAGGTTAGTTTCACTGAATCGAAGGCGCACGTATGCATCAGCTTATTCTGCTGATAAATCAGTGTGCTAGGTGGTTTCGTTTGAAGTTACATTACGGCTAGGAAACAGGATCTAGCAAATCATTTATACCGATCGATCGCTTTCTTTTGATAGTCATTGACTATCATGAATAGATAATTGATCAGTAATAACGATCGATCGTTTTTATCTATCAATCTGATTTGAAATGAAAATATTTGTTGTGTTTGGCTTAGGGAATGATTTTAACTATCTGAAAACTAGCCGTTTAAAGAGGTTTAAATTGCGGTTTTCTTGCCGAGTCTTGAGAATTTACCTCAGATATCTTTGGTGCTTCAGAGTTGCCAGTTCGTATTGCTGTATAGATGACATTACTTTTGAGAGGATTGAGTATCGTTGAACTAACAGCTTTTATACTGGCAACAAGCTCGTCGAGGTAAGGTATCCATTGCAACCAGCGAGATCGGATATGTTCTCTGGTATTTGCAGTAAGGGGTGTTGGTGTAGCTGTGGGAGGAACTTCAAGGGGATTCGAAACGTTTTCATTGTCGGCAATCGATTCAGGAGCAACAGCCTCTTTTGGTTGAGTGACGGTGATTCGTTTACTCATGTTTGACCAACTGTATGCCTTACCGAGCTGTGATGCCTTAAAAGCGACTCCCTGATGCTCAAATGAAAAACCGTTCATCTTGCCAGTTGATGCGATGTTTGCTGTCGCTGATATGTTTTGCTTTTGTAACTCATTTATGAAGTCTTCGATTGTGATGATATCGAAGAAGATAAGGATCGCATCTATAGCTTCCTGTATCACTCTTCTAGAAGGTTTCTCCCCGGTCCTATCCTGCATCATCTTTTCGTTACGAGTGAGCTTACTTTGCTTCTGAGAGGCTTTTTGAGGAGAAGAATCTTTCGTTCTGGTGAGCTGATAATCCCGCTCAAGTTCTTGAATGATTCTGGTGCTGATGAGATTCTCGTTCCTACCCAAGTAAAGCTGGCCATCCACCAAAACGTTTATGCGGGAAGCAATGATATGTATGTGCTGACCAGCTTCATCATTGTGTAGGACATAACAACGAAGGTGAGTGTCACAGAAGCCCATTCTCTTCATGTAGTCGTCAGCGATGTTCTTCCATTGCTGATTTGTGAGTGATTCACCGACTGGGAGACGAAGGGAGTTATGCCAAACTGGTTTAGTAACATCCTCTCTTAGCTTCTGAGTGTTCGCGAACTCAGCGATCAGCTCGTCTACAGTGATGCCCACAAGATTGCCACCAATCACTACTGGTGTAGTCTTGTGATGAGGAGCAGGGGCAAGCGCATACGAGATGACTCCTCGGAAGTTTTTACCCCTTTTTATTTTATTCATACCCTTCATCTTGGATGATCACTTTTCAAGTGTCAGCAGAGCATCTCTTACATGCGACAGTTTCAATTTTAAAGCGCTTACTTCCTGCGATAGTGGCTGAGCATCTTCGCCTCTGCGAAGCAGGAACGAAGTAAGATCATTCAGTTTCTGTAGGGAACCAGTAAGCTCCTGCCAGGCTTCTTTGTTGATTTCGGGAACAGAAGGGGGTAGTTGCTGAAGAGCTGAGGATCTAAGCCAACAGCTCCTGCTTAGCTGTCCTCTGAACTGGTTTACTTTGCTCAGCTCGACTTCGTTTAATCTGACTGTTACTGAGTGTTTGCGAAGACGATTAGGGGGTAATTTTTTAACGGCAGGATAATTGGTAAATGTAGAAGGAAAATCATCGTCGAATATAATATTGTTTTTTTTCATATCAACTCCTTTTGATATTTAGGTTTAATAGCAAATCCATATGCTATCTATAATAAATACCATAAAGATCAATCACGTCAATGTGTTGGGATTAAGGGTTTTGCTTTGATCTTTCTTTTTCAACCAAAGGGCAGAAAAAGCAAGGCAACTGAGCATCGCTCAGTTAGCCCTTGCTTGATTTATTATATAAGTAAATTTGACGCATTGATTTCGACATGCTAATTATTGAAATGTTAATATTTAAGGCGGGTTCTTTATGATAAAAAATAAAATTCTTTTGTTTGTATTGATTAATGCTATTTGTTCCTTGTTCATTATTTTATTAAAAGGTAATGGCGATTGTATTAGTGTTGTATTGGTTATATCCTCTCTGATTATAAATATTCACTCGTTTTGTTTGTTGCCAGTTTTTTTGGTTTTTTTAGAAAGAAAAGATTTTTAAGATAATTTCTTTAAAACTTTTGAGAGGATTGAATCTTGTTTTATTTCAATTGAACTTAATAAATCAAAAAGGCTAATTAAAAATTTTACAGTGATAAATATACAAAAAATATGAATTACTATATATGTTGCTGATAACATGAGCCAGTCAGGGAATAATTGAAATGTTTTGACTTTGATTCCTAGTGATTTGAAGGATAAACCACAAGCAGTTAAAGTCCCTAGAAAAAAGGATAAGGTATCAGCTATTTTCTTTAGATTATCACCAAGAGGTTTCCTACAGCACTTGAAAACTAAAAAGCCAAATAACATAGGAGAGAAAAAAATTATTTCATAGAATTTCCAGTTGTTTTTAATGCCTAGAATCAATAAAAATATAATTAGTGCATAGATGAATATGTATAATTGAAATGTAGGGTTGTCTAGAAAGTATTCATCATCAACGATGATGATTTCATTTTCTACTAATTGCCCATTTACATTACCTTTCACTTTAACTAAATAGGAGCTTTTAGAGAAAAAACTTATGACTTTTTTTTCTTTACATTCTAAATCATCAATGGCACCAGAGTAACCACTTTGGGCGATGAAAATTTTTTTTGCTTTTTCTCTGGCTTTGTTTTTAACGCTTTTACTAAACATTACGGACCTCGTATTGAATTAATTAATAGGTCGTATAGAGGTGGCTGACACAGGTGCCACATACTTTCCTGCCTATATTTGCTATTTCAATTCTTGCTTCGTGATCGGTTTTGCATGCAAATTTGTTTTTCTTTGAATCATCATTAGACATCTGTTTGCAAACCGATTTTTGATATGAACTGCATTTATAGTCAGCATTAGCTTCATACATTTGTCCTTCAAAAAGATGCAGTTCACCCGATTCCTTGTGTTCTTTAAGTGTATAAGCTTTCACGATTTCCCTCGTTATGAAATTGACTATTTGGCGATCAACTAAAGGTTGCGCCCTAAATTTTAAATCGTTAAAGCATTAGCTTAGCTTACTCTTATGACTTAGATTTACATATTTCCTAATCTAAAGCAAAAAATATTTACAAAACATTTTTCAATCATTAGAGTATTGAATGAGATTCATCTTAAATGATTGGGTGGAAAAGCTATATTTATCAATAACATTTGAGTTTTCATGTTTTTTAACCAAAATACTCTTTCTTGTAAGTTAGCAAATAAGCTATCTATCAGTGAGGTTCATTTTTGAAAAATGATTAAAAAAATTCATAAGAAAGAATGGTCTGAGTGGATTGTCAGAAACAGCCTTTATTGGATGAGTGCTGTTGCCCGTTGGAAGCTTGATGAAGACGATCAGAACTGGCTTGTCTCCTTCGAATCTTACAATGTTGAGGTTGAGTTCGAGTTTGAACGACTTCTGAATGATTACAAGCTCAGGGAGAAGCTTCAGGCACATACCGGCCAGGTCAGGGCTTCTATCATCGACAATGTGCTGAGGAGCATCGATTCGAGACTCTCTCAATGAATACGATGCCATTCAACTTTGACCACCTTAGCAATGGCAAAGTATTCATCAGCAATCTTGCTGGCTTTCACAGCTTCGTCGATGACGATGAGCTACATCTTCTTGCCAATAACAACTTTCCTCCAGAGCAAACCACTTCCCGACTTCTTGAAAGCCGATTGTTCATTGCAGACGATGCAACTCAGGCAGTTTCAAAAGCCTCTCTGAGTTCTGCCTTTGCCAAGCGACTGATGAACGAGCTGGCCGTAAGACCTATCTTCATGATTGTGCCTACTCTCAGGTGCGATCATACATGCAAGTATTGCCAGGTCAGCAGAGCATCGGTTACCGCAGATGGTTATGACTTGAACCCTAAACTGATACCGCAAATCGTCAGCACCATTAAGAAACTGGGCATTCCACCATACAAAGTAGAAGTGCAGGGCGGAGAACCGCTTCTCAGGTTCGATCTCGTTCAGAAAATTTATGAGGAATGCGAGAGTTCATTAGGTAATGATGCTTTCGAAATGGTTATTGCCACGAGTCTCTCAATACTCGATGAAAGCATCCTCTCTTGGGTTAAAGAACGGAATATCACCTTTTCTGTCTCTCTTGATGGTAACGAAGCCGTCCACAATAAAAACCGTATCCTCACCGACTCTCAGGCTCACAACAAAGCCGTCACGGGCATTAGAAAAATCACAGAAGAGCTGGGAGCAAACCGGGTAGCTACGGTAACCACAGTTACTAAGGAGCTGACAAAAGAGCCAGCTTCCATAGTGGATGCTCATCTGTCTCTTGGCCTAACCGACATGTTTATCAGGCCAGTCAGCCCATACGGGTTTGCTCAGAAGCAGAGCTTCACTTTTTCAATGACGGAATACTTTGAATTTTATAAAGAGTTAATGCAGGAAGTGTTGCTCAAGAACCAGAAGGGCATACCTGTCGTTGAGCATTCGGCTTCAATCCATCTAAAGCGAATTTTCAATCCGGGCTTCAGTGGTTATGCAGATCTGAAATCACCAAGCGGAGTCGTGCTGAACTGCATCCTGTTTAACTATGACGGCAAGATCTACGGCAGCGACGAAAGCCGTATGCTCCAGAAAGTAAATCCCGAAGCAGATTTCAGTGCAGGAGAGTTTGCTTCACTGTCATTCAGTAGCAACGAATACTACCGTTCCGCTCTCTCATCTTCATTTAATTTCGCCATGCCCGGTTGTGATACCTGTGCTTACCAACCTTTCTGTGGAGCAGATCCTTGTCAGAACATCAGTGTTCATGGTGAGCCTGTTGGTGACAAGAGTCGGTCAACCTTCTGCCAGTATCACAAAGGGATGTTCCGATTCCTACTGAATGAAATCTCTCAGGATGGACCAATGGCTGAGATGATCAAAAGGTGGGCTTATGTCTGAGGTGCTGAGAAAGGATATTTTCCGGTTTTCATCAGACTTACCAGTTCAGCAAGGCTTCTATTGCCTATGTAAAACCAAGCCCGAGAATCCTCAATTCTATCTGCCAAATTTGCTTGTCACTGCGACACAACTCAATTCCAGACTGCCTGCATATTTTGCAGACTCGATTGTGAGCCAGGAACTTTTCGATTCCATAGAAGATGGTGACATTGGGATCGTCAACAATGGCAACATGCTCCGGGTGATACTTTCCCGTAGAGCAAACCACAACACTGTCCTTGTCACTGAAAGGTGTAACAACAGTTGCATGTTTTGTTCTCAGCCTCCTAAAGCTGGAAACGATGACTGGCTTCTCAACCAGTCAGCTCTCGCTATCGCTTCCTTCTCTCTGAATGGAGTAGTGGGAGTGAGCGGGGGAGAGCCTTTGCTCTATGGCGAAGACTTCCTGCATTTTCTGGACTTCATCATCGAAAACTCTCCTGACACAGCACTGCATGTTCTAACCAACGGACGGAAGTTTGCGGATGTCAGCTTTACCCAGCAGATGAAGGAAAGAAGCGATAAGATCAAAATCACGTTTGGGATACCGCTTTATTCTTCAAGAGCATCTGTGCACGACTATCTGGTCGGAAGCGAGGGAGCTTTTGATGAAACAGTCAGGGGACTGATCAATGCCGGTAATTCAGGTATCAACATCGAACTGAGAGTCATCCCTACTCAGGCGAACTACACAGATCTTGATGACATAGTAGAGTTTGCTGGTCGTGTGTTCTCGAACATCAATCAGATTTCCCTGATGGGGTTAGAGTCGATTGGATGGGCCCGTAAGAACTGGTCATCAATCTTCATTGAGCACGACAAATACAGCGAACAAATCCTTTCGGCTGTAGACACTGCACACAGGTCAGGAATCCCTCTTACCATCTTCAATTATCCATTATGCCACCTTCCTGAAAGGGCATGGGGTTTTGCTACAAAATCCATCTCTGACTGGAAAAATTACTATCCCAAAGAATGTGATGAATGCACTCAGAAGTCTTCCTGTGCTGGTTATTTCAGTTCATCAAAAGGCCGTTTTCATCAACCTCCGAGACCAATAATATGAAAAAGTTTAATTTCGCGGCTCTGCTTCCTGGATTTTTGGCTCTTAATAACTCTGTTTGGGCAAGTGATTCATCTACTGGTGCCAGTGACTTACCTGGTATGACTTTGAACGAACATGATTTGGTGATAGCTCCGCTCAACACCGAAGTGCCGTTCTACATTGCAGGACACAGAAGTCACAGTTCTCACCGTAGCCACAGCTCACACCGTTCCTCATCAGGCGGTGGCTACTATGGTGGAAGCACTCCTTACTATCCCAAAACATACAGCTCCCCTGGCACATCAGACTCATCCAGTTCAGGAACTCGTTCGTCGTCATCCTCCTCTGTCCGTTCACTTCGTTCTAATGACACAGATAGCAGAACCACAACAAATTCAGCAGGGACTACAGGTGCCAACCGCGCAAGTAGTGGGCTGACTTCGGATACAGAAAAACGGAAGCGGTTGATCATGAGAGTGCAGTTCGCCTTACTCGATAAAGGTTTTTACAACGGTAGTATTGACGGGAGCATGGGACCAGCCACAAGGGCAGCAATCAAGAATTATAGGGTTGCGAATGGATTGCCTACTCCAGTAAGAGAAACATTAGACACTCAGCTATTGAACTCCTTAAATATACTGGCCCGATAAGACATTGGGAGTAAATATAATGAAGATAAAACTTTCAATTTATAAAACAAAAAGAATTACTGATGACATTGATCAGGTTTTGAATTTGGAAAAAGTCCAAAAACCTATTGAATTTGATATGGACGATGCAAGAGCATACCTTTATGCAAAGCAGATTTCTGACCCAGTGCTACCTGAATGGACAATTTTATTTACAAGCCAAAAGAAAGACATAAAACCCGATTTTTTTGGTATGAATAGTAGCACTGGAGCAGTACTGGTAGTTGAGGTTGATAACTCAAGGTATCTTATTCCGTTTGGAACTGGTCATCACTTAATTAATGATAGTGGCATTGTCAAAGGTTTTGGACTGAAAACAACCCTTAAATGTATTGAGCATAAAAAAATCCGTAGCCTGGATAAAGGTAGTCATAACGAAACCAATCTTCTAACTCGTAGTCAGAGTAGTAAAGAAGTCGATATATATAATCTTAAAATTGATTCTGAGATGGATATTCTCACGACCCTCACGACCCTCACGGGCACTTCCACTGAAGATGTTTTAGGGAATAAAATAACAGGGAAAGATTCTTTTGTAATTGTGCCAGACATTGACTTGAAAACCATTCCTGAATTATTAATAAAAATAGACTCTATTTATAAATTACCCCTTCCTGAAGAATTCGAATGGGTTAACAATATCAAAGAAGCTGATGAAGCTGAAGTTGAAATATTGGATTCGCTTTTGATCGATTTGATAAAGCAAAGAGACTTCAGTGACATATGGATAGGTGAGCCAGAAATTGTGGATTGGGAAAATCAAATAGGATATTGTTTCGAGAGAAAGCAAAGAAGCATTATTTATGAAAGCTTGTCAATCGATCACATATGTGAATATTTTGATGGCAAAAATGCGGATGTTACTGTTGATGAACTTAAAAGAAGTTGCTTGCATGTTTTAAATGCCGATTATGAAACGATAAAGAAATGGTCTTTGTATAGATGCATTTATGCTGAAATAAAAGAAGGCGATCAAAACTACATTCTGCGAGACTCCATATGGTATGTGGCCGATAGAAAATTCGTAACAACCATTGATGATGAGATGAAAAAGATTCTGCATTATGAGGAGTCTGATAAGTTTCCGGTATACTCCTATAAAAGAGAAGAAGATTACAATAAAAATGTTTGTCTTGGTGACAAATCATTTACACACATGGATCAAAAATTTATTCATCATGGTGGTGGGAAAAGTAAAATTGAATTTTGCGACCTTATAAAAGGTGCATCAGATTTTATTCATGTGAAGTATTATAGTGGCTCACAAAGTATGAGCCATCTTTTCTCACAAGGATTTGTCGGTTCTGAACTTTTCATAAGCGATTCAGAGTTTCGAGGAAAACTTAATGAGAAACTTCCCGTTCATATAAAATTAGCTGATCATATAATACGGCCTGATGCTAAAAACTATAAATTAGTATTCGCTATAGCTACGAACAAAAAAATCCCTGAAGATCTGCCTCTGTTTTCAAAAATAAATTTAAAAAACTTTCATAAGAGCATTAGCAACTTTGGATACGAAGTTAGGATTTGCAAAATAGCAGTAGATCCCAATATTTACAAAAAAAAGTTATGTAAGCCACAAAAGAACAAGACCTAAGATAATTTATCAATGTCAGATATCTTGGTAAGTTCACTAAGATAATCTTGTTTATTCCTAAGAAGCCAATGGAAAACCTTGGGGTTTTCGAGTATTTTTTTTATGTGAGAGATAACAATCGTTAGCTTCAGACTATTGGAACCGTAGTTTTCTTTTATCTTTTCTGTATCGAAATGGACCTGAGCCATCTCTTTCTCAAGCCTTTCAATTGCTTTTCTATTACCAGATCTCTCATCAATGTTAGGTTTACCTTTGTCGTTTAAAAGCTCAGGTGATGAACTGTGATAAAGCGATTGAGCAAAAATCTTTGAATAATTATCAAATTTTATCATTAGGTTTGCACATTCAATTTGCCTAAAAGGAATCATTCTTTTTAAGATCATAAATGTGTTCTTAGGTATATCTCTATCATTAAATAATTCTATAACCTCAGGGCATATGCCTTTAAGAACTGATAGGTTACTTTTTAATGAATCGGAACTTATATTCAAAGCTGAACAAAGCATGTCTTCAGGAACACCTACTCTAACAGCTTCTTTTAACATTCTTTGAATTTGAATTATTGTTATTCTATTGACTTTTTTGTTGGGCGTATAAGTGTCGTAAACAGTTGAAACGAGACAAGAAACTCTTTCTTCTCCAATATCTTTTAATGCCTCAACTCTCAGATGACCATCGAGGATTTTTGCAGTGCTATCAGCCCCATCAATGTAAATCAGTATAGGTTCGACTAATCCAAGTGCAGATATCGTGCTCTTTATTTGAATGTATTTTTGGCTACTTTTATAGTTGGTAGGAGGTTTTTTTGTATAAATAAGATCAGATAATTTAAAGCTGACTGTTTTTTCATTAAAGCAGTATTTAATCATTTTAACCTCAGCAAGAAGTATTTTTCATAATAACCTTTACTACTCCATTTAAATTCTCTTCATTTAAAATTTTACTAAACTCTTCGCTTTCAGATAACTCTTTAAATATTTGACTGGCTATGAGTAAGTTTCTCTCGACATATTCAGCTTTGTTTTTTATTTTTCTGTGCTGTGAAATGTTATCTTGGTATAACTGTTTAAGTTCATCAGTAGTGAGTTTTTTCTTTTTCTTTGCAACTCCGAAACTATTGTTCAGAAAGCCTTTTAAACCTTCATCTCGGGAATCCAATATATCTCTTATTTTACCAACATCTTTATGCTTTATTAAACCTTCATCAAAAGCTTTAATTAGTAATTCTTGCCCACCTTCGAAGTCCACTCTGGCAATTTCAACTGCAAGTGAGATTGGAATGCTTCCTGATTCTACAGCAGATAATAGTTTGTTTTCTCCTTTGCTAATTAGCATAGTCAGGCTGGTAATCCAGTGCAATGATAGGCCAGTAGAATAGGATATTTCTTTGTTAGATAAACCTTGATCATTCATTTCTTTTATTCGTTGGAACTGCTCGCCCGCTCTTGGTATTACACGAGCCATATTTTCAACCAAACTCATTATGTATGCTTTGTTTTCATCAATGTCCAGTATGAAAGCAGGTATTAGCT
>Ga0308168_1001807_pt1 | contig 18646 bp, 14 predicted proteins | sample PhyCR2_FD_202133 | JGI IMG/M metagenome (GOLD analysis project Ga0308168, IMG submission 202133) | Phyllosphere microbial communities from UC Gill Tract Community Farm, Albany, California, United States - DLSLRC.R2 | ecosystem: Host-associated > Plants > Phyllosphere > Unclassified | place: USA...
CCGGTGGAACCGGTAGTCGCTTGTGGCCACTTTCACGAGAGCTTTACCCTAAGCAGTTCATCTGTTTGCATGGTCAAAACTCAATGTTACAGGAGACGGTGAACCGCCTGGCAGGGATTGAAGTGCGTGCGCCAATGGTTATTTGTAATGAAGAGCATCGTTTCCTCGTAGCGGAACAACTTCGTCAAATTAATAAGCTCTCACACAACATCATTCTTGAGCCTGTTGGTCGCAATACTGCTCCCGCTATCGCTCTGGCAGCCCTGAACGCTGTAGAGCAGGGTGATGATCCCATCTTACTGGTATTAGCCGCCGATCATATTATTGATGATAAAGCTGCCTTCCATCGCGCAATTGCCACTGCCACCGCTTATGCTGATCAGGGGAGCCTGGTTACGTTTGGTATTGTGCCAACGGGGCCTGAAACCGGTTATGGCTACATTCATCGTGGCGACAAAGTGAATGAACAAAACGAAGCGCCGCATAAGGTTCAACGCTTCGTTGAAAAGCCGAACCTCGCTACTGCTCAGCAATATATACAATCAGGCGAGTACTACTGGAACAGCGGCATGTTTATGTTCCGCGCAAAACGCTATTTGCAGGAACTGGAGAAATTCCGTCCAGATATTCTGGAAGCGTGCCGACGTGCTATGGCTAATGTTCAGGAAGGCAATGATTTCATTAATATCGATAAGGATGACTTTATCGCCTGCCCAGATGAATCCGTAGACTACGCGGTAATGGAGCAAACTGATGCCGCGGTTGTGGTTCCGCTTGATGCAGGCTGGAGCGACGTTGGTTCATGGTCGGCATTGTGGGAAGTGAATGACAAAGATAGCCAGGGAAATTCGCTAAAGGGCGATACCTTCCTGCATAACACCAAAAACTGCTACATCAATACTGACGATCAGCTTGTTGCAGCCATTGGTGTAGAGGATCTGGTCATTGTTAACACCAAAGATGCCGTGCTGGTTGCGCGTCGCGATCAGGTACAGGATGTAAAGCGGGTTGTTGAGTTTCTCAAAAATGAATGTCGTAGTGAATATCGCCGCCACCGTGAAACCTACTGGCCATGGGGTCGTTGTGACCTTGTTGTACAGACAGAACGTTTCAACGTTAACCGGATCACGGTTAAGCCGGGCGAAGCATTTCAGTTACAAATGCATTACCACCGAACCGAGCATTGGGTGATTCTTTCCGGAACAGCAGAAGTTAATATTCAGGATAAAACGGTTTTGCTGACCGAAAATCAGTCCACCTTTATTCCAATCGGCCATCCTCACACGCTAAAAAACCCAGGCAAAATTCCATTAGAGCTGTTGGAAATCCAGTCAGGTTCCTATCTTGGCGATGATGACCTCATTTTGATTAAACAACAGTTTGCAAGTAAGTAAGGACAGACAAGATCATGGCAGCACTGACCTGTTTTAAAGCTTATGACATCCGTGGTGAGCTGGGTACTGAACTCAATGACGATATTGCTTACCGCATTGGTCGCGCTTATGGCGAATTTATCCGGCCTAAGACCATTGTAGTGGGTGGCGATGTTCGCCAGACCAGTGAATCACTTAAGCTGGCGCTGGCAAACGGACTCAGGGATGCAGGTACCGATGTGCTGGATATCGGTATGAGCGGAACAGAAGAGATCTACTTCGCGACTTTTCATTTAGGGATTGATGGCGGTATTGAAGTGACCGCCAGCCATAACCCGATGAACTATAATGGCATGAAGTTAGTGCGGGAAGGTGCGCGTCCCATCAGCGGAGATACCGGACTACGCGATGTTCAGCGACTGGCTGAAGCTAACGATTTCGCACAGGTTGAAGAGAGCAAACGTGGTAGCTATAAGCAGATCTCAGTCCTGGATGCCTATATCGATCATTTGATGGGCTATATCGACCTGAACAACTTCACCAAACCCATGAAGCTGGTGATCAACTCAGGTAATGGTGCTGCCGGTCACGTCATTGATGAGATTGAAAAGCGTTTCCAGCAGGCTAATGCGCCGGTGAGCTTCATTAAGATACACCACCAGGCTGACGCAACTTTCCCGAACGGCATCCCTAATCCACTGCTGCCAGAGTGCCGTAAAGATACCTCTGATGCAGTACGTGAGCATCAGGCCAATATGGGTATTGCGTTCGACGGAGACTTCGACCGTTGCTTCCTGTTTGATGAGAATGCCGAATTCATTGAGGGTTATTACATCGTTGGCCTGCTGGCTGAGGCGTTTCTGAAGAAAGAGCCAGGCGCGAAAATCATTCATGACCCGCGTCTGACCTGGAACACCATTGATGTGGTCACCAAAGCGGGTGGTGTTCCAGTAATGTCTAAGACCGGCCACGCATTTATCAAAGAACGCATGCGTGAAGAAGACGCGGTTTATGGCGGTGAGATGAGTGCACACCACTATTTCCGTGACTTCGCTTACTGCGACAGCGGTATGATTCCATGGCTGCTGGTGGCGGAACTGCAGGCGGTGAAAGGTAAAACGTTATCCGGGCTGGTTTCGGAAAGGATGAAGGCGTTCCCTTGTAGCGGGGAGATTAATTATAAAGTTCAAAACTCGCACAATATAATTGGAAAAATTACTGATTTATATGCAAAAGATGCAATAAAAAGAGATGAGACTGACGGAATTAGTCTTGAGTTTGACTCATGGCGGATGAATATTAGAACATCAAACACAGAGCCTCTACTAAGAATGAATATTGAGTCAAAAAAAGATCCAGTACTAGTAAATGACATGTTAGAAAAAATCAGTTTCTTGATTAAGGCACATTAATGATTATTTCTTTAAGCAAGGCATTATGGAGTTATAGAGGATTTGTTCTTGGTAATGTTAAGAGAGAGTTCCAATCTAAATACCAAAACTCATTACTCGGTGCAGCTTGGAATATACTTAATCCTCTCTCGATGATTGTTGTATATACCGTAATTTTTTCACAGGTTATGCATTCTAAGATGCCCGGAGTGAGTAACACTTTTGGTTATAGCATCTATCTGTGTTCGGGGATTCTGACATGGGGATTATTCGCTGAGATTGTGGGAAGAGGGCAAAACGTTTTTCTTGAATATGCCAACTTGTTAAAAAAAGTAAGCTTTCCTCGGCTTTGTTTGCCAGTTACTATCGCCTGTAATGCACTCTTAAATTTCGCAATAGTGTTTGGGTTGTTTTCTGTATTCCTGCTTTTTACAGGTAATTTTCCGGGTTTAAGCTATTTTTCTTTAATTCCGGTACTTATAGTAATGATTATTTTCGCTATGGGGTTGGGTATTACCTTAGGGGTTTTGAATGTTTTTTTTAGGGATGTAGGACAGTTTTTCGGAATCGCTTTGCAGTTTTGGTTCTGGTTAACACCTATCATATATCCTTCGGAAATTTTACCAGAAAAAATCAAGCACTATCTTTCGTTTAACCCAATGTATGGTGTGATTTCATCAGCTCAAAATATTTTAGTAAAAGGCATTTTCCCGCAATTTCATCAGCTGTTACCTGCGTTAATTATTGGAATATTGTTATGTATAATTGGATTGAAATTATTCAGAAAACATTCAGGTGAAATGGTGGATGAATTATAATGGGGAAAATTACTGTTGACAGCGTTGGGAAAGCTTATAAGCAATATCCAACCAGGTGGAGTCGCCTGGCTGAATGGTTCATGCCAGGTAATAAAAAATACCACAAACTAAAATGGGTATTGGAAGATATTTCGTTTGCAGTCAATCCAGGTGAAGCTCTAGGTATTATAGGAATAAATGGTGCAGGTAAAAGTACGCTTCTGAAAATGATTACTGGTACTACGCAGCCAACATCCGGAACGATAAGCTTAGAAGGTCGTGTAGCAGCCATGTTAGAGCTAGGCATGGGCTTTCATCCAGATTTCACTGGCAGACAAAACGTCATCATGTCTGGACAGCTATTGGGTTATAGTCTAAGTGAAATTTATGAGTTGATGCCTGCAATTGAGGATTTTGCTGAGATTGGTGCATATATAGATCAACCAGTACGAGTTTACTCAAGTGGAATGCAAATGAGATTAGCATTCTCAGTGGCTACCGCAGTACGCCCGGATATATTAATTGTTGATGAAGCATTATCAGTAGGTGACGCCTATTTCCAACATAAAAGTTTCAACAGGATAAGAGAATTCAATCGAGATGGTACGACATTACTTATCGTATCGCATGATAAACAATCAATTCAAAGCTTGTGCGATAAGGCCATTCTACTTAATCAAGGTAAGCTTGAAATGGAAGGTGATCCAGAAGCTGTTATGGATTACTACAATGCTTTACTTGCTGATAAGCAGAATCAAAAAATAGAGCAGATTAAATTACCTGATGGAAATATTCAGACAATTTCAGGTAGCGGTGAAGCGACCGTAAAAGAAATAAAAATATTAAATAGTAAGAATGAAAGTATCGAGTTTATTGATGTTGGGCAAGATGTTACTTTGAAAATAGATGTTGAAGTTCATGAAGATCTTCCAAGACTTATTTTAGGGTATGGAATTAAAGATAGATTAGGTCAGGTTGTATATGGAACGAATACAGACCTGAAAAAACAGCCTATTTTTAACGCTAAAAAAGGGACTATTTATTCGTTTAATATTAAGTTTAGTGCAAACCTAGGGCCTGGAAGTTATTCCATTCAAACAGCTTTGGTAAGCACTGATACACACTTAGTGAATAATTATGAATGGCGAGATCTTGCATTAGTTTTTAATATGATAAATATTAATAAACCGCATTTTGCAGGATGCGCCTGGATTGACCCAGATATTGAGATTGAATAGATATGCCAATTATTAGTTATGCTCAAAACTTCGAAGATGTCATGTTGTGGCGTGCTCTACGGCATATTGAGAATGGATTTTATGTTGATGTAGGTGCGAACGATCCAGTAATTGATTCGGTAACAAACTTATTTTACTTAAATGGTTGGCGTGGAATCAATATTGAACCATTACGAAAGCACTTCAAAATTCTTGTTGAATCACGTCCAAAAGATATTAATTTAAATGTTGCATTGTCTGACTCAGAGGGTGAATTAGAAATATGGGAGTCTGAAGTAAGAGGATGGGCAACTTTAGATAAAGCAGTTGCAGAACAACATGAATTGAATGGTTTTATTGGTGACTGGACAAAGACCTCAGTTCGAACTTTAAAAAACATTCTTGATGAAAACCTATCCGAGCAACAAACCGACATTCATTTTCTCAAAATTGATGTTGAAGGTGTCGAAGAGAGTGTTGTACGTGGTAATGACTGGCTTAAGTTCCGACCGTGGATTGTAATAATCGAATCAACAAAACCAAACTCTCAACAAGAAAGCTATGAAAGTTGGGAGCAAATAATATTAGATCGGAATTATGAATTTGTTTATTTCGATGGATTAAATCGCTTTTACGTAAGCCAGGAACATGGTTATCTGGCAAATAGCTTTCTAGCTCCTCCAAATGTTTTCGACGAATTTATCAGCTACAGTGAAGAAAAAGAAAAGATAAAAAATATAGAGCTGACTAGCTCATATGATCTTCTGAAATCTAGCTATAATCAATTGAAATCTGATAAATTGAGTCTCGAAGAGACATTGAACTCGCTAAAAGTTGACTACCAAAATATTAAAAATCAGATTGACGGTATATTTAGAAGTTATTCATGGAAAATAACAGCTCCTTTGAGATACTTTTCGTCTTTTTTTAAACGGAATAAAAAATGAAAAATATTCTTTTTCTCAGTACCTACTCTTTTGCCAAACCAAGGCATGGGGGACAAATTCGGCTTCATCAGTTAGTTAAAAAATTTAACGAAGACGGATGGAGAACACGTTCTATAGCTGTTTACGAACAAGAAAGTTTTATTGGCGATGAGTTAGGGACATATGATGTTCCCTTTCCGGTAGATTCGAGTTTCAGGCTGTTTAATGGAAGAAATATACCGCTTATCAACGATTTATTGACTGGCTATTATGCAGCATCGCAAAAGGGCGGCTTTGATAAAATTGTTTCGAACTTACCTGACAAAATAGATGTAATTTATGTTGAACAATGCTGGATGTGGGAAACTGCTATTAAGATAAGAAATATCCCTAAGTTCAATAAATCTATAATTGTATTTGGCTCGCAAAACATAGAGTATCTACTGAAAGAAGATATTTTGAAGCAATATGATGTTAAAGAAACAGAAGACGTAATTAATGCTATTAAGACAACTGAAATTAATGCAACCTTGGGTGCTGATATTGTTGCTGCCGTAACTAAAAACGATGCCGAACTAATGATGAGGTGGGGCAGAGATGAAGTAATACTCGCACCTAATGGCATTGAACCATGGGAAAAAAAAGCGTTAACAGAAAAATGGTCTGAAAAATTACCTAAGTCTCCATGGATGCTTTATATTGCAAGTGCTCATCCCCCAAACTTTACCAGCTTCAACAAAATTATTGGTGACACCTTAGCTTGTATTCCTCCTGACAGTAAATTGGTAATAGCAGGAAGTGTTTGCGAACATATTTATCGGGAAATTCTTAAATCAAAATGGGCGAACATAAATATTAGCAGGCTTGAGCTTTTATATGTCCTTGATGATGTAGATTTAGCTGAAGTAAAAAACCGAGCACACATATATTTCCTTCCTATTGAACACGGCGGTGGGTCTAACCTAAAAACTGCTGAAGCACTGTATTCAGGTAAATATGTAATTGGAACTAATTCTGCGTTTCGCGGCTTTGAAAACTATATTAACTGCACAAGAGTAAGTGTAATAACTAGTCCACAAGAATTTTTCTCAGCAACACGAGAGGCATTGTTATCTCCAGTCCCTGAACTAACTAAATCAGAGCAATATGATATCGAAGGCTTAACCTGGGGAAGAACACTTGAAAATATTAGCTTGAAAGTAAGTGAAGCATATGAGGTTTTGATTAATGAATAATACCTGGCTTGATGTTACAACTATATTAGGTTGGCACAGATCTGCAGTAGGGATTGTGAGAACTGAAGTTGAGTGTGCAACTTATGCTTTAAATATGAGTAATGAAAAGTTGATAAAGTTTTGTGCATATAATCCTAAAGACGGATATTATGAAGTTAATGCGGATGTTGTCAGAATTACTATTGAGAAAATAAATGGGCATGTCAAAAATAAAAAAAATAATGAGGTTGTTGCTCCATTAAGAAAGTCCGATATTAAAACAAAAGTTAAAGCAAATGTCTTGAAATTGATTCAGATCTTCCCTGTTAGAGCTCAAAGGAAAATAATCAATTTTCTGTTGCCACGACGAGAAGCCGTTCATAGTTTTTTAACGTCATTAAGATATTGTAAGCTTGCGTTAAAACAATGGATGAAGCCTGCAGGGAGTTTCAGGCAACAACATTCATATCTGGAAACCTCTACGGCAGAAGTTAAATTCCCTTTCCAACATGGTGATGAATACATCTCGCTTGGTCTTGATTGGGATCAAAAAGATTTTCATTACCTTTACCTTATTAAGAAGAAACTAAATCTTAAAGTAAAGCTGTTCTGCTACGATGTTATTCCTGTTAAACTGCCTCATCTTTGTGTTGGAGATGTAGCTGGTAAATTTTCACACTATTTTTCAAATGTTGCTTGGTGTGCGGACGAAATTTTTTGCATTTCCAAATGTTCTCGTGATGACCTGAAAGAACTTTTAATTCAGTTAGGTACTCCAATACCAAAACTCACAATTGTCAAATTAGGTTGTGAGCTTCCAATCCATAATGAATCAGTAGCTGTCTCTATTGAAGTTCAAAACATCTTGGACAAAAAATATTTGCTGTTTGTTTCAACTATAGAACGTCGAAAAAATCACGAAGTTCTTTATAAAGCTTATACGCGTCTTATCGATAACGATGTTGACGGATTACCATTACTGGTTTTCGTCGGTATGCCCGGATGGGGGATGAATGATTTCATCACGGATCTAAGCCTTGATCCGCGAATTAAAGGTAAAATCATTCAGCTAAATAATATATCTGATCCTGAATTGACGCTTTTATATAAAAACGCATGGTTTACTTTATATCCATCGCTTTATGAGGGATGGGGTCTTCCAGTTGCAGAAAGTTTAGCTTTTGGCAAATATTGCCTAGCCTCATCTGCAGCTTCCGTACCTGAAGTCGCAGGCGATCTACTTGATTATATTGATCCTTGGGATGTACTTGGATGGGCTGAAAAAATTAGGTACTTTATTGAAAATCCTGATGCAATAACTCAGCGTGAAAAAAGAATCGAAGCAGAGTACAAATCAACTAAATGGTCTGAAACTGCAGCTTCAATATTAAACTAGTGATATAGTTAATTTAATTTATACAAATTTTCAATCAAACTATGAATGTGGAATTTATAATGAACGAAAAAATTGCAATCGTAACTGGCATCACTGGTCAGGATGGCGCATATTTAGCCGAGTTGTTACTCGGTAAAGGTTACAAAGTTTTTGGCACCTATCGTCGTACAAGTTCCGTAAACTTCTGGCGAATCGAAGAGTTAGGAATTAAAAACAACCCTAATCTCCACTTGGTCGAATATGATTTGACTGACCTGTCATCAAGCATTCGTTTACTTCAGGAAAGCAAAGCGACCGAAGTTTACAATCTTGCGGCTCAAAGCTTTGTAGGTGTTTCTTTTGACCAGCCACTGACTACCGCTGAAATTACCGGTATTGGTCCGGTAAACCTGTTAGAAGCTATTCGCATTGTTAACCCTAAAATTCGCTTCTATCAGGCATCTACTTCAGAGATGTTTGGTAAAGTGCAGGCTATTCCGCAGAAAGAGGATACGCCTTTCTATCCACGTAGCCCGTATGGCGTTGCCAAGTTGTATGCCCATTGGATGACCATTAACTACCGTGAGAGCTACAACATCTTCGCATCAAGCGGCATTCTGTTTAATCACGAATCACCGCTACGTGGACAGGAATTTGTAACCCGTAAGATCACCGATTCAGTAGCGAAAATTAAGCTCGGCAAGTTGGATGTGCTTGAGTTAGGTAACATGGACGCCAAGCGTGACTGGGGCTTTGCTAAGGAATATGTTGAAGGCATGTGGCGCATGCTGCAGGCTGATGAGCCAGATACTTTTGTCCTGGCAACTAACCGCACAGAAACAGTCCGCGACTTTGTTTCAATGGCGTTCAAAGCGGCTGGCATTGAATTGCGCTTCGAAGGCAAAAATGATCAGGAAGTTGCAATCGATATAGCCACTAACAAAGTAGTGGTCAAGGTAAATCCTAAGTTCTATCGTCCTGCTGAAGTAGAATTGTTGATTGGCAACCCACAGCGTGCGAAAGACATTCTGGGTTGGGAACCTAAAACCACACTCGAAGAGTTGTGTGCGATGATGGTAGAAGAAGATCTGCGCCGCAATAAACAAGGGTTTTCCTTCTGATATGACTAATGGCAAAAAAGCATTGATCACTGGGATCAAGGGCTTTACCGGCCAATATATGGCAGCGGATTTATCCGCTGCCGGATATGAAGTTTATGGTTTCGGTTCAACTCCCGCCCAGAATTCCTCACGCTATTTTCAGGTTGATCTTAATAATGCAGCAGATGTAAAGAGTGCTGTAGACAGTATTCGGCCAGACGTTATTGTTCATCTTGCAGCAATAGCATTTGTTGGGCATGCTGACCCGAACGCATTCTATAATGTTAACCTTTGCGGTACGCGTAACCTGTTACAGGCTCTTAGCGAATCAGCAAAAATGCCAGATGCAGTTTTGATCGCCAGCAGCGCTAATGTTTACGGTAATAACACGCCGGGGAAATTAGCAGAGTCGGTTCCTGCCAGACCCTCAAATGACTATGCGGTCAGCAAGCTGGCTATGGAGTATATGACCAGTCTGTTTTATGAAAAATTGCCGATTATTATTACCCGGCCATTTAATTACACAGGCACCGGTCAGGCAGAAAATTTCCTGATCCCGAAAATCGTCAAACATTTTCGCGAGAGGAAAGAAGTCATTGAGCTGGGCAACATAGATGTATGGCGTGATTTTTCGGATGTACGCGACGTTGTCAAAAGTTATTCAGCATTACTACATTCACGCTCTTTTGGTCAGACTGTCAATGTCGCTTCAGGCAAAATGCACTCATTAAGGGAAGTCATTGATCTCTGCAAATCCCTAACAGGCCATGATATTAAGATTGAAGTTAATCCCGGTTTTGTCCGACCTAATGAAATTAAAGAACTTTGTGGCGATATCACTTTGCTCAGTCGCTTAGTCGGTGAGACTTCGTCTAAAATTCCTCTTAGAGATACCCTGAAATGGATGCTGGAAGCAAAGCAATAAACGTCGTTTACTCTACGGACTGTATTAAATATCCTTTAACCGGTATTGGCCGTTATGCGTTTGAGCTTGCTAAACAGCTTCAGGAAAGAGAAAACGTCGCGCTGACGTTTCTTCATGGCACGAAGACTCGTGACTCACTAGTAGTCGCGAGTGAGTCTGCTCAATCTGTTCAATCTTTTAAACGAAAATTACAAAAAAGCAAAACCGTAAGTGAAATATATCGTCTGACTTTTCCAGTAATGAAAATGATGGCGTTGAGGGAATTTAAGAGCCATATATTTCATAGTCCAAACTATTACTTACCTCCTCGCGTGAACCATTGTGTTGCCACCTTTCATGATTTGTCGGTATTCCACTGGCCGCAGTTTCACCCGGCTGGTCGTGTTCACTTGATGCAGAAAGAGTTAAGAAATACTGTTTCGCGTGCCTCGATGTTAATAACTGATTCTCATTACACAAAAAAGGAGTTAGTCAATTTTTTTGGTATTGAAGATAATAAAATTGCAGTGGCGCCTCTCGCCTGTAATGAACAGTTTCATCCCCGCGATGAAAAAGAAACTCAGCAAGTGCTTGAAAAGTATAATCTCAAGTGGCAACGTTATTTTTTGTATACCGGTACGATTGAGCCAAGAAAGAATATACTGACGCTGTTACAGGCCTATGACCGTTTGCCCGCTCATGAGAAATCTGCCTTCCCGCTGGTTATCAGTGGTTACAAGGGATGGGAAAATGAGCAACTCTTTAAGCTTTTTGATAAGGGAGAGAGAGAAGGGTGGTTAAAATATTTGGGTTTTGTCCCTGGTAAGGACCTGCCGCTTTTATTCAGTGCTGCGACTAGTTTTGTATTCCCTTCAATTTATGAAGGTTTCGGCTTACCGGTACTTGAAGCAATGGCATCAGGAACGCCTGTGATTTGCTCAAATGCAACTTCACTGCCCGAAGTCGCTGGAGATGCAGCACTCATGCATGAGCCAGAAGATGTCCATGCTTTAACGACTTACATTCAGATGATGATTGAAAACGCTGATGAAAAGTACCGTATGATAGATGCTGGATTAGCGCGTGCTCGCGAATTTTCATGGTCACTGTGTGCCGATAAAACCATTGAAGCTTATGAGCAGGTCGCAAAATATATATGATTAAAGTTTTACATTGTTATAAAACTTATTACCCTGATACTTTCGGTGGCATAGAACAGGTTATTTATCAGCTCGCAGAAGGTGGTTTTAAATCAGGTATTGAGTCTGTTGTGTTTACTCATAGTCCCCAATTCAAAAACCAAAAAAACTCACTGGATAACCATCAGATTCATCGGGTCAAAACTCAGTGTGAGTTTGCCTCAACACCATTCTCTTATTCAGCCATAAAAGAGTTCAGGGAACTGGCCAAGGATGCAGATATCATCCATTACCATTTTCCTTATCCATTTATGGACTTTATGCATTTTGCTGCGGGCATTAAAAAGCCATCGGTAGTGAGTTACCATTCTGATATTGTTAAGCAGAAGGTACTGCTGAAACTCTATACCCCGTTAATGAATCGCTTTCTTTCCAGTGTAGACAGAATTGTTGCCGCCTCGCCTAACTACGTTGAAAGTAGCCCGGTATTGCAGCAGTTCAAAGATAAAGTTGAAGTTATTCCGTATGGTCTTGATAAACAGTTTTATCAAAATAACGATCCTGCTGTGCTGCAAAAATGGCAGGCAAGATTTCCTGATGGCTTCTTTCTATTCATTGGTACATTCCGTTATTACAAAGGCCTGCATATCCTGATTGAAGCGGCAAAGAACAGTCGTTATCCGATCGTGGTAGTGGGCGCCGGTCCGATTGAAGCAGAGCTAAAATCTCAGGCACAGCAGTTAGGTGTAGATAACATCCATTTTCTGGGAGCATTAGAGGACAGCGAAAAGTCTGCATTATTGCAACTATGTACCTGTCTGGTATTTCCATCTCACCTGCGTTCAGAAGCTTTTGGAATCTCATTGCTGGAAGGGGCGCTCTACTCAAAACCCTTGATTTCCAGCGAGATCGGTACGGGCACGACATTTATCAACATCGATCGAGTCACCGGCCTGGTGGTTCCCCCGTCTGATCCCGTCGCGTTACGCAGAGCGATGGATGAAATATGGAACAGCCCGGAACTGTCCAGCAGCTTTGGTGCAGCAGCGCTTGCGCGCTTTGAGTCGCTATTCACGGCCCAAAAGATGATACAAAGCTATACCCGACTCTATAAATCCTTGTTAAATGTGTGATTCTTTTTCAGATTATTTCATCTGCCTATCGCACCATTCATTACCTTTTATCCGCTATCCTGAGTTAACATATTAATCACTTACAAAGTGGTGTTACTGGTAACACCATGCGAGACCACAGACAGGAGTATGTAATGTCCAAGCAACAGATCGGCGTTGTAGGTATGGCGGTAATGGGCCGTAACCTGGCACTTAACATTGAGAGCCGCGGCTACACTGTTTCTATCTTCAACCGCTCTCGTGAGAAGACTGACGAAGTTATCGCTGAAAATCAGGGCAAGCAGCTTGCGCCTTTTCACACCGTTGAAGAGTTTGTAGCCTCTCTGGAAAAACCACGCCGCATTTTGCTGATGGTTCAGGCTGGTGAAGCAACAGATAAGACTATCGCTTCATTGACTCCGCACCTGGATAAAGGCGACATCCTGATTGATGGCGGCAACACTTTCTATAAAGATACCATCCGCCGCAATAAAGAATTGTCTGAGCAGGGCTTTAACTTCATCGGCACCGGCGTTTCCGGTGGTGAAGAGGGCGCACTTAAAGGCCCATCTATCATGCCTGGCGGTCAGAAAGAAGCTTACGAACTGGTCGCACCGATTCTGGATAAAATTGCTGCGCGTGCAGAAGATGGCGAAGCTTGCGTGGCCTATATGGGTGCGGACGGCGCGGGCCACTATGTGAAAATGGTGCACAACGGCATCGAATATGGCGACATGCAGCTTATCGCTGAAGCCTATGCTCTGCTGAAAGGCGCGTTAGGCCTGAACAACGAAGAGCTGGCTGAGACCTTCACGGAGTGGAATAACGGCGAACTGAGCAGCTACCTGATCGACATCACCAAAGATATCTTCACCAAGAAAGATGAAGACGGTAAATACCTGGTTGATGTGATTCTGGATGAAGCAGCTAACAAAGGCACCGGTAAATGGACCAGCCAGAGCTCACTGGATCTCGGCGAACCACTGTCGCTGATCACCGAGTCTGTGTTTGCGCGTTACCTCTCCTCGCTGAAAACCCAGCGTGTGGCAGCCTCTAAAGTACTGAGCGGTCCACAGGCGAAAGCGTTCACCGGTGATAAAACTGAGTTTGTTGAGAAAGTGCGTCGTGCGCTCTATCTGGGCAAAATCGTCTCTTATGCTCAGGGCTTCTCACAGCTGCGTGCAGCGTCAGAAGAGAACAATTGGGATCTGCACTACGGTGAAATCGCGAAGATCTTCCGTGCTGGCTGCATCATTCGTGCCCAGTTCCTGCAGAAGATCACTGATGCTTATAAAGCAGATGCGGGCATCGCTAACCTGTTGCTGGCACCGTACTTCAAAGATATCGCGGATCAGTATCAGCAGGCGCTGCGTGATGTGGTTTCTTACGCGATTCAGAACGGTATCCCGACGCCAACCTTCTCTGCGGCCATTGCTTACTACGACAGCTATCGCTCAGAAGTCCTGCCAGCTAACCTGATTCAGGCTCAGCGTGACTATTTCGGTGCGCATACTTATAAGCGTATTGATAAAGACGGTGTTTTCCACACTGAGTGGTTGGATTAAACAAAAGCCCCGCAAGGGGCTTTATCTAACAGGTGATAATTTTGAAATTAATTTTAAAAAAACCTAATAATATATTGGGGTTATTTCTTTGCGCTTTGCTTTCTTTTCTAATAATTTATCAAATATCTCCAAAAGGGTTCATAATTGGAACATCATCTTACTGGAATAGTGACGCTGAGGATATAACGCAGTATATTTCAGGATTTAATCTATATCTAAAGGCTGATTTTCAATGGCCTTTATTGGCTTTTGATTCTTTGAACTACCCCGTCGGAACAAGAGCAACTTTTGTAGATGTGATACCTATATATGCATTTATCCTCAAAGTGATTTTGCCGGAGGATGTTAAATGGTTTAATCCTTTTGGTTTATGGATCGCATTATGTTTTATTTTTCAAGGAATTGCTGCTTGGTGGATTTGTAAAGAACTTAAAATAAATAATTGGGTTGTTGTACTCAGTCAGACTGTTCTATTGAGTTTATTTCCTGCGCTACTATATCGTTTGGGGCACATATCTTTAATGTCTCATTGGATTATACTCTTTGCAATTGCTTTATATATCCGTTGTTGTAGGAAAAAAGAGTATTGTACTTTGGGATGGACTACATTACTTTTCTTCTCTTTCTATATAAATATATATTTATTTATAATGGCATCCCTTATTTATCTCTCTGCTTGCTTGCAAGTTTATTTCAGATTTAAAATTAAAGATTTGAAAGCTATCATATTTATATTAACTCCATGCTTCTTAGTTTTTCTGTCCCTTTTCATATTTTTGCTTCCTCTACCAACTGGCGGAGTCGCAAGTGATACTGGTTTTGGCTTTTATTCTATGAACCTACTGTCCCCATTTATTGGAGGCAATATTTTTGCATTACAGTCGCAAGTGATGCCGGGCCAGTACGAGGGTTTCAATTATTTAGGTTTTGGTACCATCGTCTTTATAATCGCAACATTTGTAATTGATAAAAATAAATGTATCGAATATGTAAAATTTAATATTTATATATTTGTAATTTGTTTTTTATTTTTCATTTATTCATTGTCAAGCGAGATATATTTTTCACAAACACTCATTGCTAAAGTTTATTATCCACCGCTACTTGATTCAATTACTACACAGTTCAGAGCCAGTGGTCGCTTTTTTTGGCCTGTTGGATATTTAATTATTATATTCTCAAGCTATTTTTTGTACAAAAAAATCAAAAGCCAATATTTTGTAAGCATTTTGTTTTTAACAGTGACCTTGCTACAATTATATGATATCAAAGATCAAATAAATTTATTTAAAGTTAGAAGCTCGAGGCCAGCTGTAGAGCAAATAAACTACAAAGATTGGAAAGATTTCTTACAAACCAATCAAGTGAAAAATATATATTTTTATCCCAAGTTTCGCTGCGGCGGCGATCCATTAAAAACGCTACTCCCCGTAATGAAAATCGCTTCAGAAATGGATTTAAATGTTAATACAGGTTATATTGCAAGATATTTTCCTGAATGCAACGATATTACCAAAGAAATAGAAACCTCGAACAGGGAATCCAGTGTTTATATATTCGATTTGAATTCCTATAAAGAAAGTGATGTGATTAACTATCTTCCACGCAACGAGACATATTCATGCGAGAAAAAAGACTTCGCATTAATCTGCCGTTAATAGTGATGAGTAATAAAATGACTATCAAAAAAAAGAAAATTTCTTTAGTAGCACCATTTTATAACGAAGAGCAAAATGCTCATTTATTTTTCGATCGAGTTGCTGAGGTTTTTTCAGTAGTTTCTGAAATGTATGAATATGAAGTTATATGTGTTAATGACTGTAGTAAAGATAATACGCTCAATGAGTTAATCCGAATTAAGAACGAAAAATACTCTAATCTGACAATAATAAACTTTTCAAGGAATTTTGGAAAAGAGGCAGCTATTACTGCTGGAATAGATTTTGCCAATGGTGATGCTGTTGTGCCTATTGACTCTGATCTTCAGCATCCTCCAGAAGTAATCCTTGACATGATAAAGAAATGGGAATCCGGTTTTGACGTTGTATTAGCAAAAAGAAGGGATCGCAATACTGATAGTAAGTTGCAAAAAGTTACAGCAAATGCCTTTTATAATGTGGCAAGTAAAATATCGCATACTGAAATACCAGCTAATGTTGGTGATTTTAGATTGTTCACAAAGAGTGTAGCTAATGAAATAAAGAAGTTGAGAGAAACAAGCCGGTTTATGAAAGGGATCTTTGCATGGGTTGGTTTTAATACAACTTATGTTGAATATACTGTTGCTGAAAGAGAGTATGGAAAGACTAGTTTTAATACATGGAAACTATGGAACTTTGCTCTTGAAGCGATTACTAGTTTTAGTACTATCCCGTTAAGAATATGGTCTTATGTGGGAGCATTTATTTCATTAATATCTATTAGCTATGCTATTTATTTAATTATTAAAACTGTTTTTTTTGGTAATCCTACTCCTGGCTACGCTTCCTTGATGGTTGCTATACTTTTCTTTTCTGGAGTTCAACTTATTGGTATTGGTATACTTGGAGAGTATGTATCAAGGATTTCAAAAGAAGTGAGAAATAGGCCTATTTATATCATTAAAGAAATATTTTGAAGATGAAATTTTATTTGATGAAATTGACTAATATGCCTTTTTTCCGGTTTGGGGTAATAGGGGTTCTTAACACTATAATACATGGCAGTATACTTAGCTTATTGGTAGGGTTTTTAAGCTTTAATGTTATTGCTTCAAATTTAATGGCTTTTATAGTAGCGAATGTTTTCTCATTTTTGCTCAATAGTTTTTTTACTTTCAAAACAAAGGCTACTTTACTTTTGTATTATAGGTTTCTTCTTTCTTCTTTGCTTTCATTAGCTTTAACGTTGTTTATATCTTACATCTCTTTTAGTTTGGGTTTTAGCTATCTTATTGGATTCGGTTTTATTGTGATTTTAGTTCCAGTTTTTTCTTTTTTTATAATGAAAGCATGGGCTTTCAAATAACATTAATAACTTAAAATAGGTGGTTGAGGTTGTTTGAATAAGTTTGATTTCATTTTTAAACTATTTGTCTTTTTTGATTATTAGATTTGATGTTTTAATTGACCTGCCTCAACCACCTTTCAATTGATGTGCTTTGTTTTTCTTTTGAAATCCATCTTATATCCGATCTTCGTTATTGGTGATGTATATACTGTCTGGTATGTTAAGTTTTACTGATAAGCCTCATTCTTGGGTTTATATGATATAATAATATAAACAATATTTTTTATTTTGATTTTTTATTTTGATTTTTTCTTTATTGATTACGGAAAAGCTATTTTATTTTACCTTGGTTTTCAGGTTGTTACTTTTTTATAAAGTTATAGAAATAATTATTAAATTTTTATGCCGAGAGTTTATATAAAATAAAATAGCATAATTTAGATCTATCTTATATTTAAATAAAGGCATTAGTCATTATTTTTTCATTTAATTATTATCAAATAATGCACTCCTACCTTACTTCCCAATCGGCACCACTCTCCCTCCGGCAATCCGCTTATAATCTTCCACATTCAACACTACCGATTTCTCCAACAAACCCGCATTAAAAGCTATCTCGTCAAAGCGCTCAAACAGCAGCGGGTCAACCAGCAGGCGTAAATCAGGATGAAAGCTAAACGGCGGAATGGCACCAAACACGCAACCCGTTAGCCTGTCTACTTCTGCCGGGCTGGCGAGCGAGGCGCGCGTACCACCCGCCGCTGAAGCGACGCGTGTTAAATCGGCCTGCTGGTCGGCGGGTAACACCGCCAGCACATGCTGACGAATACCGTTACCTTTGACGTGGCAAACCAGCGCTTTAGCGCCCTGGCCGATGGCGGTGCCGCGAATGGCGGCGACCTCTTCACATTTACCGGTCGGCGCATGCTCCATTAGTGTGTAACGCGCCTGATGCTGATCAAGCAGGGCAAGCAGTTTTTCATGGGTGGTCGTCATCGTGGGCTCCGGCAAGGATAGGGCGGGAAAGGGGAATAACCCGCTCAGGACAGCACCTGTGCGGGTGGCAATCGAAGGAACTTACTTATGGCGCTGGCGCAGGTTCTCAATAATGGTGCTGAGATTTAAATCCTGGTCCTGCAACAGCACCAGCAGATGATAGATCAAATCGGACGCTTCATTGGTCAACTCATGGCGATCGTTAACCGTCGCCGCCAGTGCGGTCTCGACGCCTTCCTCACCCACTTTCTGCGCGATGCGTTTGGTGCCGCTGGCATAGAGTTTGGCGGTATAAGAGCTTTCAGGATCGGCGCTTTTACGCGATGCCAGCAGCTCTTCCAGTTGATAGAGGAAAGTCCAGTCGGCCGTTGCCGGCGCGAAGCAGCTTGACGTGCCTTTATGGCAGGTTGGGCCAAGCGGAGTAGCCAGCACCAGCAGCGTGTCGTTATCGCAATCGGGCGTAATGCTTACCACGTCGAGGAAATGGCCAGAGGTTTCACCTTTGGTCCACAGTCGCTGTTTGGTGCGTGACCAGAAGGTCACTTTGCC
>Ga0308168_1001813_pt1 | contig 18625 bp, 15 predicted proteins | sample PhyCR2_FD_202133 | JGI IMG/M metagenome (GOLD analysis project Ga0308168, IMG submission 202133) | Phyllosphere microbial communities from UC Gill Tract Community Farm, Albany, California, United States - DLSLRC.R2 | ecosystem: Host-associated > Plants > Phyllosphere > Unclassified | place: USA...
CACAAAAAAGCCACGCTGACCGGGCTTATCGCCATCATTCTGTGGAGCGCCATTGTCGGGCTGATACGCGGCGTCAGTGAAGGGCTCGGCGCTGTCGGCGGAGCCGCGATGATCTACACGCTTAGCGCGCTGCTGTTACTACTGACGGTGGGATTCCCGAAGGTAAAAACATTTCCCCGCGCCTATCTGCTGTTGGGCAGCCTGCTGTTTGTCAGCTATGAAATCTGCCTGTCTCTCTCGCTGGGCTATGCCCGCAGCGGCACGCAGGCGATTGAAGTGGGTATGGTGAACTATCTCTGGCCCAGCCTCACCGTCCTGTTATCGGTGTTTATCGCCCGACAAAAATGCAGCCTGCTGATCGTCCCGGGAATGGCGGTCTCCCTCGTCGGGATCGCCAAAGTGCTGGCGGGTGAGCATGCGTTGTCGCTGGCAGAGATCGGCAATAACATCGCCTCAAACCCTCTCAGTTATGGCCTGGCTCTCGCGGGCGCCGTGATCTGGGCGCTTTACTGCGTGCTGACGCAAAAAATAGCCCGGGGCAGTAACGGCATCACGCTGTTCTTTATGCTGACCGCACTGGCGTTGTGGATAAAATATTTCTCCGCATCTCAGCCAGAGATGATTATCACGCTTCCGGTGCTGGTGAGTCTGGCGCTGGCTGCGCTGGCAATGGGCCTGGGTTATGCGGCATGGAACATCGGCATCCTGCACGGTAATGTGACGTTGCTGGCCACCGCGTCCTATTTTATTCCCGTGCTTTCGGCCATGCTGGCCGCCTGGATGCTGAACGCCAGCCTGTCGGTCAACTTCTGGCAAGGCGCTGGCATGGTCAGTCTCGGTTCGCTGCTGTGCTGGTGGTCAACGCGCACAACAGCAGGGGTAAACGTGTCCGGTACATCAGCGTAAAGCGCACCCGCGTGACGGCTCGCTAACGGTAGTACATCGCAATACGCTGGCCGTTCACCTGCTCGATGGTCACGGGCAGATCGAAGATCCCTTCGATCACCTCAGGCACCATCACCTGCTCTGGCGTACCGCGGAATACCACCTGCCCGTCCTTCATCGCCAGGATGAAGTCGGAGTACGCCGAGGCAAAGTTAATATCGTGGATCACCAGCACAATGGATTTTTCTAACTGATCGGCGGCGCGTCTGAGCTGCTTCATCATCGCCACGCTGTGTTTCATATCCAGATTGTTCAGCGGCTCGTCCAGCAGGACATATTGCGTGTCCTGGCACAGCACCATCGCCACAAAGGCGCGCTGGCGCTGACCGCCGGATAACTCATCCAGATAGCGATGACGCAACGGCAGCAAATCAAGAAACACCAGCGACTGCTCAATATGCTGGCGATCATGCTCATTAAGCCGCCCTTTGCTGTAGGGATAACGGCCAAAACTCACCAGGTCCCACACCGTCAGACGGCTGGTAAAATGGTTCTCCTGGCGCAGCACTGACAACACCTTCGCCAGTTTTTCACTGTTGGCATCGCTGACGTCCAGCGCGTCCACCGTCACCACGCCGCTGTCCGCTTTCAGCAGGCGGCTGATCACCGACAGTAACGTTGACTTGCCGGCACCGTTTGGCCCGATAATAGAGGTAATGCCTGACGATGGCAGAGTTTCGCAGATGTTCTGTAACACCGGCTGATTATCGTACTGTTTGCTGACCTGCTTAATGTCGATCACTTCGCGCCCTTTCTCAGCAGTAAATAGATGAACAATGCCCCACCGCTAAACTCAATCACCACCGACAACGTACCGGCCATATCCAGCAGCCGCTCCAGAATCAACTGCCCGCCCACCAGCGTGATGATGCCAATCAGCACACAGCCGGGCAGCAGATACGCGTGGCGCCAGCTTCCCATCAGCGGATAGGCCAGATTTACGATTAGCAGGCCGAGGAACATCATCGGCCCCACCAGCGCGGTCGACACCGCCACCAGCAGCGAGATCAGCAGCAGTAAACCGGTGACATGACGCTGCCAGGCAATACCAAGCGCAATGGCGCTATCCGGCCCCAGCGCCATCACATCCAGACGGTGACGCAATCGCCAGACCAGCGTGGCGACCAGCGCAATCACCCCGGCTGAAATCAGCAGTACATCGCTGTCGGCACGGGTAAACGTGGCGAAGATGCGGCTTTGCAACACCGCGAACTCACCCGGCTCCATCAGGCGCTGCATCAGGCCCGAGATACTGCGGAACAGCGTGCCACACACCAGACCAATCAACAGCACCCGGTGCAGATCCAGCCCGGCGCCCCCCAGCAGCCAGCGATACAGCAACGTGGCAAACATCACCAGCAGCGCGCTTTCGGCGATGAAGCGCCCCACGCTGCCCAGCATACTCAGGCCGCCGACATCCAGCGCGAAAATCAGCAGCGTCTGCATCAATACAAACAGCGACTCCAGCCCCATCACTGACGGCGTCAGAATGCGGTTACGGGTCAGGGTCTGAAACAGCAGCGTACTGATGCCTGAGGCAAACCCGACCAACACCATCGTGGCGAGGATCTGCCCGCGATGCCGCAGGATATAGGCGATATTGCCGTGCAGGCCGAGGGTCATGAAAACGCCCATCAGCACCAGCAGCAGCGTTGCCAGCAGCAGCAGGCGTTTGCCGGGAGACAAAGCATCAGTGTGCATGGCGTTTCGACCTCACAATCAGCACCAGGAAGATTATCGCGCCCAGCACGCCAAGCAGCGCACTGACCGGAATTTCAAACGGGTGAATGATCAGACGGCCGAGAATATCGCAGCCGATCACCAGCATCGCGCCCACCAGTGCCACCCAGGGCACGGTACGCCGCAGGTTGTCGCCCAGCGCCAGGCTGACAATGTTAGGCACAATCAAGCCCAGGAATGGCAGCACGCCGACCACTACCACCACCACGCCGCTGATCATGGCGATCATCGCCATCCCCATCAGCATCACGCGGCGATAGTGCAGCCCGACATTGACCGAGAAATCGCGGCCCATGCCCGCTACCGTAAAGCGGTCAGCCATCACCGCTGCCAGCAGTGTGATCGCGCCCACCGCCCACAGCAGTTCATAACGTCCCTGCATCACGCTGGAAAAGTCACCCGATTCCCAACCGCCCAGCGACTGGAGCAGATCAAACTTCATCGCAAGGAAGGTGGTGACCGAACTGAAAACCGCGCCCAGCATAATGCCGGCCAGTGGAACCATCAGGGAGGATTTCATACGGATACGCTGGATCATCAGCATAAACAACGCGGTGCCTGCGAGGGCAAACAGTGTGGCAACGCCCATTTTCAGCATGATCGGCGCGGCAGGGCTGATGATCATCACCAGCAGCAGTCCCAGACTGGCAGACTGCGTGGTGCCGACCACCGAAGGCTCAACAAAGCGGTTTTGCGTCAGCATCTGCATCATCAGCCCTGCCACGCTCATCGCGCTCCCCGCCAGCAGTAACGCGGCGGTGCGGGGAAAACGGCTGATCAGCAGGATCTCCCGCATTTCAGGATCTGACCACAGACTGAGCAGAGTGACACGGCTGACGCCGACAAACAGGCTGCAAACAATCAGGCCCAGCAGTAATGCCAGGCCTGCAATAAAGGCTACGGATTTCATTTACGGCTGGGTTTTCGTTTTATCCAGCACCTGCTTCACCTGGGTCATCAGATTGCTGTAGCTCTGAATGCCGCCTGCGATATAAAGCGAACCGGAATCGAGATAAACCACCTGCTGTTTTTTCCAGGCATTGGTTTTACGCACCAGCGGGTTATCCAGCACCTGCTGTGCGGATACGCCCTCTTTGCGGCCAATGGCGCTGTCGCGATCCAGCACAAACAGCCAGTCAGGATTCGCTTCCATGATGAACTCAGGCGAGACCGCATTACCGTGTTTACCGGTTTCCGGGAAGGCTGTGGCCGGTTTAAACCCCAGCACATCGTAGATAAAACCAAAACGTGAACCCGGTGAGTGCGCGCTGATCTTGCCACCGTTAATCATCAGCATCATCGCGCTACCGGCGGTGGCGGACTCTTTACGCACGTCAGCAATCTGTGCGTTAAACGCTGCAATCACCTGCTGCGCTTTCTCTTCTTTACCGAAGATCGCACCCAGCTGTTCGGTACGTTCGGTCAGGCTTTGCACGAAGTGTTTCGGGTCGAGATCCAGTGAGAGGGTCGGGGCAATTTCACTCAGCTTGCCATAGGCATCATGAGCGCGGGCACCGGCCAGAATCAGATCGGGTTTGGCATTGCTCAGGGCTTCAAAGTTGGGTTCAAACAGCGTGCCGGCATTCAGATACGCCTTGCCGTTGTACTTCGCCAGATGCTGCGGATAGTGCGCGCTGGTTTGTGGCACGCCCATCGGGTTAATCCCCAGGGCATCAGCAATATCCAGCGTCGCCGGGCTGAGGATCACCACGCGCTGCGGATGTTTCGGCACGGCGGTGGAGCCCTGCGCATGAACGACCGTCAGTGCGGGAGCCTCTGCTGCAAAGGCCGCAGGCGTACAGGCGAGCATGGCGGAAAACAGCGATAAAACGAAGGCCTGAGGGAAGCGCATTTTCTCTCCTGAGAATCAGATAAGTAGCAAAAATGAGAACGATTCGCGTTTGATTTTGTTGCGGGATAATAACGACTGCCTGACAGGATGGGTAGACAGAACATGGCATTCTCTGTTCATAAAACAGACAAAACTCACAATCCGTAGCAAATAAGAAGATTGCGAAGCAAATATGAAGATTTTAATAACTTGATTATTAACAAATAAAACTCCATCGCTGACTTTTACTGACAAAAGTGGCCAATTGTGGAGATTTTAAGGATTCGTATTTCACACCATGGAAATGATAACAATTATCGTTATCATGCACATTCTCTTACAACACCAAACACTTTGAGATGATGCGATGAACAGGAACGGACGCTTTCGATTACACCCTCTGGCACTGCTACTGACCGCCATGCTGGCCGGAACAGCCAGTGCCGATGACGATACCGCCGCCGCCAGTGAAGTGGAGGATGTGCTGCTGGTACAAAAAACAGCGGAACAGGAGTTAAAACAACAACCTGGCGTCTCTATCATCACGGCAGAGGATATTGCGAAGAATCCGCCCGTTAACGATTTGTCCGACATCATCCGCAAAATGCCCGGGGTCAACCTGACCGGAAACAGTGCCAACGGCAGCCGGGGTAACAACCGCCAGATTGATATTCGCGGCATGGGCCCGGAGAACACCCTGATCCTGATTGACGGCGTACCGGTCAGCTCGCGTAATTCCGTGCGTTACAGCTGGAAAGGTGAACGTGATACCCGTGGCGACAGCAACTGGGTACCTGCTGAAATGGTCGAGCGTATTGAAGTGCTGCGTGGCCCGGCCGCCGCCCGCTACGGATCCGGGGCCGCCGGTGGCGTGATCAATATCCACACCAAGCGCCCGACCAAAGACTGGCACGGCTCCCTGTCGCTGTTTACCAATCAGCCGGAAAACAGCAAAGAAGGTGACACAAAACGCACCAACTTCAGCCTGAGCGGCCCGCTGGCGGGTGACGCGCTGACCATGCGCCTCTACGGTAACCTCAACAAAACCGATGCCGATGCCGCCGATATCAACCAGGCGCAAAACGGCTCGTATGCCGCGGGCCGTGAAGGTGTGCGTAACAAAGATATTAATGCGCTGGTTTCCTGGAAAATGACCCCCTCGCAGATCCTCGACTTCAGCTATGGCTACAGCCGCCAGGGCAATATCTACGCCAGAGATACCCAGTACAGCAATGGCAACATCAGCCCCGGAGGCCTGGTCGACTCGCTATACGGTTCCGAGACGAACCGCCTGTACCGTCAGTCTTACGGCCTGACCCATAACGGCTTCTGGGAATGGGGCGATTCTAAGCTCGCCTTCAACTATGAAAAAACCAATAACACGCGCCTGAAAGAAGGTTCTACCGGACGCGTGGAAGGGATGATTAACAGCGACGAGTACAGCACCAGCCGACTGGAAAATTACCGTGCCAGCGCGGAAGCCAATATGCCGCTGGACCGCTGGATTGAGCAGACCGTGACCCTCGGCGCTGAGTGGAATCACGAAAAGCTGGACGACAGCGCCTCCATGTCAGCCACCGATGCCAGCGGCGTGATCATCGGCGATATGTCGGGCGATCCCGCCAATCGCAGCAGCAAGAACAGCGCGACCACGGCCGCACTCTACGTCGAAGATAATATCCAGCCATGGGAAGGCACCTTCCTGATCCCGGGCCTGCGTTTTGATCACCACAGTGAATTCGGCAGTAACTTTAGCCCGAGTTTTAACTTCTCTCAGGACCTGGGTGAAGGGTTCAAACTGAAAGCTGGTATTGCGCGGGTGTTTAAAGCCCCGAACCTCTACCAGTCAAGCGAAGGCTACCTGCTGGCCACCCGGGGTAACGGCTGCCCGACTTCAGTTGCTACCGGCAGTTGCTATCTGCTGGGTAACACCAATCTGGATGCCGAAGTCAGCGTCAATAAAGAGCTGGGGCTGGAGTTTGCTGCTGATGGCTATGCCGCGGGTGTGACCTGGTTCCGCAATGACTACAAAAATAAAATCGTCTCCGGCACCGACCTGCTCGGCACCGCCTCTAACGGCTATAACATCCTGCAATGGGAAAATGGTGGCAAAGCGCTGGTGGAAGGGCTGGAAGCCAGCCTGACGATCCCGGTGGTGCGTGACGTGCTCGACTGGCGGACTAATGCCACCTATATGCTGGAGTCGAAAGACAAAAAAACCGGTAACCCGCTGTCGATCATCCCTAAGTACACCATCAACTCGATGCTGGATTATCAGATTACCGATAAGTTCTCCACCGAGCTGAACTGGACGCTGTACGGACGCCAGAAGCCGCGTGAATTTGTGGAAAGCCGTCTGGAAGGCAGTAGCGGGCTATCCAGTAAAGAGATCGGGGCATATTCCCTTGTCGGGCTGAATCTCAACTATAAGTTCACCAAAAACCTGAGTGTGAAAGGCGGCGTCAGCAACCTGTTTGATAAGCAGATTTACCGCGAAAATGACGGCGCTTCAACTTATAACGAACCGGGCCGCGCGTACTATGCGGGCGTAACGATGGGCTTCTGATAGCCGGTATCAACAGCACGGAGCAACACGGTTTCTGTGGGGGTTGACCTTCTGTTTCGGTCAGCCCGTTGACCCCTCAGCGCTTTTCCTGAAACCTTCCCACTATTCCCCGCATTTTTTGACTTTGGACAAGGCTACCGTCAGTAGCCGTATTCCCAAAGATGAGAATGAGTATTATCTGATGATAACCTCACACGGGAATCACCATAATGATAGCCAATACGCTTACCCGCTTTAACCAGCTGTTCTCTCATCCTGATTTTGCCAAATTATTGCTGCGCCTGACGGTCGGCGGCCTGATGCTGTTCCACGGCTGGCATAAGCTGCATTCCGGCATTGGCGGCATTCAGGGCATGCTGGCCGCGCACGGGCTTCCGTCCTTCATCGGTTACGGCGTGCTGATCGGAGAAGTAGTGGCCCCGCTGCTGTTGATCTTCGGCATTCTCTGCCGCCTGTCAGCCCTGACAGTCATTGGCACCATGGTGGTGGCGTGGCTGCTGGCGGGTCTTGGCGACACCTTCAGCCTGAGCCCGGTCGGAGCCTGGGCGATTGAGAGCATGGCTTTCTTTGCGTTCGCCTCACTGGCGATCCTGTTCCAGGGCGGCGGAAAATATTCGGTCGCAGGCCACAGCGCCTGGCGTTAATCGGGCCCTCTTCTGTTCAACGCATCCGCTGCGGGTGCGTTTTTTATCTCCCCCCTCTGACCTCACTTCTTCGCCCAACACGGTCCTACCAATCGTAAAAAAACAGTCATCCCGGCCACAGAAAAGCAAAAATTGCGCAACAATCATTGTATTCAACTAACAAAATATTAACTATCAGCAGCTGTTAACCCCAGACAGCTGAATTGGTAGGACCATAATCAGCAGGGGGAGAAAAACTCTGGAGAACCCTGCATGCAACCCTGGCAACAAGTGTATGACCCGCTGAACAATATCTGGCTATCCAGCCTGATCGCCGCCATCCCTATCCTGTTTTTCTTCTTTGCGCTGATTAAGCTCAAGCTGAAAGGCTACCTCGCCGCCACCATCACCGTGGTGCTGGCGCTGATGGTGGCGCTGTTTCTTTACCGCATGCCGGTGGATCGCGCGCTGGCATCGGTGGTGTATGGCTTCTTCTACGGACTCTGGCCCATTGCCTGGATTATTATCGCTGCTGTTTTTGTTTATAAAATTTCGGTGAAAACCGGGCAGTTCGATATTATCCGTGCCTCAATTTTGTCGATCACCCCCGATCAGCGCCTGCAGATGCTGATTGTCGGCTTCTCGTTCGGTGCTTTTCTTGAAGGGGCCGCCGGGTTCGGCGCACCGGTGGCGATCACCGCTGCGCTGCTGGTCGGCCTTGGTTTTAATCCACTGTATGCGGCGGGTCTGTGCCTGATCGTCAATACGGCCCCCGTGGCCTTCGGGGCAATGGGGATACCGATTATCGTTGCCGGACAGGTCACAGGGCTGGACAGCTTTGAGATCGGCCAGATGGTTGGCCGCCAGCTGCCGTTCCTGACCATTATCGTGCTGTTCTGGATCATGGCGATCATGGATGGCTGGCGTGGGATCAAAGAGACCTGGCCTGCGGTGATGGTGGCCGGGGGATCGTTCGCACTGGCCCAGTATCTCAGCTCTAACTTCCTCGGCCCTGAACTGCCGGACATTATCTCTTCGCTGGTGTCGCTGGTATGTCTGACGCTGTTCCTGCGCGTGTGGAAACCGGTGCGCATCTTCCGCTTTAAACCGGCGGATAATGCCCCTGAACAGCCACTGGTGGTGGAGAAATACCGCACCGGGCAGATTGTCCGTGCCTGGATGCCGTTCCTGTTCCTGACCGCTACCGTTACGCTGTGGAGTATTCCCCCGTTCAAGGCGCTGTTTGCACCTGGCGGTGCGCTGTACAACCTGGTGGTGAATATCCCCATCCCGTTCCTCGACAAGCTGGTGGCGAAGATGCCCCCCGTGGTCAACGCCATCACACCTTACGCGGCGGTGTTTAAATTCGACTGGCTGTCGGCGACCGGTACCGCGATTATCGTGGCGGCGCTGATCTCCATCGTCTATCTGAAGATGAAACCTGCTGATGCCCTGTCGACGTTCCGCAGCACGCTGAAAGAACTGGCATTGCCCATCTACTCTATCGGCATGGTTCTGGCCTTCGCCTTTATCTCTAACTACTCCGGACTGTCGGCCACGCTGGCACTGGCGCTGGCCCACACCGGCCCTGCGTTCACCTTCTTCTCGCCGTTCCTCGGCTGGCTGGGCGTGTTCCTGACCGGGTCGGATACCTCGTCTAACGCCCTGTTTGCCGCCTTGCAGGCCACCACGGCGCAGCAGATTGGCGTGTCTGATCTGCTGCTGGTGGCAGCGAATACCACGGGCGGCGTGACCGGGAAGATGATCTCTCCGCAGTCGATTGCCATTGCCTGTGCGGCGGTGGGGCTGGTCGGGAAAGAGTCGGACCTGTTCCGCTTTACCGTGAAACACAGCCTGATCTTCACCTGTATGGTTGGGGTGATCACCACGCTACAGGCCTACGTGCTGACCTGGATGATCCCATGACCGCCTCAGGCTCACTGATCGATCGTCTGCGAACGCTGATCGCCGATCGCCAACTACAGGCAGGTGCGCGCCTGCCTGCCGAGCGTAAGCTGGCGGATGAACTGGCCGTGTCACGCTCGTCACTGCGTGAAGCCCTGAAAAAGCTGGTGGGTGAAGGGGTGCTGTTCAGCCGTCACGGCGGGGGATATTACCTGTGTGAAGCGCCGCCGCCGTGGTCGGAACAACGCATCGTCCAGCCGCTGAAAGCACTGGTGGCAGATGACCCGGACTACCGTAACGATATTCTGGAAGCGCGTCATGCCATCGAAGCCAGCACCGCCTGGTATGCGGCGCTGCGGGCGACCGATGCTGATAAAGAAAAGCTGCAGAGCTGTTTTGACGCCATCCAGCAGCAGGAGAGTCTGTCACCGGAGATGGCCACGCAGGCCGATGTGCGCTTTCATCTGGCGATTGCTGAAGCCTCGCATAACGTGGTGCTGTTACAGACCATGCGCGGCTTCTTCGACCTGCTGCAATCCTCCGTGGCACACAGTCGCCAGCGTATGTACACCGTACCGACGATTTTTGCTCACCTGACGGAGCAGCATGAAGAACTGCTGCTGGCGATCCTCGCGGGCGATGCGGAACGGGCCAGCCAGGCGGCGAAAAGTCACCTGGGTTTTGTGCAGACCACGCTCAAAACCCTGCATGAAAATGAAGCCCGGCAGCAGCGCAGCACCCGCCTGCCGGATGACGATACCGATGTCACAAGGGAAGAAAATCGATGATTATTTCAGCCGGAACCGACTACCGTGCCGCAGCCAAACGCATCCTGCCCCCGTTCCTGTTTCACTATATTGACGGTGGGGCATACGCAGAACATACGCTGCGACGTAACGTCGACGACCTGGCGCAGATCGCGCTAAAACAGCGCGTGCTGAACGATATGTCCACCCTCAGCCTGCAAACCACGCTGTTTAACGAAACACTGTCGATGCCGGTGGCGCTGGCCCCGGTCGGGCTGTGCGGGATGTACGCCCGCCGTGGTGAAGTGCAGGCAGCGAAAGCCGCCGCGGCGAAGGGTATTCCGTTTACCCTCTCCACCGTATCGGTGTGTCCGATTGAAGAGGTGGCCCCGGCGATCTCCCGCCCGATGTGGTTCCAGCTCTATGTACTGAAAGATCGCGGTTTTATGCGTAATGCGCTCGAGCGTGCCAAAGCCGCAGGCTGTTCCACGCTGGTGTTTACCGTGGATATGCCGACGCCTGGCGCACGCTATCGCGATGCACATTCGGGGATGAGCGGCCCAAACGCCGCCCTGCGCCGCTACTTGCAGTCCGTTACCCATCCGCAGTGGGCGTGGGATGTTGGGCTGAACGGCAAGCCGCATGACCTGGGTAATATCTCCGCCTATCTCGGGAAACCCACCGGGCTGGAAGATTATATTGGCTGGCTGGCGAATAACTTCGATCCCTCTATAAGTTGGAGCGATCTGGAGTGGATCCGCGAGTTCTGGGATGGCCCGATGATCATCAAAGGCATCCTCGATCCTGACGACGCGCGCGATGCGGTGCGCTTCGGTGCCGACGGCATTGTGGTATCCAACCACGGCGGCCGTCAGCTGGACGGCGTGCTGTCAACGGCGCGTGCGCTGCCCGCCATTGCCGATGCGGTGAAAGGCGATATCGCCATTCTGGCCGACAGCGGCATCCGCAACGGGCTGGACGTGGTGCGGATGATGGCGCTGGGCGCGGATACCGTGTTGCTGGGCCGTGCGTATCTTTATGCGCTGGCAACAGCAGGTCAGGCTGGGGTGGAAAATCTGCTGACGTTGATCGAGAAAGAGATGCGCGTGGCGATGACGCTGACCGGCATGAAATCAGTGGCGGATATTTCGCGTTCGGCGCTGGTGGAGAACGGGTTGGGTTAAACTCAACTTAGCGCAAGGGCCGACCACTGAGAGATCCCCAGTCATTTTTTGTGGCTGGCAGTTTGGCTTCCGGTCTGAGGCCAGTTTGAGCACGCCGGATCGGCAAAACCCGCATCCTTGCGGGCCTCGGCTCGCGGCATCCCTGCCGCGTGACGTCCGGCTTACCTCAAGCTGGCCCCATCCCCGCAAAAACTGTGCTCGCGGTCAGTTTTAAAACCACCATAACATGACGCTCTCAGCGGGAAAGCGAAATGCCCTTGACGTTGACCTGAACAATCCTGCAGGCCATCGTCACGGGTCGATCAGAACAAATTATCGCAATATTATGGCAGCGTTGAAACCATAGGGAGCGCCATGAAACCTCAGTGGCTGCCCCGCCACACTTCTTGTCCATCTCAACAAAGCCCGCCGTTGCCCACTGCTTTAGCTTCAACAGGTCAACTCTACTTTGCCTACGGGAAGCTCAATCATGAACGATGTGCACTATCTCAGCCTCTCAGAAGTCGGCCAGCGTATTCAGTCACGCGAACTCTCTTCCGTCGAGGTCACACAACACCTGCTCGCACGTATCGCCCGCCTCGACCCGACGCTGCACAGCTACCTGCATGTCATGAACGAAAGCGCACTGCAACAGGCGCAGCAGGCCGATGAGGAGATTGCCCGGGGGCACTTCCGTGGCCCCTTGCACGGCGTTCCCATCGCCCTGAAAGATCTGATCTGGACCAAAGATGCCCCCACCACCCACGGTATGAGCATCCATAAAGATTTCTATCCGGCGGAAGACTCCACGGTCGTGGAACGGTTCCGGGCAGCCGGGGCGGTCATCTTAGGCAAGCTGGTACAGACAGAAAGCGCCTTTGCCGATCACCATCCCGAGGTCACCCATCCCATCAATCCCTGGGGAGAGGCGCTGTGGACCGGCGTGTCGTCCAGTGGGTCCGGTGTGGCCACCGCCGCCGGGCTGTGCTTTGGTGCGATAGGTACCGACACCGGCGGCTCTATTCGCTTCCCGTCCAGCGCCAATGGCCTGACGGGCATCAAACCGACCTGGGGCCGCGTCACCCGCCACGGTGCATTTGAACTGGCCGCGTCGCTTGACCATATCGGCCCGATGGCGCGTTCCGTCGCCGATGCCGCCGCCATGTTGCAGGCCATTGCCGGGCGCGATGAAAAAGACCCGACCTCCAGTACCCAGCCCGTTCCCGACTACCTGGCGCTGATGACCAAAGGGCTGAAAAAATGCCGCATCGGCCTCGACAGCGCCTGGGCGCTGGACGGTGTGGATGCAGAGACACGCAGCGCCCTGACTCAGGTGCTCACCACCCTGACCTCGCTGGGGGCAGAAATAGTCCCGATCACCATGCCAGACACCGATGAAGCGGCCCGCGACTGGAGCGCACTGTGCGCGGTAGAAACGGCCGTCGCTCATGAAAAAACCTTCCCGGCGCAGCGCGACCAGTACGGGCCAGGGCTGGCCGGATTGCTCGACCTCGGCCACTCGCTGAGTGCGCTGGAGTACCAGAAGCTGTGGCTGCGCCGTGCCAGCCTGCGCGGCACCCTTAATGCGCTGTTTGAACAGGTCGATCTGATCTTCGCCCCCGCCAACAGCTTTGCCGGGCTGACCTGGGAAACCATGGACCGCTTCGGCACCGACGACGAGCTGTTCCGGGGTGTGCTGCGCTTTACCAGCGCGTTTGACAGCAGCGGCCACCCGACCATCACCCTGCCCTGCGGAAAAACCGCCGCGGGTGCTCCGATTGGCTTCCAGCTGGTCGCGGCCCACTTTGATGAAACCCGCGCCATCCAGGGCGGCTGGGCCTGGCAACAGGTGACCGAGTGGCACCGGATGCACCCCGAACTGTAACCTTTCGCCCTGCTGCGGCGCACCCGCTCCCCGCGATGGTGCGCCCGGCTTTCCTTTTCTGCCACGCTGAAAAAATCCCTTTAACATCATTACGTTAAAATCCGTTAATTTTCTCTTTGTCCGCGCGTTATGGCCCTGTTTTTGCAGTATCAGTGATGAGTTCGCGAAGAATATTGCGCTGATGCCCGGTCACTCTGCGAGGAAAGAGCATGAAAGAGTATTTTTCCACTGAGGATTTTGAATCCCGCCACCGTTTTGATGCCTGGCGCGATGCCGTGTGTTCGCGGCTGATCAATGCCCGGGCACAGCAGACCCAGGCCACGGAGTTCTCGGGTAGTTTCACGTACAGCACGCTGGCCGATATTGATATTGCCAACCATACCTCGCGCACCGCGCTGGTGTGGCAGCGCACTCCGCAGTGCATCCGCCAGCACCCGGCCAGTGACTACTATATCGGACTGTTTCGTAGCGGTAGCGGTCAGCTGGAGCAGAATGGTCACCGCAGTACGGCGCAGTCAGGGGATATGGTGATTTATGATGCGGCACGGCCGTTTAACTTCGCCATGGATCAGGCCGCGATCAATATCATCCGCCTGCCGCGCACCGTGTTTGATCACAGCGCACCGGGGATTGATGCGCTTGCCGGTGTCAGGCTTGATGCCCATCGTCCGGGCGTCACCACCTTACGGCAGATGATGCTGGAAGCCTTCGATTACAACAGTGATACCGAGAGTGCCGGGCACACCGGGCAGTTTGCCAGCACGTTGTTTGAACTGATTGCCGCCGCCATCAACCTGCAAAAAAACGATGCGTCAGGCAAACCGGATCTGTATGCCCGCATGGTCGCCTGGCTGAAGCAAAACCTGCATCAACAGCAGCTTTCGATTGCCAGCCTCGCCAGCGCACACCACGTTTCTCCCCGCACCGTCAGCCGCCTGTTTGCCGCACACGACAGCACGCCGATCGGCACACTCTGGCAGCTGCGCCTGGTCGCCTGCCGCAAAGTGCTGCTGGAAGGACGGGCGCGCAGCATTACCGAAGTGGCGTTCGATCACGGCTTTAATGATATGTCACATTTCAGCCTGGCCTTCCGCAAGGCATTTGGCTGTTCGCCCACCTCTCTGATAAAAAAACGCAGCGTCAGCCTGCCTGGCGAGTAAGGTTCAGGCTGTCATCAATAATGCGGTCAGCGACCTGCTCCAGCGTACAACGTCGGTTCATCGCTTCGGAGCGCAGTAGGCGGTGGGCGCTTCCTTCATCAAGGTGGCGCTCACTCATCAGCAGCAGTTTGGCCCGGCTGAGTTTGGTGTGAAGAAACAGACGGCGCTGGCTTTGCGTCAGTTCCTGCTTCAGATGACGCAGCTGTTGCGCCACCTGCGCGCAGGCGTTTAGCTGTGCCGCCAGGGCGAACGGGTTAAGCGGTTCGGCCATGCTTGCCTGTGGGGTGAGTTCCAGCATCAGTGCCAGCGCAGCGAGATCCTGATAGTTCACCAGCGCTATCAGCGGCACTTCGTGCTCGCGCAGCGCCTGGCTCAGGGCCAGCAGCGCCGGGCGATAGCGGCAATCGATGCGCACCACCACCACATCCGCCTGCGGCATCGACTGTGCCAGCGGCCAGCAGTGCAACATTGTGCAGCCCAGCGCAACCAATTGCCCGGCAACGGCATCAACCTCGCGGTTGGCCGGATGCACCATGCACACCTTCAGGCCGTTTAACCCACCCAGCGTTGTATCAGTACACATCGCATGCATTTCCCGTCAGTGCAGCACGACAACAGGCCGTACCATCATCAGAGAAGGTAACGCGTTGTGCTGTGCCACACTGTGCCGCGCAGGACGGGAATTATATTCAACGCGCCAGGGTTTGCGGGCAGACCGAAACAGAAGGTCATCCCTACGCTACATGGAACCCGATATGCTGTTCGGCAATCGCCTGCGCGCTGGTCTGGCGCGGGTCAATCACTTCAACAATCGCCCCCTTCTCAATCACATGAATACGGTCGGACAGCGCATAAAGGAACTCGATGTCCTGCTCAACCAGGATAATAGAAATATCCATTTCATGGCGCAGCACGCGTAGCGTCTCGATGATCTCCTCACAGATATTCGGCTGGATCCCTTCCGTTGGCTCATCCAGCAATACCAGCTGCGGTTCACCGCACAGGCAGCGGGCCAGCGCCAGCAACTGCTGCTCACCGCCGGACAGCGATCCGCCGGGTTGAGCCACCAGCCGCTTCAGTCGCGGAAACAGCTCCAGCATCCGCTCCACCATCGGTGCCGCCTTGGCGAAGTTTTTCACACAGCCCATGCGCAGGTTTTCCTCCACCGTCAGCTTGGGAAAAATCTGCCGCCCCTGCGGCACAAAGCCAATGCCCGCCACCGCACGCTGATGCGCCTCATAGCGGCTGATATCAATGCCGTTCAGCAACACCTGCCCCTGCCAGCCGGGCAGTTCGCCCATGACGGCGCGCAGCAGCGTGGTTTTCCCCATGCCGTTACGGCCCAGAATGCCAGTAAAGGCTTTGGCACCGACAAACAAATCAATGTTATGCAGCACCGGCACTTTGTCATAACCGGAAACCAGCCCTTTCAGTTCAAGCATGTTTGATCTCCGTATTTCCGAGGTAAGCTTCTTTGACCGCCGGGTTCTGCGTGACCTCGCGGAAGGTGCCTTCCGCCAGCACCTCCCCCTGGTTAAACACCGTCACCTTTTGTGCGATCATGCTGATAAATTCCATGTCATGCTCCACCACCACGACCGTGCTGTTGAGGTTGATCTCTTTGATAAGCTCGGCGGTTTTGCGCACTTCGTGCCAGGTCATCCCGGCGGCAGGCTCGTCCAGCAGCACCAGATCGGGTTTTGAAATCAGGATCATCCCCAGCTCCACCCATTGCCGCTGACCGTGCGACATCTCAGACAGCACCGTGTCGGCGCTGGCCACCAGATCGATCTGCTCCAGCACCTGGGCAATATGCTGCGGGATCTGCGCTTTCGGCAGTTTTACCGCTGCCGCCTGCCACAGATTTTCATAGACGCTTAAGCCCTCGAATACGCTGGGTACCTGGGTTTTAATTCCGATGCCGAGCCGGGCGATGGCCCAGGGTTTCAGGCCGGAGATCACCTGGTCGCGGTAACGGCACTCGCCGCGCGTAGGCAGCACCTGGCCACTCAGCATCTTGAAGAAGGTGCTTTTCCCCGCGCCGTTCGGCCCGATCAGGCAGCGTAGCTCGCCCTCACGCAGGGTGAAATCCACCTCTTTTACCGCATGGACACCGCCAAAACTGACGCCCATTTTCGTTGTCTGTAGAATAATCCGGCTGTTCACAGTTTCACCTCCGACATCTCAGCATCCGCTTGTGGTCTGGCTTTACGCCGTATCAGCCGCTGTAAGGTAGGCAGCAGTCCACCGGGGATCAGCAGCACAAAGGCGGTGAGGATCACCCCCAGTACCAGATTGGTGTCGACGCTCTGCTGCGCCCCAAGACGGGTCACCAGCCACTGCAACGCCACACAGCTGATCACCGGGCCGATTAAGGTGCCGCGCCCGCCGACAATCACCCAGATAATGATCTGCGCCGACTGGCTGATGCTGAAGACACCGGGGCTGACGAATGCCCCCCAGTTGACGTACAGGCAGCCCGCCGCCCCGGCAATTGCGCCACCAATGGCAAAGGTGCCCAGCTTATGGGCCGGAACGTTATAGCCCAGCAGCCCGGCACGCTGTTCGTTTTCACGGATCGCCACCACGGTTTTGCCAAAGCGGCTGGCCAGCGTCAGCTTCAGCAGCGCGTAACAGAGGATCAGGCAGAAACCGGTGACGGTGAAAATCGCTTCCGGCGAAAGAATATCGTCGGGGCTGAACAGGCCGTTCAGCGTTGGCACGGATGGCATGCCGTTAAAACCGCCGAGCAGCGCTTCACCCAGGCGGTACTCGCTGCCGGAGGTGGAGTTCATCCAGTTAAACAGCACCAGGCTGACCGCCAGGGTGATCGCTCCCAGATAGACGTCGCTGACGCCGCCGTAAAAAATCACATACCCCAGCAGTAACGAGAACAGCGTTGGCACGATAATCGCTGCCACCACAGCCCAGGTGGAGTCGCCAACGTTAATCGCACAGATAGCGTAGGTGTAAGCGCCAATACCGAAAAACGCCGCCTGACCGAAGCAGAGAATACCGCCGTAGCCCCAGATAAATGCCAGGCTGAGCGACAGGATCGCCATCACCAGAAATACCGTCAGCGACAGCAGCGTGTACAGCTCCAGCGCACCGGATAACCACAGCGTCACCCCCGCCGCCGGGATCACCACCAGCAGTGTTTTTACCCATTCAGGCCATGTTTTCATCACAGGGATCTCCGAAAGAAGCGACCAGTAATGCCCTGCGGCAGCAGGCGCAGCAGAACAATGGCCGACAGCAGCAGCGCCACCGCACCAAACACGGGCGTAGACATAAAGGTGACCACCTGCGAAATAGAACCAAACAGCGTTGAGGAGGTGAGCGTTCCGGCAATGATCGCGCTACCGCCGCCGATCACGGTGATAAAGGCTTTGGCGATATAGCTGATGCCGATCGTCGGGATCACCCCGGTGATCGGCGCCAGCAGTGCCCCGCCGAGGCCGGAGAGCGCCGCCCCCAGACCAAAGGTCAGGCTGTAGATTTTTCCGGGGTTGGTGCCCAGCGCCGCTGCCATCCGTGCATTTTGCATGGTAGCGCGGGCGCACAGCCCGATGGTGGTGAACTTCAGCAGCAGCCACAGCGCCAGCATCAGACACAGCGAGAAGCCGATCATAAACAGCGCATAACCGCTGGTATTCAGGCTGCCGATGGTCACGCCCCCAAGCGGGGAGCTGATGCCGAGCGTCGTATTGCCAAACACCATGGTTGCCGAGCCGATAATCGCCAGGCTCAACCCCCAGGTTGCCAGCATGGTGTCGATGATGCGCCCGTAGAGGTTACGGATGATCACCCGCTCCACCACGATGCCAAAGATCCCCACCACCAGCGGTGCCAGCACCAGCATGGAGATCCAGATCGGCACGCCCCACTGATTGGTCGCGAGGATCGCCACATAGCCCCCCAGCATCATAAATTCACCGTGTGCCATATTGACGATCTTCATCATGCCGAACACCACCGCCAGCCCAAGGCTCATGACAATCAGCGTGGCAATCGCGTTCAGCACTTCAACGCTGTAGATAATGATCCAGTCCATATTCCCT
>Ga0308168_1001820_pt1 | contig 18581 bp, 13 predicted proteins | sample PhyCR2_FD_202133 | JGI IMG/M metagenome (GOLD analysis project Ga0308168, IMG submission 202133) | Phyllosphere microbial communities from UC Gill Tract Community Farm, Albany, California, United States - DLSLRC.R2 | ecosystem: Host-associated > Plants > Phyllosphere > Unclassified | place: USA...
AGAAGGCCAACAGGTTTCTTTCATCGCTACCCGCGGTCAGAAAGGCATGCAAGCTGAAGAAGTACAAGTTATCTAACTTGTAGCTTCTTTAGAAAAGAGCCCCGCCCTTAAAAGCGGGGCTTTTTTGTGGGCGCCTGTTTTGTTCAGGCAAAAAAAATCGCAGCTCGAAAGGCTGCGATTTTTGTCTGTGCTTACCAGGCCACGCCAAACCCTGCGGTATAACGGGTCTTGTTCAGATCCGCATCGTTGGTGCCGCTGATGATGTCTCGCTCGGCCTTGAGGTTGAGCGAGGCCCAGTCGGTGACCTTGTAGCGCAGACCCAGCTCGGCATCCAGTGCGTAATCGGCTACGCCCGACAGCGGCTTGCCGACTTCGCCATTGGTGAAGAACTCGACCTTCTTGCCGATCAGGTAGCGGTTGTAGTCCCACTTCATCGCGACGGAGTAGAAGTTGTCCTTGCTGCCATCGCGATACTCGTAATCGGTGCGGTTAAGCAACGAGCCCAGCGAGAACGCGCCGAGTTCGTCGTCCCAGAACTGGTAGCCCGGACCGGTACCGACCACGCGCTGACGCGCCAGCTCTTCGATGTGATCACGCTTGTAGTTGATGCGCCCCTGCCAGAACCACTGATCGGTGAGGAAGCGGTCGAGAGAGTATTCGGCGCGCCAGTTGTTGGTGGTGGTTTCCGCATCCTGGACTTCGCGGTTGTACTCGCCCTCACCGGTATGGCGCCAGCGGCCATGGCGAGCCGAAGTCTTGAAGGCAACGTCGTAATCGTCGGTGTCCTTTTCGGCGCGCTGATAGTCCAGCGCCAGATCGACGTTGCCCTTCCATACCAGGTCAGTGACGATCGGCTTGGGTTTGAGGATCTGCTGAATGCTCGCCAGCTCGACCGTCTTCGGCGCCTCGCCGTTGGCCAGGGTGACCTTGCCATCGTCGGCCGCCGTCAGCGACTTCGACACTTCACCGGCATAGGCGTCCTGCTTCACCAGCAGATGCTGATCGCTGTCGAGGGTCTTGACCTCTTTCCAGTCAATCGCCACTGCGCCGGCGTATTTGGTCTGGATCAACAGCTTGCCGCCGTCGAATACCGTGATGGTGCCACTCAGCTTGTCGCCGTTTTTCAACCAGACGGTGTCGGCAAGCAGGGGCGTGGACGCGCTGAAAACAGCAAGGCACAACAGGGTTCTGGGGAACATAAGCAGATCGGGGGCTCAGAGTTGGCGAAAAGGGTCGGCATTATCCGTAGGATTTTGCCCATGACAAGGACTGACCGGACTATTTCAATTGAGTTCATTTCTCAACTGCGCCACGAGCGATTACCCTTGTCGCCATCATCACGCCAATGCTCAGGAGCCGCGTACGTGAAAGACCCGCTCGACAGCGTCGAAAACGATGCGCAAATCCGACGCACGGCACTCTACTCGACGCTCGCGCAAGTGCCTGAAGGCAAAGTCGTCAGTTATGGCCAGTTGGCCGAACTTGCCGGGCTGGGCCGCGCCGCGCGCTGGGTCGGGCGGACTTTGAGCCAGTTGCCCGGCGACACCAGGCTGCCCTGGCACCGCGTGCTCGGCGCCGGCGGACGCATCAGCCTGCCGGTCGGCAGCCCTTCCGGTGACGAACAACGTGCGCGATTGCGCATGGAAGGCATCACCGTCCAGAACAATCGTGTGGATATTCGGCGCCATGGCTGGCGTCCGGTAGAGCACAGCGGTTAGAGTGCGCGCTTTGTTTTCGCAATTTTGAGGCAGACTTCAGCCCATGCCCCGTAAAACCTGGCGCGCCGCGCTCGCCGCCTATGCCAGTCCTTCGACGCTCGTGCTGTTGTTGCTCGGTTTTGCCGCCGGCCTGCCGTACATGCTGGTGTTCTCGACGCTCTCCGTATGGCTGCGTGAAGCGGGCGTGGCCCGTGAAACCATCGGCTATGCCAGCCTGATCGGCCTGGCGTATGCGTTCAAATGGGTATGGTCGCCCTTGCTCGACCAATGGCGCCTGCCCTTGCTGGGCAAGCTCGGCCGCCGCCGTTCCTGGCTGGTGCTCTCCCAGGCACTGGTGATTCTCGGCCTGATCGGCATGGGTTTCTGTGATCCGCAGAAGCATTTGTCCTGGCTGATCGCCATTGCCGTCGTGGTCGCCTTCGCCTCCGCCACGCAAGATATCGCGGTCGACGCCTATCGCCTGGAAATCGCCGATGACAGCCGCCAGGCCGCTCTCGCCGCCAGCTACATGTCCGGTTACCGCGTCGCCGCCCTGCTCGCCACCGCCGGCGCGCTGTTCTTCGCCGAAGGTTTCGGCTCAACCGGCTTCAACTATAAGCACGCGGCATGGACCGGCACCTATGTACTGTTTGGCGCATTGATGGTGCCCGCGCTGCTGACCACGCTGTTCATGCGTGAACCACCGGTACCGCTGCGCACGCAGTTACAGGCCGGGCGCTACACGTTCATGCATCAATTAATGTCGGTGTTCGTGCTGATCGTGCTGCTGGTCTCCGTACCGGCGATGTTCACCCAGCTGTACAACACCGATTTCGCTGGCGTGCTGTTCGGTGACATGAGCCCGCTCGATTTGCTGCTCGAAGACCGCGCCTTTCTGCGCGCCATCCTCTATACGTTGTTGACGGGGATGTGTCTGTCGGCCATGGGCCGGCGCGGACTGGCGCCGGTACTCACGCCGGTGAATGACTTCATCCTGCGTTATCGCTGGCAGGCGCTGTTGCTGCTGGGCCTGATCGCCACCTACCGGATGTCCGACACGGTAATGGGCGTCATGGCCAACGTGTTCTACATTGACCAGGGCTTCACCAAGGATCAGATCGCCAGTGTCAGCAAGATCTTCGGTCTGATCATGACCCTCGTCGGTGCCGGCATGGGTGGCCTGTTGATCGTGCGTTTCGGCATTCTGCCGATCCTGTTCATTGGCGGTGTGGCTTCGGCAGGAACCAACCTGCTGTTCGTCATGCTCGCGGACATGGGTCCGAACCTGCAGATGCTGGTGGTGACCATTTCCCTCGACAATTTCAGTTCGGGCCTGGCGACGTCGGCGTTCGTTGCCTACCTGTCGAGCCTGACCAACCTGAAGTTTTCCGCAACGCAATACGCCCTGCTCAGCTCGATCATGTTGCTGCTGCCGCGCCTGATGGGCGGCTATTCCGGCGTGCTGGTCGAGAAGTTCGGCTATCACAGCTTCTTCCTCATTACCGCCCTGCTCGGCGTGCCGACGCTGCTACTGATCGCGCTGCACTGGTTCCAGGAACGCCGCCGCGAAGGGCAGACACCGACGCCCGGGCCTGCACCGACGCCCGTCACCGAAGAATCGTAGGACGCTTCGCCAATGGCGGGAGGAATCCCGCCGCTGGCGCCTTCCGCCGGCCACACTTCTGTACGTCAGCAAAACTCGCCGGTACACTGCTCCGTCATTTCCAGTCATAGCAACCGACAACGGCCAACCATGCGCACCAGTCAATTTTTGCTCGCCACACAGAAAGAAACGCCTTCCGACGCGGTCGTGATCAGCCACCAGCTGATGCTGCGCGCCGGCATGATCCGCAAGCTTGCCTCGGGCCTGTACACCTGGCTGCCGATGGGCCTGCGAGTCATGCGCAAGGTCGAAGCCATCGTTCGCGAAGAGATGAACGCTGCCGGTTCTCTGGAAGTGTTGATGCCGAGCACCCAACCAGCCGAGCTGTGGCAGGAATCGGGGCGCTGGGAAGAGTACGGCCCTGAGCTGCTGCGCATCAAGGACCGCCATGGTCGCGACTTCTGCGCGGGCCCGACCCACGAGGAAGTGATCACTGATCTGATGCGCAACGAGTTGAGCAGCTACAAACAGCTGCCAATCAACCTGTACCAGATCCAGACCAAATTCCGTGACGAAATCCGCCCGCGCTTCGGTTTGATGCGCGGCCGCGAATTCATCATGAAGGACGCCTACTCCTTCCACGCCGATCAGGCGTCGCTGCAGGTCACCTACGACCGCATGCATGAAGCCTACTGCAACATCTTCACGCGCCTGGGTCTGAAATTCCGTCCGGTAGAAGCTGACAACGGTTCGATCGGTGGTGCCGGTTCCCACGAATTCCACGTGCTGGCCGAGTCCGGCGAAGACGATATCGTCTTCAGCAACGGTTCCGACTACGCGGCGAACATCGAAAAAGCCGAAGCGGTGCCACGGGAAACCTCGCGCCCTGCGCCAACCGAAGAACTGCGCTTGGTCGATACGCCAGACACCAAGACCATCGCGGCGCTGGTGGAAAAATTCAATCTGCCGATTGAAAAGACCATCAAGACCCTGATCGTGCATGCCGAAGAAGAAGGCAAGCTGATCGCGCTGGTGATTCGTGGCGACCACGAACTGAACGAAATCAAGGCTGCCAACCAGCCTGGCGTGGCCAGCCCGCTGGTGATGGCCTCCGATGCCGAACTGCGTGACGCGATTGGCGCCGGCGCCGGTTCGCTCGGCCCGCTGAACCTGCCACTGCCGATCATCATCGACCGCTCGGTCGCGATGATGAGCGACTTCGGTATTGGCGCGAACATCGACGACAAGCACTACTTCGGCGTGAACTGGGAGCGCGATCTGCCGGTACCGACCGTTGCCGACCTGCGCAACGTCGTCGCCGGCGACCCAAGCCCGGACGGCAAAGGCACGCTGGAAATCAAGCGCGGCATCGAAGTCGGCCACATCTTCCAGCTGGGCAACAAGTACAGCAAGGCTATGAAGTGCGAAGTGCTGGGCGAAAACGGCAAGCCGGTGACCCTGGAAATGGGCTGCTACGGCATTGGCGTATCGCGCGTGGTGGCTGCTGCCATCGAGCAGAACAACGACGCCAACGGCATCATCTGGAGCGACACCTTGGCGCCGTTCCAGATCGCTCTGGTACCGCTGCGCTATGAAACCGAGCAGGTGCGCGAAGCCACCGACAAGCTGTACGCCGAACTGACGGCGGCCGGCTTCGAAGTGCTGCTGGACGATCGTGACAAGAAAACCAGCCCGGGCATCAAGTTTGCGGACATGGAGCTGATCGGCATTCCACACCGGATCGTGGTCAGCGACCGCGGCCTCGCCGAAGGCAACCTGGAATACAAGAGTCGTTCCGAAGCAGAGGCGCAAGCACTGCCGGTGGCCGATGTTGTGTCCTTCCTTCAGGCCCGTATCCGCCGCTGAAACCAGATAGAGACGTCATGTTCAAGCGAAACACCTTAGGCCTCGGTGGCGCCGCCCTGTGCGGCGCCCTGCTGGTCAGCGGCTGCGCCAATCACATGTCGCAACGCAGCGAGCACGAAGAGCGGGTCGAGCGAAAACTGCTCGATCACAGCCTGCAGATCGATGTCGGCGAGCCCAAGGTGCTCGAGCTGCCGCAGCGACGCGTGAAGATCAACGAGCAGAAGACTTTCGAGGTCACCGAGTTCGAGGTCACCCGTCGTTACGACCGCTACACGCCTTACCAACCCTGGCGCGAAGTCTACGAGATTCCGCTGGGCGCGGTGGCCGTGGTCGGTGGTGTCGGTGCGAACGTGGTCAACGTGTTTGCCCTCGGTAACCTGCCGGACAGCGTCACCAAGGATTGGCTGAGTTACGGTTTCGCCGGGCTCAACCCTTTCATGAACGTGCAGTCCAACGGTCGCGCGCAGCAAAACCTCGCGGGCATCGACGAAGTCCAGCGCGACAAGCGCACGGAGTATTCGAGCCTGCCGTGGAGCGAACGACCGGTGCAGGTCAAGGCCGGCAAGCAGACCTTTGACATGACCACCGATCGCAACGGCGTGCTGCGCTTGAACCTGCTCGATAGCCCTTTTGCCGAACATGACCTCAACCATGTTGGCCGCTTGCAGATCAGTGTCGAAGACGCCAAGGACGATGTGCATACCGACTCGACCCTGATGCTCAGCGGCCACCTGCGCGGCAAGTTGATCGAGGCGCACGGGCTGATTTATGACGATCTGGAAGATGATGAGGTGAGCCAGTGGGTACACCGGGTCAAACGCCTGTCGGAGCTGGGCCTGGAAGAAGAAGCCAGCGAATTGGAACAAAGCCTGATCGAACTGACCCGCAATGATCCTGAGTTGCAGACTGAGTTTCTCAAGTCTCTGGCCAAGGATGCCGGGCGTCTGGTGGCTGATCCGGGACCGAATTAAAGCTTAGAAGCTTCGCGAGCAGGCTCGCTCCCCCAGAGGAATGCATTCTAACTGTGGGAGCGAGCCTGCTCGCGAAGAGGCCCTGCCAGGCGCCGCAAATCTACCGCTCAAACAACTCCATCTGCTCAAACCCGCCGCGCAAATCCTCCAGCCTCACTCCCACCCCCAACAACCGCACCGGTTTGCCGCCGCGATTGAACGCCTGCGTCAGCATCAACTGGTAACTGCCCAGGTCCCGCCCTGCCCCGGCCTGTTCCAGCGTGGTCTGGGTGAAATCATGAAATTTGACTTTGACGAACGGCTTGCCCGGTCGATAACTGCTGTCGATCCGCGCCATGCGGTTTTTCAAGGTGTCGAGCAACTCGGGCAATTTGTCCAGGCAGCTGCGCAAGTCCGGCAGATCTACGTCGTAGGTGTTTTCCACGCTGATCGACTGACGGCGGCTGTCGTTATGCACCAAACGATCATCAATTCCACGGGCGAGATTCCACAAGCGCTCGCCGAAACTGCCGAATTCGCGCACCAGCGCCAGCCTGCCCCACTCGCGCAGATGCTGGCAGTCAACGATGCCGAGCTTGCCGAGCTTGTCGGCGGTGACCTTGCCGACGCCGTGCAGCTTGCTTACCGGCAGACCACTGACGAACTCCTCGACCTGATCCGGGGTGATCACGAACAAACCGTTGGGTTTTTTCCAGTCGCTGGCGATCTTCGCCAGAAACTTGTTTGGCGCAACGCCAGCGGAAACGGTGATGTGCAATTGGTTGGAGACCCGGCGGCGAATGTCCTGGGCGATGCGCGTGGCGCTGCCGCCGAAATGCGCGCTGTCCGACACATCGAGGTAGGCCTCATCCAGCGAAAGCGGCTCGATCAGGTCGGTGTAGTCGGCAAAGATCGTATGAATTTCCTTCGACGCTTCGCGATAAGCCTCCATGCGCGGCTTGACGATGGTCAGGTCCGGGCACAATTTCAACGCGTGACCGGAGGCCATCGCCGAGCGCACACCATAGGCGCGCGCTTCATAGTTGCAGGTGGCGATCACCCCGCGCCGATCCGCCGAACCACCCACCGCCAACGGCTTGCCGGCCAGACGCGGATCATCGCGCATCTCGATGGCGGCGTAGAAACAGTCACAGTCGATGTGGATGATTTTTCGCTGGGTCATGTCGGAAAAAGACAACGTGGCAAGCCGGAGCGGCAGTATCTCATTGGCACCTGTATATAGCACCAGTGGTTGAACGTTCTTTTCCGACCGTAGGAGATTTCCGATGAATTTAATTTTTCAATCACAGATCAACGAGCAATAGAGCTGAAAGCCTTGCACCACCTGCCCTGCGCGCCGGCCAACCGCCGCGAAAAGACGCTAAGCGCTTGAACCTCAACAGATTTATCCAGATCGACGGTTGACACACTCGCGAACCTCTGTAGAATGCCGCCACACAGACGCGGGATGGAGCAGTCTGGTAGCTCGTCGGGCTCATAACCCGAAGGTCGTCGGTTCAAATCCGGCTCCCGCAACCAAACATCAGAAAAGGCTACTCGAAAGAGTGGCCTTTTTTGTGCGCGTCTGTTTTGCAAACGGGCGCCCTGCTCGATCGCTAGCGAAACGGCAATTCGTTGCATTTCCGAAACTTACGCATCACCTGCGACCGTTTGCCGCGATTTCGCAGTTATTTGGCCCATTCCGGGATTAGCGGTTGACACCTCGTCGTTCGCCTGTAGAATGCCGCCACACAGACGCGGGATGGAGCAGTCTGGTAGCTCGTCGGGCTCATAACCCGAAGGTCGTCGGTTCAAATCCGGCTCCCGCAACCAAACATCAAAAAAGGCTACTCGAAAGAGTGGCCTTTTTTGTATCTGTTGAAAAAGTCCTTTCGCAACAATGATCTGTCACTGTGCAGTGAACCGCTGGGGATCATCAGAACCACTGACTTGCGACTATGCTTGAGTCGCGGACAAGGTATCTGCAATCCAGGAACTGCCCTCGCCGATGCCCGACGAGAGGCGTAGTATTTTGTGATTATTTTTTTCTACAGGGATTGGTAACTTGGCTGGATACCTCCATCCTGTCGCGCACAATCCAAGAGGTGATTGATGCGCGCCAACTCGTCTGATCCACAAGACACCGTTACAGCAGAACAACCGATCAAACCCGAGCGTTTGCGCTGGCTGGATCGATTAAGCAAATACCGTCAGCCGATCGGTCTGGCCGTCACGTTGCTGCTGTTTGCCATTGCCCTGATTGCCTGCCGCCATCTGCTCGCCGAGCTCGATCTCGACGCGCTGCATGACTCGATTCTCGACGTGCCGAAACCGGCCCTGCTCGGCGCCATCGGTGCGACCGTGGTCGGTTTCATCATTCTGCTCGGCTATGAATGGTCGGCCAGCCGCTACGCTGGTGTGAAACTGCCGCCGCGCACCCTCGCGCTCGGCGGTTTCACCGCATTTGCGATTGGCAATGCGATCGGCCTGTCGCTGCTGTCCGGCGGCTCGGTTCGTTATCGTTTATATGCGCGATTGGGCGTCGGTGCGTCGGAAGTCGCGCACATGACCTTGTTCGCCAGCCTCTCGCTGGGCTGCGCATTGCCGCCACTGGCAGCACTGGCCACCCTGAGCAATCTGCCCGCCGCCTCGCAAGCCTTGGGATTGTCCGAAATCTTGCTCGGCTCCGTCGCCGCTGCCGTACTGATTCTCGGTGCTGTGCTGGCAATCGGCATCTATCGCCGTCGTCTGCCGGAACAACCCTACCCTGACAATCTGCTGGTCCGTGCCGGGCGGCGGACATTGCGCCTGCCGGGTCGACGCCTGACCTTGCTGCAACTGGTGATCACCGCCCTCGATGTCGCGGCTGCCGCCACCGTTCTGTATTTGTTGCTGCCGGAAGCGCCGCCGTTTGCGCCGTTCCTGCTGGTGTACCTGCTGGCCCTCGCCGCCGGTGTCCTCAGTCATGTGCCGGGAGGCGTCGGCGTATTCGAGGCGATACTGCTCGCCGCGTTTGCCGACAAGCTCGGCGCCGCCCCACTGGCAGCCGCACTGCTGCTGTATCGCCTGATCTACGTGGTGCTGCCGCTGCTGGTCGCTTGCGTATTGCTGCTGATCAACGAAGGCCAGCGCCTGTTTCAATCCCAGACCATGCGCGCCGCGTCCGGTCTGGCCGCGCCGGTTCTGGCGGTGCTGGTGTTCCTGTCTGGCGTGGTGCTGCTGTTTTCCGGCGCCACCCCGGAAATCGACACGCGCCTGGAGCACATCGGTTTTCTGATCCCGCATCGTCTGGTCGATGCCTCGCACTTCGGCGCCAGCCTGATTGGCGTTTTGTGTCTGTTGCTCGCCCAAGGTCTGCGCCGACGCCTGTCGGCGGCGTGGATGCTGACCGTCATTCTGCTGCTGGTCGGTGCCCTGCTCTCCCTGCTCAAAGGCTTCGACTGGGAAGAAGCCACGCTGATGACGTTTACGGCCGCGCTGCTCGGCGTGTTCAGGCGCTCCTTCTATCGCCCGAGCCGTTTGACCGAACTGCCGTTTTCGCCGCTGTATCTGGTCGCCAGTCTCTGCGTGCTGGGCGCTTCGGCCTGGTTGCTGCTGTTTGCCTATCAGGACGTACCCTACAGCCATCAGCTGTGGTGGCAGTTCACCCTCGATGCTGACGCGCCGCGCGGTCTGCGCTCGCTGCTCGGTGCGGCGGTGTTGCTGGTGATCATCTCGCTGACCTGGCTGCTGCGCACCGCGCGCCCGGTGATTCATTTGCCGACGCCGGACGAACTGGATCGCGCGGCGAAAATCCTCATGGCCTCGTCGCAACCCGACGGCGGCCTCGCGCTGACCGGTGACAAGGCGTTGCTGTTTCATCCCAACGACGAGGCGTTCCTGATGTACGCCCGCCGTGGCCGCAGTCTGGTGGCGCTGTACGACCCGATCGGGCCGAGCCAGCAACGTGCGGAAATGATTTGGCAGTTCCGCGATCTCTGCGACATCCACCACACGCGTCCGGTGTTCTATCAAGTGCGCGCGGAGAACCTGCCGTACTACATGGACATCGGCCTGACTGCGATCAAGCTCGGCGAAGAAGCCCGGGTCGATCTGCTGCGCTTCGATCTGGAAGCCAAGGGCAAGGAGATGAAGGACCTACGTTACACCTGGAACCGTGGCACCCGCGATGGACTGTCGCTGGAAATCCATGAGCCGGGCCAGGCGCCGATGGACGAGCTGAAGGAGATTTCCGATGCCTGGCTGACCGGCAAGAACGTGCGCGAGAAAGGCTTCTCCCTCGGCCGTTTCAGCGACGATTACCTGAAGCATTTCCGCATTGCGGTGATTCGCTTCGAAGGCCGCCCGGTGGCGTTCGCCAATCTGCTCGAGACTTACAGCCACGATCTGGCCAGTCTCGACCTGATGCGCGCGCACCCGGAAGCGCCCAAGCTGACCATGGAATTCATGATGGTCGGCCTGATTCAACACTATAAGAGTCACGGATACGCGCGCTTCAGCCTGGGCACGGTGCCGTTGTCGGGGCTGCAACCCCGGCGCGGCGCACCGCTGACCCAGCGCCTGGGCTCGATGGTCTTCCGCCGTGGTGAGCAGCTGTACAACTTCCAAGGTTTGCGCCGCTTCAAAGACAAGTTCCAGCCCGACTGGGAACCCCGTTATATGGCCGTGCCCGCCGGACTCGATCCGCTCGTGGCGCTGGCCGATACTGCTGCCCTGATCGCGGGCGGCTTGACTGGATTGGTGAAACGCTGATGATTCAACGCTCCCTGAAGTACATCCTGGCCGGCCTGCTGGTGCTGGCCGTGATTGCCGGCGGCGGTTACTGGTACCTCAAACGTCCGGCACCGGAACCGACCGTCGAACAACTGAAACCCGCCGATGGCACGGCCATGACCCGCGTGATCCCCGGCAACAAGCCGAAGGCTCAGGTACTGGTGGCCGTCACCGACGAACAGAAGCTCTCCGAGAAACAACTGACCACCCTCAGCCGCAGCGCTTCGGCGCAGATCGTTCAGGTGATCCTGCCCAAGGACTGCCTGCTGCAAAGCCGCGCCCTGCAATCGGGCCTGCGCGAACTGAACGGCCCGGCCACCCTGGTCAGCGGCATCGGCCCAGGCGCTGTGCTGGCGTGGCGCTGGCTGGCCGAACAGAAAGACGACAAGGCCCAGGCCATCTCTGTCGATCTGGCCCTGGAAAAACCCGGCTGCACCCACCTGCTGCCGAAATCCGCCGCCCACGGCCACTGGCTGGTGGCGTGGAACGACAACCCGGACGATGCCAGCGCAGGCTTCGTGCGCGATCAGCCGAACGCCGAAACCAGCATCAGTGACTACGACATCAACCTGCCGCAAGTGCTGAACAACGAACTGCGCAAAATCCTCGTCGGCGGCGACAAGGCCAACGGCGGTCTGGCGATCCCGGTCGTGGAAGTGCCGGCCGGGCAGGCCAACGACACCGTGACCCTGTTCCTCTCCGGCGACGGCGGCTGGCGCGACCTCGACCGCGACGTGGCCGGGGAAATGGCCAAGATCGGCTACCCAGTGGTCGGCATCGACACCCTGCGCTACTACTGGCAACACAAGAGCCCGGAGCAAAGCGCGCTCGACCTCACCGAACTGATGCAGCACTACCGGCAGAAATGGGGCACCAAACGCTTCATCCTCACCGGCTATTCGTTCGGCGCTGACGTCCTCCCGGCGATCTACAACCGCCTGCCAGAGAACGAACAGCAACGCGTCGACGCGATCATCCTGCTCGCCTTCGCCCGCACCGGCAGCTTTGAAATCGAAGTCGAAGGCTGGTTGGGTAACGCCGGCAAAGAAGCCGCCACCGGCCCGGAAATGGCCAAGCTGCCTGCGGCCAAGGTTGTGTGCATCTATGGTGAAGAAGAGACGGATGAAAGTGGCTGCACGGACAAGACTGCTGTTGGTGAAGCGGTGAAACTGCCTGGCGGGCATCACTTTGATGAAAACTATCCAGCGCTGGCCAAGCGCTTGGTCGAGCTGATTCAGAAGCGCCAGAGCAAGGACTCGGTGGCTGAAGAGTGATCTGAAGCGCATCCACAAAAAGCCCCCGCAACTTCACAGTTGCGGGGGCTTTTTACATTCCAGCAGCCACCAAAATCCCTGTGGGAGCGAGCCTGCTCGCGAATGCGGCGGGTCAGTTTACAGATTCATCGACTGACACTACGCCTTCGCGAGCAGGCTCGCCCCTACAAGGGGTTGCGCTGGATTCAGGCAACTCGTCAGTCCCGCTGGCCAAGCTGAACATCTATCCACGTGACATCATCGTCGCCAACGCTAAAGTCGCTATCCGGCGCCGCTAACAAAATGCTTTGCTGGGCTTGCGTCAAGTCCGCCCAAAAGCCATCAGTGACAAATACCAAGCGCTCAACAGCCTTCAGTGCACAACAAACAAAGTCAGGGTTCGGAACCCGATTGATCTTCAAGCATCGTGTTACCGAATTTCGCGCGGGGTCTCGCGCCAACTCACAGTGCGAACGGTCGCGCCGCCAATTGGCCTTGCAGTGAGGTGGCGTAATCCACTCGATGGCTCCCGCCAGCGTAACAATCCCGCATGAACAGTCTCCCTCATATGCAATGGTGAGTCGGTCATGAGCGACCAAGCCAATCAGGTAACAGATGGCTCCCGTCTGATCAGCAGGCAACGACGCATGAAAATCCGCCAGTATTGAACCCAATAGACGCTCAACTGCTTCGGGTTCTGCAGGATAGGCCCCCTGCTCCATCCGTGTGGAATGAGCCGCCAACATGCCGCTTACGAAGCTTTCAGCCAGCTGTCCACTGCCGCGCCTGGAAGTGCCATCCGCGACAACAAAAAAACCACCGTCACCCTCACAGGTCGCTCCGGCATAGTCATTATTTGCCCCGCTGGCTTGCCCAGTGATTGATCGGGAGTGGTATCTCATGCGCTGGCCAGCGCTTTCAAACGCCTGTGAATAATCTGCCCTCTGCCTGGATTCGCCTGCACCGAGCCTGAACTTTCGATCACATAGCCAACCCCGTCGAGCACCATCAGTTTGCGGATTCCATCTGTGACGAACGCCTTAAGGTCGCTGTCAGCCTGGCGCACCTCCTCCAACAGCTCAGGCCGACCATCGATCAAGATGATCATGTCCTCGACATCCTTGTGATAAGGATCACCATTTCCCCGACCAGCGAAAGCTTCCAGTTTCGTCGCGAGAAAATACGTGGGCTGGAATATCTGGATGACAGTGCCGCTGGGCAAGGTGAATTTATCCGCACTCGCCAGCCCCTCGACGAACCAGCGGTTGGCATAGCCGAGTACTGCAGGGTCGGAAGGCATGACATCCACAACAACGTCATTGAAGCGAAAACGACAATTGACCTCGTCCTCACCGGTGATCTTGAATCCCTTGGCAGCCAGCCGTTCAGTGAGTTGGTTCCAGGCGCTGATACCGGCCAACTCGATCACTAAATCAACGTCATCAGTGAAACGAATGTCGTCCAGCACGGCTGTATCTGTAACCAGCATGGCAGTTGTGCAACCGCCAACAAAAGCAACTTCGGCGAGAAACGCCTCGCCCAAGCCTTCAGCCACGAACTCAATAAGTTCGTAGTTGTGATCCGCGTTTGACGACATGTTATTTAAGCCCCATCCCTGCCTTCAGAATACTGATTGCCACACCACACTCACGCGGACCACCCAGACGGATTGCATCAGCGAGCGCCAGATAGTGGTAAAGGATCCGGTCTTTTTTCACCGCTTCCGGCACTGTTTTGTAAAGCGGCTCTATCGCTTGGCCTCGCTCGGTTCCCTGCGCATCCGGCCAGACCGGAATCAAAACACCCGCACTCTTGATGCTTTTGGACAGCGCAGGCGCCGCAAAGCCTGTGGGTATGCCACGAACCATCGCGCCAGGCTTGACCGGGAAGAAGTACTTCAGCGCGTACTCGGTGATTTTCAGCAGTTCCCGGCGGTGCACTTTGGCAAGCCCGGTGTCGTAGTCATGGATGAGCAATCCGGATTCCCGGCATCGGGCGAGCGCATTTGAGACTTCGCTTTTGCTCAGTCCGAGAGAGGCAGACAGCGCACGCAGAGAGTACCGATCGCTCCAACTTGTCAGCGGTGGATCAGATGCTGGTTCCGCCCATCCCTCCCAGCCTGGCCCATCAGCGAAAGGCGAATCGAGTTCGCGGCGATGGAAGATTGTGTCTTCCCCATCAGTGGAGTAGGTGACCAATGGCTTACCCACACCCTCCCCTGCGGTCATTCGGCTGACGACATAAGGCCTGAGCAGCTCTTCGACCCTGTCCGAATTCGATTCGGCCTCCATCTCCCCCAAGAGGTTCTCTTCCTGAGCGTGGAGACTGGCCATCTTGAACAAAAGTAAAATGTCTTGACTCTTCATTTAGCTCAAAACCTCAAGTGTCCACATTCCATAAAACGTGGACACTTGTCTCACTGCCGAGGCCGGGTCGTCAAGCCCTTGGGTCGATCACTAATCGCTGCATACCTTGCCCGCATATCTTCATGGCTGATTGCTTGGGCCAGATCAAAGATGAGCAATCGTTCACTGGCCTTCTTTTCGAGCCGAAGGTCCTTCGGTTCATCCTGTGCTTCTTGTTCAGCTGGTGCTGTCATACGTACCTGAATGCTTTGCACACGTCGGTTCGTGCGTGACGTTTAGTATCGTTTACTTCCAGTCTCGCAATATCAGATGACGCCCACAGACCTTGTAGGCAAACTCCGAAACTCTTGTTGGGCCGCTGTGCCGCTCTATTGCGCTGTTTTTCGACGGGATACTCTCCGGACGTCGCTGACCCATTCAGCGATCGGGTGTGGTAACCCGGAGAAACCATCGCAACAGCCCGCTCCTCGAGTTATGGCGGCTGTGCGTGGGACGCTTTCGGGCGTGCCGGTTTCCTTGGTTCCCGGTTTACCACCCTGCGTACAGTTGCCTCCCTTTCGCGTGGTAACGAAAGTCGCGGCGCTTCGAACTAAGGAGTAACACGATGACCGAATCTGATCTGCACGGGCTCGCAAGCGTTAAAACCATCGGCTTCACTCCTTTCCTCTACAACTCGGATCAAGCGTTCTTCAACGTCCGCTCCGGCATCCCGATCATCGATGCCTTGTCCCAATCCTCCGACCTGCTGTCCCTCGCCAAATCCTTCGCCGAGGATGCTGCTTTCATCAAAGACACCGACCGCCACGCCTGGGCTGCGCATTACCTGACGGTGATGGGCAAGGCCTTGATTGATGACGTGATCCAACCGTTGATGCCACGACCTGCGCGGACGAAGACTGAATCTGAAGAAGAATTACCTGATAGCCACTAACACTGCAGACCCTTGTGGGAGCGAGTTTTTCGCGAATGCGGTGGTTCAGCCACCACATGCTTCGACTGACACTACGCCTTCGCGAGCAAGCTCGCTCCCACAGGGGATTTGCGGTGGGTTTGAAGTTTATGTGCGGGCACAAAAAAGCCCCCGCCAACCACAAGGCTGACGGGGGCTTTTCAATTGCGGCAGGGGCTTACATCTCCACCTGCGTCCCCAACTCAATCACCCGATTCAGCGGTAGATTGAAAAACCGTAAATTGCCATTGGCATTCTTCAACATGAACGCAAACAGCCCCTCACGCCAACGCGCCATGCCTTCCAGTTTCGAGGCAATCACCGTTTCGCGGCTGAGGAAGTAAGTGGTACGCATCGGGCTGAAATCAAGATCATCCAGATGACACAGCTTCAACGCCTGCGGCACGTCGGGCTCGTCGGTGAAGCCGAAGTGCAGGATCACCCGGAAGAAGCCTTCACCATGCGCTTCCACTTCGAAGCGCCGCGATGGCGGCACACGGGGGATGTCTTCGTAAACCACCGTCAGCAGCACCACTTGCTCATGCAGCACCTGGTTGTGCAGCAGGTTGTGCAACAAGGCATGGGGCACGGCGTCGGAGCGGGCGGTGAGGAAAACGGCGGTGCCCTGTACGCGATGCGGCGGTTGCACGCGGATGCTGCTGATGAAGATCGGCAGCGGCAGCGCGCCTTCGTCGAGGCGTTCGACCAGCAGTTGTTTACCGCGCTTCCAGGTGGTCATCAGCACGAACAGGGCGATACCGGCGATCACCGGGAAGGCGCCGCCCTGAACGATTTTCGGCACGTTGGCGGCGAAGTACAGACCGTCCACCAGCAGGAAGCCAAGCAACACCGGCACCGCGAGGATCGGTGGCCATTTCCACAGCAGCAGCATCACGGCGGACACCAGAATGGTAGTCATCAGCATCGTGCCAGTCACTGCCACGCCGTAGGCGGAGGCCAGTGCACCGGAGGATTCGAAGCCCAGCACCAGCAGGACCACGCCGACCATCAGCGCCCAGTTCACCGCGCCGATGTAGATCTGGCCTTGCTCATCGCTGGAGGTGTGCTGGATGTACATGCGCGGTATGTAACCGAGCTGGATCGCCTGACGGGTCAGGGAGAACGCACCGGAAATCACCGCTTGCGAAGCGATCACCGTGGCCAGGGTCGAAAGGCCGACCAGCGGAATCAGCGCCCAGCTCGGTGCCAGCAGGTAGAACGGGTTACGCGCCGCGTCCGGGTTGTCCAGCAGCAACGCGCCCTGGCCGAAGTAGTTGAGCACCAGCGCCGGCAGCACCAGCAGGAACCAGGCGCGGGCGATCGGCTTGCGGCCGAAGTGGCCCATGTCAGCGTACAGCGCTTCCGCGCCGGTCAGCGCCAGCACTACCGCGCCGAGGATCGCTACGCCCATGCCCGGGTGTACGACAAAAAAATTCACCGCCCACATCGGGTTCAGCGCGTGCAGCACTTCCGGGGTGTGGCTGATGCCGTACACACCGAGCGCGCCGAGGACGAGGAACCAGGTGACCATGATCGGCCCGAACAGAATGCCGATCCGCGCGGTGCCGTGGCGCTGGATCAGAAACAGCGCGACCAGCACCACCAGCGACAGCGGCACAACCCAGTGATCGATGCCTTCAAACGCCAGGCCGAGACCTTCGATCGCCGACAGCACCGAAATGGCCGGGGTGATCATGCTGTCGCCATAGAACAGCGCCGCGCCGATCAGCCCGCACACCACCAACAGCGTGCGCAGGCGCTTGCGCCCCGCCGCTGCCCGCCGTGCCAGTGCCGTCAGGGCCATGATGCCGCCCTCGCCTTGGTTGTCGGCGCGCAGGACGAACATCATGTATTTGATCGAGACCACCCAGATCAGCGACCAGAAGATCAACGACAGAATGCCGAGCACGCCGTCGTGATTGACCGGCACACCATAACCGCCGGAAAAAACTTCCTTGAGGGTGTACAACGGGCTCGTGCCGATGTCGCCATAAACCACCCCGACTGCCGCGACCAGCATGCTCAGCGGTCTGCTTGCCGAACCCTCGGCGCCCGCCGCATGACTACTTGCCTGACCCATCCAACACTCCTGATCTCGATACCGGCTTCTTTGAAGGAAGCACTATGCTTTGAGTTGCAGCATGCGCTGTTTTACCTGTTGTTACAGACCAATGATTGACTGCACGAAATCGGTAAAGCTCAACGGCGCGAAGCATAGCGCAGCACTCGTCGTATTTCCCCGTATAAAGCTGGTCAAGTGCGTTGCCCGCCGCTAGAATTGCGCACTTTTTGATCAGAGGCGCATCTCAAGCGCCCATCCGTCAGCTGCCGCGCGTGGCCAGCGACGTCACAAAACACCGAGGTTAGACATGTCCACCACTCCTGCGCCGGCCAATCCAAAGGTTGGCTTTGTATCTCTGGGTTGCCCGAAAGCACTGGTCGACTCCGAGCGCATCCTGACCCAGCTGCGCATGGAAGGCTATGACGTGGTGTCCACCTATCAGGACGCTGACGTCGTGGTGGTCAACACCTGCGGCTTCATCGATTCGGCCAAGGCCGAGTCGCTGGAAGTGATCGGTGAAGCGATCAAGGAAAACGGCAAGGTCATCGTCACCGGCTGCATGGGCGTGGAAGAAGGCAACATCCGCGACGTACACCCGAGCGTGCTGGCCGTGACCGGTCCGCAGCAGTACGAGCAAGTGGTCAACGCCGTGCACGAAGTGGTGCCGCCGCGTCAGGATCACAACCCACTGATCGACCTGGTGCCGCCACAAGGCATCAAGCTGACCCCGCGCCACTACGCGTACCTGAAGATTTCCGAAGGCTGCAACCACAGCTGCTCGTTCTGCATCATCCCGTCGATGCGCGGCAAACTGGTCAGCCGTCCGGTTGGCGATGTGCTCGACGAGGCGCAGCGCCTGGTCAAATCCGGCGTTAAAGAGTTGCTGGTCATTTCGCAAGACACTAGCGCCTACGGCGTTGACGTGAAATACCGCACCGGTTTCTGGAACGGCGCACCGGTAAAAACCCGCATGACCGAACTCTGCGAAGCGCTGAGCACGCTGGGCGTCTGGGTCCGCCTGCACTACGTTTACCCGTACCCGCACGTCGACGAGCTGATCCC
>Ga0308168_1001833_pt1 | contig 18445 bp, 17 predicted proteins | sample PhyCR2_FD_202133 | JGI IMG/M metagenome (GOLD analysis project Ga0308168, IMG submission 202133) | Phyllosphere microbial communities from UC Gill Tract Community Farm, Albany, California, United States - DLSLRC.R2 | ecosystem: Host-associated > Plants > Phyllosphere > Unclassified | place: USA...
TATGCAGGTCATTGGAGCTTGCTGGGCTTCGGCATGTTCGCGGTATGCGAGCGGGACACGAATCAATTCATTGGCGAAGTGGGCCTGGCCGATTTTCGGCGCGGCTTGGGCAGCGACTTCGATGGCGTGCCTGAAGCAGCGTGGGTATTTACCGGGCGTTCACATGGCAATGGTTTTGCCCTGGAAGCCATGACAGCAGCGCTGGACTGGTTCGACCGACAAGCTGTGTCATCACGCAGCGTGTGCATGATCGAACCTCGTAACACCGCCTCGATCAGGCTTGCCGAGAAACTGGGATTCACCTGTTACGGCCAGGGTTGTTACAGGCATCATGAGGTCAACAAATACGAGCGCATGCGGCCTGATCATCAACCCCGCACCGAAACATCATGATGCCCACATCGATGGACCGTCACACCACGCTCTTGACCACGCCCCCATCCGCACGCAGGGCTGCGCCCGTGGTGGCGGATGCGAGCGGGCTGGCGACGTAGGCCACCAGCGACGCGACTTCTTCCGGCGCGGCAAAGCGCTTGATGAGCGAGGTCGGACGTGCCTTCTCGAAGAATTCCTTCTCGGTCTGCTCGAACGACATGCCTTGCGCCTTGCCCATCGATTCCACCAGGTCCCTGACGCCGCGCGACTTGGTGGGGCCGGGAAGGATGCTGTTGACCGTGATGCCGGTGCCCGCCACCGCTTCGGCCAGGCCGCGCGACACCGCCAGCTGCGCGGTCTTGGTGGTGCCGTAGTGGATCATCTCGGTGGGGATCTGGATCGCGCTTTCGCTCGAGATGAAAATGATGCGGCCCCAGTTCCGCTGCCGCATCGATGGCAGGTACAGGCGCGCCAGGCGCACGCCGCCCAGCACGTTCACTTCGAAAAAGCGCATCCAATCCTCGTCCGGGATGTCCTCGAATGGCTTCGCTTCGAAAATGCCCAGGTTGTTGACCAGGATCTCGACATCCGGATACTGGCGTCCGAGTTCCGCGGCGGCGACGGCGGTGCCGAGATCGCCGGCGAAGCCGAGGACGTCCGCGCCGGTGGAAGATTTGATGTCCGCGATCGCCGCATCGACCGCGGCCCGGGTGCGCCCATTGACGATCACGCGCGCGCCTTCGCGTGCCAATGCTTCGACGATGGCACGGCCGATGCCGGCGGTGCTGCCGGTGACCAATGCGAGTTTGTTGGTGAGCTCGAGATCCACGATGTTCCTTTCCTGTTCGATGGCTGGTGGAGGATGACGTGGATGATTATGCAGCTTTTCCCGATGCGGGGCCGGGGTCAGGGCATCGGCCTGTCGCCCAGGCTGCTGCGCAGCCAGTCGCGCCCGCGCGCATCCATCGCCTTGGCGATCACGGCTTCCGGCAGGCTGTAGACCGTGGCCCAGGTGGCGCGGCCATCGGGCGCATTCGACGGAAAGCTGGTGGTCTCGATCGGCCAGTGGTACTTGCGCTTCAGCGCGCGGACGATGGCAGCCAGCGTGACGCGGCCGCGCAGCGGTTCGGCGCCGGCCTGGTCGGTGTTGGACAGCAGGACGGCGAGCACGAGCCCGCGCGCGGTGCGCGGGCCGGGGAAGATGGGCGTTTTACTGGGCATGCAGGCATTGTAGCCGCGCAGCGTCATGCAGCCCTTTCCATATCGCTTTTGTGCCACCACAGCTTCGGATTGTTGTCGGCCAGCTCGCGCAGCAGGTCCCACACCACCTTCACGCGCCGCAGCCGGTACAGGTCGGCCGGCGCGGCCAGCCAGAACGAGCGTTCGGCATAGAAGCCGGGCAGCACCTGTACCAGGCGCTCGTCGTCCATCACCGCGTACGGCGGCGCCATCATCAGGCCCATGCCGATCGCCGCCGCCTCGATCTGGGCGGTCATGCCGGAGCAGCACAGGCGCCGCCGTGGCGTGAAGCCGAGTTCGTTCAGGTAGGACAGTTCGCGGCTGGCCAGGCGGTCCTGCACATAATCGACGAAATCGTGGCGCTCGAGGTCGGCCTGGGTTGCGATCGGCGCGTGCTTTGCCAGGTAGGACGGCGCCGCGTACAGGTAGAAGCGGAACGAGGCCAGGCGCGTGACCATGTAGCGCCCGGTGGACGGCGGATCTAGCATGACGCCGAGGTCGGCCTCGCGGTTGGCGAGGTTGGCGAAGCGCGGCAGCGCCAGCAGGTCGATCGACAGGTCGGGGTGCTCCTCGAACAGCGCCACCAGCAGCGGCGCCACCACGCGCACGCCGAACACCTCGGGCACGCCCAGGCGCACCACCCCGTGCGCCGCGACCTCGGCCCCGCCGAGCTGTTCGGCCGCGGCCAGCGCCGCGCCTTCCATCGCCTCGGCGTGCGGCAGTAGCGCGCGCCCCATTTCAGTCAGCTCGTAGCCTTCGCGCGAGCGGTCGAACAGGGTGTTGCCGAGCTGGTGTTCGAGGCGGTCGATGCGGCGCGCCACCGTGGTGTGCTCGACCTCGAGCCGGCGCGACGCGCCCGACAGCGTGCCGGCGCGCGCCAGTTCCAGGAAAAAACGCAGGTCGGTCCACTCGGGCAGGCTGTTCATGACAGGTTGTTCCTTATCAAGATGACACATTGTGCACTAGTGCACATTCCTGCTGCAAGGTTTTGGTGCTGCCATTTGTGCGCGCACAAAAACCACACAAGCGAGCTCGACAGTGCCCTTCACCACATGCCCCCAGGCGGTGCATATGGATGTGCAAATTTGCACACCCGGTGGGCGCGCTGTTGTCTATTCAACCAATCCCATCCGAGTCACACTGCGGTGCGTGCGAAAAAAAAGCATGACACCACAACAAAATCAGGAGACGTCCATGCGTGTTAGCAAGAAAAAAGCGCGGTTGCCCATGCGTGCAACCCGGCAGCACCTGCTGCGCCATTCTGCCGCTGCCCTGCTCGCCCTGTCCGGCGTCGCCGCCGGTACGGTCCATGCCCAGGACAGCGGCGCTGCCGCAGGTGGTGTCACTGCGGCACCCGAGGGCAATGTCGAGAAAGTGGTCGTCACCGCACGCCGCCGCCAGGAGACCCTGCAGGATGTGCCGGTGTCCGTCACCGCCTTCACTGCCGACCAGCTGTCCAAGCAGGGCATCCCGGACGTGGTCGCGCTCACCACCACGCTGCCGAACACCACCCTGAAGGCCTCGCGCGCCACCAATTCCACCCTCACCGCCTTCATCCGCGGCGTCGGCCAGGCCGACCCGCTGGCCGGCTTCGAATCCGGCGTCGGCATCTACCTCGACGACATCTACCTGGCCCGCCCGCAGGGCGCGGTGGCCGACATCTACGACGTCGAGCGCATCGAGGTGCTGCGCGGCCCGCAGGGCACGCTGTACGGCCGCAACACCATCGGCGGCGCCGTCAAGTACGTCACCCGCAGGCTGGCGCCGCAGACCGACGTGCGCCTGAAAGGCACGCTCGGCAACTACAAGGAACGCGACGGCGTCCTCACCGCCAGCACCCCGCTCAGCGACACGCTGCGCGTCGGCGGCACCATCGCCAAGTTCAAGCACGACGGCTATGGCCGCAACCTGTTCAACGGCGCCCCCAACTACGACAAGGACCTGGCGGCGGCGCGCGTCTCGGCCGAATGGACGCCGACCCCGGAACTGTTCGTGCGCCTGGCCGCCGACCTGACCCGGGACGATTCGCATCCGAAGAACGGCCACCGCCTGATCGTCGGCCGCACCAGCGGCGCGCCGATCCTGTCCAACGTCTACGACACCCAGGCCGAGATGATGACGGCCCTCGGCCACGAGCAGGAAGTGCGCCAGCACGGCGTATCGGCCACGGTCGAGTGGACCGTCACCCCGGAGCTGACCTTCAAGTCGATCACCGCCCAGCGCCAGGACAAGTCGTACGCCCCGATCGACTTCGATTCCCTGCCCGTGGTCGACATGGAAGTGCCGGCGCTGTACACCAACAAGCAGTTCAGCCAGGAATTCAACCTGACCTACACCGGTCCCAAGATCCAGGGCGTGGCCGGCGTCTACTACATCGACGCCAACGCCTATAACAAGTTCGATACCATCCTGGCCGGCGCCGTGCCCACCAGCACCTTCACCAGCGGCGACATCGACACCAAGGCCTGGGCCGTGTATGCCGACGGCAGCTACAACCTGACCGATGCGCTGCAGCTGTCGCTGGGCGGCCGCTACACCGTCGACAAGCGCGACGCCGACGTCTACCGCCAGATCTACCTCGGCAACCGCGGCACGCCGGAAATGGGCAACCCGGGTGCGATCCTGTTCCGCACCGACACCGACCTGCGTAACGGGGTGCTGTCGCGCGAAGACAAGAAGTTCACCCCGCGCATCGCCCTGAACTACAAGGTGACGCCTGACCAGAACGTGTACGCGTCCTATGCGAAGGGCTTCAAGGGCGGCGGCTTCGACCCGCGCCTGAACGTGGTCGGCACCCGCATCACGCAGGCGCAGGCGCGCGCCGGCTACCGTCCCGAGACCATCGGCACCGCCGAGCTGGGGCTGAAATCGTCGTTCAACGGCGGCCGCATCACCACCAACACCGCCCTGTTCTACAGCGACTACAAGGACGTGCAGATTCCCGGTTCGGTGGCGATCGACACCAACGGCGACGGCCGCGACGACAGCTTCGCCGGCCTGACCACCAACGCCGGCAAGGCCAAGATCAAGGGCTTCGAATTCGAGGCGGTGGCGCACCTGACCCCGAATTTCTCGCTGGCCGGCATGTACAGCTACATCGACGCCAAGTACGACGAATACATCGTGGCCGGCGTCAACGTCGCCAGCCAGCGCGTGTTCCAGAACACCCCACGCAACTCGGCCAACCTGCGTGCCACCTACGACATTCCGCTGCCGGTCGGCGGCGTCAACGGCCGGCTGGCGCTGATCGGCAGCGCCTCCTACCGCGGCGCCACCAACCAGTTCGAGACCGTCTCGATCCTCGACCAGGAATCGTATTACCTGTACGACGCCAGCGTGGTCTGGACCCGTGCCGACGGCAAGATCCGCGCCGGCCTGCACGGCAAGAACCTGAACGACAAGCACTACAAGACCGCCGGCTACCTGTTCCCGACGCTGGGCAACGAAGGCACGCTGACCGCCTTCTACGGCGCCCCGCGCACGGTGCAGGCGACGGTCGAGTACCGCTTCTGAAGCGCCGGCCATGAAGCGGTGTCCCAACCGGTGCTGTCGGGCACCGGGCGGGACCCTGTGTGGGGCGAGATTTGAACCGGTGGCCTTGCACGCAGGGCCGCCATCGAAGGATTGTTTGAGCGTGCCTAATTTCATACCGATCCGTTACACCAGCAGCGACGGCCTGGCGCTGTATGCCCGTGACTACCCGGCGGGCGGAGATAACATGCACGTGGCGCCGATGCAGGCGGGGCCTGTCGCGGCCCGGCCTGTCGCGGCCCGGCCTGTCGCGGCCCGGCCTGTCGCGGCCCGGCCTGTCGCGGCGCGGCCTGTCGCGGCCCGCCTGCCCGTCGTCTGCATTCACGGCCTGACCCGCAACTCGGCCGACTTCGACGAATTCGCCCCGGCCATCGCGGCGCTGGGGCGGCGCGTGCTGGCGCTCGACGTGCGCGGCCGCGGCCACTCCGAGCGCGACCCCGATCCGTCGAACTACACCCCGCAGGTGTATGCGGACGACGTGGTCAAGCTGATGGCCGACCTCGGCATCGCGCGCGCCGTCTTCGTCGGCACCTCGATGGGCGGCCTGATCACGATCGCGCTGGCCGCGCGCCACATCGGCCTGATCGCGGCGGCGGTCCTGAACGACGTCGGCCCGGTCCTCTCGGAACGCGGCCTGGCGCGCATCGCCGGCTACACCGGCAAAGCGGTTGCGCCGGCGTCATGGCGCGATGCGGCCTGCTACGTCAGGGACATCAACGGCTGCGCCTTCCCCGACTACCAGGAACAGGAATGGGACAAGTGGGCGCGGCGTGCCTTCGAACCCGATGCCGGCGGCCGGCTGGCGCCGCGCTACGATCCGAATATTGCCATTGCGCTGCAAACCGGTAGACTCAGAACCACCTCGCTGGCCTCGCGCATGGCGTTCCGGCGCCTGGCGCGCGAGCGCCCGGTGCTGCTGGTGCGCGGCGCCCTGTCCGACCTGCTGGAAGGCAGGCAGGCCGACTGGATGCGGCATGCGGCGCCGTCGATGCAGTATGTCGAGGTGCCCAACGTCGGCCATGCGCCGATGCTGACCGAAGCGCCGGCGCTGCAGGCGATCGAACGCTTCCTGGCCAGCGTGCCGTGAACAAGAAAATCAGAACCAAGGAGACTAGCATGACCCGTTTCAAACCGATGCCGGCAGCCGTCCTGGCTGTTTTCGCCGCTACCCTGTCCGCCGGTGCCGCCTGCGCCGCGCCGGACCTGAAGGTCGCCCTTATCGCCGGCAAGACCGGTGCCCTCGAAGCCTATGCCAAGGAAACCGAGACCGGCTTCATGATGGGTCTGGAGTACCTGACCGGCGGCAAAATGGAAATCAACGGCCGCAAGATCAAGGTGATCGTCAAGGACGACCAGGGCAAGCCCGACCTCGGGCGCACCCTGCTGGCGGAAGCCTATGGCGACGACAAGGTCGACATCGCCGTCGGCACGACCTCGTCCGGCTCGGCGCTGGCGATGCTGCCGGTGGCCAAGGAATACAAGAAGGTGCTGATCGTCGAACCGGCCGTGGCCGACGAGATCACCGGCAACAAGTGGAACAAGTACATCTTCCGCACCGCGCGCAGCTCGATGCAGGATGCCTTGGCGGCCGCCTCCACCTTCAAGCAGGGCAGCGTCGGCTTCCTGACCCAGGACTATGCGTTCGGGCGCGACGCCGTCAAGGCCGCCAAGGAAGCGCTGGCCGCCACCGGCAGCAAGGCCGTCGTGGTGCACGAGGAATACGCGCCGGCCGCTTCCACCGACTTCACGGCGCCGACCCAGCGCATCTTCGACGCCCTGAAGGACAAGCCGCAGCCGCGCGTGCTGCAGATCGTGTGGGCAGGTCCGAATCCGCTGACCAAGGTCGCCAACATGAAGCCGGAGCGCTACGGCATCGCGGTCGCTCCCGGCGGCAACATCCTGCCCGTCATGAAGACCTGGAAGGCCTACGCCGGCACCGAAGGCACCATCTTCTATTACTACGGCTTCCCCAAGAACAAGATGAACGACTGGCTGGTCGCCGAGCACATCAAGCGCTTTAAAATGCCGCCCGACATGTTCACCGCCGGCGGGATGGCCGCGGCCGGCGCCGTGGTCGCGGCGCTGCAGAAAGTCCCGAACGCCAATGGCGACCAGATGGCGGCGGCGATGGAAGGCATGAACTTCGAGACGCCGAAAGGCACCATGAGCTTCCGCAAGGAGGACCACCAGGCGCTGCAGCCGATGTACCACTTCCGCATCAAGAAAGACCAGATGAACGAGTGGGACCTGCTGGAACTGGTGCGCGAGATCCCGGTTGCCGACATGCCGCTGCCGGTCAAGAACAAGCGCTGACATGGACACGCCGCCGAGCAATCCCGGGCAGCCTTCGCTGTCCACGCGCGACCTGAGCATCCGCTTCGGCGGCCATGTCGCGGTGAACGCGGTGTCGGCCAATTTCTATCCCGGCACGCTGACCGTGATCGTGGGTCCGAACGGCGCCGGCAAGACCACGTATTTCAACCTGGTGTCGGGCCAGTTGCAGGCCACGTCCGGCCGCGTGTTCCTGCGCGGCCAGGACATCACCGGCTTCGGACCGGCGCGCCGCACCCGGCTGGGCATCGGCCGGGCGTTCCAGCTGACTAACCTGTTCCCGCACCTGACGGTGCTGGAAAACGTGCGGCTGGCGGTGCAGAGCCGGGCCGGCATCGGCCTGTCGATGCTGTCGCTGTGGTCCGGGCACCGCGACGTGATCGCGCGCGCCGAACACTACCTCGAGCGGGTGGCGATGGCGGGCAAGCGCAGCGCCTGGGTCGGCACGCTGTCGCACGGCGACCAGCGCAAGCTCGAAGTCGCGATCCTGCTGGCGCTGGAACCCGAGATCATGATGTTCGACGAACCGACCGCCGGCATGAGCGTGGACGAGGTGCCGGTGGTCCTCGACCTGATCCACCAGGTGAAGGCCGAGCGCCGGTGCACCGTGCTGCTGGTCGAGCACAAGATGGACGTGGTGCGCGCGCTGGCCGACCGCATCGTCGTGCTGCACAACGGCACCCTGGTGGCGGACGGCGAACCGGCCACCGTGATGCAGTCGCAGATCGTACAGGAGGCCTATCTTGGCACACCCGAACCTGCGTGACGTGAACGCGGCGCCGGCCGCCGACCCGATACTGACGCTGTCCGGCGTCCACACCCACATCGGCCAGTACCACATCCTGCAGGGCGTGGACATGGCGGTGCCGCGCGGCGGCCTGGCGGTGCTGCTGGGCCGCAACGGCGCCGGCAAGACCACCACGCTGCGCACCATCATGGGCTTGTGGAAGGCCAGCCGCGGATCGATCGTGTTCGACGGCCGCGACATCAGCAAGATGACGACGCCCGACATCGCGCGCGCCGGCATCGCCTACGTCCCGGAAAGCATGGCGGTGTTCTCGGAACTGACCGTGCGCGAGAACCTCTACCTGGCGGCGCGCAGCGGTCCGCTGGACGCGGCGCGGGTCGACTGGATCTGCGGCTTCTTCCCGGCCCTGAAGCGCTTCTGGAACTACCCGGCCGGCAATTTGTCGGGCGGGCAGAAGCAGATGGTCGCGATCGCGCGCGCGATCGTGGAACCGCGCCAGCTGCTGCTGGTCGACGAGCCGACCAAGGGCCTGGCCCCGGCCATCGTCCAGAGCCTGATGGCGGCCTTCCGCGAACTGAAGGACACCCGCACCACGATCCTGCTGGTCGAGCAGAACTTCAACTTCGTCAGGAGCCTGGGCGACAGCGTGAGCGTGATGGACGACGGCCGCGTCGTGCATGCCGGCCTGATGCACGACCTGGCCGGCGACGCGGCACTCCAGCAGCGGCTGCTGGGCCTGTCGCTAGACTCCCACCAATGACACGAAAACCGACTACCGTGACCGCTCCCCTCCCGCTCCCCCAGGCCGCCCCGGCCATGCAGGCCGAGACGCCCCTGCCGGCGGCGCGGCGCGACATCGCGCCGCTGCTGCTGGTGCCGTTGTTGATGCTGGCCGTCCTGCCCTTCGTCAGCTTCCCGACCTGGATCACGCTGACCGTGGCCGGGCTGGCGATGGGCATGATGATCTTTATCATGGCCAGCGGACTGACCCTGGTGTTCGGCCTGATGAACGTGCTGAACTTCGGCCATGGCGCCTTCGTCTCGGTCGGCGCCTTCAGCGCCACACTGGTGCTGCTGCCGATGCGCGACTGGCTGGAAGCCGATTCGCTGGCCGCCAACCTCGGCGCGCTCGGCCTGGCCGTGCTGCTGGCGATGGCCGTCACTGGCTTGCTCGGCTGGGTCTTCGAACGCGTGCTGATCATGCCGGTATATGGCCAGCACCTGAAGCAGATCCTGATCACGATGGGCGGCATGATCGTCTCGGAACAATTGATCAACGTAATCTGGGGCGCCGAGCAGTTGCCGCTGCCCCTGCCGGCGGCGCTGCACGGCGCCCTGTTCCTGGGCGATGCCGCCATCGAGAAGTACCGGCTGGTGGCGGTCGTGGTCGGGCTGGTGGTGTTCGCAGCGATGTTCCTGACGCTCAACCGGACCCGCATCGGCCTCTTGATCCGCGCCGGCGTCGAGAACGGCGACATGGTCGAGGCGCTCGGCTACCGCATCCGCCGCCTGTTCGTCGCCGTGTTCGCGGCCGGGTCGGCGCTGGCCGGCCTGGGCGGCGTGATGTGGGGGCTGTACAAGGAAACCCTGACGGCCTCGATGGGCGCCGACATCACGGTGATGATCTTCATCGTCATCATCATCGGCGGACTCGGGTCCGTCGGCGGCTGCTTCATCGGGGCGCTGCTGATGGCACTGGCCGGCAACTACGCCGGCTTCCTGGCGCCCAAGGTCGCGCTGGTGTCGAACATCATCCTGATGATCGCCATCCTGCTGTGGCGCCCGGCCGGCCTGTATTCAAAATCGCGGAGCTGAGATGCTGGTCAAATTCCTTTCCAACGACCTGCCACGCAGTCGCCTGCTGGCCGCCGTGCTGGTCGCCATCGTGCTCGGGCTGCTGCTGGCGCCCTTCCTGTTCAGCGGCGCGCGTCCCCTTAACACCGCGGCCACCATCTGCATCTACATCGTGCTGGTGGCATCCTACGACCTGCTACTGGGCTATACCGGCATCGTCTCGTTTGCCCACACCATGTTCTACGGGATCGGTGCCTACGGCATCGGCATCGCGCTGGCGCGCGTCGACGAGCCGACCTGGGGCGTGGCCTTGGGCGGGCTGGCGCTGGCGCTGCTGCTGACGGTGGCGCTGGCGCTGGTAATCGGCCTGTTCGCGCTGCGCGTGCGGGCGATCTTCTACGCCATGATCACGCTGGCGGTGGCATCTTCGTTCGCGGTGCTGGCCTCGCAGCTGTCCGATTTCACCGGCGGCGAGGATGGCCGTACCTTCAGCGTGCCGGAACTGCTCACGCCCGGTTTCACGCTATTTGAAAACGATGTGCTTGGCCGCGCCATCGACGGCAAGGTCATCACTTATTACATCGTGTTCTTCGGCTGCGTGCTGCTGTTCCTGTTCCTGCTGCGGCTGGTCAATTCGCCGTTCGGGCGGGTGCTGCAAGCGATCCGCGAGAACGAATTCCGCGCCGAGGCGCTCGGCTACCGCACCGTGGTCTACCGGGTCTGGGCCAACGTGCTGGCGGCGCTGGTGGCGGCGCTGGCCGGCGCCCTGATGGCCCTGTGGCTGCGTTACGTCGGCCCCAAGACCTCGCTCGGCTTCGAGGTCATGACCGACATCCTGCTGATCGTCGTGATCGGCGGCATGGGCACCATGTACGGCGCGGTGGTCGGCGCCACGCTGTTCATCCTGGCGCAGAACTACCTCAAGACGCTGATGGGACAGGCCTCGGATGCGCTGGCCGGCACGCCGCTGCTGGCGGCGGCGCTGCATCCGGACCGCTGGATGCTGTGGCTGGGGGTACTATTCATCCTGTCGATCTATTTCTTCCCGATCGGGATCGTCGGCAAGCTGCGCATGCGCCGTCTCCTTGCGCCCCAGCGCTGATCTTTCCAGCAGGCAGCTTCCTGTTTCCTTTACGTGCAGCGCTCCAGCGGGCGCTGCCACGATCCGTCCCACACTCCCGCAAGTCCCGCCAGACGATACGTCGTTTGTCCAGCCCAGCCATTAGCTAAAGATCAAGGTTTATTGTCGTTCAACTCATAAGATTAGCCCATCCATGGTCTCGTCGATGAGCCAGCGCGAGCAGTCACCATCCTACTGGCTTCCTTGAAAGGGCTTTCCAATGAAACATGCGAAAACCTTGTATGCGGCAGCGGCGCTGTCGCTGGCGGCAATCGGCTCCGCGGCAGCGCAGACGTCCCGCGTACAGGTCCTGAACGAAGGCTTCGAGAACATCGGCGGCCTGGTCGGATGGACGCAAGTAAACAACAGCGCCCCGGTTGGCAACGCCTGGTTCCAGGGCAATGCCGGCATCTTCGCGGCGCAGGCGGGTCCGGCCGATTCCTACGCCGGCGTCAACTTCCTCAGCGCCGCCGGCGGCAGCGGCAACATCGACAACTGGCTGATCACCCCCACCCTCGCCCTGTCCGGGCTCACCGACATCAGTTTTTATACGCGCCACGCCGCGGATCCTGGCTTCAGCGAGCTGCTGGAAGTACGCTTTGCCTACGGCGACAGCAGCAATCCGGCGGACTTCGCTACCCTGATCACCACCATCGGCAACACCGGCGGCTACCCGACCGAGTGGGCGCTGTTCGACACCAGCCTTGCGCTCGAGGGCCCGGGCCGCTTCGCTTTCCGCTACGCCGGGCCTGCCGAGCTCTCGGGCTATGTCGGCCTGGATTCGGTCAGCGTGGTGACGGCGGTGCCGGAACCGGCGACCTGGATGCTGCTGGCCATGGGCCTCGGCGGGCTGGGCCTGGCGCGGCGCCGGGTGCAATCGTAGAAGGGGAATCTCATGTCCAAGCAAAAACTCCTGAACGCCAGCGCCCTGGCCACCTTGTGCGCGCTGGCTGCGTTCTCGCTGCAGGCCAAGGCACAGCAGCAGGCGCAGCCGGCAAGCCCGCACAGCCAGGAAGGCATGGTCGTCGTGCGCGATGCCCAGACCGGCAAGATGCGCGCCCCTACCCCGGACGAGCTGAAGGCACTACAAGCCCGCAACCCGGCACCGGCCGCCCTGGCTGCCGGCACGCCGCAACAGCACCAGGCCCTGGCACCGCGCCGCAACGGCACGCGCGGCGTACGTCTCGGCGACCGCACCATGGTCTACGACGTGGTCACGCGCGGTGCCGACGGCAAGCTGTCCAGCGAATGCGTGCACGGCGCCGCCGCTGCCGACGCTGCCCTGGGCGGCGCCGTCCCTGCCACCGATGCCCACGAGGAGCATGTCCATGAAACCCGCTGATCCATCCTGCGCCGCACCAGCCGGCGCACCCGGCGCACCGTCGCGCCTGCAGCGCCTCGCCAACACCGCCGCCGGCGTCGGCGTGGCGCTGGCGCTGGCCTGCGGCGCCCTCGCCGTCGGCGCCTCGAGCGCGCATGCCGCCGCCACCATCGTGATCATCAACCTGAACGAGCCGGGCGTCGGCTTCAACGACGCCACCCCGGCCACGCCGGTCGGCGGCAACACCGGCACCACGCTGGGCCAGCAGCGCCTGATCGCCTTCCAGCGCGCGGCCGACTTGTGGGGCGCCACCCTCACCAGCAGCGTGCCGATCCGCATCGGCGCGTCATTCGAGCCGCTGTCGTGCACCGCCAGCAGCGCCGTGCTGGGCTCGGCCGGCGCCACCGAGATCTTTTCCGATTTCACGAACGCGCCGCGCGCCAACACCTGGTATCCGAGCGCACTGGGCAGCAAGCTGGCCGGCACCGACATCGCCACCCCCGGCCAGCCGCATATCCGGGCGCGCTTCAACTCGCGTCTCGGGCTGTTTCCCGATTGCCTGCCCGGCGGCGGCTTCTACCTCGGTCTGGACCGCAATTTCGGCGACGGCATCGACCTGGTGACGGTACTGCTGCACGAGTTCGCACACGGCCTCGGCTTCCAGTCCTTCACCGACGAGGAAACCGGCGAGCAGATCGAGAACCTGCCGTCGATCTGGGATTACTACCTGCTGGACAACCGCCTGAACCGCCCCTGGGTCGAGCTGACCGCGGCCCAGCGCGCCGCCTCGGCCGTGACCTGGCGCGGCCTGTCCTGGAACGGTCCGGTCGTGACCCGCAACGTGCCGCAGGTGCTCGATCCGTCCTCGAACCTGGCGGTTTCGGGCAGCACGGCCGGGAATGCGGCCGGCGATTACCAGGTCGGCGACGCGTCGTTCGGGCCGCCGCTGTCGAACCCGCCGGTGCGCGGCCAGCTGATGCCGGTAATCGACCAGGCCAACGGCACCGGCCTGGCGTGTACGCCACTGAGCGCCACAAATGCGCTGGCGGTGCGCGGCAATATCGCGCTGGTCGACCGCGGCAGCTGCGACTTCGTCACCAAGGCCGCCACCGTGCAGGCCGCCGGTGCGATCGGGATGGTGGTGGCCGACAACCAGCCGGGCGACGTGGCCGGCATGAGCGGCAGCGACCCGTCGATCGCGATCCCGTCGGTACGGGTCACGCAGGCGGACGGCGCGACCCTCAAGGCGGCGCTGCAGCGGCGCTCGCGCACCCGGTCCGGCGTAATGGCCAGCCTCGGCCTGAACACGACCCGGCTGGCCGGCACCGACGCCCAAGGCCGTATCCTGCTGTACACGCCGAGCATCTATTCGCCCGGCTCGTCGGTATCGCACTACAGCACCGAAGCCAAGCCGAACCAGGTGATGGAACCCTTCATCAACGACGACCTCACCCACGAGGTGACGCCGCCGCGCGACCTGACCTATCCGCTGCTGCAGGATATTGGCTGGTGATGCGTGGCTGATGATGAGCCGCGGGTAATGCGCAGCTGGTAATGCGCTGCCGCCAAAGCAAAAGGGCCGGCCCCCACGAGGAACCGGCCCTTCCAAGCGCGCGTTACGGCTGCGCGCAGTGTAAATTACTGCTTCGACTTGTTGAAAGCCGCGACGCCGTCCAGGATTTCCTGCTTGGCGGATTCCGGGCCTTCCCAGCCTTCGACCTTGACCCACTTGCCTTTTTCGAGGTCCTTGTAGTGTTCGAAGAAGTGCTGGATCTGGCGCAGGGTCAGTTCCGGCACATCCTCGACCTTCTGCAGGTTGCTGTACAGCGGCAGCAGTTTTTCGACCGGCACGGCCAGGATCTTGGAATCGCCGCCGGCTTCGTCGGTCATCTTCAGCACGCCCAGCACGCGGCAGCGCACCACCACGCCCGGGATCAGGGCGAACGGGGTGATGACCAGCACGTCGCACGGGTCGCCGTCGTCGGCGACGGTGTCCGGGATATAGCCGTAGTTGCACGGGTAGTGCATGGCGGTGCCCATGAAGCGGTCGACGAAGATCGCGCCCGATTCCTTGTCCACTTCATACTTGACCGGATCGGCATTCATCGGAATTTCGATGACGACGTTGAAATCGTTCGGCACATCGCGGCCGGCGTTGACGTTATTCAGGCTCATGCTAGTCCTTGTTTACTGGGAGACGGTTGCTGGGAAAACAATAAAAGGGGCATTATAGCGAATCGCACCCGGCTTGTGCGCCGCACAAGCCCGCCAGCGCCAGCGCCGCGGGCAGGACGGCGCTTTGCCGGACCGCAGCTCACACCAGGTCCGCCAGCGCGCACAGGCGGTAATGGCGGTTCGCCTCTTCCTGCTGTCCCAGCGCCTCGTGCAGCTGGGCCAGCTTCAAATGGGTTTCGCGCACCAGCGCGGCATCGACGGCATCCGACAGCGCGCCTTCCAGGTAGCGCTGGGCCTTGCCCCACAGTTTCTGGCGCAGGCACAGCGAGCCGAGGGTCAGCGCCAGTTCGGCGTCGTTCGGATGGGCGCGCAGCCAGGCTTCGCATTTCTCGATCTGGGCCAGCAGCGTGGGCGAACCTTCCGGGCCGGCGGCATCGCGGTAGGCACGCACCACGCGCTCGTCCCAGCCGGCCTTGAGCGCGTCCTCGACGATCAGGCGCGCCTCGTCGTGCAGGCCACGCGCATTGAAGGCGGCGGCCGCGCGCGCCGCGATCGCCGGCTGCAGGCGGTCGGCGGCAGGCACGCCGGCCCACAGGCGGCGGATCGATTCGGGGTCAAGGCCGCCTTCGGACAGCAGCGACTTGTAGGCCATTTCGCGCAGGCGCGCGGACAGCGCCGGATGCAGGGCGTTGCGCTTGTCGAGGGTACGTACCAGGCGCAGCACTTCGGGCCAGTTGCGCGCCTGCTGGTTGGCCTTCATCGCCCACTGCAGCGCGTGGATGTGGCGCTGGCCGCTGGCATTCAGTTCCGCCACCGCTTCCAGCGCGGCTTCCGGCTTGTGCTCGTCGACCAGCAACTCGGTGACCGTCATCAGGCGCGCGGTCTTGAGATTCGTGTCGTGCGCGATGCCGGCCAGCCATGCGTCGCGCCGCGCCGGTTCGCGCATGCGGTGGGCGGCGCGGGCGCCGATCAGGGCCGCCAGCCCGGCATTCTCGGGCAGCTCGGCGGCGCGCATCGCGGCCTTCTCGGCGTGGCCGAAGCGGCCTTCGAACAGGGCTTTGAGGGCGTCGCGCAGTCCGCGGTTGGCTTCACGCTCGCGCTTGCGGAAACGGTAGGCCGCCACCTGCTTCGGCATGCCGAGGGTGGCGCGCACCGCCCGCACCAGGCCGTAGACCAGCAGGAACAGCAGCACCGCCAGCACCACGAACAGGTTGAGCGACAAATCGATCCGGTGCGGCGGGTAGAAGAACACCACGTTGCCGGGGTTGAAGCGCGCGGTCACGGCGATGCCGATCGCCGCGGCCATCAGGGCGACTAACCAGAGGAGTAAGCGCATCGTCGGGACTCAGGACTTGGATTTGTAATTGCGCACGGCGTTCAGGCTCTCCGACAGGTCCGGCACGTCGATCGACACATTGTTGGCCTGCACCTGGCGCAGCATCGACTGTGCGGCGATGGTCGAGCGGGCACGCGCGTCGAAGTACTTGACCAGCATCTCCTGGGCGGTGCCGATGTCGTCGCGGAAAGTGCCCTCGTTGCGCGACAGCAGGGCCAGGCGCGCGTTCAGCAGGCGCAGCTTGAGGTTTTCGCGCACGAAATACGATTCGCTCGGCGACAGCATCAGCGCTTCCGGCGTGGCCACGGTACGGACCCGGATCAGCTGGCGGATGTCGTCCCACATCTCCTGGCTCCAGTTGCGCCAGGTCTCGGTCACGCGCTGGCCCAGGCCCATGTCCTGCGGCACCGGCGTGGCCGCGCCGGCGGGCTTGCCACCGCCAGCGCCGGCGGCGCCATGGGCCGCCGCCACCCGGCGCGGTGCCTGCGGCTCGGCCGGCTTTTCGTCGGCCAGCAGCGGCAGGTTGTCGATCTGGCCGATCACGTTATCCAGGCGCAGCGCGATGCCGGCCTGGTCGACCGAGGGCAGCGCCTTGAGCTTCTCGATGTCGCGCGCGATGGCGCGGCGGATGGTGATGAATTGCGGCTTGTCCGAGCGCGACAGCGAGCGGTCGGCGTTCTGCAGCGCGATCAGCGCGCCCTGCACGTTGCCGGCCAGCTGCAGCTGCTGGCTGGCGGTGGACAGCACCTGCTCGATCTCGGACAGCGCCCATTCGTCGCGGTTCTTCGAGATGTCCTGGTACATCTGTTGCAGCGCCGCCTGCTGGCTCTGGGATTCGCTCTGGCGGCTTTCCAGCACGCCCACCTTGACCTGCAGTTCCTTGGCGGTTTCCTGGGTGTCGCGCACCAGCTGCGCGGTCTCGGCGTTCGACGCGTTGTCCTTCTGCAGCGTGCGCGCCACTTCTTCGCGCAGCTTGTTGAAACGGGTGTGGGTCGACCAGGTCTGCAGCGCCAGCAGCACCGCCAGCGCCACGATGGCCAGGTTCTGCGGCTTGTTCAGCAGGTTGCCCAGGCCGGACGGCACTTCGGGCACCCGCGGTTCGACCGCCGGGCCGGCCGACGGCGCTGCGGCAGGGGCCGGCGCCGGATACGTCTCCGGCGCCAGCGGGGCGCCCATGTTCGGTTTCTCTGGATTATTCGGCAATTCGTTCATGCTCATGATTGTAACGCGGCAAGCAAACGCTCGTCGCCCGAGCCGGTGAGCGTCACCGCGCCGAAACCCAGTGCCCGTGCGGTTTCCGCGATTCTGGCGTGGGGCACGATCAGGTGCTGGCGTTGCAATCTTGCCACACTTGCCGGATCCGCAAAGGCCGAGACGATGGCGAACAGTCCGCGCAGCGCTTCCGAACTGGTCACGATCCAGTCGTTCGGCGTGGCCAGCAGGTCCGCCAGCGCTGCCGTCAGCGCCGCATCCAGGCGCGGCAGCGCGCGCCGGTAGGCGGTCAAGGTCTCGACCGTGCAGCCGGCCGCGCGCAAGGCGTCGGGCAGCAATTCGCGCCCGCCGTCGCCACGCACCACCAGCACGCGGCGGCCGGCCAGCACCGCCAGGTCGAGCGCCTGCAGCAGGTGTTCAGAATCGCTGCGCGCCGGATCGCGCGGGCAGTGGATCGCTACCCGCCCGTCGTCGACGCCATGCCGTACCAGGGCCGCACGGCTGCCCTCGCCCACCACCGCGATCGCCACGCCGTCGGGCCAGCGCGCAATGTGGGCAAAGGCGGCGTCGACCGCGTTGGGCGAGACGAAGGCCACCAGCGCATACGCGTCAAGGCAGGACAAGCGCTGCGCCAGGCCCGGCTGGTCGTCGATTGGTTCGATGTCCAGAAGCGGCAGGATCACCGGCCGGCGCCCGAGCGCCGCCACGGCGGCAGCCAGCCCTTCGGCCTGGCGCCGCGGCCGGGTGATCACGACGGCCGGCCCCGCGGCCGGCGGCAAAGCCGACAAAGCGGACGAAGCCGGCACGGCCGGCACGGCAGCATCGGTCCCGGCGCCGGTCGCCACCTCAGGCATCGCCAGCAGCGGCCGCGTCGAGCCGGCACTCGGCCAGGATGCCGGCGGCATCCTGCTGCTCGAGCAGGCGCGCCACCTGTTCGCCCAGCGCTTCCGGCAGCGCCGCCGGGCCGGATGCCTCGGCGAAGGCGTTGCGGCGCCCGTCCGGCGTCGCCACCATGGCGCGCAGGTGCAGTTCAGTGCCATCGATGGTCGCGTGCGCCGCCAGCGGGATCTGGCAGCTGGCGCCGAACATCTTCGAGACCTTGCGCTCGGCCATGACCGCATGCAGGGTCGCCTCGTGGTTCAGCGGCGACAGCAGCGCGGCCAGGTCGACGCCGTCGCTGCGTTCGGCGGCGACGATCTCGATCGCCATCGCGCCCTGGCCGGCGGCCGGCAGGCTGTCTTCGGGCGACAAATAGGCACGGAT
>Ga0308168_1001837_pt1 | contig 18426 bp, 21 predicted proteins | sample PhyCR2_FD_202133 | JGI IMG/M metagenome (GOLD analysis project Ga0308168, IMG submission 202133) | Phyllosphere microbial communities from UC Gill Tract Community Farm, Albany, California, United States - DLSLRC.R2 | ecosystem: Host-associated > Plants > Phyllosphere > Unclassified | place: USA...
AGGCCACCTATGATCGCGGCTTCGATCATAACCATGCTGATGGTGTAGAGAAGTTCTCTCTTACCGCAGACAATCGTCAGTTAATCACCGGGATCTATCTCCTGGCTCAGGCTGAAACCGATACAGAGCGTAAGTTCCGCCTGCGTACTTTCGATAACACCACTGTACAGTATTCAGTGGAAGATATGAAGGTACTGGGTAAAGCGGTAATGGAGTATATCTCCGCTGTGCTGAACCAGCTGTGGGATCTTATGGACCAGATCAATAACGCGACTAAACTCGCTGATCTTCCTAAAGTTCCGGATTATATTGAAGTAGCTTAATAACGTTGGAGGGAACCTCGGTTCCCTCCTCCTTTATTTTTTTATTTGTCGAGGAGGAGAGCCGTGATAGAAACAATTAGCGCCAGGAAGTCTTCAGGGGCAGGATTAGCGTTGGGACCTGGTCCGCAAACGACAGATTCGTATTTTAAAAGGACAGATGGAAAAGAATCCGGGTTCTTTGGTACGCTTAATGCAGCAGACGTAGCAACTGCAAATGACCTAAAAGCTTTGACCGGATGGAACGTAGCGACACCGACGTGGATGAAGTTTATATTGGACGGAAAGGTCCTCTTCATACCGACGACTACATTGATAGACGGAATCGCTCGTTCTACTATGTACCAGAAAGGTCTTGTATACGGAAGAGACGACTTCGGGGGTTACCCTGATGGAGCCAACGTATTACAGAACAAGAAGCTCGTTGTAAACGGATATACCTACCTTGTACGTTTACCACGGATATCACTGAAGGACACCTACACGGCTGCGGATATGCCAGAGTCGGAGTGGGCAAGACTTATGTGGACCATCGATAAAAATACAACGGCGGCAGATACAGAGTCGGGGTCTAAATGGGCAAGTATCAACACAGGTACTCCAGGACATCACTGTATGACTGCGCAAGTCCCCGCTACAGCGACAGGTAATGCTAACTGTATCGGTTATGAATCAATCAAAGTTCCTTCTTCGCTAGGTCGTACATCATCTAACCCAAACGTTGGTTGGCGGCCAGTATTGGAACTCATTCCATAGGTAGGTTATATGCTCGAGGCGATGTTAACAGGTAGAAAGCCCTTGCCGCCTAGCGATAAGCCGGTGTTAGGCTTCGACTACAACAAGGGCGTTAGCACTGGTTCTACTCTAACGCTGGGAGGAAACCAGGCTGCTGATGTTGTTACTTATGGCGATAAAGGAGCAGGGTATGCTAAAGGTCTGTCTCTTTACAATAAGGCGATTACAGTAACCCCGGTATCTGCGTTGTCCTTTATGGAAACAGAGAACTTCACCGTTGAGTTCTGGGTCTATGTAGATCCAGGTCCTGCCGGATACACGACATTCTTGACCATCGAATACGACAGCGGAAGAACATTCCCTATTCGTATCGCCGATTCAGGGTTCGGTAACCGACTCCAGTTCTCTTTGTACGCTGCTATACTCGGCGCTAACTGGAGTACACCAATCAACCGTACTGTTTTCTCTGGCGGTTGGCATCATGTTGCGGTTATCCGAGAAAACGGTAAAGCGAGAATTTATTACGACGGGCAGTTACAACCACTGGCTAGCGGAACTGGATCGTCTTACGGTTCTGACCCAGTTGATGTATCAGCTTACGCTTTAAAAGCAATCACTAAGTTATCAATAGGAGGAAACGCATACAACGTCTACATCCCGGAATTTGCAATTTGGATTGGCGCTAAATATAACGCTAACTTCACGCCGAATAAAGGGAGTTTAGTAGTATAACAATGAATTAATCAGACAGCGAAGGATTTAGACATGAGAACTTATAAGTTACCCGATCCAGAAGTGAAGTTCCTTAGTTTCCCTAATAAGGTACAACTACTCACGGATTTTGTTACCCCGGAAATCATCGTACCTAAAGACTTCTTATCTGACGGAGTAAGCTCGCCCTGGTGGGCGCGTTGGATTTTCCCTCGTTATGGCCGTACGCTACCGGCAGCGTTAGTACACGACTACTGTTACGGCGGAGAGCTTCCTCGCAAGCGAGCTGATCAGTTGTTCCTGAAGAACCTTAAACGTCTTCGTATTTCGAAGCTGCGTGCACAGCTCATGTACTTAGCTGTCCGCATTGGCGGTAAGTCTCATTACGAGCGTCGCCAGGATGAACCGCAGAAGATGACGGTATTGGATCTTCCCGCTACCGAACAGTCATAAAGCAAAAAAAAAAGAAGAGGGCCTTCGGGCCCTCTCTTTGCATCGTTAATCAGCGGCTCGCAACATATCCATATAGAAACGCGGCCCTTTCAGGTCTTCTTCACTCATTCCACTCACTGCGAAAGTGAACCCTAATGGAGATGAATAAGAAGAACCACCAGATAGCCTCTCTAATTTACCTGAGTAATCAGTACCGCTAGGACCTGAAACGTTACCGACGAATTTGGTAGGCTTGACAGGATCGAAGTTAGTGAACGTCTGGGTAATACCGAACCCGACTATCTCTTCGCCTTCTTTCCTATACTTAGTAACATCATCGAACGTAGCAATGGTTTTCTTCCCATCTCCTGCCGTACGGATGCCTTTATTAGGATTGGTGTTATAGACAGATTTATTTGCCATCCATTCTTCTTTGGACGTGCCGGAGAATGAACCGTTTGCAATCGAAACATCGACAATGGGGATTGGTCTAATAATAATAGGACCAAGTCTACCTATCGGGTTCTCATCGCCAGGAGCATCGTAGTTAGCGTAGATGTCGCTAATGTTCTGTTTTCCGTTGCTAGCAGAGAAAGCCCAAGATGTACTACCAGACGTGTTACCTGGCGGATAAATGGGATAGCTTGCCAACGATCCGATATAAATTTCAGTAAGGGACGTGAAATTCATCGTAGTCTGCAACGTATCATTAAGATAGATACTAAAGGTCTTAGCGTCCCAGTTAATCAATACCTCTACATAAACCTCCAACAGGCTGTTTGTTCCTCCTATGTAAGCAGATCCTGTATTACCTGCGCTAGTACTGAGCGCACCGATTATTCTTACACATTGAGCACTTGTGTTTCCGTTTCTCTTGAGCCTTGCACCGAAAGTAGATATTCCAGTTTCTTGGGGCGTCACGAAGAAACGCGCTGCTACTGTATAAGAGTAGCCCGAAGTTGCGTAAGTCGCTAACTGCACCTGGCCATCAGCGCCGTTCTCGAAATTATGACGTAATCCTCCGTTGGATAAACTGTATATCGTTAAATCTCGAATGGACTTAAGTGTCCCTCGAGGAGTAATCAGATTATTCAACCATGTCTCTACGCCACTGGAACCGCCAACGGCCACTTGCTTAGGGTCCACTCCCTGCCAGCCTTGCATGTAATCAATTGCCATTTACTGTTCCTTTCTTAAAGATCGCGGCGCCTGTAACTAAAGGTATTAAACCGCAATAAGGAGTAGTGAAAAGGGCAGCACCCGTTGTTAACGGTATGAGCCCAGAGTATACCGGTCTAAATATAGCGGCGCCATTTGTAGATACCAATAATCCATTAACAGTCGCTTTACCAGAGCCAAGAAGATTTTCAATCATACGTCACCTTTGGGCAGGTCGTCGTTATGTACTACATAGATAAAAAAAGAGAGGGCCAAACGGCCCTCTCTTTTGCTGTCAGAAAAGATTTAGTTTAACTTTCTTCAAGAAGTCCTGTAGGCGAGTACCCGAAGAATAGCAATGGGTTTTAGGAATTAACAGCCCCGCAGCTGCCGGATGTCCGCCGCCGCCCCAGTACTTAGCAATCGTCCCTACATTGATGTCGTCACTTTGCCTTGCACGGAAATCGAACTTGACGTGCATCGGATGGATTTGATAACCCAGAACGAAATCGATCTGCGGATTAGACTCCAGGATGTTATTACACACCTCGGATACGAACTCACGACCGACGTTAACCGCGACGCCCTTATATTCGCCGTAAACAACGTTCTGATGTAACTCAGGCTGAGTATATTTGTTAACGATAGATTCGATCTGTAAACGGATAGCCGAACCCTTAACAATGTTCTCGTTAAACTTATCGTTCTCAAACACGCTATCCCAACGCGTATCATCTTTTAAGAACAGCGCAGCGTACGCATGGAAGGTCTTGGAATCAAGATACTTAAAGGTCCAGGTATCGCGATCAGCAACACGTAAAATCGATAACGGAACAGGTTCATTAGGGAAGTAGTTATCCCACGCCAATGACGCGCCGCTTTTACCGGGGCCATTATCAAACCATGCCGCCATATCAACGCCCCAGTCTGACGCTTCTGCAACAGCAGCTTCAATCTGGCTCTTACCGGTAGGATGATGATCGATATAGTAAAGTGTCTTGACATTGCACTTCTTACAGACTTCTTTCAGGTCTTCCACCGGGATACTGAAATCCAGGACGTGCATAACTACATCGTCCTCGGTATTATACCAGTTTTCCGGGATGTCCAACGGCTTCCCGTAATGAGCCTCTAAAAGATGCACAAGGCTGTCCGGACGGTGTTTCCGCGCCCATCGCCATGCTACCCAGGCAGCTGCCATACCATCAACACAATCACCGTGGTAGTAGATGATATCGGCCTGCATAGGTTTTACTTTAGATACTTCCATTAATTAAAATCCTTATCGTTGTAGGTGTTATCGACAGCCTTCATTAATTCAGGGTATTTAGCGGGCTGCTCTTTTAACCAAGCAGCCATAGCAATAAATGCCTTTTCCATCCATTCCTTCATGGTATTGATGTCAGAAGGTTCAAAGACGATAAATCGAGAATCGTCACTTCCGATAAGACCACCACGGGTGAGAGTTAAGGTTAAATCCATCGAATCCGAGAAACCTTTCTCTTCATCGTATACATTACCAATACAAGGCCAGTCTTCCTGACCGTTATCTTCCGGCGTAGGGGCGAAAGAAAGGTTACCTTCTTGGGCATCGAAATCCTCGAAGGTATTGCCTTTAATTTTGATAGGGTTACTTACCATCGCAGTTGATGGGTCGCAATCTCTGCTGCTAACCTCAATATAGAAGATACCGGCAGGGAGCTTGAGAAAACGTTCTTTATTGAGTAGTAGCATTAAATGATCCCCCTGAATTTCAAATTGACCCATACCAACATTACTGCGGAGAATACCATTACGATAGACCCCGTCCAGAGGAGGACTTCAATCCTCGTTGTTGTAAAGGTAAAGATTACTACCATAAACAACATGGCCAGTAACATGCCTATGCCCATACCCACTGTAAACATATAATCTTCGCGTAACATTCTTTTCTCTCCGACAGGAATTTCTTTTTTCATAGACCATGCAAACCAACGATTACATTTACGGCATTCTATTGATTTCTGACCGTACATGTGAATTTGTTTAATGTCCGGGTTATGGCAATGAGGACAGATGTATTGGTGTTTACCGTTTCTTGATAACATGTTGGTTCCTCCTATACCAATAGATATAGGTAGCAAAAAAGACAGACAAAAAAAAATAAGAGAGAGGCCCGAAGGCCTCTCAATTACTTTAGATTTCGCACGCGCCCGATTCGCATTTATTGCTCGGTTCGAGCACCTCACCGCCACCTGCCTGCATTTCTTCTACACGTTTTTCAACGTCATCAAAGTCTACATTGGCAAGTGCGTCGATATCGAAATCATCTTTTGGCTGTGTCATTTTTAGCTTCCGTAAAAAGTTTCTGCGAATGAATATTCGAGCCACGGCGTGCAGGTTTCTACCCGGTCTTCGCCCTCGAATTGGTGGACAGTTACTTTACCAGAACCTGCCTCAAATGATACGTCTTTTGCGCGACTCGCGTTAGCGAAGCGTCCGCGTCCACGGATAAGTTCGCCTTTGCCCCAACGACGGCGCGGTTCATTATCGCCATCCCAGAAGGTAGGGTACGTCCAGTTACGAAGACGCCATGCGGATTCTTCATCGCCGCCCACAGGAGCGCCCAGGAATTTACGGACCAGATCTTCATCCTCGCCGAATTCTTCCAGTACCGGAATACCAGTTGAACGAACCAGATGGAAAAGACCGCTGAAGCTAACACGGTTCATTTCTTCTTCGTCGGCACAAAATTCGAAGTCATGGCGACGACCACGGTAGTCAAAGCGAGAAAGGCCGCGAATGCACATACCGATGCGAGGGAGGAACACAAAACGGAATTCGCCGTCAATGCCTACCTCTTCGATTAATTCGAGGCCATCAGCACGCTCTTCGGACATGCGTTGGTGATTAAGTCGCTGACCAACCGCGAAGAAGCGATCTTTAACCTGAACGAAGTACAGGGTAGGATGAACGCAATAAACGATAGCGAACTCCAGATCGATGCCATCCGGTAACAGTGCTGCAATATCCGGAGCAGTGATCTCTACGGCCAGACTCTTTTGGGTCTGGATGTTGAAGTCTTCTTTCTTAGGAGCCATGAATTCCTGGAACTCCGTAAGGTAAACACGTTCGTTCTTCTTATCGAAGAAATTGACGACGCGGTGTGCCGGGCGGAACATCCCCATTGAAAGGATCTCGCTAGCGCGTGCAGCACATTCGTCTTTATCGATCAGTTTAAGTTCCACTTATTCTTATCCTTACTTAGTTGTTAATGAAGTGCTCAACGAAAGTTAAGAACTTCTCGGCAGTATCGTAATCAGGCATGAATACCGATTTAGTCTGATCAGCGACAGGTACAAATTGCAGGTTAACAATACGTTCGCCCTGTACGGAAAGTACAATGACGCGCGGATTAATAGATTCGTTTTTGGTGAAAGAGAAGGTACGATCCTTAGTAGCAATCTCCAGTCTTCCGTCGACTATGCGCATAGCGCAATGATCACGGTCGATAATATACTCACCCGGCTTGTTCATGTAGATCATCTACTACAGTCCCTCTTACAAATGTAGGAAATACCCACTTTAAAATATATTCACGTTTATCGCTGTTACGTGGACCGACCCAGTAACTATGGCGATGACCTTTTCTGATATGCGCTTTGCGAGAACCGTTACCTCCTCGTGTAGCGAAACTTCGAATCGCATTAGCTGCTTCTTCCATCACGACGTATTCGAATGTCGTCGCCCGAGGACTCAGTTTATACGGGGCGTTAGTTTCACGACGAGGTTCGTGTTGCTTAGGCACGACGTTTTTGATTTTCTGCTCACGGTGTTCAGAGTTAATAAAGAAGATGGCGTTGATAATATCAATAAAGCCTAAATCATTATCATCCGAATACAACATCCGCTTAGCCGTACGATTCCTAACATTATCTAGCTCAATGTCATCGGCAGCTTTGAGTGCTTCGCCAATAGTAGGCTTAGACAAGTCCAGCAACCAATATAACTGAACGGTGATATGTGAGTTAGTAGCGCTAGCAGGTCTATCCGCCAAGTTAATGAAAAGGTAATCTTTTTCTTTATACCGGACGATGCTATAAAATGCACCAATGGCTAAGTGAGTCCTGTTATCGATATCCTCTTGCGACGGTTTCTTCGAGAAGTCTTGTCCAGTGGATAAACCGATATACGTACTCCACTGCGGACATGTAAGCAAAGGGTCGATCGGGATATCATAAACGGAGTCATCTGAACTTGCCCAAAGTTCTTCAGGGATTCTATAGATGACTTTATTAAGACTCCAAAGCCAGTACTGCATGTGGAACATAACCTGATAATCAGAATCAGGAGTAAGATTTGCTGCCAGCTCCATCCTTCTTGCAGTCGATACGTTATTGTAAGGGTTAATATCTGCTCGCCCCATCGGACTAGGTTTAGGCAGATTCATCAACGCGCCCTTGCGCTGAACGTACTCGCCATCGCGTAGCGGATCGGATGCAGATAAGAAGCTCTTACCCGTTATCTCTTCGCGACTCCTCATCTTAATGTCTTCGAGGGACGCCCGTTGCATGATCTGATCAAGTTGACCGTTCTTGATTAATCCCGCGTCAACTTGCTGTAATAACTTAGCACGATCCCTCTTGAACTCTTCTGGGTTATAGCACCATTCCCTGAAGTCATCCACAGTTATACCATGCCGAGGAAGCTTACCTTTTGTCAGCGTTAACCGTTCGTTCAGACGATCAATTGCTTTATTCTTTTTAGCCTGTGAACGCATCGATGCAAAAGGGATTGTATCGAATAAAGTTATCATCTTTTTCTTCCGAACAAAAAATAAAAGGTGGAAGGTACGGGGGATTTCCATCCCCCACCTCTTATAGCTGACAACCCGGAGTGTCTTATTTTCCTGGAATGTTCCATTGACCGAGCACAAGGGGTTAAATGGAGTGGGTTGTCAAACTATAGTAGGCTTACCTAAAAATTAATACGACGCTGCGATGATAGCTTTGATCTGTTCGTTGCTCTTCACCTCCTCTTCTGTCCAAATGTGATTAAGGTCGTATACAGCAACCGGAGAGAGGTACGTCGACATATCTTCCCCACGGAGTTCTTCCGTGGCGATCAACATACCCTGGCTGGTAAGGATCCAGAGATCGGAATCTTGACCGCTGTAATAACCGGTAAGTTCTTCAATCATCCAGCAGGTTAGGCCTTCACAACCGAAGAGATGTTCGTTGATCATCGGAACAAAGTCTGGCATGAACAACCCGAATGGTTCCAGGATGTAGGTCATCGCTTCAGAGCAGCTGATATCGAACTCGCCATTACCATCGGAGATGATGATGCGATCGCCGCGAGTACCGATAGTGACGTTACCAGTAAATACATCGTTGTACTTACAGGTGAAAATGTCAGAGCGATTGAACTCCTGTTCTACTGTACTAGCAGCCAGGATGGTTAACATTGCTGTATATACGCCATGAAGCGCAGTCTCTTTGTTAGAGAAGATGAATTCAGCACTGTATGATTTTTCATCGGTCAGTGTTACGGTATTAACAACGTTGTTTGTAATAGAGCTCATTTCTAATTATTTCCTTGTTAATGGTAGAATAAAAAAGCCCGTGTTATCCCAGGGGAAATCTAAAGTGGGCACGGGCAACAACATCTTAACAGGTAAGCACGTCCAGAAAATCGATGTAGTCGTAACGTTTGTACGGCGATTTATCTTTACGGCTTTCGACAACCAGCGCGTTGGTCAGCTTGTAGATATCCAGCTTCTCCAGATCTTCAGTGATCAGGTGACGGACTTTAGCTTCAGCCGGACGACTGATACGCGCCAGTGCTTCGAACACGGAGTAGTTTACGAACAGGAAATCTTCGAGCAGAGTGATGTCGATAACTTCCTGGTTTTCTGCTTGCTTAGACAGGCTAGTGTCCTGGCTACGGAATTCGATGGAGTATTCGCACAGCGTCCCTTCCATAGCCTTCTCGCGAGTAATGCGCAGTAGATTATTCACGCCAACTGCCAGCATATCCGGGTTGGCGTTATACCAACGCAGCATCTGGGTACGCAGGCTCGGATCTTCTTTCTTGTTATCTTTCTTTTTATCTTTACCGGTAAGGATAACCAGCGATTGAGGTTCACGCTCGTCGTTCTCAATACCTTTGCTTTTCAGCAGTTCGGCCAGCGCAGCAGCATCTTTAACTTCAGCAGTTTTGAAAGTGTCGAGTCTCATTTTCTAGTACCTCTAGTAGATTGATTGTAAAATTGAATAGGTTTATTCACTTAAGTGATATATATCTGAAACCAAATTAGAAACAAAAAAGAGAGTACGGCCAAACGGCCGTACTCTCTGTGCGATTAGCCTTCTTTGACCGTGATGATAATGGAGAATTCATCATGGTCTTCGCAGAAGACGAAGTGGTTCTTGTTTTTCATTGCCGCGTCGTTATAGTGATCGCGGTAACGAAGGATGAGGACTTGTAGCTTTTCAGCAGCAGTACTTACAGCCGCTTCGAAGTCCGGCTCGCCAACATTCTGATACGGGCCGAACTGGAGACTTTCCAGGTAGCGAACAGTTTGGTCGAGCTGGATATGGTCCCACTCGCCGTAGTCTTTCAACGGACGTGAAGACAGCGTTACGTCGATACGGTCGAACCATTCATTGCCGATAATACTTACCAGCTTACCGGAGATTTCGACGCGGGCCTGTACCCATTGCTGGGATTTACTTTTTGCGGCTGTTGCAGTAGGGATTGTTACGTTCGTCATCTTATTTTCCTTATACACGGTAATCGTTGTGGATTGCTTTAAAGATCACTTTGAAAGCATTGACGGCTTCTTCAGACGCAACAGCTAAAGCGCCTTCACCTACCAGGTCGAAAGAGTTCTCTTCGGTCAGGCGAACCTGTGCATAAACATCGAGCTCATGCAATACACCTGCACCATCCGGGTAGAACCCGTTAACAGCGTAGTGGATTACGCCGAGCTGGTTGCTGTTGTCGTAGGTATGGAATGCCACAACGTTCATCTTCGAATCGTTGATCCAAATACCCTCGGCGTTCTGAACAACCTCAGCATCTTTCAGAACCTGACCGTAGCTGTCGATTTCGTTACAGATAACACGACGCATGTCGTAGCTAAGAGGAACCGGTGCAACAGCATCGTAGTACGGAGCCATAGTCGTGGCCATGATACCTTCGGCACCTTCGTACTCGTGGTAGCCGTAACCAACTTCTTCATGGAAGAATTTCTCAATTGCTTCCATAGAGTAGCCCGTTGCTTCAGCAGCTTCGGTGAGAGTTACACCACGGGCGATATCGAGAATCATTTTCTTAACAAGATCAAATGGGATTGACACTTTTATTATCCTTCTAATTGAGAGAGCACAAACTCCCTAGGCGATGCCTAGGGAGCATGGAATTAATGGACCTGGCCGTTAACTGCTTCGGGTACTTTAGTACCATCGCGTTTAGTCAGTTCAGCGAACAGACGACGCTTGATGAACTCAGTTGAGTCCGGGTCGTGACGCAACGCTTTGAAGTGCAGCGCACGCATTACAGCATGGTGACGATCTTTATCGCGGATGATGTAAGTGCCGTTAATTACTTCGACAGTTACAGCGAACTCGCCGCCATCGCGCTTAACAACATAGCCCAGCTCTTTCAGATGAGCTTCAGCAGCTGCCAGCGTCAGAGTATAACCAGTTGGCATATCAGCGCCCATAGCCATCATCAGGCTGTGCGTTAACATACCCAGGGATTGACGACGGATGAATTCATCAACCTGACGATCCACTTCTTTCTGCGGATACGGACGGCCTTCGTCATCGATCATTTTCGGTAATACCGGAGCAGTAGGTTCCACACCGTTACCGTCGAACTTAATCTGACCTACAGCTTCTTTGTCGCCAATTTCACGAGCAGCTGCAATAGCCTCTTCTACTACCGGATTCTTTTCTTTCATTTTGCCTTTCAATCCCACAAAAATAAAAGGGGACCTAAGTCCCCTATGAATTAAAACGTTTTAACTCACCTGCCGGTGTCGATCTTAGTCGTTCAGAGAACGGTAAGAATCATAGATGCTCTGACGCACCGCGCCGTGGTCAGAGTGTTCAGCACGACGGCTGATTACAGTCACTACCGGATCTTTCATTGAACCGTCAGCTTTACGGCCGGTCGGTGCAGTGATGTTTACGGAAGTGGTGTCCAGGCCAACACGGGTAGAACCGCTAACGCGCTTCAGACCTTTTTCTTTCATTACCGGCAGAGCTTTACGACCAGTCGCGTCCAGCAGCGCAGTGTTGAACAGTGCGGTATGACGCTGAATCGGTTCGACGTGTTCGCGCAGGTTTTCCGGCAGAGAATCGTTGAATGCATTTTCACTGATGGCGACTACGCCTTCGTCATCAATTGAGATATGGTCTTCCAGTGACTTGGACAGGGTAACAACTTCAGCGGAGATTACGCCTTTGATTTCTTTATCAGACATTTGGTTCTTTTCCTTTCTAACAGAATGTTATAGGTTCTTAGTGAAATTGAATAAGGTAACTATTCACTAAAGTAATGTATGTTCGAGAATTTTTTAAAAACGTACCAGGACCATACATTGGGCCATGTAGTCCAACGGCAACGCTTCCTTCAACGCAGGGTTCTGTTCTGCCTGTGCAGCGATACCTGAGAAGATACGGCGAATGTTAGCCGCACGATCATCCAGGAACATTGCGTTAGGCAGCGCAGTGTTGAATGCACGAATTAACGGCTTATCGCTTGGGATATCCATTGTCTCGAAGATAGCATCGCAGGCAAAGCTAAACATGCGGCTGTATTCTTCGCTCGTGCAATAGTTAGGACAGAGCGGAGTAATGAAGTTATAACCCAGCTCAACGATAGTTAGTGCTAGTGCACGTAACTTCTCTTCAGTGTAACCGTAGAACGATTTGTTCATCAGGTCACTGAATGCGGTGACTTCCAGGGAAAGACGGGTGCGGATTGCTTTCTGATGTTTCTGAGAAAGCTTACCGTCAACCTTAACGTGTAGACCCAGGAACCAGCGGCCGAGGATATCTTTCAGCGCATGGGCCTGAATGTCTTTACTTTCCCAGAAGTCGTTGGAAAGAATCAGGTTGTTACCGTCGATAGTAGCCGGTTCAGTTGCATCCGGCGACAGGAAGATTTCACGGGTCTTGCCATCAGTATCGACGAACGGGCCAGCAGCCATCTCTTCAATTACCAGATGGTCGTACATGAGATCGAAGAAGCCCATGTTCAGCGGGTACATGTTCTGAGCAATACGGGCTACGACGAGCGCATCGTTTTCGGAACTGTGAATACCAGTAAGCAGCGTTTGATTAAGCTCCGGATGTTTCTCAAGTTCACGTCCGATAGCTTGTTCTACTTGCTGCTCCAATTTTTCTTGATTCATCTTTTCGCCTTAAACGGAAGGATTGGTCTTCGTCATCAGCCAACCAGTACAGAGTTGGTCGATGGTATGACCCTGGTTAAAGTAACGGTCCAGGTTATCTGCATCAACGTAGATAGTGTTACGTTCAGCTGTGTTGTTCGTTGCAGCGACGATAACTTTATTACTACGTTTAACAACCGGGTTGTCGGTAAGTACCTGACCCAGACAGAACGCGATGACACGCTGTAGGTCAGAAAGCTGTTTGGTACGATACGCCGCATCGTCGATCTTATTAACAGTAATGTCCGCCAATAACATCCCGCAGACATGATAAGCTACCCAATAAGCACTAGCAGCGTAACTGTTGTTCGACATCTCTTCTTCCAGACGTGGCGGGAATACGCAGTCCACATACGCACGGCTGTTATAGAAGATGTTGGAGAGAATCGCGGTAATGTAGTTACCGGGAAGCGCGTTGATACGAGTTGCGAAATTATCCCCTAACAAACTATTAAGATAGGTGATTAATTTTTCACGCCAGTTGAGTTCGCTGTCCTGGACTACCCAAGACAGAACCGGAACTTCCATACGCGGCATGGAGTTCAACGGGAAATCTTTTATAGTGGGCTGAGTTACCCATGGTACAGCAAATACAACCTGCTGTGCAATACAAGCAAGCTTAGGGTCGTCGTATACGAGCGGGGTTGGGTTTGTAATTGCCATCTGAAAAACTCCTCTTTGTCATATTTACACAGGAAGCCATCAAAAAAGAGTAGGGGCATGACGCCCCTACTCTTAGTTAGTTTTTGACACCATGACTAAACGCAGACAGAACCTGACCTGTAAAGCCTGAGAACAGGGATACAGAACGAGCCTGTGGAGAGAACCATTTCTCGAAGCTACCTTCCAGTGCTTTCAAGTTACGCTTCAATTTACGCATACGGTAGATCTGGTCACCTAAACCTAAGGAAGACAGAACCGCCATGTAGTCACTGAACGCAGAATCCTGAGGGAATAACAAGTTACCCCAACGAGTAGGGTCAATTGCACGCCAACCTGAAACTTCGTTCATGGACATGTGCATAACAGACGTCAGGTCTTTCAACGTCAGACGAACATCAATCCCACGGAAACGACCATCTGCGGTCCACGGCATGTTCGCAGTAGCACGAGTGATATCCAGCTGAACCGGAATACCGAAACGAATCTGACTACGACCACGACAGTAAGCTTCGCAGTGGAATGGGAAACCGTAGGAGGCCACACCAGCGGACCGTGGTAAGACGGCAGCTAAAAGGCAGGCTAACGGGAGGAGTTCGTTCTGGAAGCGATTGTGGTCGTTCCCATAAGGCGCACGGAGGTGTATCGTGTAGGACATCTGGTTGAACTGAGCCTGCGAAGAATCGTAGTGCTCTGGGATGTCCGCAAACGCATTACCTGCTAACGCACCTACCCCTGATATACGTAGACTATCTGCCATACCCGACATGATGCTTCCCAGGAACCCGGTAATCTGACCGAGTAAAGGAATACCGGCTAAGTTACCATCCGCAATGTTAACGAACATGTTGCGTGCGGTTGCTGAGGCGGAGTTCATCATGTTAGCAATGTCAGATTGACGGGTACTGTTAGAAAAGCTCTCAGAAGCGCTGTCACGGCCGTTAACACGCAATGTAAGGAACTGCGAGCCATCGTGCTGCGCTGCCTTGAATACTTTCTTCAGCGAGTTGAAGTTATCTGCACTCGCATCCCACAAATACATCACTGACTCATAAGCCTGTGTCGCGTATTTGCCTAACATATCCATCAGGCCCTGTTCAGACTGGTTAGACGTTGCTTCTGGTTTCCCATCACTCGTCTGTGCCTCATTCTTTTCTTCCTGAGACTGGGTCTGTTGTACCTGATTGATAATCTCCGTCTGAGTCTGTCCCGGATTACCTGCTGTGCTTGCCTGAGTGCCTCCAGGAGAGGCTGGTTTAGACATACCGCCATAACGGCTTGGGAAGTACTGGGTCGTCAGGAAGGCCTCAATAGACGTACTACGGCCATTCAGATGCTGGTTAAGCGTCTGGGTCGCACCGCCATCAAGAATCCACGAACGAATCGTTTCCAACAGACCTGCGTTGGTCTGTCCGGCGTTCATCGCCGCTTCCTGCTTCTCCATTACCGCTGTGTTCCACGCATCTGCCAAAGACTGAGCACGGAGTACCACCGCATAGACGTTAATACCAATCAAGCCATCTGACTGATAGATCTCCGGTAAACGTTCGCGGTAATAGTTCTTCGTGTTATCATCCAGTACAAACAAGGAACGTGCAGCTTTGTTAGCCCCTGAGTCATTCACCGCAGAAAGGTTAGTTTCAAATGCTTGACCAACCGTTTCTTCTGTTACCTGATAGATCTGACCAGGATTACCGGCAGGTGAGCTATTCGCTTCCTGCTGTCCGCTGGTTGCTTCAGTTGTGCTATCCGGACGGCGCTGGTAGTTCTCTGCTAACTGCATGTAAGATGCGTCAGCTTCAGCGGTCATATCCAGGTTAGCAGCCAAGGTGTTTGCCACGTCGTTCACATACTTCCAGTACAGACCCATTGTCGGCTTCAGGTACGCAAAGCGAGTAGACGTTACCGCAGTGAAGTACTTGATGGCCTGTCCTGTCCAAATGAACGGAAGAAGACGGATAGAGAACACCCAACCTAATGCACGACCAATGAATGAACCAATAGACCAGTCACGGCCGGTACGGATCAAACGTGAGTCATCGGGGTTGTAGAAGTTACTGAAGAAGCCCCAGAGCGAGTTATAGGCAGGAACGCCAAAGCGCATATGGAGCAAAGTGGAGAAGTCATCGATGTTTTCAGAGTACCAACGAGACATGCCCCATTCGGGTTTACCACCACCTGGTATTTTTGGTACGACGTAACGCGGTGGAACCGGGTCAGCAAAACGACAGGGCTGCGGCGGCATGTTCAATGCAAAGTTACCGCCGAGAGTGCCGTTCGTGAATTTAAACGATGCGGACGTATAACGACGTAACTGTAACTGCTCGACTGTCATCGAGACTTGGTTTAAGCCTTTGGGTCCGTCAGCTACTCGCTTTGGTAACAAGTTAGCTTGGCGTACCCAATCTTTATCCAAAATAGCTTCGGTAGCCATTATGCCTCCAGCATGGAATAAAAGGGGGACCGAAGTCCCCCACGTTTACGCAGGCCTTCTACTACTATTAAAAGGCCTTTGGTTCCCTGGCTTCTGGCCTACGGGAGGGTTCATAGAAGCGTTCTTCAGCATTGCAGCCTTCTGCTCTTCCTGCATATTAGGCTGAGGAGAATTCTGCTGGCCTTGACCGCCACTGCCACCCTTGAGGAAATCACGAATCTCACCGAGGATTGATTCGCTACCTTGTACAGCATCGCGGATTTCAACCTGAACGTCATGGGTCTGACGAGCTTGTTGCATCGTTGCACCAGTTGCGCGAGCACGAGCTTGAGCTGTAGCTGCATTAACCTGTTCGGTCTGAACACGTACTGCCTGCGTCTCTGCTTGTGCTGCACGCTGTTTCTCAACGCCTTCACGATTCGGTGGAACCGGAACTGCTGGAACAGCGCTTGATGCTACTGGAGATGGTGAACTTACCTTACGCATACCACCTGCTAAGACTTCTGAATTACTGACAGGAGCGGGAGCACCGCCGCCTACACTAATAGAAGGAGCCATAGCTGGCATTGCTCCAGAACCGCCACCGCCACCCGCAGGGGTAGGAGTACCCATTTGAGCAGTGTTAACGATACTACCTGCCTCAGTAGGTGAAGGACCAAGGTTAGTAGAGAAGGTTCCTGATGATGGAATCACTACAGGAGCATTCTTGCTGGCAAAGACAATCCCTTTCTGCATCATACGTGCAGCCCACGACTTAATATCAGCAATGGTAGAAATGTTCTTAAACACAGATTGGTTAGCCGCGATCTGATCGTTGTTAACCCCAGTCATGATACTTGCGTTGTCAGGCTGAGAGAGAACACGTCGAGCGCCGCCAGGGCCCAAGAAGTGTGCCAGGTAAAGTTCAGGTACGTTAGGCATACGCCCGATAGTACCTTTCAATGCGTTGATGTTATCACGGATGAACATTGCTCCTGCCACCGTGTTAGCTACAGGGTCGGTCACCTGAGGATTACTGAACCCGAACTCTTTCAGTTTGCCTACGTAGCCCTGCCATGTGCCGTCGATGAATTGGAACAAGCCTTTCGCACTTGAACCTTTCGCCGCAGCCAGCGGGTTGAATGCCGATTCCTGCATTGCGAACGCCGTCAGTGTCGGAACGTCCACACCAATCGCTTTTGCCACTGCCTCAAATAAAGGCCGCAACATCGCAAAGCGCTTCTCAGGAGATCTCTCGGCCGCTACTGCACCGCCGTCTACCTGAGGAAGATCCGAAGCCTTACCGCCGTTAGGGGTAATTTCAGCAACCGACGCAAACTTGTCGCTGTCGAATGATTGGAGGCCACCGCCGCCGTTAAGCGTACTGTTACCACCTTGCTGAGCCAAGAAGGCCGCGTTAGCTGCATTGGTTGCCAGAGGGCTACCAGGCATCTGCGCTAGCTTCTTCATGTACTCCGCATCACTCAACAACTTCCCGTTCTTGTCGTACTTAAGACTCGGGTTCTTCTTAGCTAACTGCTCTGCGTATTTCTCATCCTTAATACGCTCTTTCAGCGAGTCCATGTTGCCTTTAATTACCAAGGAATCCGTGTTAGCAGATTCCATCGGGAATGGATAGGCATTAACAGACCACACCGAAGTCGACTGACCATTGACTTCTGTCTTAGCGACAGACATGAACTCTGCTACGCTGTACTGTACTTCTGGATGAGCAGAACGAATCTTCGTGAGAAGGTTATCCGTACCCAACCATTTAGAACCGCGTGTTACAAAGTTCAGGAAGACCGGTAAGAAACGACGATCAAACCAGAACTGCCAGTCATTAACGTCAGCGGCTACGCCAAGGCTTACACCAAACACCGGAGCCCATGCCTGAACGATCTTGTTCTTATCACCCGTGAATTCCGCTACCTTGTTCCGAACAACGATGTTCTGGTCCTTAAGCAACTGGTCTTCTAAACGCCAGATGATATTAACCTGGGACTTTGACAGCTCCTGCATACCGTACAACTTCATACGGATCGCAGTTACGTCATCGATCAGGTTGTTTTGAATGATCTTCAGGTCTTTATCTGGATCACCCGTTATTTTCCCAACGTTTGCTTTAACGTCACCTGCACCAAACACCCGGTCGTCCTTCTGAAGCTGTAGACCAGCCTTCATGTTCTTACCGTTAGTCGGAGTGAGCTGTACGTTCTTCGCATTCGCTAAGCCCGCATCAGTACGAGCTTTCTCCTTGAACTTCTTCGCATCATTGCTGTACTCACCCACAACTGCTTGGATGGTAGAATCAACAATGTCTGTTCCGATAATACAGGAGTGGTTCTGGAACGGAGAATCTTCGATGAAGTAAGGGCCCTTACTACCATCAGGGTTAGTATCCGGTAAGCGTGTTGCCAACGCATACGACGGTAACTGTCCTTTGGCAAGAGAGGTGTTCGCATCCAGAATAGTAGCTTTCTCGTCAAGGCGACGGATTTCCTGAATGTTCTTTAAGAACACTGGACGGAAGCGGTTAGCAAACCAGTTCG
>Ga0308168_1001840_pt1 | contig 18401 bp, 16 predicted proteins | sample PhyCR2_FD_202133 | JGI IMG/M metagenome (GOLD analysis project Ga0308168, IMG submission 202133) | Phyllosphere microbial communities from UC Gill Tract Community Farm, Albany, California, United States - DLSLRC.R2 | ecosystem: Host-associated > Plants > Phyllosphere > Unclassified | place: USA...
GCGGTGCTGCTGGCGTTCCTGGTGCTGGCGGCGCTGTATGAAAGCTGGACGCTGCCGCTGGCGGTGATCCTCATCGTGCCGATGACCCTGCTTTCCGCGCTGTTTGGCGTCTGGCTGACCGGTGGCGATAACAACGTGTTCGTGCAGGTGGGGCTGGTGGTGCTGATGGGACTGGCGTGTAAAAACGCGATTCTTATCGTGGAGTTTGCCCGCGAGCTGGAAATTCAGGGCAAAGGCATTATGGACGCCGCGCTGGAGGCGTGCCGCCTGCGTTTACGCCCGATTGTGATGACCTCCATCGCCTTTATTGCCGGGACCATTCCGCTGATCCTCGGCCACGGCGCGGGCGCAGAAGTGCGCGGCGTTACCGGGATCACGGTCTTCTCCGGGATGCTGGGGGTGACGCTGTTTGGTCTGTTCCTGACGCCGGTGTTCTACGTGACGCTGCGTAAGTTTGTGACGCGCGGCAAAAAAGCGGAAAGGGATGTTCTGCCCGCGTAGGGATGTTGCAGATAATAAAAAACCGCCTTCATAGCAAGGCGGTTTTTTTTGCATTCAAAGAAAGTTAAAGGGCTTCTTTATACTTGGCGATAAGTTCAGGCACCGGATCGCAGCCGCTGGTATCGGCTTTTTTCACTTCTTCCAGCGCACTTGCCACGGTGTGGCGCGCCAGTACCTGTAACGAAGCCTGCTCCGCTTCTTCGGAGATAGACTTGAAGTACCAGCAGGCGTTAGCGCTGACTACGCAGCGGGCCGGTACGTCAGGGCGTGATGCCCACAGCTTTTTATCTTCGATGACGGAAAGGTAGATGTCGCGCAGGGTGATCTCTTCCGCCGGGCGTCCAAGATGAATAGAGCCGTTACGGCCAAGCGTGGAGACGATAATACCGTCACGCGTGAGAGGAACCATCAGTTTGCGGATGAAGCTCGGGTTTGCTTCCAGACCGTAGGCCAGAATCGCACTCGTCGAACGTTCACCCAATTGCTCCGCCATTGCTACGCTGAGAACCATCTGCAAAGCTGTCGGGAAGCGGTAATCTAACATTTTTGTATCCTGGGTTGCGGTGAATCTTGTTCTTTTTGGCACCGCAGAAGTGAATAAGCAATAAACAACAATATAACAAATACGGTAATTTTTTTGAAGCAATCTGCGGCATTTGCGATCGAACCCCCTGTTCCTGTTTAGCTATACGTGCGGTTCGGGAAGTCAACCGTCACCATCAGGCCACCTTCTGCGGAAGTGCTCAGGTTTACGCTGCTGTTGTGCTGCTGCGCCACCGCTTTAACGATGGCAAGCCCCAGTCCACTCCCGCTTTGCAGTTGATTGGGATCGCGGAAAAATCGGTCGAACACGCGCTCGCGTAATTCAACCGGAATGCCGGGCCCTGCATCGGAAACGTGTAGCTGAGTGGATTTCTCTAATGAACGAACATCCACCTGAATCCGCCCACCCTCAGGGCTGTACTTCACGGCATTTTCAATCAAATTGTCGATCAGCGACATCAGACATTCCCGGATACCTGAGACCCAAACTTCATCTTCAGCGAAGAACTCCAGCTCAACCCTGCGCTCAGAGGCTAACGGTTCCAGCGCAGCCATTCGATCCTGGATGAGGGACATCAGCGGTACGGGCTCCATAACCGTGTCAATGCGTGCTTCACTGTGCATCATCAGCAGCAACTGATTGACGAGACGCGCAGCACGGCTATTGCTGCGAACAATCCCTGCAAGCAATTCCTGTTGGCTCTGGCTGAGTACATACGACTGCAACGCTTCCACGTTGATTCGCATCGCCGCCAGCGGTGTTCGCAGTTCGTGAGCCGCATCGGCAATGAAAACCCGCTCCCTTTCCGCGCTTTCTCGCACCCTGGCGAGAAAGTCGTTAATTGCATCCACCATCTGGCGAAGCTCCCTGTGTTTTGGTACAGCTTTTAAGGGAGAGAGATCGTCTGGCGTGCGCAATGCAATTTCATTGACCACCTTGTTCCAGGGGCGCATGGCAATGCGAATTGACAGCCACGCGGGGAACAGAAGAAAAGGGAAACAGACCAGCAGCGGCAGGATGTAATAGCCGCGCGAGTTCAGGTAGATAAAGAAGTTCCAGCCGCTGGCAGGGGTGAACAGGGTGACTTCCACGTCGGAGTGAGCGGATTTAAGGGTGCGGCTGGTCCAGGCTCGACCTTCACTCTGAACATGCTCCATTTCTCCGGGACGGGTGTTGGTTACCCCCACAGGTGCGCCCGCAGATGAAAAAATAACGGCACCGTTCTTGCGAACGATGAGGTTAATCGATAGTGCGGGATCTTCTCCGCCGCCATAGCTTTCGCGTAACGCCTTGCTGAAGGCTTCCAGGACTTCGGTTCGCGCCTGCGGGCGCTCGTCCATTCGCTCAACCAGGGTAAAAAGCGTTTCGTAAGTCTTACTGCCCGTGAGTATGGGAGGGCTGCGCAGGTCCTCCCAGAGAATGAAGGTTAAAAAAAGACTCCACAGCAGGGTAAGCAGCAGTATCTGGGCGATGATAATTCGGCGTACCAGCGTTGGGCGCCTCAGGTGATACCACACGTTTCGCATTAAGTCGTTACCTTCTGAACAGCAACGGTATCAATAACATACCCGACGCCACGCACCGTTCGCACGTAACCGTCGCCGATCTTTCGCCGCAAATTCCCCATATGCACGTCGAGCGCATTACTGAGGTTCTCTTTGTTGCCGAATATCCGTTCTTCCAGAAACCGTCGCGTTATCACGCGGTCAGCACGCAGCATCAACGTTTCAAGCAGAGCGTATTCACTGGCCGTCAGGTCTATGTGGCGTGCGCTCACCGTCACGCGACGCGTCGGCATATGAAGGAATAAGCCTCGAATTTCTATCGTCTCATTCTCGAAACCGTAACTGCGCCGCGCAAGGGCTCTTACCCGCGCCAGCAGTTCGGCGAGAACAAAAGGTTTAACGAGATAGTCGTCTGCACCTGCATCCAGCCCGCACAGGCGATCCTGCAGCGTGCCTCGCGCCGTCAGGATGATGACGGGGATGCCCTTAAGCTGCTGGCGTAAGCGCGTCATGAGGCTCATGCCGTCGCCGTCGGGCAGCCCCAGGTCGAGCAAAATAAGTTCTGGCACGCAGACGTCAAGCTGATGCAGTGCATCTTCTTTACGGCGAACCCATATAACGTCAAATCCTTGATCGGCAAGGGCGATACGTACGCCATTGCCCAGATCCAGGTCGTCTTCGATTAGTAGAATTTTCACACTGGTAACTGTATCAACCGTGAATGAAGAACATCTTAAGAAAAAACGGTATCAGGAAATCTATCCGGTTTACAGCACCCGCGCGCGCTTCAGTCTTTCTTCATTTTCGGCTCATAAGAACCTTAGGGTCAGTATTCAAAATGGGCGTTCTGGCGTTTAACCGCTTGCATCGTCACCATTTGAATCCAGAAGGACTTCTTTAATGAGAAACATCGAACTGCGTCATACGTCCCCACACTTGCTCTCGGGCCGCAGTCTGAAAAACATCGTGCCGGGCGTCGTTCTGGCGTTACTGGCCACGCCTGTACTGGCGGCAGAACAGAGCCAGGGTAACGTCTTAACACTGGGCGGAGGCGTTGATGTCGCGCCACGCTACTCGGGTTCGGATAAAAGCCGCGTCAGTGCGGCGCAGGTGGTGGATTACACCATGGCAAACGGCTTCTTTATCAGCACCACGCGAGGGATTGGTTACGGCAACAACATCGGCAACCTGGATTACAGCGCCGCAGTGAGCTATCGAACAGGCCGTAAAGATAAAGACGTGAGCAGTGATTCGATCAGCTCCGGCAGCGATTACCTTCGGGGTATGGGCGACATCAAAGGCTCGGCCATCGTTGTGCCTGGGCTGGGGTATAAGGTGACCGACTGGCTTCATCTGCAGCTGCAGGCTGAGGTCCCGGTTTCAGAGAGAGACAACGGGGAGGCGGTGCATTTCGGTATTATCAGCCCGCTCTATACATCACCAAAAAATGAGGTGACGCTGGCGCTGACAGGCAGTTGGGGATCCGGCAAGTATATGCAGACGTACTATGGTGTCAGTTCCGCCCAGTCGAGCGCATCGGGATTTGCCCGACATGACGCCGGAGCCGGTATTTATGCCTGGTCGATGAATCTGGACTGGACCCACAGGCTCACCTCGCGCTGGAGCGTGCTTGCCTCAGCGGGTGCAACGCAGTTGACGGGGGATGCGGGTGATAGTCCCATTGTTCAACGCAAAACGTCGCCCACGGGGAGTTTGAAGGTGACGTACAGTTTTTGAGGGTTGGTTTCTTATGGATATGAGCGCGCAATAGCGATAAATTCGAGCCGCCCCGGGAAGTGGCGGACGGGCGAGGAGTGGGCGTAGGTCCGCTCTGAGCGAAGAGCGGACGTACAGGAAACCACTACACCCATTGTCGACACCCCACTCACTGTTCCAGTTCAGCCATCGCCAACTCGGCAATTTTTATTGTTGTTGAAACAGAATCGTTACTTGAGAGGGACCAGGCGGTTGAAAGACCACACCATGCAATTATCCATTTGAGCAGGCGCTCTCTGTCCAGGTCAGCCATTCTGGTGACGATACTTAGACGCTGTTGAAATGTCACCGGTAAAGTCGCAACAGGAGGTACTGGATTACCAAGATCCGGATTAGTAAAAATATTAGCAAAGTCGAATCCCCGTTCACCTATTAGCCCTTTCGGGTCTATGGCAAGCCAGCCAGACGTTTCAAAATCAAGCACATTTCCGTGATGTAAGTCACCATGTAATGCAACCAAATCTTGCGGAGAAGAAAGTAATTCTTCTGAGATTTCTGCGTAACGTGTCAGGATACCGCCATACTTCAAGGCCGCTGGTTTTAGAGGATTAAACCATTCATGTAAAGGCGTAAGCTGGGGAAACGGTCTTTTTGCGAATGAATGAAGTTGGTTCGCAGTCATGCACAAAATACGACAAGCTGCGTCATCATTATCTCCACGGGACATTGCTGATAAAGACGAGGAGCCTGTAGCTCTTGAGAGAAGAATTGCTTCATTTTCATGTGCAATAACCTGTGCTGCACCATTACCCTCCCACCATGCCATTAGTGCATTACCGGCTTGTTCATCAAGGTCATCCGTAACTTTTAACATGGCTTTAATACCATGTGCTGCTGTTTTGACCGGATACAACTGTGATGTATGAGTTATAAATGGAGTGCCATCAGGAATGAGGTTCCAGCGACTTAACCAGGGTTTTAACTTGAGCGTATCCATAAAGCTTTCTTTGAAATCCTTACAATCAAAGTGGGAAACAGGAATGCATTCAGGCATTTTAACCCATAGGTGAAGCGCTTTCCTGCATGCTGTTTTCTAGTAAGGCAACGTCCGCTACTGGCACAAAGCGGACCCTCTGTTTCGGGCATTAAGTTCATCAACTTTGCCCAAATACGTGATTAACCAACTCCCATCTAACCAGCCTTTCCTGAGCACCACCACAGTGCACCCACCCCGCACCGCCTCCCCAAAACGGTGAAATCCAACCCTCTGAAAATTCCAACCCACTAATAAACCTCAAAAAATATTCCTGGCACACCCTTTGCAATCACTACCAGCGAAGGGCAGCACCACACAACATGAAAATAGCTGGCTAGGGTTCCGGTTCACTTTGGTGAATGGCTGGTCCAAGAGCTGGCGACCTCTGAGAGGTTACACGGCGGGACAAAAGCCCGGGAGACAGCAGCACCAGACGGTGTCGCGCTGCCCCCTTATTTTGTGCCACTCAGAGGTTAAGCATGAAGAAAACGCCATTACTCCGCTCTCTTATCCTGTCGCTGGCGATGCTGGTCAGTCTCCCCACCTTTGCGGCCGTCAAAAAAGAGTTCAACGTCTGCTGGACCATCTACGCAGGGTGGATGCCCTGGGGCACCATCAGCACCAGCAAGATCATCGATAAATGGGCCGATAAGTACGGCATCAAAATCAACGTCGTGCAGCTCAACGACTACATCGAATCCATCAACCAGTACACCGCCGGCCAGTTTGACGGCTGCACCATGACCAACATGGACGCGCTGACCATTCCGGCAGCGGGCGGGGTGGATACCACGGCGCTGATCCTCGGCAGCTACTCGGAAGGCAACGACGGCGTGGTGATGAAAGGCGAGGGCAAAACCCTCACCGACCTCAAAGGCATGAAGATCTATCTGCCGGAGCTGTCCGTTTCCCACTACCTGCTGGTGCGCGGGCTGGAGAAAGCCGGGCTGGCGGAGAAAGACGTCACCGTGGTGAACACCTCCGATGCGGATATCGTCTCGGCCTTCAACACCGCCAACGTGCAGGCCGCCGTGGCCTGGAACCCGCAGCTCTCGGTCATCAAAGGCACGCCGAAAACCACCGAGGTGTTCAGCTCCTCGCAGGTGCCGGGCGAGCTGATCGACATGATGGTGGTCAACAGCGAAACCCTGAAAGACAACCCGGCGCTGGGTAAAGCGTTGACCGGCGCGTGGTACGAGATGATGGGGCTGATGAAGGCCCAGGATGCGAACGCCCTGAATGCGATGGCGGCAGCGTCCGGCACCGATCTCGCCGGCTATCAGGCGCAGCTGAAAACCACCCACCTGTTCTACACCCCGCAGGACAACATCGCCTTTGTCACCTCGGCAGATCTGGCGAAAACCATGCAGCGTGTAGCGGCATTCTCCTTCGATAAAGGGCTGCTGGGCGATGGCGCGCACAGCGCCGATTTTATCGGCATGAGCTTCCCGGGCAACGTGACCCAGGGCGATGCCAACAACGTCAAACTGCGCTTTGACGACAGCTTCGTGAAAATGGCCGCCGCGGGCCAGCTGTGATGAGTGACGGAGTCTCCATGCGACAAATAAATCGTCATCCCACCCCGGGCATGCGGCTAATGCTGGTGATGCTGCCCTTTGTCCTGCTGCTGGCCGCGTACTTTTTCGGCTCGGCGGTGCGCCTTGAGGCCAACCCTCAGGACAAGCTGCTGCCCGGCCTGCAGCAGATGCTGGATGCGATCTCGCGGATGGCCTTTACTCCGGATAAACGCAGCGGCGAGTACCTGTTCTGGGTCGATACCCTGGTAAGCCTGGCCCGCCTGCTGGTGGGACTCGGGATCGCCTCGCTGATCGGCCTGTGCATCGGCGTCACCGCTGGCGTGTTCCCTCTGTGGCGCGCGTCGCTGTCGCCGCTGATGACGGTGCTGTCGATGGTGCCACCGCTGGCGATTTTACCGGTGCTGTTTATCGTCTTCGGGCTGGATGAGCTGTCAAAAGTGATGCTGATAGTTATCGGCATCACCCCGATGCTGGCTCGGGATCTGGAGCATCGCGCCTGTGAAATTCCGCCGGAGATCCTGATCAAAGCCCAGACCCTGGGTGCTAACAGCTGGACGCTGGTGCTGCGGGTGGTGCTGCCGCAGCTACTGTCGCGCCTCCTCACCTCGCTGCGCCTGCTGCTCGGTTCGGCCTGGTTGTTCCTCATCTCGGCGGAGGCGATTTCCTCCACCGCCGGGCTGGGTTATCGCATTTTCCTCGTCCGCCGCTATATGGCGATGGACGTGATTATCCCCTACGTCCTGTGGATCACCCTGCTGGCGTGGCTGATGGATCTGGCTCTGCGTCAGCTGCATAAAACCTGCTTCCCGTGGGCAGAAGGAGGGAAAGCATGAGTTTTATCACCATCAACAATATCTGGCAGGAGTACGGCGACCATGTGGTGCTGGAGCGCCTGAATCTGCAGATCAACGAGGGCGAGTTCTGCTCGATGGTCGGGGCCTCCGGCTGCGGGAAGTCGACCTTTCTGCGCCTCCTGCTGGGGCAGGAGACGCCAAGCCGGGGCACAATCACTTTGGACGGTAAACCTCTGACCGCCGAACCGGACAGCCGCCGGGGCGTGGTGTTTCAGCGCTACTCGGTCTTTCCGCACCTTAGCGTGCTGGATAACGTGGCGATCGGCCTCGAACTGCCGCAATCCCCGCTGTTCGGACGGCTGTTTGGCGCGAAAAAACGCGCCGCCCGTGAGCAGGCCGCGCAGATGCTGGAGAAGGTCGGCCTCGGCCATGCCCTGGACAAATATCCCGCCCAGCTCTCCGGCGGCATGCAGCAGCGCCTCGCCATCGCCCAGGCCTTTATCATGCAGCCCCGCGTGCTGCTGCTGGACGAGCCCTTTGGCGCGCTGGATCCCGGCATCCGCAAAGACATGCACGCGCTGCTGCTGCAGCTGTGGGGCGAAACCCGCATGACGGTGTTTATGGTCACCCACGATCTATCCGAAGGCTTCAACCTCGGCACCCGCCTGCTGGTGTTTGACAAGGTGCGCCTCGATCCGCAGGCCCCGAACGCCTACGGGGCGCGCATTACCTATGACATACCGCTCAACGAGACACGGCTCTCCAGCCTGAGCGGTTCGGCTCCCGACAACGTTTATGCCTTAAGGGGTTAACACTATGACGACGACTTTACGTGAAGAGATCCTGCCGGGCGGCGGCCACCTCTCGTTTGTACTGAAGCGCGGGCAGATCCTGCGCATGACCGACCTCGACGGCGGGGCGAACGTCAGCCTGATGATGCTCAACCCGCACGAGAAGAGTGAACGCCTGAACCTGCCGGACACCCTGAAGGGCCAGCACACCGCGCGCCTGACCTCCGGGCACTGCTTCTACTCCGATATGGGCCGGGTGCTGGCGGGCATTATTGCCGATACCAGCGGCTGGCACGATCCGTTCGGCGGCGTGCTCAATGCCGCCGAAGTGACGGAAAAATACGGTCAGGGGCGCTATCAGGAGCTGCGCAACGGCTTCTTCCGCAACGGCACCGACAACCTGCTGGTGGAGATGGGCAAGTGGGATCTGAACCTCGAAGATCTGCTGATGGTGGTCAACTTCTTCAGCAAAGTGACCATGGATGACCACGGGCAGTTCAGCTTCCACCGCGACCACTCACAGCCGGGGAGCTACGTCGAGCTGTTCGCGCCGATGGACACCCTGATGGTGATGACCGCTCTGCAGCATCCGATGGATCCCTCCACCGAGTATGCCCCGCGCCCGGTGCAGCTGAGCTGGCGGCAGGCAGAGGACGAGGAGGGTGCCCTTAACGCGCTCCTCACGCGCCCGGAAAATGGCCGCGCCATCACCAACACTCAACTTTTCGCCCTGTAAGGAGCCGCAAGATGACTAATGTCAGCGAAAAACAGCCTCAGGAGGCGACCTTCCGCCACGTGATCCCGGCGGGCGAGCCGTACCTGTTTGAAGTGAAAAAGGGTCAGACCCTGCGCCTGCTGGATCTGGAGGGTAACCAGGCGGTGGATACGCTCTTTTACAGCGCCGATAACCGGCGTGAGCGCTACGACGCCCAGCGCACCCTGCGTCGGCAGAACAATGCGTATCTCACCAGCGGCAGCGTGCTCTACTCCAACCTCGGCAACCCGCTGCTGACCATCGTGGCCGACACCTGCGGGCGGCACGACACTCTCGGCGGAGCCTGCGCCCAGGAGAGCAACACCGTGCGCTATGCCCTCGACAAGCGCCATATGCACAGCTGCCGGGACAACTTCCTCTGCGCCTGTCTGCACGACGGTCGCCTGCAAAAGCGCGATATCGGGGCCAACATCAACTTCTTTATGAACGTGCCGGTCACCCCGGAGGGCGGGCTGACCTTTGCCGACGGCATCTCCGCGCCGGGCAAATACGTCGAGCTGCGCGCCGAGTGCAACGTCATCGTGCTGATCTCCAACTGCCCGCAGCTGAACAACCCCTGCAACGGCTGGAACCCGACCCCTGCGGAGGTGCTGGTATGGAACTGACGACCACCCGCTGGCAGCGCCTGCGCCAGATGCTTTACCGCCTGTTTGAAGTGCGCGCCGGACGGATCCTGCCGTAAACGCTTTTTCCCCGTGGACGACCATGCGGTGAGCCAATTTTCGGCGGGACGACCCGCCACGATTGAGTCTGAACTATGTTGACGAAACTCCTGATTGCCAACCGCGGGGCGATTGCCTGCCGCATCCTGCGCACGCTGCGCGCCATGAACATCGGCGGCGTGGCGGTCTATTCCGAGGCGGATATCAGCAGTCTGCATCTTCGCGAGGCCGACGAGGCCCTGAGCCTGGGCGATGGCCCGGCGGCGAACACCTATCTGGTCAGCGACAAAATTATCGCCGCGGCGAAAGCCAGCGGCGCTCAGGCGATCCATCCCGGCTACGGTTTTCTCTCAGAGAACGCCGCCTTTGCCGAGGCCTGCGAGACCGCCGGCATTGCCTTCGTCGGCCCTACGCCGGAGCAGCTGCGCCTGTTTGGCCTGAAACACACCGCCCGGGCGCTGGCCAAAGCCCAGGGCGTGCCGATGCTGGAGGGCACGGAACTGCTGGCCGACGTGAATGAGGCGCTCAAGGCGGCGGAACAGGTCGGCTACCCGGTGATGCTGAAAAGCACCGCGGGCGGGGGTGGGATCGGCATGCGCGTCTGCTATACCGAAGCGGAGCTCTTTGATGCCTTTGACGCCGTCGTGCGGCTGGGGAAAAACAACTTCAGCGATGCGGGCGTGTTTATTGAGAAGTACATCGAGCGGGCGCGGCATCTGGAAGTCCAGCTGTTTGGTGACGGCAAGGGGGAGGTGATTGCCCTCGGCGTGCGCGACTGCTCGGTGCAGCGACGGAATCAGAAGGTGCTGGAAGAGACGCCTGCGCCGAACCTGCCGGAGGGGATGGCGGACGCGCTTTGCGCGGCGGCAATTAAACTGGGCAAAGCGGTCAACTACCGCAGCGCGGGCACCGTGGAGTTTGTCTACGACAGCGACGCCGCCCGGTTCTATTTCCTTGAGGTGAATACCCGGTTGCAGGTGGAGCACGGCGTCACCGAGCAGGTGTGGGGCGTGGACCTGGTGCGCTGGATGATTGAGCTGGCGGCCGGAACCTTGCCTCCGCTGGCCGCCCTGGCGAAAAGCCTGACCCCTGCGGGCCATGCCATTCAGGCGCGGGTCTATGCGGAAGATCCCGGTCGTCAGTTCCAGCCTTCGCCCGGGCTGCTCACCGAGGTGGTGTTCCCGGCGGATGACCGCCGCAGTCTGCGTGTCGACAGCTGGGTAGAATCCGGCTGTGAAGTCCCGCCATTTTTCGATCCGATGCTGGCGAAGATCATCGCCTGGCAGCCCACGCGCGACGCGGCCATTGCTGCCCTGCACGCCGCCCTGGGCGATACCCGCCTGTACGGCGTGGAGACTAACCGCAGCTACCTGCAGCAGATTTTAACCTTTACCTCGTTCGCCAGCGGCGAGCCCTGGACCCGCTGTCTGGAAGGACTGACTTATCAGGCCTCCACCCTTGAGGTGCTCAATCCCGGAACGCAAACCACGGTACAGGATTATCCCGGGCGCATCGGCTACTGGGCGGTAGGAGTTCCGCCCTCCGGGCCGATGGACAGCCGGGCGCTGCGTCTCGGCAACCGCCTGCTGGGCAACGATGACCGCGCCGCGGCGCTGGAGATCACCCTCAGCGGTCCGACGCTGAAATTCAACTGCGATGCCCAGCTGATGGTGACCGGGGCGGAGATCGCCCTCACGCTGGACGGCGAGCCGCTGGAGAACAACCGCGTCTTTAGCGTGCACAGCGGCATGACGCTGCGGATGGGCGATATCTCTGGCGACGGCGTGCGCAGCTATCTGTGCCTGCGCGGCGGTTTTAACGTCCCGGATTATCTCGGCAGCAAAAGCACCTTTACCCTCGGGCAGTTTGGCGGCCACGCCGGACGCGCCCTGCGTACCGGCGACGTGCTGCACGTTTCGCCATTAACCTCGCCATGCCCGGAGCAGGTGCTGCCCCAGACCTTGCGCACCACCCTGAATGCGGTGCGCGAACTGCGGGTGATCTACGGCCCGCACGGCGCGCCGGAGTACTTCACCCCGGAATATATGCAGACCTTTTTTGCCACCGCCTGGGAAGTGCATTTCAACTCCAGCCGCACCGGCGTGCGCCTGATCGGCCCTAAACCCGAGTGGGTGCGCGACAGCGGCGGCGAGGCGGGGCTGCATCCGTCGAACATCCATGACAACCCCTATGCCATTGGTGCGGTGGATTTTACCGGTGATATGCCGGTGATCCTCGGCCCGGATGGCCCGAGCCTGGGCGGGTTTGTCTGCCCGGTCACCATCATCGAGGCCGATCTGCACGCGGTGGGGCAGCTGAAAGCGGGCGATAAAGTACGTTTTGTTCCCGTCGACATCACCACCGCCCGACGCCTGGCGCAGGCGCAGGAGGCGCAGATCCTTAGCCTGCACCCGCAAAACGTTGACTGGCAGCCTACGGAAATCGCCTCGCCGGTGGTGCTGGAGCAGGGGCAGTCCGATAAACGGCTGGTGGCGCGACTTTCCGGCGACACCCATCTGCTGCTGGAGATTGGCGATCCGGAGCTGGATCTGGTCCTGCGTTTTCGCGCCCACGCCCTGATGCAGGCTCTGGAGTCGCGGGCCCTGCACGGCGTGATCGATCTGACCCCGGGGATTCGCTCCCTGCAAATTCACTATCAGCCGGAGGCGCTCAGCCTGACCGCGCTGCTGGAGGTGGTCGCGGGGTTGTGGCAGGGCGTCTGCGAGCAGGATTCGCTGGAGGTGCCGTCGCGCGTCGTCTGGCTGCCGCTCTCGTGGGACGATCCGGCCTGCCAGAAAGCCATCGACAAATACATGACCACCGTGCGCCGGGACGCACCCTGGTGTCCGAGCAACCTCGAGTTTATCCGCCGTATCAATGACCTGGCGAATGTCGACGAGGTCTACAAAACGGTATTCGACGCCAGCTATCTGGTGATGGGGCTGGGGGATGTCTATCTCGGCGCGCCGGTGGCGACGCCGCTGGATCCGCGCCACCGTCTGGTCACCACCAAGTACAACCCGGCGCGTACCTGGACGGCGGAGAACTCGGTGGGGATCGGCGGGGCCTATCTGTGCGTCTACGGCATGGAGGGGCCGGGCGGGTATCAGTTTGTCGGGCGGACGCTGCAGATGTGGAGCCGCTACCACGCGGTAGAGGATTTCGGCGGCAAGCCCTGGCTGCTGCGCTTTTTCGACCAGATCCGCTTTTACCCGGTCTCCGCCGACGAGCTGCTCACCATTCGCCGCGACTTCCCGCTGGGGCGCTATCCGCTGCGCATTGAGCACACCACTCTGAAGCTGGCGGAGTACCAGCAATTTCTGGCTGACGAAGCCCAGGGCATTGAGGCGTTTCGTACCCATCAGCAGGGGGCGTTTAACGCAGAGCGTGAGCGCTGGATCGCCAACGGCCAGGCGCATTTCGACAGCAGCGACGTGCTGGCGGAGGAGGGCGAGGATGCCCCGCTCAAGCCGGGACAGGCAGGCATTGACAGCCCGGTCTCCGGCAATCTGTGGCAGGTGAGCGTTGAACCTGGCCAGCAGGTCCGCGAGGGCGATGTGCTGGTGGTGCTGGAGTCGATGAAGATGGAGGTCCCGCTGGTTGCCTCGCAGGACGGGGTGGTCAGCCAGGTGCGCGTTCAGCCGGGCTCCCCGGTGCGCGCGGGTCAGTGTGTGGTAGTTCTGGAGAAAACAGCATGATGCATTCCTATGATTTACGTCTCGATGTCCTGGTGCAGGCCTACCGCGAGGGCCGCTTCACGCCGCGGGAGGTGATTGCCACCCTGCGCGAGCGGGCGCAGGCGCTGAACCCGGAGTTCAATGCCTTTATTTATCTCCTCACCGCCGAAGAGCTGGGGCCGTACCTGGCCGCGCTGGAGGGCGAATCGCCGCAGACCAAGCCGCTCTACGGCGTGCCCTTTGCCATCAAGGACAATATCGATCTGGCGGGCATCGTCACCACTGCCGCCTGCCCGGCGTTTGCCTACCGGGCAGAGCAGGATGCGACCATCGTCGGCCAGCTGATTGCGCTGGGAGCTATTCCGCTGGGCAAAACCAATCTTGACCAGTTCGCCACCGGCTTAAACGGCACGCGCTCGCCCTTTGGCATTTGCCGCAACAGCGTCAACGCGGAGTATCCGGCGGGGGGATCCAGCTCGGGCTCGTCGCTGGCCGTGGCGCTGGGGCTGGCCAGCTTTGCTCTTGGCACCGACACCGCCGGGAGCGGGCGCGTGCCGGCATCGCTCAATAACCTGGTCGGGCTGAAAGCCACCAAAGGGTTAATCTCCACCGCCGGGGTGGTGCCAGCCTGTCGCACCCTCGACTGCGTGACCTTCTTTACCGCCACCGCCGCCGAGGCCAGCCAGCTGCTGGCCCTGACGGCGGTAAAAGATCCGCGCGACGACTACAGCCGGGCTAACCCGGCCTGGAACGGGGCGCAGGCGTTCGGCGCACCCGAAAAAGGTTTCCGCTTTGGCGTGCCGGACCGGCTGGAGTTTCTCGGCTGCAAAGAGAGCGAGGCGCTTTATCACTCGGCAAAAAATCGCTTAATCGCGCTGGGCGGTATCCCGGTGACCATCGACTTCGCCCCGTTTTTAGCGGCGGCAACGCTGCTGTACGACGGCCCGTGGGTGGCGGAGCGTTATCATCTTGCCGGGACATTAATTGAACAGCAGCCGGAGGCGGTGCTGCCGGTGATCCGCGATGTGCTGCGCAAAGCCCCCGGTACCGGTGCGGTGGCGGCGTTTGATGCCCAGTACAAACTCCAGCATTTCAAAACCCTCTGCGACGGGATAATGGCGGATCTGGACTGCGTGCTTACCCCGACCTATCCGCGCCCGGTCACCCTGGCCGAGCTGGCGGAGGAGCCGGTAAAACGCAACTCCGAGCTTGGCGTCTATACCAACTTTATGAACCTGCTGGACTATGCCGCCGTGGCGGTACCCGCAGGGTTTATGGCGAATGGTTTGCCGTCAGGCGTGACGCTGTTTGGTCGGGCATTCACCGATCAATACCTGCTCAGCCTGGCCGGGGCGTTACAACGTCACCAGCAGCTTGCCCTGCCGGGCGATCGTCAGATTCAGACAGCTGAGCCTGTGACGACAGCCACTCACGATCGCCTGTCGGTGGTGGTCTGCGGAGCCCATCTGGACGGGCTGGCGCTGAACCATCAGCTGCGTCAGCGGGGGGCAACTCTGCGCGAAGCAACCCGCAGCGCGCCGTATTACCGGCTGTATGCTCTGGCCGACGGGAAACGCCCCGGCATGGTGCGCGACCGCGAACAGGGGGCGTCCATTGCCGTTGAGGTGTGGGAGTTGCCTCACGCCGAAGTGGGATCGTTTCTGGCCGGGATCCCTTCGCCGCTGGGGTTGGGCAAAGTTGAGCTGGAGGACGGGCGCTGGTTAACGGGATTTATCTGCGAGGAGTATGGTTTGCAAGGTGCGCGGGATATCACGTTGTTTGGCGGCTGGCGGGCATGGCTTGCCTGAGTGTTAATGCAAAACTGTCATGTCCCCGGAGCATTTTCTGGGGAATTTTTCATGTTCGCTACAGGTGAACAGGTAAACGAAGAAAAAGCGTATTTTCCTGCGTTATTGAGGGGATAAAGCCATGGTGCAGATAAAACTGTTTTGCCGAGTTTGAGAGGGCATGAACCATAACCGCCCGAACGCCAATATTCTCAGCGACACGGCAGATGCGCAACACTGCATCATGAAGTAAATCTGCACCAAGGCCTGTGCCGTGAAAACGAGTATCAACAGCCAGCCGCGCCAGAATAATCACCGGAACAGGATCGGGCATATTGCGTTTCAGGCTACCGGTTGCGATGGCATGGGTTACGCTACCGGTAGCCAGCGAGTAAAAACCGACGACCTGTGAAGAGTGTTCCCTGCATACCACAAAAGTCCTGGCTGCACCGAGAGATTGATTTTTTAATCCCCGGTTTCTAATCCATTCATCCAGGACAGCCTCTCCACAGTAAAACTCAGAAAGAATATGGGTTGCATTGAGTGGCGTCGGCGCTGTTATTTTTCCCACTGTGGTTTTCTCGCCAGAAGGGTATCTAAAGCAGGATTCGCAGTAACGGGTGCATCCAGCATATCGATAAATTCAGCGTATTGCGCATCGTTGAGGTTGAACATACGCTGGTCAAGAATAACGTTTTCAGCAGCCTGACAGGCCATTTCCAGTATAAAATCTGTACGGGTTTTATGCAGAATACCTGCTGCTGTATCGATCAGCGCGCGCTGAGCTTCTTTAGCGCGGATGTTGAGCTGAACGTCAGATTTCATAATGTGCTCCTGTATAGCAAATGGTATACATATCCTACACCCTTCGTATAGCAATCGCTATACAGAAATTTTTTCAGAAGTATGAGATCGATTAAGCCTGAGCGCAGCCAGTAGCTCACACTGGCTGCCTGTCATTAACGATAGAGCGGCTTCTCCGCCACCGGGATCAACAGCGTCGACTGCCAGTCGGCCAGCGTGAGCTGCGCCAGCTGTCCCAGCGCACGGTAGAACGGATGGCCCGCGTTTTCGACAAACACGGCGAGAAAACGGGTGCTCCACGGCAGCAAATGCCAGGCCAGGAGCTGATCCCGTTCCGCGTTCCGACCGGTCTCCGCCAGCCACGCGGCCAGCAGCAGCAGGGTGCCAAAGTGATCTTCCGGTTCGTTCTGCGCCATTTCAAAGGCGATGCCGTTGTCGCGCATCCACTGGCGCAGTGCCAGGGTGGAGTCGCCGAACAGCACCGATTCGCGATCCAGCCAGACCGATCCCCACGGCGGGGCGGGCAGCGCCCAGGGGCCGATAAACAGTCGCTGCCAGGCATTGGGAAGCGGTTCGTCAGCTCGCTGGCGCAGGGCGTCGGCGATGGGGGCTAACTGCCCGGGCGGCAGGGGCCAGTCCTGCTGCCAGTCGCCCTGGGTCAGGGCCGTCACCAGCGGGGCAGCCTGCTCGCTGTCCGGGGCGAAATAAAACAGCGCGCCCAGTACCCGGGCGGTAAATGCAAAACCTTCATTCATTACTGCATTCCTTGAACGGCGCGGGTTGCCCCGCGCTGACAAATTATCCGGCAATCGCCATGCCGACGGTCATATGCAGGCCGTAGAAGACGCCACGGCCAATAAGCTCTCCGGCCACCACCAGCAGCAGGCCCAGCGTGAGCCCCGGTAAAGTGGGGACTTTTCGACGCACCAGTGCGCACAGCCAGCAGCCCAGCCCGGCCGCCAGCAGTATGATACGCCACACCTGCAGGGAACCATAATCCGGCACCAGGGCGTTGGCCTGCTGAACGGAACTGTGGATCGCCCCGAGATCGTGACTTTGCAGAACCACCACTGCCGCGCTGGCCAGCAGCGCCACCACCGGGATCCCCGCCGCCAGATGGGCATTAAAATGCGCCTTCGCCAGCCGCATCAGCAGGGCGGCAAACAGCGGGCCGCCGAGCAGCATCGTCAGGAAGAAATTCAGGGTGGTATAGCCGTTATGCCAGGTAGGAACCGTGTCAATCTGATACACGCGGGTCATCGCCCAGACAAACACCAGTCCCAGCACCATGCTCAGCACCAGCCAGATCTTGCCCAGCGCCTCGGGCATTTTGCCAAGCACGGCCACTAACCACCAGAAGCCGCCGACGGCAAAGAACAGCGCTCCGCTGGCGATTTCGTTGCTCAGGCCGGAGGCACCGACGCGATTAAGGGAGTTAAAGGCGCGCAGCGGCGAGCCGAGATGCAGTACCGAGGCGACAAAACCTACCCCCATTACCAGCCACAAAAAGAACATGCTCCGCACCAGACGATAGCGCACCACCGGGTCGTGTTCGCGGATCCAGGCTGCGCCTGCCACTATCAACGCCCCGACGACGCACTGACCGAACACGGTAAAAATGACCAGCGGCCATTCATGCCATCCATTTCCCATCTCACACCTCCTTCGGATTGGCCAGATAGCCGGTGGTATCACCCGTGGGTCGGCTGTTGGCATTGGGTTTTATGACGATACTCGGCTTCGTGAAGTGCGCCGACGGCAGCGGTGCAACCGCCGCCAGTTTGCCGTGTTTCTTGCGCAGCTCCTCAATCGGGCCGAAGTCCAGGGCTCGCAGCGGGCAGGACTCAACGCAGATCGGTTTTTTACCGTCCGCGACACGCTCGTGACAGCCGTCGCACTTGGTCATATGGCCTTTCGCGGCGTTGTACTGCGGGGCACCGTACGGGCAGGCCATGTGGCAGTAGCGACACCCGATGCAGACATCCTCATTCACCACCACAAAGCCGTCGTCGCGCTTGTGCATCGCCCCGCTGGGGCAGACTTTGGTGCAGGCCGGGTCTTCACAGTGGTTGCAGGCGATGGAGAGGTAGTAGGCAAACACGTTCTGCTGCCAGACCCCGTTGTCCTCCTGCCAGTCGCCGCCCGCGTACTCGTAGATGCGGCGGAAGCTGACGTCCGGGGTCAGGTCCTTGTAATCCTTGCACGCCAGCTCGCAGGTTTTGCACCCGGTGCAGCGGCTGGAATCAATAAAAAATCCATACTGAGTGGTCA
>Ga0308168_1001842_pt1 | contig 18392 bp, 13 predicted proteins | sample PhyCR2_FD_202133 | JGI IMG/M metagenome (GOLD analysis project Ga0308168, IMG submission 202133) | Phyllosphere microbial communities from UC Gill Tract Community Farm, Albany, California, United States - DLSLRC.R2 | ecosystem: Host-associated > Plants > Phyllosphere > Unclassified | place: USA...
GAGCCTCAACGCCCGCGACTTTACCCAGGGCGGTCAGGTGATGAAATACATGATCGGCATGTTTGTGCAGATCATGAATATCGCCTCCTACTGGGTCGTGCTGTTTTCTGCACTGGTATTTTTCAGTTGGATGCTGCTGCGCCTTACGATGCAGGAGTTCATTCACGGCAGCGCCTACTGGCTGGTTAAGTGGTTTGTCATGCCACTGTCGAAATTTTCTGGCGGTAATTCTAAAAGCGGCTGGACCTTTCACTTTGAGCGCCCCAACGGCGAAGTGGTGGCATTTAAGCACACTGCTCAGCAGGTGATGAACGATCCGTACTTCGTGCAGATGGGCGAAAGCGTGAAAGACGCCGCATTTTACGGCTGGGGCATTGCCACATTCTGCTTTGTAGCCGCCATTCTCGGCATTACCTGGTTTCTCGGAAGTAAGGGCGCGAAGCAGCGCGAGAGCGAACTTACCGGCGGCCGCATTCTGGCGACAAGCCCTGCCGTGGTGAACCGCCTGCTCAAGAAGGCTGGCGTGATGTCCCCGCTCAGCATCTGCGGCCTGCACATCCTTAAAGATTCGGAGATGCAGAACTTCGGCCTCCACGGCACCGTCGGGTCGGGCAAGAGTACCGCGCTGAACGACCTGCTGCGCCAGCTGCGTGAGCGCGGGGACCGCGTCATCGTGTACGACAAAGGGAACAACTTCATTCCCACCTTTTACCGTCAGGATAAAGACAAAATTCTCAATCCATTCGACCTGCGCTGCCCGTTCTGGGACCTGTGGGAAGAGTGCAAGACTGTAGGGGACTTTGAGAACTTCGCAACCTCTCTGCTGCCCGACAGCAGCGGCAGCAGCGATCCGTTCTGGGTGCTGTCGGCCCGCTCGCTGTTTGTGGCCACCGCGCGGCGCATGGCCCGCGAAAAGGACCGCAGCATCGGCGAGCTGCTGAAAAAGCTGATGTCCATCAGCCTGGCAGACCTGCGCGCGTTTCTGGAGGGCACGGACGCGGCGAATCTGGTGGACGGCAGCATCGAGAAAACGGCGATGACCATCCGCACCATTCTGACCACCTACGTTCGCTCACTGCGCTACCTGCAGGGGCTCGATCAGGACGGCCGCCGCCCGTTCAACATCCGCGACTGGCTGCATACCGAAGACGCGAGCGGCGATAACCCGTGGATCTTCATCTCCAGCGACGGCCAGAACCACAACGCGCTGAAGCCGCTGCTGAGCGCGTGGCTCTACATGACCATGTCCGGCATCCTCGGGCTCAGGGCCGACCGCAACCGCCGCATCTGGATTTTCCTGGACGAGCTGCCGTCCCTGCACAAGTTGCCCATTCTGCCGGAGTTCTGCGCCGAGGGCCGTAAGTTTGGCGGCTGCACCGTCGCAGGCCTGCAGAACTTCCCGCAGCTGGAAGAAACCTACGGTACCAACTCGGCGAAATCCATCTGGGACCTGCTGAACACCCGCGTCTTTTACCGCGCGCCCAGCGGATCGATTGCGGACTGGGTACAGAAGGAAATCGGCGAACAGCGACATAAGAAATTTAAAGACCAGTACAGCTACGGCATCGACATCATCCGCGACGGCGTGCAGTTCTCCAAAGACGAGGTAAATGAGTTCCTGGTCAGCTATTCCGACGTGCAGAGCCTCAACGACCTGGAATGCTACATCACCCTGCCGGGCGAATGGCCGGTGGTGCGCATGAAGCTGCCCTGGAAACCTTACCGCGAAATTGCCGAGGGGCGTATTCCGCGCGACGTGGAAGACGTGTTCGACCCGGAGATCGAGGCAACGCTTGCGGGTGAAACCGCCGACAACCAGGCCGGCCAGATTGTCGGGCGGCTGTTTGGTGACGCGACTGAAGCGGCAACCCATGCAGATGAACAGAACGCCGGAAACACTGTATCTGCTGAAGGTGCGCAGAGCGCTGCGGCACCCGCTGAAAACGGTACGGCATCGTCATCAGCGGCACAGGCAGCGGCTGCCGAAGCAGGCGGGCGCGTTGTGGCGCTGCCACCTCCTGTTACGGAATCGTCACCATCACCTTCCCCGGAAACCACAGCGCCTGCGGCGGCCGCACAGCAAGAGGCAGAGCAGCGGATGCAGGTTATGGACGTGGTTAAACATAACAGCGCGGATTTTGGTCTGGACCGCAACTGAGGTGAATTATGCTGTCAGTTTCATCCGTAAAGAACGCCGGCAAGGCCGGCGCCTATTACACCAACGAAGATAACTATTACTTTCTCGGGGAGCAGTCCACGGAGTGGTACGGCACCGGCGCGGAAAATCTGGGCCTTGAGGGGCCGGTTAACCGGGACACCTTCGTCGCAGTGCTGGAAGGCCAGCTGCCGGACGGCACCGACATGCGCCGCATGGAGGGAGGGGTCAACAAACACCGTCCGGGTTATGACCTGACTTTCTCCGCGCCCAAGAGCGCCTCGGTGCTCGCTCTCGTGACTGGTGACACCTTCCTGGTGGATGCGCACAAGGAGGCAGTACGCCGGACGCTGGACGAGGTGGAGAAGCTCGCCACTACGCGCACCATGACCGACGGTATTACAGAGATGGAGAAAACCGGCAACCTGGTGATTGCGACCTTCATGCACGATACCAGCCGCAACCTTGAACCCCAGATGCACACGCATGCCGTTGTGGCCAATGCCACGCTCTCGCAAAACGGCTGGAAAACGCTCTCCACCGACATTAATGGCAAACAGGGCTTTACCGACGTGGTCTGGAACGAGCAGGTCAGCATCGGGGCGCTCTATCGAGGCCATTATCGATCCATTATTGAGCCCGCTGGCTACCAGACCGAGGACACCGGCCCGCGCGGTGAATGGGACATCACCGGCGTGCCGGTGAAGCCTTTTTCCTCGCGTCGCCAGGACATACTCGATCGGGTCGGCGAAAACGCGACGGCGAAGCAGAAGAGCATGGCCGCGCTGGATTCCCGACAGGCCAAGCACTTTGAAGATCCCGAAACCCTGCGTGAGCACTGGCAGTCGGTGCTGAAGGATACCGGGTTTGATGCGCAGACGTTCAGGGAAGAGCTGGCGGAGCGGCGTCAGCAGCGTGAAGCCGAAAGCGCCGGTCAGGAAAAAAAAGCCGCCACGCCGCCGGTGCTGGAGGGCGCAGTGCGCGAGGCTATCGAGCGGCTGTCGTCTAAAAGCGTGCGCGTGACCTACGACGACGTGATGACCAGCGTGCTCAATCATGTACCCGTCAGGGAGGGCGTTTACGGGCAGGCGCGTAAGGCCATTGATAACGCCATCGGTCACGGTCAGCTTATCGCCGTGGATAAAAACCAGACGCTGTTCACCACCGCCTCCCACGTCCGGGACGAGGCGCGCCTGTCGCAGCTGGCCGCCGGGCTGGCCGAAAAGCAGGGTGGGCTCAAGGCGCCGGCGGGTGAACGGGGCGTGCTGGCGCAGGTGGCCGACGCCGATCGGGCGGTGTCGCTGATTGACGTGCGCGGCGGCACGCAGTTTATCAGCGACCTGAACCGCAGCATCATGGCGATGGCCAGCGAGAGCAAGCGTCCGCTGATAGTGGTTGCCGCAGACGGCGCCGCGCGCAAGCGCCAGCTGGCGACCTTTGGAGATAAGCCCGGCGTACAGCTTATGACGGCCGAAGAAATGAAGGAGGCCGAATTGCCGGCGCGCCCGCTGGTGCTGGTTGCCGAGGCCGAGCGCTTTAACACCTCCGGGCTACACGATGTGCTGAAGACGGCGGCGCAGCATGACGGCACCACGCTTGTGACCGATACCCACGCCCGGCGCACGGCAGGATTTGCGTCGGAAGTGCTGAGCGCGGCGGGCGTGAAGCAGTTCACCGCCTCGCCGAAGACCGAGAACGTGCGCGTGACGATGGTGCAGAAGGACACGGTTGAAGACCGGCTGAGCGTGGCGGCGCGCTACTACGCGCAGGAAAAGGCGCAGGGGCGGCCGGTTTCGCTGCAGGCGGGAAACGCGCGCACGCGCGACCAGCTCACGGCCCGCACCCGGGAAATTCTGACCGACGAGGGGCTGCTCGGGCGGGTGCTGGGCGAGGCCACCGTCCGGGTGCCGGTGTGGCTGGATGCGACAAGCCGCAACGACCGCAGCGTGTACCGCGCGGGCATGGTGCTGGAGCATCACGAGGGGCAGGGACAGAAAACGGTATTCACCATCGCCGGCGTCAGCGAGCGCCACAACCTGCTGACCCTGAAAGACGAAAAAGGGCATACGCAGGGCGTGAGCATCAGCAGCATCGACAGCCACTACCGGCTTTACCGGGAGAAAAAGCTTGAGCTGCGGGAGGGCGAGCAGCTGCGCGCCACGGCCGATCTCGGCAGCCGCGCCGGCAGCGGCGAGCGGCTGACCGTCACCGGCGTGAAGGAGGGACGCTGGCTGTTTAAGGACACCATCACGATGGAGAACGCTAAGGGAGAGCGCGTCAGGCTCGACCGCAACGCCCCTCTGTACGCGGATTACGCCTACGCTGAATCTTTCGGCGCCACCCGGCGCACCGAAGGCAGCGTGGTGGCGGTGCTGGCGGGCAAGGAGGTAAACGACGCGACCGTCAACATGCTGCGCCGCAGCGGCTCGGACGTAATTGCGTTCACGCCGCTGGACGAGGCCACTATCGGTCGGCGGCTGGAGGAAAACCGCCCGGTGGTCAGCGTGACGCAGGGCATCAAATCGCTCGCCGGGGAAAGCGATCTGACAGACGCCCTGCGCGAGCTGGAGTCCCGGAAGATGTCGCAGCCGGAGCGCGCGATGCGGCTGGCCATTGAGAAGGCCACCGGCACAGAGGTGACGTTCACGGGCGTCCGGGCGCTGGCCGGGGTGATTAACACTGACCGCAGTATCACGCCCGAGCGCGCGCAGGAGGAGCTGTCGCGCATGGTGCAGCGCGGGGAGATTATTGAACTCAGCGCGGAGCAGGGCGCGGCCGGGAAGTACATCTCCCGCGAGAATTTTGAGAACGAGGTATCCATCCTGCGGCACGTCGCCGAAGGCAAAAATAGCGTGAAGCCGCTCCTGGCCGGCGGCCTGAATGAGGAGAAGGCCGCCGGGCTCACGGAGGGCCAGCGCGAGGCGGGCAACCTCATCCTGACGACCCGCGATCGCTTTACCGCCATCCAGGGGTATGCCGGCGTGGGGAAAACCACGCAGTTTCGCACAGTAGCTGCAGCACTTGCTGCCGCAGACAATGCCCCGGACATCCGCGGGCTGGCGCCCACTCACCGGGCCGTCAGCGAGCTGTCCGGCGCGGGTATCCCGGCGCAGACTATCGCGAGTTTTCTCAGCGAAAGCAGCCAGTGGCAGGCCGCAGGGCAGGCGCGCGACTTCCGCAACACCGTGTTCGTTATCGATGAGTCCTCCATGAACGGCAACGCCCAGCTGGCCTCTCTGATGGACGTGATCGCCGAAGGCGGCGGGCGTGCGGTGCTGAGCGGTGACCAGGACCAGCTGAAGTCCCTGGAGTCCGGCGCGCCGTTTGCGCTGGCGCTGGAGCGCAGCGCCGCCGACGTAGCGGTGATGAAGGAAATTGTACGCCAGATCCCGGCGCTGAAGCCCGCCGTAGAGGCTGTCATCGCCGGTAACGTGCGGGAGGCGGTGCGCATCTCGGCGGAAACCAGCCCGCAGAGCGTACCGCGCCAGCCGGGCGCATACGTCCCGGAGAGCAGCGCAATGGACGGTAGCAGCCTGGCACAGGCAGGGCCTGCAGGCGCAGATGGGAAGGCCGAAAAACCTGACCTGACCGGCATGATTGCCGACGACTACGCCGGCCGGACGCCGGAGGCGCGTGACAACACGCTTATCGTGGCGGAGCTGAACGCCGACCGGGAAGCCATCAACAATGCGGTGCACACGCGACTTCAGGAGCAGGGCGCGCTGGGTGACGGTGTCACGGTGCCGCTGCTGGTGCGCGTGAACAACAGCAACGCCGATCTGGGCCGTCAGACGTTCTGGGAAGAGCAGGAGGGCAACGTGGTACGCCGGGGCGAGCAGTATTACCGGGTCGGCGAAACCGACGCGGAGAGCGGCGTGGTGCGTATGGCCGGGCTGGACGGTACAGCAGACCGCTGGATCCGACCCGCCGAGTTGCGCAAAGAGGAGGTGGCCGTGTTCAGGGAGGTGCAGCAGGAAATCAGCCCCGGCGAAAAAATCCGGCTGACGGCAACGGACCGCGACCGCAACGTGCGCGCCAGCGACATGGCCGTGGTGTCAGGCATTACGGAGGAGGGAAAGATTCTGATCGACACCGGCGACCGGCAGCTGTCATTCGATCCTGCTGCGCGCTACGCCGACCGCCACATGGACTACGGCTACGCCGTCACCACCTACAGCTCGCAGGGCGCATCGGTTAAGTACCTTATCGGCCTGTTTGGCGAAGAGGGCGCCAGAGGCCGCATGGCGGCACTGGACAGCACCTACGTAGAGCTCTCAAGGGCAAAGGAGCACGTTCAGACCTACTTCGACAATCTGTCCGGCTGGGCGGCAAAGGTGGAGAGCAAAAGCGGCCGGCGCCAGACGGTGCACGATGTGCTGATGCGGGCGGAGGATGTGCGGGCGGACCGGGAGATGCAGGCGTGGGACAAAAGCCTGCCGGTATCCGGCACGCGGCTGGCGGACCGGGTCGATCAGGACCTCACGGCGGACGCGCGCTTTATGGCCGGGAAAACGCCGGAGATGCTCTGGCCGGTCATTAACGAGCACGGCCGGCAGCGCGGAAACTGGCACGTTCCGGTGTCGCCCTCAAGCGGGGAGGTGAATTTTTCAGCCGCCCACTATGAAGGGGCCGCGGACGGCAGACGTATTGTTCTGCAGCGCGGAGAAAAGCACGGAAAGGTGCTGGAAGCCGCGGACGTCGCGGAGGCGCTCCAGCTGATGAAGGATAACCCGGACAGTCCGGTAGTTCTCTCTGCTGACCACAGTGAACGTTCAGGCGATAAAGGCGCTCCTGCAGAAGCTGCAACGGCCACATCGGGCGGTGAGGAGCTGGATCGTCGCGAAGCCGAGGCGCTGGAGAAAGCCGTCAGGGCCGCGCTGAATCAGGAGGAGAAAGAGGCGGAGCCTGCGGTGCAGGATGACGGCAGGGAGTCACCGGAAGACAAAGACCGCGAACGCGAAGCCGCGCTGGCAGCGGCGCTAGAGGAGCTGCAGGAAGAGGAGGCATTTGATTACCGCGACTACGACCTGTCGCCGGAGCGGGAGGAGCGCTCCGCAATGATGAACGATGAAGTCAACGTAATGCGCCACGAGCGCAGCGAACCTGAGCCGGAGTTTGGCCATAAACCTCAAAAAACCCTGGAGTAGCCCCTATGACATTACTGCTGATTGCGGCCACTGTGGCCGTTTCCCTGATGATGCTGATGGCCTGGATGCCTGAGTTCAGATCAAAAGGCGCACTGCTTCGCCGCTGGAGTAAAGGGGGGGGAGAGCCCCGCTGCAGTGAAGCTGTGCAGAGCATAGTAGACGCGTTCATTCAGGATTTTTCTGACACGCATATTCTGACCGATGCGGAAACAGCGCGCATCCGGGATATGAAAATCCGCCCGGGTATGATGCCGGTGACTCTATTGCTGCATCCGCAGCTGGTGACACGGGAAAAAGGACGCTTTGCTCGCGGGCGAAACCTTACCGCCGTGTTTGTGGCTACAGGCGTAAGCGCGCTTATCATGCCACCGCTGGCCGGCATGGCCATGAATAACATAAGCTTGTGGCTGCTGCCCTTTCTGAACACGGCGGTGTTTTTTGCCGGCCTTCAGCTGCTGCGTCACGCGTATTCCGACCTGGTCCTGCTGAACGTGCTGGTTACCGGCAAGGCAGACTGAACAAACGGCCTGCCGCCCTGCGGTTGGCCGGTCCCTCGCGTCCAGGATTGAAAATCCCGCACGCTCACGACCCCCGGAGAACCCTTATGAAAGTCATTTTTCTGCCACTGCTCCTGAGCAGTCTGACGCTGCTGTCGCCTGCGGGGCACGCCAGCGCCGCACCCGGTATCAGCGTCGGTTTTTCCCCGGAAGGCAGCGCTGAAGCGCTGGTGCTCGGCGTCATCGACCGCGCCCAGGCCGACATCCGGCTTGCAGGCTACAGCTTCACGTCCCCTGATGTGTCAGCTGCTCTGGTCAGGGCAAAGGCGCGCGGCGTTGACGTTCGCGTGGTGCTTGATGAAAAAGCGAACCAGAATCGCAAAAGCCAGGCGGCCATCAATGTGCTTACGGCGCGTGACATTCCTGTTCGGCTGAATGGCCGGTATGCAGCCCTGCACGACAAGTTTATCGTTGCCGATGGGCGAACAGTCGAAACCGGCAGCGTCAACTACACCCGCGCGGGTGCCCGGTACAACAGCGAAAACGTGCTGGTCATCGAGGGTATGCCGGAACTTGCCGATCGTTATCTTCAGCACTGTCAATCCCGCTGGGACGCCGGAACAGACTACCGACTGTCGTACTGACAGCCGCAGCTTATCGTCCGTAAGGCCGGAGCAGTCAGTTCGCCAGCTGCTGCTGTGGTATCACAAAGAAAGGGCATTACTGATTTGGCTTATGGTATTCTGCGGAAAGTCTTATTTTGCAGCAGGGTACGAGCATGAGCCCCCGTGATTCAGTAACATCAGCTCCCGAAAAGAAACGCACCCGTAACAGAGAGCAGCCAACTCCCCATAAGGATCGCGTTCGCGCCTATAAGGCGAGGAAGCGTGAAACTCATAAAGAAATCAGCGTTTTTGTGAGGCCTGAAATTAAAGAGGCTCTGGTGAAAATTTGTGAGTTAAAAGGAATAACGCAGGCCGATTTCCTGGAAATGATGATTGAGGCTGAAGCGCGCAACAGTGAATTACTGTAGCCGGGGTGACGTTATTGCTGAAAGCGTTTCTGAGTGATAGATTACGGACAGTTAAGAATTTATGGCTGGCCACGCCTGAAGGTGGCAGGGAACTGAGGCGGTAAGACCAAATCAGAAAAGAAAAAACCCCGCTAATCTCTTCAGTTTGGCGACCGGATGAAGATTAACGGGGTTCCACTCTTATACTGCACAGGATTATTGCCCTGTGCAGGGAGTATAGATTTATGGCCAGAAAAAGACAATCCGTTCTGGGCTTACTCCGCCTGCGCAATATAAGCGCCGGCCGGCATGTATAAGCAGACACTCTTCACTACATCTTCACGACCTGACAAACGCCACCGTGGCGATCATTCCACTGCCTGCAAATGCTCTAATCCGGAGTGGTTTGCACCGAAAAATTACAGACGTCTTCCCGGTCAGATGGGGCACGCCATGAGCCGACTTGTAGCCAAAGACAAGCGCACAGGCAAAATGACGCTACGCCAGCGCATGTCACGGCATCCCTATTTTGTCCACCTTCGTGATGCTGCAGGCCGGAAACGTGATTTCCGGCCGGAAAAGCAGGCGTTGTATGACGCAATGTGGCCGCTGTGCGTGCAGCGCGCAGATTTGGCCACGTCAGTGGTCACCTTTAACGGCAGCAAACTGGCTGATGAGCTGAGCCCGAAAGATGAAAATGGCGACGTCATTCCGGAAACACGCGTTGAACCCAGCCGGATATCCCGCCTGTTTGAGGAATGGGAGCGCTACGGCCTGATTGAGCGTCCTGATCTGGAAATGGACCCGGTTACGGGTTACTGCATGCCGCGACATATCGTGCTGACCGATCGGTTCTGGCAGCTGTGCGGCATCGATATGAATAAGTTTCTTGCGGAGCGCAATGAGCGTCTAGCTGCTGAGGCTGATGGCATCATTGATACAGGCACGCACGCCTCAGTACGCGCCGCTCGCCGGCGCTGGTATGAAAATATGCGCATGGCCACTCTGATAAGCCGTCGCGAAAAAGCGTCAAAGCAGAAGCGCCGCAAGCGCCTGAGCAAACTGCCGCTCGATGACAGGCGTAACGCGATGGCCAAGCTGCTGCGCACGCGTCCGGCTCACGTCTGGCGTAATCTTCCGACAGAAGACTTTGACCGCCTGGTCTGGAAGTGTCTGCGACAGCTGGAGCTGGGTCTCGACTATGAGCCCGTACTCCCTGAAATACCCGATATAGTCCACTGACATACCCACTCATTTTAACCGCCTTGACTGGCGGTAAAGTCGTTTGTGCCGGGTACTGAATGCCCTTTTCTGCGCCGGTATTTCCCCGGAAATTCACGAATCGTGGCCGCAAAACAGCGTGCCGCTTTTTTTAACCACAGTTACCCGCAATTAATATCCGCAGGTTACAGGCAATCAGAATCCGCGCTACGCGCAAAATAGTCCTGACTTACGTCAGAAAGAAATAATCAAAATAACAAATAAGGTTTTCATACCGGCATTTTGCGTGGATAAGTTTAATGCCTTCGCTTGCAGCGGCCGCACGCGACCGCGCCGCTCAGAATCAAAAGATTAAGGTAGCTCTCGCCGGCAAGCGGCGGGCAGAACATATTAGTTACAACACTCAATAGTAAGCCTGTTAACCCTGCTCCGAGCAGAACAGTATAACCCATGCCCCTCTCCGGCCAGACATGAGCCGGACCTGAAACCGGGTTGCCCCCACTGACCAGCCGCCGCCGCCCGGCCCTTCGGGCCGGAACTGCAGTGGCTGATAACTGGGTGTTGTAACTAGTAGCTTTTGAGCTGCGGTGAGAGGAGCCGCGGGTTCTTTCTTTCGTCTTCGACCATCAAACTGATAAGCTGCTGACAGGCCGCTGCGTGAACGGCGTCTGGCAGGATGGGGGGGGGTTTTGCCATCATCAGCCCTGTAACCGGCTCTGCCGGGCTTACGGCGCCCGATGGCATCTGAGCCGTCCTTAACAGTTTCTGGCGCCTACATGCCACTGACGTGGCATTAAAGAGCAAACTGCGCACTGCTCGCCAGTCTTAAATCCTGATAAGAACGCCGGCCATAAAGGTTAATAATTTTGCCCGATGTATATATCAACACCGGGCATATGTATTTGTTCAACTGCTGGCCTAAATTAAACTGTCAAAGCATTCCGTACTTCTTATCACGCGTCTCAAAGGCGTGCCGTCCGCCTTCCAGCACGTCACAGATGGCCTTACGCATGCTGTTCTCCTGCCCGTGCTCACCATGCTCCAATGCACCACCACGGTAGCTGATAATCTCATCCTCATTACTGGCCACAATAACCTGCTCGGCATCACAGTTTACAACCAAGTTTGCATTGTGAGTCACAATTATGACCTGCCGATACTGTTTGATTTTACGAAAAAGCGGAACGAGTTGGCGCATAATAAAATCATTATCGAGGTCGTCTTCTGGCTGGTCAAAAACGAATGGCGAGCCGAACGTGTCAGTCGCCAGTTTAAGGCAAACATAAAATGTTCCGCGCTGTCCGGCCGACAACTTATCCACGGTTTTCCTTTTATACTCAAACTCGGCTCTGACCTTTAGATAGCTTCTGATGTGAACCGGAGCGTAAAGAAATCGCAGTAGCGCGTAAGGCCCTTGGTTATTAAAAAACTCTGATCTCCAGAGGAATCCCTCAAGCGTGATCTTTTGGCCTGGTTCCTCGGGAAGCTCAATAATTGCGTCCCCTCGCACGAGCGCCACAAAATCATCGATACTCCTGACCCCCAATAGCTGAGCCAGTTTTTCAATACCTGACTGCTCACCTGCGGTACGGAACCTTCCCCGATTAAGCCGCTCAAGAATACCTTCATAAAATACCGTCAAGTCAAAGTGAGGCTGCCCATAAATGCGGATATCGGTAAGAATTTCTTTTATCAACGCACGCTGAGCTGGAATAAAATGTGGTTTTTCAGCCAGCGCAGCAAAGCAGGTATCTATCGCCGTTTTCTGCTCTAAGAGCTGGCGAACATATGTTTCCGTCAATATCTGCCGCTGCCGGACATCATTATTGTATTGCTTGATACGCTGCTCTATTTCCCCATCCCTGAGATTTGCCTGTTGAATTTCCCGCTGATAGCCTTGAATTTTGTCGAGCACGCCAGAAATATCCTGTTCTATACCTTGCTCTCTGAATTCACGGGTGATCCGAAGATTATCCTCGTCTGTCTGCGTTAGCTGCGCCTGCAGTGCCCCCATATAAGAGATGACCTTAGCCTTGACTTCTGACAGATCTAATGGAGGCACTGGCACCACGCCAGAGGGCACCGAATTCATCCCGATTAACAAGGTATTCAGGGTTGTTTCAGCTGTTTCTGCTTCCCTTATAAAAGCATTTCCTGCATTTAAACCCTGCGTCAGTGAGGTGGTGCGTAAGCTGTTAGCCTGAAACCGCTCAATTAGCGCTTTATTCTTTTCACTGGTAAGTGTGTTGATCTTACCTTGGGCAACACTCCTCACGTGAGTCTGATGCTCCCGCGTATTTATATAGTGCTGCTGTTCATCTTGGGCTGAATAATATTCGCGAAAAGTCCGGTAGGCATTGAGGTTATCGTCAAGCCCTGCTCGCACTTCGTCAGGAACTTCGATGTCGGCTAGTCGCAGCATTTTTTTTATTTCATCACTGATGAGCCCGGGCTGCTGACATAATGTTTTGATTGCTCCCTGCGAAACGTGAAGATAATCATAGTTTTCGGTGCGGGCATCGAACCGAATCTTTTCTCCATCGGCTTTATCCAGCACAACGGCAAGATGCTGGACGCTAACCGCGCGATCCTCACTACCATGCGTAGCAGTGCCTGCAAAGAGTGAGCGCAAAGCGTCAAGCAGCAGACTTTTTCCGGTACCCCGACCGCCTATAATCGCCACCATGTCCCTGTTCAGTGGAATATCTAGCTTTTTAAATTTGATTGATTGCCCATCGAAAATGGTTCCTCCAACCTCAATATTGCTGAAGTAAACTTTGGGAATTATCCTTTCCGGCCAGTCATTACCCATCTGTAGGCGGCCTTCAGGTTCTAGCAGCGCCTGTCGGAGCCCCTCAAGCGTAGGCTTTGCCTTAACCCACGTGTAGTTCCTTCCGATATGTTCTAACCGGTGAGCATCTGAACAAAGAAAGACTGGCTTAATGGACGCTCCTGGATAACGCGAGGTCGTAAGGAAATACTCCCTGTCGGGTAAGCTGCCAAAAATGATGTTTCCCTGCCGGTCTATTTCAGTGGCAATAGCTGCCGAACGTCCGTTTGCACCCGGACGGTAACCGCCATAACCATTAGGGCAAACTGCAATGACGTAATCAAGAAAGGGCCTCATTACTGAAGAAAGATGCCCGAGCAGCTGGTTAAGGTCCACAACAATAGTATCCACATCATGTCCACTTTCACGCACGCTACTTTCACAGGCATATACCGTTTTGCCGCTTCCATCGGTCAGCTTCAGAGGAAGTCTGGATAGAGTGTCATTTATTCTTTCGGTGCTGAGCTTGTCGGAAAACAGGACGTGTACGTTGATAAATGTCCCTTCTTTGTTCTGCTGGTCTAGACGAAACTCAACGTTGCCCAGAACAGTAACATTGAGGCCCTGACGGGCAACTTCATCCCTAATCGTTTCAAGTTCATTCTGGCGGAAGTAAAAATAGTTGGTAAGGCCGATTAAAGTGAGTTTTTGCTCGCCGATTTTTCTAACAAAGGCTTCAGTGTCACAGCTACCAGAGTACATGTTGGCCAGCCAGGTCATCGGGCTGTGCAAGTGTAGATCCCATTTGTTCCATTCCGACCCTTTCATGCAGAGAAACTCCATATCATTAAGATTAATCTTAATGTCATGATAAGGGGAGTTATGCGCAAGTGCTATAAAATTGAGCAGTATTTGAAGTTCAGATTCTAAGATTGACCAGCTTCCAGTTGGCTACTTCGCTGCGAATTTCACCGAAGGAGAAATTACGAAAGTTGTCGCTCAGGTGCAGAGTATTTAAACACTTGTTATATATTAGATAATATGGAAAAAGCATTATCTCCGGGTTCATATCTGGCCCCGTCGTTGATATTTGATAGCAAAACTCAAATGAAATTTTAAGGAGACTGGTGACCCCACTTTTGTTGCATGTTTCGCTGCGCGTTAACGTGATTCAGGCCGATGCCGGTACTGCAAGTAAAGTAGGAAAACTGTCTGAATCGCAGACCGAAATGATCTGGCATCATGCTGACCGCATCCTTCAACCCGTAAGGGGGTAAAGTCCGGCCCAGATTTAATTTTCTTAACTTCAGCACCCCGCAACATGGGAGGAAGTAGATGAAAATCGATGTTGATCTTGATGAAAATCTTTATGACTAAGCCTGCAGGCTGACCGGAATGTGTTGTCTGCTGATGGTTAGAGACGGAGAAGAGATTAACCGCATCCAGCTGACGGTGGAGTTTATGCGCCAGCTCGGAACCTGCATTAAGCAGCTGACAGAAGAGCCGGATGCCGACACCGAGAATGACTAGCCATAAGGCTGCCGGCTGTATTGTTCTATCTGAACTTATCCCTGCAACTGAACTTCAGGCAGCCAGGGAGCTGGTCAGCGATATCAGCTGGCTGCTGCGGGAAGGTCGGGGAAAAGGGCTGCGCGCCGACCGGATTAGGTAAAATCCCAATATTAACGGATCACCAGTAATGTGGCTTATCAGCAGGTTTCTTCTTGGTGGGGACGCGATCTGGAAACTGATGCGCCTGTAGCTCAGCAATTTTGACGTTCTTTCTAACCCAGTGGGCGTAATTTTTGAGGGAGCCAGGAACTTCACGATCTATTCCTTCCCGATGGGGAAGAATGATGCCTACTGTGATTTCGGGGAAGTCTTCCTTTATCGCTTTTAACGCTGGTGTCATATCAGTATCGGCAGAAACCAGAACTATCTGTTCTATACGTTCATCAGCTTGCAGGTTCTGCTGTTGTGAAAGGAGCCTGTACATGCCTATGGCTAAGCTTACATCGGTCTGTTTCTCTTCCAGATCCCATATATCGACCTTATCCTGCCTTGAAGCAGGTGTGTGTTTATCTATGTAGCGGGGAGCTGTGCCATGCTCTAGCCGGTGTTTACCCAGTGTCACTGTTACGCCTTTCGCAATCAGGGCGCGAATGTAGGTATCCTGTGCTTCTTTAGATTTGATTCCTAAGGTTGCAAGGCTCGGTAATACCGGAGACGTGAAGTAATTTACCTGGGTAGTCTCAGAAGCCGGATTCTGTATTTTCGTGATGTGGGTTAGCAGGGCCGGGAGGTCGAGCCACTTATAATGTGTACCGGCCAGCAGGCCGTAAAAGAGGTTGTATCCGTCTATAAAAAAAGCGGTGCGCACGTTTGCTTCCCTTCAGATACGAAAAAACCGGCTCGCTGGCCGGTTTTTTCACCCCAACTGCCAGTGAACTTAATCGCTGCGTTCGGGGTTGAGTTGTATGAAAAATAGTATTCTATATTGACGAATACGTCAACCCAATTAAGTATCACGAAGCTTTAGCTCAGCCGACAGGCGTAGCTTTAGCGCTTTTTCACTGATTCAGAAAAACGCATATATTACCGAAATAAAAAATGCCGCTTCAGTGAGCGGCATCATACAGGCCTGAAAGTCTGACTTACGTCCATTAGCTTTTAGGTTAATCGCACAGAGGAAGCTGAGCTGGCTCTCATCTTTGCAATCGACGAACAGTTGATAGAGCCACCAGCTTAATATGACTAAAGATAATCTGGGCTCGCATAGCTGGAAGAAGCTGGGTGCATCAAATCAAACGTTGTGATCTGACAGCAGTTTGTTTATCTCTTTTCCCTGCCCTACTCGGAAATCAAACGCGTGCGTACAGCCCTTTGCAGACAGAACGCGATACAGCTCATAAATAAGATCTCGGTTAGGTCCCTCGCCAATTTCAGCCTTTTCCAGTGCCAGCGGTGAGGCGCTGATGAATACTACATGATGTGGGCAATCAAGCTGCAGCACAGCATCAATCATGCCCTGAATCTGGCTGCGCTTATAAGTCGTGTCTTCGTAGTTAAAGATAAGCGGCGTTTTCCGGGAGCCCTGTTCGATCAGAACGCGCGCGAAGCCAAGTCGAGTATGCGGGTCACCACTACCTGCTACGTAGATATGAGCTGTTTCCATTCTGACTAAACACTCCATACAAATTATGTTGATTCATACCCTGTGCTATTGAGGAGCATAGACGCCGTGACTAAACGGTCAGTTTCACAAAGGCGGTCACTTTCATAAGAAATACAGTTGTCATTCTCGTATAGCGGTTACTTTCATAAGTCTGACCTTAAAGGCGGTCACTTTCATAATTTTTCGCTCTCCAAAACACCATTTGGGCGGTTTTTATGGAACACACTGTGTCCCACAGAGCCTGTTTTATGAAAGCACCCTACTCTGCGAACAAGCTTTATGAAAGCACCCTACCCTGCGGAGCAGTCGTTATGAAAGTGACCGCCCTAAACGTTATTATGAAAGTAACCGCTATTTTTTGGCTGTACGTCCAATCGCCTGAAGTTTTGGCGAACGGCTATTGATAACAAACATGATTTCCCTGCCTTTTTTGTACTCGGTGATATCCAGATAACCAATCCTGACCAGGTCAGCCAAGGCTCGCCTGATAATGGCATTCTGATCTTTTATCTGCGATTCAAGAGCAAGGCGCTCACGAAAGCGTTTCATTGATATATACAAAGGGCCTGCGGGCATACTTTCTAGGTACACATAGAGTGATTGCGCTGCTTCCTTCCTCGCCAGTTCAGAAAGCGCTTTTAAACCGAGCAAAACCTTATGATCGTAACGATAAAGTTCCCATAGACTACTATCGCCAACAATTTCAACCTGGTCAGTTTCATAGTCAAGTACTGCTCGTTGAACGAGATGGGTCACAAGGGATTTTTTTGAATTTTTACTACGAAAAGAAAGCGTTACACTGGAAAGATTAAAGAGAGAATCATGCAAGCGTGCGCGGGCTCTTCCATTGATATCAGTGGGTTTTAGACCGCACATTCGGGCAAACTCAGAGAAAGGTAACGTGATTTTTTCGCTGCTATAGCCATACTTTGAAAAGGCAGAAATTACACCTATCCATGTTTTAAAATCAGTGGACATGCTTAGCTTTGCCCCCTGGATTTTAATATCTGTGTAACCTTCCTGTCTTGCTACTTCCAGACTTGATAGTTCTTCGGAAGCATCGATCAGGAAGTCGCGTTTACCCTTTTCTCTGGGTGCGACAGGTGTGAATACGCTTAGGCGAAGTAGCGCGACAGGCTGAACCGACTTACTACTATTTGGCGTCAGTTCATAACTTGTGTTGGACTCTTTTTTTATGATGCAAAAAGGGCTTTCTATCTCGCTGTTTTCCTGAGTTTTTTCCATTTATCCACACCTAATGAGCAAATAACATCCAGATTTATGAAAGTAACCGCCTTCGGGTTATGAAAGTAACCGCCTAAATTATGAAAGTAAACGCTTTTCTTATGAAAGTAACCGCTATAATTATGAAAGTGACCGCTAGAAGTGCTATTTTTTGTTTATCTATCATTAGGTTACATAACCGGTGATCTTTATTGATCTCTACTTGATCTCTATATGATCTAAAAGAATTGATCTATCAAATGGATATGTGGATAAAAATTTTTCTAAACCCTTAATTTTAAGGATATTGGAGCTGAAATGGCTTTTCAGAACCCTGCTCAAAACTTTGCAGAACAGCGACTCAATCTGGGTGATCTGGTTACGTTAGCTCCTCATTCAACGTTCCTTGTGCGTAGCGACAGCAGTTATCCAGAAGCTGGAATATTGCAGGGCTCAGTTCTGGCCATTGATCGTGCACTCACGCCACAACATAGACACATCATTGTGGCTGAAGTTGAGGGAGAGCTTGTACTTCGCAGGCTTCTTATAAAACCTGTTCCAGCCCTCCAGGAGCTAAGAGGCGATGAAACCATTACTTTGCTCGATGAAAGTCAGGAGCTACCTGTCTGGGGCGTTGTAGCCTATGCACTTAATGACATTGCAGGACTAGGTTTCAACCATCCGTCTGAGCACTGATACCAACAAGCTATGAGGTTTGCTATCAGTTATGAGTAACACTAAGTCGGAGATTAAAAATGTTTGCACTGGCCGACGCCAATAATTTCTACGCGTCCTGCGAAACGGTGTTTCGTCCCGATTTGCGAGGTAAACCCATATGCGTAGTCTCCAATAATGATGGCTGCGTGATTGCCCGTTCTGCAGAAGCTAAGCGTATGGGTATTAAAATGGGTGCTCCGCTTTTCAAAAATGAATGCTACTTTCGGGAGAATGGCGTCCATATCTTTAGCTCCAACTACGCTCTGTAGTAAGTTAAGTGGAATGCAACATTGAGTGAGTAAACTTTGTGCAGCGATATTGCTGTCAGAGGAGAACACGATGCTGATTCCACCGGATGAACATGCTCTGTTACTGGCAGAGCGCTGGCTGAAGCTGTTATCAAATCTGGGCCGGGCGCAGGCCACGCTCGCGGCCTACCGCAGTGCCCTCCGCCATTTTTTTGCGTTCTGCAGC
>Ga0308168_1001849_pt1 | contig 18320 bp, 15 predicted proteins | sample PhyCR2_FD_202133 | JGI IMG/M metagenome (GOLD analysis project Ga0308168, IMG submission 202133) | Phyllosphere microbial communities from UC Gill Tract Community Farm, Albany, California, United States - DLSLRC.R2 | ecosystem: Host-associated > Plants > Phyllosphere > Unclassified | place: USA...
TTTCGAATGAAAGTAAAAAGCCGGGTGGGTTTGCTCCCTCTCCCTGTGGGTGTGGGCCGGGGTGAGGGCATCAGCGCGCGCATTTCCCCCTCACCCTAACCCTCTCCCTCAAGAGAGAGGGGATCAAACTACAGCGTATGCTCAGTACGGGCGATAATATCGTCCTGCGCATCCGGTGACAGGGCGGTGAAGAACGCCGAGTAACCCGCCACACGCACCACCAGGTCACGATACTGGTCCGGGTGTTTCTTCGCTTCCAGCAGCGTTTCGCGCGAAACGATGTTGTACTGGATATGCCAGCCTTTATGCACCTCGAAGAAGGTCCGCAGTAGCACCATCAGCTTCTGGCGGTCGCTGTCGTTATCCAGCGTCGCCGGATTGAGCTTCTGGTTCAGCAGCACGCCGCCGAGAATCGCTTCCGTCGGCAGCTTCCCGACGGAGCCAATTACCGCCGTCGGCCCCAGGTGGTCAGTACCGGAAGACGGGCTTGCGCCTTCCGCCAGCGGGGTATGCGCTTTACGTCCGTCCGGGGTCGCCATGGTCGCCGCACCAAACGGCACGTTGGCGGAGATAGACGAGGTTCCGGCGTAGTAGTTGCCGCCAATCGGGCCGCGGCCGTAGCGCGGGTTGTGGTACTGCTTCAGCTCCTCAATGTAGGTCTGATAGGCGCGCGCCAGCAGCAGATCCACGCTGTCATCGTCGTTACCGTACTTCGGTGCGCCGTTAATCAGACGCTGGCGCAGCTGCTCGTGGGTCAGCCCCTCGAAGTCATCCGCCAGCGCCGCCGCCAACTGCTGCTGACCGATGGCACCCTGGTCGAAGACCAGCTTCTTCACCGCCGCCAGGCTGTTGCCGAGGTTGGCGATGCCCACCTGCAGGCCGGAGACCCAGTCGTACTTCGCGCCGCCCTGCTTGATGCTTTTCGCGCGCTCAATGCAGTCATCCACCAGCGCCGAGCAGAGAATGTCGTGGACGTTCTCTTCCAGCATGGTGTCCACCACGTACTCAATCTCGATGGACTTACGGGTGTAGTATTTGATCTGGCGATCCCAGGCGGCCATCACCTCGTCGAAGTTGTTAAAGTTGCCTTCAGAGAGCGCTTTGACCTGCGGCAGGAACACCTTGCCGCTGGTGGCGTCGCGGCCGCCTTCCATCGCCGCCAGCATCACGCGGGCGAAGTTGATAAAGCTCATTCCGGTGCAGCGGTAGCCCCACTTGCCGCCGACGGCGGTTTCGATACAGCCGATGGCGGCGTAGTCGTAGGCATCCGCTTTTTCGATGCCGAGCTTAATGAATTCCGGGATCACGATTTCATCGTTATTGAACGCTGGCATCCCGAAGCCACAGCGGATCACCTGCACACAGGCGTCGAGGAAGTCGTTGCTCATGCCTGCGTGGTAGCGCACGCTCAGGTTCGGCTGGGTGGAGCGCAGACGACCGCAGGATTCGAGAATCGCGTAGGAAAGCGGGTTCACCGCATCCATCGGCTCACCGTTGACCAGCTTCTGGCCGCCAATAGTCACGTTCTGGTACAGCGGGCTCCCGGCGGAGGCTTTGGAGTGAGAGCCGGAGCGGATCTTGTTCACTTCCAGCAGCTTCAGCCAGCAGCTGTGCAGCAGCTCGATGGCGTGCTCGCGATCCAGGGACTGGTTCAGCTCCACGTCGCGGCGGTAGTACGGGTAGAGATACTGGTCCATACGGGCAAAGGAGACCGAGTGGCCGTTGGACTCAATCTGCAGGATCAGCTGGATGAAGTAGCACAGCTGCAGCGCCTGCCAGAAGGTTTTTGGCGGTTCGTGGGCAATGACGTCGCAGTTTTCCGCTATCGCCAGCAGCTCGTCGCGGCGGGTTTCGCGGGTTTCGGTGGATGCCATCTCACGCGCCAGGTCGGCAAAGCGTTCAATGTGCAGGCTCACCGCTTCCAGCACGATATCAATCGCTTTCAGGAACTGGTCGCCGTGCAGATCTTCCAGGCAGGTGAGGTTAATGCGGGAGCGGCGCTCGTCCACTTTATGACGCATGCCGTCGAGACCTTTCTCCAGCACTAACGGGAAGTTCACCGCCAGGTGCGCATCGCCGGAGGTCATGTTGCCTTCGGCTTTGATAATGCCGGTTTCAAGCAGGCCTTTCTGCTCATCGGTGAACATGCCGTAGCAGCGATCCTGCACCGTCTGGCCGCGCCACCACGGGCAGAGTTCATGCAGAACGCGTTTGTTCTCTTCGCTTACCGCAAAGCCCGCGCCCGGACGGTCGGCGAGGTCGTCGATCTCTTTTTCAATCCACGAGACGGTGTATTCCGGGAAGATCGGCGCGGCGCGCACTTCGCTTGCCTGGTTGCCGATAATCAGCTCGTCATGTTTGATCCAGATGGTGCGCTGCGCCAGGTGGTGCGCCAGCGCCAGCGCGCGACGCACCGGGATCGGCTTATCCATATGCTGCTGGTACATTTCGGTGTAGTGCTGCGCACGCTCGGTACAGACCGGCGGCTTCACAATGTGGACCAGGGCCGTTTTGTGCGCCTTAATGCGATCGCTCAGGGTAGTAAGATTCAGCTGTGTCATAACATTATCCTCGTAAGGTCGCGGTTAACCCTTTCCGGGCGGCATACTGCCGGGCAAAGTCCAGTAAAGCAGGGTTATCGAGCGGTTTATCTGGGGCAGAGTAGGGTTGGCCGAGCAAGGTGTATTTGTTCATGCCCAGCGTGTGGTACGGCAGAAAATGGATGTCGTGGACGTTCAGTTCGTCGGCGGCAAAATTGGTAATGGCGGTAATGGAGGCCTCATCGGCGTTAAAGCCCTGGATCAGCGGCACGCGGATGGTGAGCTGTTTTCCGGCTGCGGCCAGGCGTTTGAGGTTATCCAGCACCCGTTTGGCGGAGCCGTCGGTCCACTGCTTAAACACCGCGCCGTCGACATGTTTCAGGTCGGCGAGAAACAGATCGATGTACGGTAACGACGGCTCGATATAGTGCCACGGCACATGCAGGCAGGTTTCCACCGCGGTGTGGATCCCCTGCTCATGGCTGGCCTGGAACAGCTGGCGCGCCAGGTCCGGGTTCATAAAAGGTTCGCCGCCGGAGAGGGTGATCCCGCCGCCGCTGCGATCGTAAAACGGTTTATCGCGCAGGACGGTGGCCATGATCTCCTCCACCTGCTGCTCTTCACCGCAGACTGTCAAGGCCTGGGTCGGGCAGCAGTGGGTGAGGGCATCCAGATGCGTATCGTCGAGTTTCTCGCGGTGGATCACCAGGCCATTCAGCGTCCGGTCGATGACCGCGGGTGCCACCTGCTGGCAGAGGCTGCACCCCTCCAGGCACAGGCGGGCATCGAACAGCAGGTCCCGCGAACGGGCGCGGCTCTCCGGGTTCTGACACCAGCGGCAGCCCAGCGAGCAGCCCTTCATAAACACCACGGTACGAATACCGGGGCCGTCGTGTGTCGAATAACGCTGAATGTTGAAGATCATAATGTCGCCTCTTGTTGCGTATGAAGATTAAATTACTTTCGAATGAAAGTTATCTTGACGCAAATCAACTCCGAAGCAGGTTTTGCCGTGTAGGGTTACGGCATAGTCATTTTTGAGGACCCCATCATGGAACTGTATCTCGACACATCCGACGTTATCGCTGTTAAAAAACTGGCCCGCGTGTTTCCGCTGGCCGGCGTCACCACTAACCCAAGCATTGTTGCCGCAGGCAAAACGCCGCTGGAGGTGTTACTGCCTCAGCTGCAGGAGGCGATGGGCGGTCAGGGCCGTCTGTTTGCCCAGGTGATGGCCACCACCGCAGAAGGGATGGTGGAAGACGCGCTGAAGCTGCGCGGTATCGTCGGCGATCTGGTGGTAAAAGTGCCGGTGACGGCGGAAGGGCTGGCGGCAATCAAGATGCTGAAAGCGCAGGGCGTGCCGACCCTGGGGACGGCGGTCTACAGCGCGGCGCAGGGGATGCTGGCGGCGCTGGCGGGCGCGGAGTATGTTGCGCCCTACGTGAACCGCGTGGATGCACAGGGCGGGGACGGGATCCAGACGGTGGCCGAGTTGCAGCAGCTGCTGACCCTGCACGTGCCGCAGTCAAAAGTGCTGGCGGCGAGCTTCAAAACCCCGCGTCAGGCGCTGGATTGCCTGCTGGCAGGCTGTGAATCCATCACCCTGCCGCTGGATGTCGCCCAGCAGTTGATTACCTCTCCGGCAGTGGATGCGGCGATTGTGAAGTTCGAGCAGGACTGGCAGGGGGCTTTTGGACGGACATCGATCTGACGCAGTTAATCCCCTCTCCCTTGAGGGAGAGGGTTAGGGTTAGGGGGAAATGTGCGCGCTGATTCGTGCGCGCTGATGCCCTCACCCCGGCCCTCTCCCACAGGGAGAGGGTGCAAACACTAAAAACGGCAACTATGTTGCCGTTTTGCTTTTACCTCCCTCCGCACACCTCGCACCCCGGATTACGCATCAGCTTCATCTCGCGGAACTGGCAGGTCATCGCGTCGTACATCACGATTTTCCCCGCCGCGGGCGTGCCGTAACGGGTCAGCACCTTAATGGCTTCCATCGCCTGCATCGAACCAATCACCCCCACCAGCGGGGCCATCACCCCGGCTTCCACGCAGGTCAGGGCGTTTTCGCCAAACAGACGGCTCAGGCAGCGGTAGCAGGGCTCGCCCTCGGCGTACGTAAAAACGCTGATCTGGCCTTCCATGCGGATCGCCGCCCCGGAGACCAGCGGCGTTTTATGGGCGAAACAGCCTGCATTGAGCTGATTACGAATGGCAACGTTGTCGGTGCAGTCGAGGACCAGATCGTGATGGGCAATCTGAGCCGACAGCGAGGCGTCATCCAGCAGGGCATTCACCAGGGTGAACTGCACGTTGGGGTTGATGCGCGTCAGGGCTGCATGGGCCGACACCACCTTTGGCTCGCCTAGGGTCGCATCGCTGTGCAGGGTCTGGCGTTGCAGGTTGGAGAGCGACACGGTATCGAAATCGAGCAGCGTCATGCGCCCCACGCCGGCGGCAGCCAGGTACTGCGCCGCAGCGCAGCCCAGTCCGCCGAGGCCGACCACCAGCACGTTCGCCGCTTTCAACGCTTCCTGACCGTCGAAATCAAAGCCGCGCAGTACAATCTGGCGATTGTAGCGCAGCATCTCCTGGTCGCTCAGTTCCATGCTCAGCCTCCAAACAGCGCGTTAAACGGCTCAACCTCAACCCATTCACCCGCTTCCACGTTGCCGCGCTCGCGCTCAAGCACGATAAAGCAGTTGCCCTGGCTGAAGGAGCTGAAAATATGCGAGCCCTGATGGCCGGTGGTGCTCACCTCCAGCTCGCCGTCGGCGTTACGCGTCAGAATGCCGCGCTGGAAGTCGAGACGACCCGGTGATTTTTTCAGGCGGGTGGCGGCACGCACGCGCTGGCGGGCCGGGAGGCCGTGCCCACGGTTGCCGGAGAGCTTCGCCAGCAGCGGCTGCACCAGCTGATAGAAGGTCAGCGCCGCAGAGACCGGGTTCCCCGGCAGGCCGCAGAACCAGCTGTTCGGCAGCTTGCCGAAGGCGAACGGTTTGCCCGGCTTGATGGCCAGCTTCCAGAAGCCGATCTCGCCCAGCTCATCGAGGATGGTTTTGGTGTAATCTGCTTCGCCCACCGACACGCCGCCGGAGCTGATTACCACGTCGGCCACGCGATCCGCTTCAATAAAGGCATCGCGCAGCTTCTGCGGATCGTCCGGGATAATCCCGAGATTAATCACCTCGCAGCCCAGCTGCTCCAGCATCAGGTGCACCGCCAGGCGGTTGGTGTCGTAGATCTGCCCCTCGGCCAGCGGCTGGCCCGGGAGCTGAAGCTCATCGCCGGTGGAGAACAGCGCCACCCGCACCTTGCGCACCACGGCAATCTCCGGGATACCCAGCGAGGCCAGTACCGGCAGCTCGGCCGCGGTCAGCTTTGTACCCGCCGGGAAGACGGTTGCGCCCAGGGTAATATCTTCCCCGCTGCGACGGATGTTTTGTCCCGGCTTCACGCTGGCGGTAAAGCGCACGCCGTCGTCGGTCTGCTCAGTCTCTTCCTGCATCACCACCGCGTCGCAGCCCGTTGGCACCGGGGCGCCGGTCATAATGCGGACGCAGCTTCCGGCTGGCCATTCACCCTGGAACGGCTGCCCGGCAAAGGCTTTACCCGCCACCGGCAGCGCGGCACCCGCCGCCAGATCCGCCAGCCGCACGGCATAGCCGTCCATCGCCGAGTTATCAAAACCCGGTACGTTGAGAGGGGAGACGATGTCGGCAGCGGTCACGCGGCCAAAGCAGCGCAGCAGCGGCAGGGTCTCCTGCTCTGTCAGCGGTGAAAGTCGATCGAGCATCTGCGTGAGGGCCGTCTCAAGCGGCATCAGTCCGGCGGTAAAATCCATGGGTCACTCCAGCGGGAGAATAACGAAGGCGGCCATTATGGCAGAAAAGTGCCCTTAACTGTATGACACCATGGGCTTAGCCTTTACATCACAGTTACGTCTTTCTATATTCAAAAATCATCTGAAGTTCCGGCAACGATAATGATATTTATAGAAAAAGCGGCACTTACGCCCGCAAAGGTGAAGTAGATGGGGAATGCAGTCATCGCGATCCACGGCGGCGCAGGGGCAATTACCCGCGCGCAGCTCAGTCAGGAGCAGGAGAGGCGCTACATCGAGGCGCTCTCATCGATAGTGGAAACCGGCCAGCGGATGCTGGAGGCGGGGGAGAGCGCGCTGGATGTGGTTACTGAAGCAGTACGCCTGCTGGAGGAGTGCCCGCTGTTTAACGCCGGGATTGGCTCGGTGTTTACCCGCGACGAAACCCATGAGCTGGACGCCTGCGTGATGGACGGCATTACCCTGAAAGCGGGTGCCGTGGCCGGGGTCAGCCATCTGCGCAACCCGGTGCTGGCCGCCCGACTGGTGATGGAGCAGAGCCCGCACGTCCTGCTGGTGGGCGAGGGGGCCGAGAAATTTGCCTTCGCGCACGGCGTGGAGGCGGTATCGCCCGATATTTTCTCCACGCCGGAACGCTACGAGCAGCTGCTGGCGGCGCGCGATGCAGGGGAGACCCGGCTCGATCACGCGGCTCCGCTGGATGAATCCACCAAAACGGGCACCGTCGGCGCGGTGGCGCTGGATAAAGCCGGAAACCTGGCCGCCGCGACTTCTACCGGCGGCATGACCAACAAACTGCCCGGTCGGGTGGGCGACAGCCCGCTGCCCGGCGCGGGCTGCTATGCCAATAACGCCAGCGTGGCGGTCTCCTGCACCGGCACCGGCGAAGTGTTTATTCGCACCCTGGCGGCCTATGACATCGCCGCGCTGATGGACTACGGCGGCTTAAGCCTCGCCGAAGCCTGCGAGCGGGTGGTGATGGAAAAACTCCCGGCGCTGGAAGGCAGCGGCGGGCTGATCGCCGTCGATCGCGAGGGCAACGTAGCACTACCGTTCAACAGCGAAGGCATGTACCGCGCCTGGGGCTATGCCGGCGATACGCCGAGCACCGGAATTTACCGTGAATAAGGGGAAAGGGATGCCGCACAGCGATGAACTCGACAGCCAGCAGGTGCTGGCGGTGCATAACCTGAACGTCGACTTTCCCGGCGAACGGCAGCCGATCCCGGCGGTAAAAAATCTCTCTTTTTCGCTGAAACGCGGCGAAACCCTGGCGATCGTCGGCGAGTCCGGCTCCGGTAAATCGGTCACCGCCCTGTCACTGATGCGCCTGATTGAACAGTCCGGCGGGCTGGTGGAGTGCGACAGTCTGCTGCTGCGCCGTCGCAACGGCCAGGTGAGCGATCTCACCACCCTGAGCGCATCCCAGACGCGCAGCGTGCGCGGCGCGGATATCGCCATGATTTTTCAGGAGCCGATGACTTCCCTCAACCCGGTCTTCCCGGTGGGGGAGCAGATCGCCGAGTCGATCCGCCTGCACCAGGGGCTGAACGGCGAGGAGGCGCTGGCCGAAGCCAGACGCATGCTGGAGCAGGTGCGGATCCCGGAGGCGGACGCCATTCTGGGGCGCTACCCGCATCAGCTCTCCGGCGGGATGCGCCAGCGGGTGATGATCGCCATGGCGCTCTCCTGTCGTCCGGCGGTGCTGATCGCCGATGAACCGACCACCGCGCTGGACGTCACCATTCAGGCGCAGATCCTGCAGCTGATAAAGGTGTTGCAGGAGGAGATGGAGATGGGGGTGATCTTTATCACCCACGATATGGGCGTGGTGGCGGATATCGCCGACCGGGTGCTGGTGATGTATCAGGGCGAGGCGGTGGAAGCCGGCCCGGTGGAGCAGATCTTCCACGCCCCTGAACACCCTTATACCCGGGCGCTGCTGGCTGCGGTCCCGCGTCTCGGGGCGATGAACGGCAGCGACCTGCCGCGCCGTTTTCCGCTGATCTCGCTGGCGAATCCGGGTTTTCAGGAGGCCGAAACCGAGCAGGATACCGTGGTGCCCGGCGAACCCATTTTACAGGTGCGCGATCTGGTCACCCGTTTTCCGCTGCGCGGCGGCCTGCTGAACCGCGTTAAGCGCGAGGTCCACGCGGTAGAGAGCGTCAGCTTTGATCTCTGGCCCGGCGAAACGCTGTCGCTGGTGGGCGAGTCCGGCAGCGGCAAGTCGACCACCGGACGGGCGCTGCTGCGGCTGGTGGAGGCCCAGGAGGGCATCATCACCTTTAACGGTGAGCGCATCGACACCCTGCCGGCCGGGAAGCTGCAACCCCTGCGGCGGGATATTCAGTTTATTTTTCAGGACCCTTACGCCTCCCTCGATCCCCGTCAGACGGTGGGCTATTCGATTATGGAGCCGCTGCGGGTGCATAACCTGCTGGATGGCGACGCCGCCCAGCGGCGGGTGGCATGGCTGCTGGAGCGCGTCGGCCTCAAGCCGGAGCACGCCTGGCGCTATCCCCATGAATTTTCCGGCGGCCAGCGGCAGCGCATCTGCATAGCCCGCGCGCTGGCCCTGAATCCGAAGGTGGTGATTGCCGACGAGTCGGTCTCGGCGTTGGATGTCTCCATCCGGGCGCAGATCATCAATCTGCTGCTCGATTTGCAGCGGGAGATGGGCATCGCCTTCCTGTTTATTTCCCACGATATGGCGGTGGTGGAGCGCATCAGCCACCGCGTGGCGGTGATGTATCTCGGGCAGATCGTCGAGATTGGCCCGCGTCGGGCAGTGTTTGAAAACCCGCAGCACCCTTACACCCGCAAGCTGATGGCGGCGGTGCCGGTGGCCGATCCGGCCCATCGTCAGGCCCGGCGGGTGCTCCTGCAGGACGAACTGCCCGGCAACATTCGCAAGCGGGGGGAGGTCACCGAGCGCGTGGTATTGCGCGAGGTCGCCCCCGGCCACTTCGTCGCGCCGCCGCGTCAGGATAATGCTTTTAAACACCTATAAAGAACAACAGCACAGCACAACAGGAGAACACAACAATGACAAAATTTGTTGCTCGCAGATGGCTGTTAGCCGCGAGTGTAACGGCAGCCCTGGCGGCCACGCCGGCTTTTGCAGCAAAAGACGTGGTGGTGGCGGTGGCCTCCAACTTCACCACCCTCGATCCGTATGACGCCAACGACACCCTGTCGCAGGCGGTGGCGAAGTCGTTTTATCAGGGGCTGTTTGGTCTCGATAAAGAGATGCAGCTGAAAAACGTGCTGGCCGAGAGCTATAAAGTTTCGGACGACGGGCTGGTCTATACCATCAAGCTGCGCAGCGGCGTGAAGTTCCAGGACGGCACCGACTTCAACGCCGAAGCGGTGAAGGTCAACTTCGATCGCGCCAGCAACCCGGAAAACAGCCTCAAGCGTTATAACCTGTATAAAAACATCGCCAGCACCGAGGCGGTCGATCCCACTACGGTAAAAATCACCCTTAAAGAGCCGTTCTCGGCCTTTATTAACATCCTGGCCCACCCGGCTACGGCGATGATCTCCCCGGAGGCGCTGAAAAAGTACGGCAAAGAGATCGGCTTCCATCCGGTCGGTACCGGGCCCTATGAGCTGGTGACCTGGAATCAGACCGACTTTGTGAAGGTGAAGAAATTCGCCGGTTACTGGCAGCAGGGGCTGCCGAAGCTGGACACCATCACCTGGCGTCCGGTCGTGGATAACAACACCCGCGCGGCCATGCTCCAGACCGGCGAAGCGCAGTTTGCCTTCCCGATCCCCTACGAGCAGGCGGCGCTGCTGAGCAAAAACAGCAAGCTGGAGCTGGTGGCCAGCCCGTCAATCATGCAGCGCTACATCAGCATGAACGTTACGCAAAAGCCGTTCGATAACCCGAAAGTGCGCGAGGCGATTAACTACGCCATCAACCGCGAGGCGCTGGTGAAGGTGGCCTTTGCCGGTTACGCCACCCCGGCCACGGGCGTGGTACCGCCGTCCATCGCTTACTCCCAGCAGTATCATCCGTGGGAGTACGATCCGGCGAAGGCGCGCGCGCTGCTGAAAGAGGCGGGCTTCCCGAACGGCTTCAGCACCACGCTATGGTCGTCGCACAATCACAGTACCGCCCAGAAGGTGCTGCAGTTTACCCAGCAGCAGCTGGCGCAGGTGGGCATTAAGGTGCAGGTAACGGCGATGGATGCCGGACAGCGTGCCGCGGAAGTGGAAGGTAAAGGGCAGAAAGAGAGCGGGGTGAGGATGTTCTACACCGGCTGGTCGGCCTCGACCGGCGAAGCCGACTGGGCGCTGTCGCCGCTGTTTGCCTCTAATAACCAGCCGCCAACACTGTTCAACACTGCGTTCTACAGCAATCCGCAGGTGGATAAAGATCTGACGGAAGCGCTGAAAACCACGCAACCGGAAGTGAAAGCGAAACTGTACAAGGACGCGCAGGACACCATCTGGAAGGAGTCGCCGTGGGTGCCGCTGGTGGTTGAGAAGCTGGTTTCGGCGCACAACAAGGCGCTGACCGGGTTTTACATCATGCCGGATACCGGCTTTAGCTTTGACGACGCGGATCTGAAATAGAGCACTCATTCCCGCAGGTATCCGCCTGCGGGATGAGAGGAATGTGCATGCTGAATTATGTGATTAAACGCCTGCTGGGGCTGATCCCAACGCTGCTGATTGTGGCGGTGCTGGTCTTTTTATTCGTCCATATGCTGCCGGGGGACCCGGCGCGGCTGATTGCCGGCCCGGAAGCGGATGCCACGGTTATTGAGCTGGTGCGTAAGCAGCTGGGGCTGGATCAACCGCTTTACCGGCAGTTCTGGCACTACATCACCAGCGTTCTGCAGGGCGATTTTGGTACCTCGATGGTGTCGCGCCGACCGGTCTCGGAAGAGATCGCCAGCCGCTTCATGCCCACCTTCTGGCTGACCCTTGCCAGTATGGCCTGGGCGGTGCTGTTTGGCCTGGGGGCCGGGATCGTGGCGGCCGTCTGGCGTAACCGCTGGCCGGATCGGCTGGGGATGGCGCTGGCGGTGACGGGGATCTCCTTCCCGGCTTTTGCGCTGGGGATGCTGCTGATGCAGGTCTTCTCCGTCGAGCTTGGCTGGCTCCCCACCGTGGGGGCCGACAGCTGGCGGCACTACATCCTGCCGTCGCTGACGCTCGGCGCAGCGGTGGCGGCGGTGATGGCGCGCTTCACCCGCGCCTCGTTCGTCGACGTGCTGAACGAAGACTATATGCGCACCGCCCGGGCGAAGGGGGTCAGCGAGAAGTGGGTGATCCTCAAGCACGGCCTGCGCAATGCGATGATCCCGGTGGTGACCATGATGGGGCTGCAGTTCGGCTTCCTGCTCGGCGGCTCGATCGTGGTGGAAAAGGTCTTCAACTGGCCGGGACTCGGGCGCTTGCTGGTCGATTCCGTCGACATGCGCGACTACCCGGTGATCCAGGCGGAAGTGCTGCTCTTTTCGCTGGAGTTTATTCTTATCAACTTAGTGGTGGATGTGCTCTATGCCGCCATTAATCCGGCTATCAGGTACAAGTAAATGCGACTGTTAAACTGGCGTCGGCAGGCGATGTTAAAGGCGATGCCGGGACTTAAACCGGATCAGATCCGCACCCCGTGGCATGAATTCTGGCGGCGCTTTCGCAAGCAGCCGGTGGCGATGACCGCCGGGCTGTTTGTGCTGCTGCTGATCCTGGTGGCGGTGCTGGCCCCCTGGATCGTCCCCTTCGATGCAGAGAACTATTTCGATTACGACCGGCTGAACGAGGGGCCGTCGATGATGCACTGGTTCGGCGTGGACTCACTCGGGCGGGATATCTTCAGCCGGGTACTGATGGGTGCGCAGATCTCGCTCGCCGCCGGGGTGTTTGCGGTGCTGATCGGCGCGGCCATCGGCACGGTGCTGGGCCTGCTGGCCGGGTATTACGAGGGCTGGTGGGACCGCATTATTATGCGCATCTGCGACGTGTTGTTTGCCTTCCCGGGTATTCTGCTGGCCATTGCGGTGGTTGCGGTGATGGGCAACGGTATGGCAAACGTGATTATCGCCGTGGCGATCTTCTCGATACCGGCCTTTGCCCGTCTGGTGCGCGGCAATACCCTGGTGCTGAAACAGCAGACCTTTATCGAGTCGGCGCGCAGCATCGGTGCCAGCGATACCACCATCCTGTTTAACCATATTCTGCCGGGCACCGTCTCCTCGATTGTGGTCTATTTCACCATGCGTATCGGGGTGTCGATTATCTCGGCCGCCAGCCTGTCATTCTTAGGGCTGGGCGCTCAGCCGCCGACCCCGGAGTGGGGGGCGATGCTCAACGAGGCGCGGGCCGATATGGTGATTGCTCCGCACGTGGCGCTGTTCCCGAGTATGGCAATCTTCCTCACCGTGCTGGCATTTAATCTGCTGGGAGATGGGCTGCGGGACGCGCTGGATCCGCGAATTAAGGGGTAATCTACCAATAATGGTAGAAGTTTTTGCGAAAGGTATTGTTATTCAGTGAGTTATAAAATGCCGTATAAAAGGTTTGCTGGAGTTAACTATTTGTAAAAATTATAATGCTTAATGGTTCAATAACGTTAAATATTGTAAGGATTACAATGAAAAAGCTCCTTTTATGCGGCATGGTTTTACTTTCTACCTCTTGCGCCGATTTCCAGAAAAACATGAGTGACGGAATGAAAGCGGTCAATACGGCCCTGACGCCGAAATCCTCCACCGGCACGCAAACTGCGGCGGCGGCAAAACAGTCTGGCACTATCACCAATGAACAGTGCAAAACCAGCGTGGGTAAATCCCGCGACTATTTCGAACAGATTGTTGGCTTCAAGCTGAACGAGACCAACTCCTCGGGTTATACCTCCTTCTCCGAGAGCTACAACCTGCGCATTTCCGATCGTAAAGACCGTTTTGGTGGCAACTTCGCTATCTGTATTATCAATATCGATCCGCAGACCAATAAGGTCACCACCTTCTCGATGCCGACCTGATTCAGGCATTTTGCCTGCATTGTTGCCGGGTGGCGCTGCGCTTACCCGGCCTACAAAAGCCCATCACCCGTAGGCCCGTGCAAGCGCAGCGCCGCCGGGCAATTCACTCTTTACTTATCCACGCCAAAGCCCTGCTTAAGCAGCGCCGGGAGCACGTCCGGGAAGTAAATGTGCTGATAGTAACCGCTCACGCTTTCACTCCAGGTATCCCCGTCATTACGATCAATGGCCTGCCAGTGCTCGGTCATCTGCTGATTGTAGCGGGTGATTTTCGCCTCCAGCCCGTCAGTAACATAGGCTTCGTCGTGACGGAAAGTCTCCAGCGGCAGACGCGGTTTGTGATGCGAAGGGACATCGACGTGACCGATCACCACGCCCGCGACCGGGAAGGTGTGTTCCGGCAGGTCGAGCAGCGCAATTAACTCCTGTGGGCGCAGACGGATCCCGCCAATCGGCACGATCCCCAGCCCTTCGGAGCGGGCTGCCGCCATCACTGAGCCGAGGGCAATGCCCACGTCGGTTGCGCCGGCCACCAGGCTCTCAATGCTCTGATGCGCCACCTGCTCCTTGCCCGCCAGCTTCATGCCGACCCCGGTTTTATACATATCCAGCACAAAGGTGATAAACACCGGGGCCTTGGCAATCCACGGCTGGCCGCCGGCGATCTGCGAAATCTGCGCCCGCTTTTCGGCATCGCGGGTGACGATGACCGACACCTGCTGGGAATGCACCGAGGTAGGGGCGCGGTATGCGGTGCTGATAATGCGTTCGAGCGTGGCATCATCAATGGCGCGATCGGTAAAACTGCGCTCGCTTTTATGGTCGTTAAAGAGTTCAATAATGGTGTTCATAGCATCTCCGGTGTGAATCGCAAAATCCTGACAGCCCGGCACCGTTTTGTCTTTAGCACTCTATGCGAAAATCACTGGAGAGAGTTGCCCGGCCAACGGCCGGGCGGGGGGATTAGCGCAGTACAGCGACTAACGCTTTTGCTGCCTCTTCGGAACTGGCCGGGTTCTGCCCGGTAATCAGCTGGCCGTCTTCAACAATATACGATCCCCAGTTTGGGCCTTTCTGGAAGTTAGCGCCCAGGGCAATCAGCTCATCTTCCACCAGGAACGGGACGATGTCGGTCAGCTCGACGTCGGCCTCTTCGCCGTTGGTAAAGCCGGTCACCTGACGGCCCTTGACCAGCGGCTCGCCGGAAGCGGCCTTCACATAGCGCAGCACGCCCGGCGCATGACAGACGAAGCCCGTCGGTTTACCGGCGCGAGTGAAGGCTTCAATCAGGGCGATGGAGGTCTGGGACTCGGCCAGATCCCACAGCGGGCCGTGGCCGCCAGGGTAGAAGACGGTGTCGAAATCCTCCTGACGCACGCTGTCGAGCTTTAGGGTGTTGGCGAGTTCGCGCTGGGCCGCCGGATCGGCTTTAAAGCGCTGGGTCAGCTCGGTCTGAAAATCGGCGGAATCACTTTTGGGATCCAGCGGCGGCTGGCCGCCTGCCGGTGAGGCCAGCACCACCTCGGCCCCCGCATCTTTGAAGATGTAATACGGGGCGGCAAACTCTTCCAGCCAGAAGCCCGTTTTCTTACCGGTATTGCCCAGGTCGCTGTGAGAGGTGAGAACCATTAAGACTTTCATTGTTATCTCCGGTGATGATACGAGATATAAAAGTAGCCTGGTTCGGCTCAGCCATCCCCGAAGGGATGGCTGTTTCGGAACTATTACGGCAGCTTATAGGCAATCACATAGTCGCCGCGATCCGGCGAGTTACGCGCACCGCCCGCGGTGATCAGCAGGTACTGCTTCCCGTCCACCGGCGATTTGTAGCTGATTGGCGTGCTCTGGCTTCCCACCGGCAGGCGGGCTTTCCACACCTCTTTCCCGGTTGAGGTATCGAACGCGCGCAGGTAGTAATCCTGGGTGGAGGCGATAAACACCAGCCCGCCCTGGGTAGCCATGGTGCCGCCGATGGTCGGCATCCCAATCGGGATCGGCAGCCCCATCTTCACGCCAAACGGACCGGTATCCTTCACCGTGCCCACCGGCACCTGCCAGGCAATTTTCTGGGTTTTCAGATCCACCGCCGTCAGGGTGCCGAACGGCGGTTTCTGGCAGGGGATCTCCACTGGCGACATAAAGCGCACTTTGGCGTTGATGGCGTACGGCGTACCGGCCAGCGGCACCGGACGGCTGATGGCCGCAGCTTCGTTGCCGTCATTTTTGGCACCCTGAATCTCCGGGGAGGCCGGGATGAGCTGCACTTCGAGGCCCACGCGCATATCGTTGATGAACAGGTACTGATTCACCGGGTCAATCGACAGACCGCCCCAGTTCATGCCGCCTAACGAGCCCGGCAGGTTCAGCGACGGATCATCCCCCGGCGGGGTAAAGAGGCCGTTGTAGCGCTTGGATTTAAACTCAATACGGCAGATCAGCTGGTCAAACGGCGTGGCACCCCACATGTCGGACTCTTTCAGCACGTCCGCGCCGATGGTTGGCATGCCTACAGAGAAGGGCTGGGTCGGAGAGTAGATCTCTTTCGGGATCTGACCCTGGGTTACCTTGCGCTCTTCCACTTTGGTCAGCGGCTGACCGGTGGCGCGATCCAGCACAAACAGCTGGCCGGATTTGGTGCCGAAGATCAGTGCCGGGGTAGTTTTGCCGTCCGCTGCAGGGAAGTCGGTGAAGGTCGGCTGCATCGGGACATCAAAGTCCCAGAGGTCGTTGTGAACGGTCTGGTAAACCCATTTCACCTTACCGGTGCTGGCGTCCACCGCCACCATCGAGGCACCAAACTTACGATCCAGGGCGTTGTGCTTCACGCCCCACAGATCTACCGCCGCGCTGCCGGTTGGCATAAACACGGTGTTGGACTGCGGATCGTAAGACATCGGGGCCCAGACGTTCGGGGTGGAGCGGGTGAAGGTTTCGTTATCGGCAGGGGCGTTCTGATCGTCCGGTTTGCCCGGATCGAAGGCCCAGCGCAGCTGGCCGGTGATGACGTCGAAACCGCGCACCACGCCGCCCGGCATGTCCGTCGCCACGTTATCCGCCACGCGGCCGCCGACGACCACGGTGGTTCCGGCGAGGGTCGGAGCTGACGTCGGATAGTAGAGGCCAGTATCGGCACCTTTACCCATCTGCGCGCTCAGGCTGACGCGACCGTGATTGCCGAAGTCTTCGCAGAACTTACCGGTATCCGCATCCAGGGCCACCAGTTCCGGCGTGACGCTGTTCATGATGATCCGGCGTTTGCACTGGGCATCCGCAGGCAGCGAAACGGCGGCCACCGGCGAAGAGCCCGGCAGGGTTGGCTGCTGCAGCGGGGCTGTGGCATCAAAGTACGCCAGGCCGCGACAGCGCATCCACTTTTTCTGTCTGGCGTTGATCTCCGTTTTCCACCGCTCCTTGCCGGTGGTCGCATCGACGGCAATCACGTTGTTATGCGGCGTACAGAGAAACAGCGTATTGCCGATCTGCAGCGGGGTCTGCTGATCTTCCGCGCCGCCGCCGTTCGGGCTGACGGGAATATCGCCCGTGCGGTAGGTCCAGGCCACCTGCAGGTCTTTTACGTTATCGCGGGTGATCTGATCCAGGGCCACAAAGCGCGATGCGCCGGGGGTGTTGCCGTAGTTGGCCCAGTTCTTCTGCTCTTCACCGGGTTTGACCGGGGTGAGAGGAAGCTGTGCGCCCGAGGCCGTCACCGGATCGTGCGGGACAAACATGCCGGCAACGGTGGCGGCGAAGGCAACCGCCAGCACCGCCGCCATCGCCCCTGCGCCTTTCCAGCACGGCTTTCTACCCGCGCGGCGCAGCAGCGAGGGCAGGGAGAGCGCCACCAGGATGGCGATGCCCGCGAGGGTTAACAGACGGGAGACCAGCGGCCAGAAATCGAGGCCGACATCCCACAGGGCCCAGAGGGCGGTGCCCGCCAGCACCACAAAGTAGAGCGCCGCACCGCTCAGGCGCTGGCGCAGGATCTGCACGCCCGAGAGGATAAGCAGGCAGCCGCTGATCAGAAAGTAGGGACTGCCTTTAACGCTGATCAGCTTCCCACCGTAGTAAGCGAAGAATATCCCCATCGCCAGAATTAAGACGCCCAGGAGCCCCAGCAATATCGCTGCGGTTCTGGATAATTTTTGAACGGACATAAATGTTCCCTGATGTTAGCAAAGATTGAGTGAAATCACTCAAAAGTGACGATTTATAATCTAAGGCGCGCGAGTGTACAACAACCAGGTAACAATATATTTACCAGAAATAGCTTTCTGAAGAGGTGGGCAGGCAGGGGGGGAACCCTGGTATCATAAGGTTATCTCTGGCAGAACAAGGAATAACGACGATGGTTAAGATACGTGAGGCGAACGCGGACGATTTCGACGCATGGTTAAAACTGTGGAAGGGCTATCTGGGTTTTTACGGCACCGAGCTGGATGAGGCGGTGACCCTGACGACCTGGCGGCGGGTGCTATCCCCGGAGTCCGGTCTGTTTTGCCGACTGGCAGAAACCGAACAGGGCGTGGTGGGCTTTGCCATCTGCGTGCTCCATGAGGGCACCTGGGTGACCCGGCCGCTGTGCTATCTGGAAGATCTGTTTGTCGATGACGCGGCGCGCGGCAAGGGGGCAGGCAGGGCGTTGATTGAGGCCATCATTGACGAGGCACGGCAAAAAGCGTGGTCGAAGGTCTACTGGGTGACCCGAACAGGCAACCCGGCCCGGGCGCTGTATGACCAGCTGGCAGCGGTGGATGATTACGTTCGCTACCGGATTACGATTTAGCAATGATTGGCACGGACGATCCCCTCTCCCTTGAGGGAGAGGGTCAGGGAGAGGGGGAACAACGCGCACTCCGCTTTAACAGCGCCGGGCGGCACTGCGTTTGCCCGGTCTACAGGGTCAATTCCCTCTCCCTTAAGGGAGAGGGGC
>Ga0308168_1001855_pt1 | contig 18270 bp, 13 predicted proteins | sample PhyCR2_FD_202133 | JGI IMG/M metagenome (GOLD analysis project Ga0308168, IMG submission 202133) | Phyllosphere microbial communities from UC Gill Tract Community Farm, Albany, California, United States - DLSLRC.R2 | ecosystem: Host-associated > Plants > Phyllosphere > Unclassified | place: USA...
TTCAATCTGAGCCATGATCAAACTCTTCAATTTAAGTTTGATTTGCTGCAACGAGTGCAGCGATGCTCTGTGAATTAAACTTCGTAATGAATTACGTGTTCACTCAGCAAAGACTTGATATTTTTTAAAGCCCGTAGGCTTGTGATATCAATCCTGCGAGTGCCCACACAGATTGTCTGATAAATTGTTAAAGAGCAGTGCCGCGATTTCTCAAGCGGCGCGGGATGCGTATATTACGCTTTCCGCTTTCTCAGTCAAGCATTTATTTTTGCTTTTCTGAAGGTTGCCGTTAAGGGCCACCTCACTAACAGGGCGCTTCGTAAGCCGTTGTGCCGTGTCAGTGGAGGCGCATTATAGGGAGTTCTTTCGGGCTGACAAGGGCTAAATGCAAATTAATTTTCGAGTGCTGTTTTTTTCGGCGAAAGCCCGTCAAATCGCCAGTTTTTCCAGCAGCGGGAAGCCATAACGCTGCAAAACCGGTGATAATTGCACCACTTCGTCATCCATACGCGTACAAAATGCCACATTCTGTCCGCTGGAACGCGCCTGAGGCGCTTCGTGCTCTAACAACCAGGCAGTGCGCCGTGCAATGGCTGCGCCCGAATCCACCAGCCGGGTGCCATCAGGCAACACCTGCTGCAGCTCTTCACGTAACAGCGGGAAATGGGTACAACCCAGCACCACGGTATCCGGCGGCTCTTTCATACGCAGCCACGGTTGTACTGCGCGACGCACATCGTCCAGCGACACCGTTTCTCCGTGCAGTTTGGCTTCCGCCAGTTCGACCAGTTCCGCCGACCCCAGCATTTCGATTTTACATTCGCGCGCAAACTGCGCCACCAGCTCATGGGTGTAAGGTCGTTTCACCGTGCCGCGCGTGGCCAGCAGGCCGACCACGCCGTTACGCGTCAGACGGGCCGCCGGTTTAATCGCCGGCACGACGCCAACGACCGGGAATTCAAAGCGCTGACGCAACGCTGGCAGGGATACAGTACTGGCGGAGTTACAGGCGATGACCACTAACGCCAGCGGCACGCGCTGCACGATAGCCTCCACCACCGCCACGACCCGCTCAACAATATACTCTTCGCTTTTTTCACCGTAAGGGAAGCCGGCATTATCGAAGGCATAGAGATAGTGCAGGCCCGGCAGCAGTTGCCGGACCTCATCATAGACGGAGAGCCCACCGACGCCGGAATCAAACACCAGCACGGTGGGGCGCAAATCAGAAGCTGTAGCTGGCGCTGAGATAGTACTCCGTTCCTGGAGTTTGATAGCCATACACTGTCTCGTAGTCTTTATCGAACAGGTTGGCAATTCTACCACGAACGGTGAGCTGTGATGTGACCGGATACGAAACTGCCAGATCCCATAAACTTACACCGCCCAGTTTGACGCGCTGCGGGGTAAAGGCGTGGTTGTAATCCGTATCATAGCGATCGCCGAGATAATGATAGGTCAGTGACCAGTCAAACTCATAAATCGTCCAGTCGAGCTGGTATTTCACCTGCTGCTTCGCACGGCGCACCAGCGGTTGATCGGTTTCAGCATCGCGCGCATCAACATAATCGTAAGAAATCTGATGGCTAAGCGGACCGGTATCGAACGACGCCGTGGCTTCTACGCCCTTAATGCGCGCTTTATCGATGTTGTAATAGATATAGGTGGTGGGATCGCTATCAATCAGATTATCGATATCGTTACGATAACCGGATACGCGCCAGTTTACCGGCCCGGTCAGGCCAGAGAAGCCCGCTTCCCACTGTTTACTCTCTTCCGGCTTCAGGTCGCTGTTGCCATAAGAACCATACAACTGGCCGAGACGAGGCGCTTTATACGCCGTCGCGTAATCGGCAAACACGCTATAGCCATCAACAAACGCCCATGACGCCCCGCCCTGCCAGGTGCCGTGCCAGCCAAACTGGCTGTTGTCGTCACCGCGTACCGCGCCTTCCAGCGTTACGCTGCCCAGCTGCTGCTGGGTGGTGGCATAAATGCCGGTGTTACGCAGCTCAGTACTGTCAGCCACGTAAGCCGTGCCGGGTTCCGTGGTCTGTTTCTGCCAGTCCACGCCCGCGCTTACGCTGCCCTGCGCCACCTGCAACGTATTACCCCACTGCACATTGTACTGCTTGCTGTCATCCAGCGTGGTCGACGGGCCGTAGCGGCCTGTACGCGGATCATAGTTATAGTCTTTGCTGCGGCTGTAGCTGGCGATCAGCTGCGTCGAATAAATGTCGTTGCTGTAACGCAGGCCGCTGTCCCAGGTCTGGCTGTAGAGCTGGCGGGTATCGTTTAATCCGTTGATGTTAAAACTGTTATCGTAGCTGTAGGTGCCGTCGTAGGCCGTGCGGTTGTCAAAACCGTAGCCGCGGACAAAGCCGCTCAGCCCGTCACTGAACTGGTGCTCCAGCGCGCCATACAGTGTCTTGTTCATGAAGCCATCGCGATCTTTCTGCGCCGGATCGCCATACACATCCGGCAGGTTTGCCACCACATCATAGCCGCGCGTATAGGTGTAGTTGCCCGCCATGGTCAGCTTCGTGGCTGCGCCCAGCTGCTGCTGGGTAGAACCTTCATAGTTTTGATAGCCTTTCGAGCCCACGCCCGCGCTCAGCGTCGTGCCCGGCTTATCACGACCGGTGATGATGTTCACCACGCCGCCAATTGCATCGGAGCCATACACCGCCGAGCGCGCACCGCGCACATATTCGATGCGCTGGACCAGAGAAAGCGGAATCTGGCTTAAATCAGACGATCCGGACACACCCGCCTGGTTTAGCCGGATACCGTCAATGAGTATAAGTACGTGGCTGGAGTTAGTACCGCGCACAAACAGCGAACTCAGCTGGCCGAGGCCACCGTTTTGCGCGATGTCCACGCCAGGCAGGCGACGCATGACGTCCGTCAGGCTTTTCGCCTGCCAGCGATCGATATCGTCGCGGGTCACGACTGTCGTCGGCGCGAGAACGGAGGAAACCGGCTGCAAAAACCGGTTGGCGGTAACGATTTGCGTATCATCATTCTGCTGCGCGTAGCCAGATTGCGCCCAGAGCGACAACGCCGTTGCACTAAAGGCAAACAGCGAAGCGTGTGTTGTTTTCATTGTTATAGCATCCAAAAGACGAAGCAGGATGCCGCAGGTCCGGGATCGATAGCACGCGATGATCTCAGAAGTTGCGACGTCACACCGGCAGGTCTTCGGGCTGGGAATCATAAGTGGTGAAGACTTCCCATCCGCGAGGACAGTGTCTGCAATTGCGATCACCACGACATTCTTTTACCGCTGCGCGTCAGCTCCAGATTCACACTGGATTCCCTTTTAACTCAAGGAGGCCGGCAGCCGCAGTCTACGTTTAAGAAGGCCGGAAATCCAGACTGCCAGCCTTCCTGCACTGTCTGGGGCTGGACATCAGCAGGTGAATGCCTACAATCGCCCGGCAGGCAGGCTTAACACCAGGATTGAAGATGACACCCGAACAACTCCCGATTGAACAATACGACGCGCAACTGGCGGAAAAAGTCAGCCGCTTACAGGCGATGATGGACCCCTACGCAGCGCCCGACGTAGAGGTGTTCCGCTCGCCGGTCAGCCACTATCGTATGCGCGCCGAATTCCGCATCTGGCACGACGGTGACGATCTTTATCACATCATCTTCGATCAAGAGACCAAACAGCGTATCCGCGTCGATCAGTTTCCGGCGGCCAGCCAGTTGATCAATACGCTGATGCCAAAGTTGATCGCCGCGATCCGCGATAATCGTGCGCTGCGTTTCAAACTGTTCCAGATCGATTATCTCTCCACCCTCAGCAACCAGATCGTGATCTCGCTGCTGTATCACCGCAAGCTGGAAGCCGACTGGACCGAAGCCGCGACTGCGCTGCGCGATAGTCTGCGTGCAGAAGGGTTTGATGTGCAGCTGATTGGCCGTGCCACGAAAACCAAAATCTGCCTCGATCGCGATTACGTCGATGAGCGCCTGCCGGTAGCCGGTCAGGAGATGATCTATCGTCAGGTGGAGAACAGCTTCACCCAGCCAAATGCGGCGATGAATATTCAGATGCTGGAGTGGGCGCTGGACGTGACGCAAGATTCGCGCGGCGATCTGCTGGAGCTGTACTGTGGCAATGGCAACTTTTCGCTGGCGCTGGCGCGTAACTTCCGCCGCGTACTGGCGACGGAAATCGCCAAACCGTCGGTGGCTTCGGCGCAGTACAACATTGCGGCCAACCACATCGACAACGTGCAAATTATTCGTATGGCAGCCGAAGAGTTTACCCAGGCGATGAACGGCGTGCGCAGCTTCAACCGTCTGGAAGGCATCGATCTCAACAGCTATCAGTGCGAGACCATCTTTGTCGATCCGCCGCGCAGCGGGCTGGATGACGAGACGGTGAAGATGGTGCAGGCCTATCCGCGTATTCTCTATATTTCCTGTAATCCGCAGACGCTGTGCGACAACCTCAGCGTACTGAGTGCCACGCATACCGTCACGCGGCTGGCGCTGTTTGACCAGTTCCCTTACACCCACCATATGGAATGCGGTGTGTTACTGACGCGCAAAGCCTAAAAAAACGGGAACCCTGCGGTTCCCGTGATTGTTTTCAGTGCTTGTTCTTGCTGCGGCGGAAGCGCATGGCGATCCAGAACACCAGCGCCACCATCAGAATGGTCGGGATGAAGTTAGACCCGATATCCGGATATTCGGCACGCACCAGCGCGCTGTACACCAGAATCCCCAGCAGAAAAAATGCCGCCGCCAGCGAAGGCATGCCGTCCGGCATATTGCGGTTGAGATAGCGCTGATGCAGACACCACGCGGCAAGGCCAAGGGCGATCAGCGGGAAAATCGAAAAGGGAACAAAGGTGCTGAACAGCACCGAAAAGGAGCCGTTGATAGCTAAACCGGTGATAAAAGCCAGTAACAGCGTTCCTTTATCGCGAGGGTTTTGCTCAATCATTTCATTATCCTTATCACATTACTCTTCGGGGGTTTCCAGGGTAACCGCCAGGCGCTCTTGCTCCCGGCGATACCAGTAATAAGCGCCTTTGGCGATCATTCGCAGCTGCAGCACCAGACGCTCTTCCAGTTTGCGCCGCTGTTCGATATCCACATCCAGCGCTTCCGCGCCGGCGCTGAACACAATCGTCACCATCGCTTCCGCCTGCGCTTCGGTAAAGCTGCGCGGCATGCGGTTTTCCAGCTCAAGGTAGTCGGCCAGTTCAGCGATAAAGTGCTGAATCTCCCGCGCGACCGCCGCACGAAAAGCCGCTGACGTGCCGGAGCGCTCGCGTAGTAAGAGACGAAAAGCGTTGGGATTGTTCCCGATGAACTCCATAAACGTGGCGACCGAGGTTTTGATGATGCTGCCGCCTTTGGCAATGCGCTGGCGCGCCTGGCGCATCAGTTGGCGCAGCATCAGGCCACTTTCATCAACCATCGTCAGGCCGAGTTCATCCACATCGCGAAAGTGACGGTAAAACGAGGTCGGTGCAATGCCGGCTTCGCGTGCCACTTCGCGTAAACTCAGGCTGGCAAAACTCCTTTCTGCACTTAACTGACTGAATGCCGCTTCAATCAGTGAACGTCGTGTACGTTCTTTTTGTTGCGCTCGAACGCCCATTTTCCCGGCCTTGTGAGTAATCAGGCAGGCACTATAACAAACTTTTCAGCGTACAGCGGCGCAAAGTTTGTGACCGCCTGTTAACCTCACTGATTGTCAAACTTTGCCAATTTACGCTGTTAGAATTCAGATGTGCGCGGCGAGATGTTAGAATCTCGTTGTAAAAATGTATAGAAACATAGGACGTACTGGTATGCAAAAGTCTTACGATTACGATGCCATTGTGATTGGCTCCGGTCCGGGCGGCGAAGGTGCGGCGATGGGGCTGGTGAAGCAGGGAGCGCGCATTGCAGTGATCGAACGCTACCACAACATCGGCGGCGGTTGTACTCACTGGGGAACCATCCCTTCCAAAGCTCTGCGTCACGCTGTCAGCCGTATCATCGAGTTCAATCAAAACCCTCTTTATAGCGATCACACCCGACTCCTGCGCTCCTCGTTCGCCGACATTCTGAATCATACTGAGAACGTCATCAGCCAGCAGACTGCCATGCGTCAGGGCTTTTACGAGCGTAACCGCTGTGAGCTTTATCAGGGCGACGCCCATTTTGTTGATGCCAACACCATCGAAGTGGAACAGCCAGACGGCACGCGCGAGCGCTTAACCGCAGAGAAGTTTGTCATCGCCTGTGGTTCCCGCCCGTATCATCCGGCGGACGTCGATTTTACCCATCCGCGCATTTACGACTCCGACTCCATCCTCAACCTGCATCATGAACCCGGCCACGTCATCATTTATGGTGCGGGCGTGATTGGCTGTGAATATGCGTCGATTTTCCGCGGTCTTAACGTCAAGGTTGACCTGATCAACACCCGCGATCGCCTGCTGGCGTTCCTCGATCAGGAGATGTCTGATTCGCTCTCTTATCACTTCTGGAACAGCGGCGTGGTGATTCGTCACAACGAAGAGTTTGAGAAGATTGAAGGTGTCAGCGATGGCGTCATCATGCACCTCAAATCCGGCAAAAAGGTCAAAGCCGATTGCCTGCTGTACGCTAACGGCCGTACCGGTAATACCGATTCACTGGCGCTGGAAAACGTCGGGCTGGAAGCCGATGGCCGTGGACTGCTGAAAGTGAACAGCATGTATCAGACCGCGCAGCCGCATATCTATGCGGTGGGCGACGTGATTGGCTACCCGAGCCTGGCCTCTGCCGCTTACGATCAGGGCCGCATTGCCGCGCAGGCGATCATCAAAGGGGAAGCCACCGCGCACCTGATTGAAGATATCCCGACCGGGATTTACACCATTCCGGAAATCAGCTCCGTCGGCAAAACCGAACAGCAGCTGACGGCGATGAAAGTGCCGTATGAAGTGGGCCGTGCGCAGTTTAAGCATCTGGCGCGCGCGCAGATTGTCGGCATGCACGTCGGCAGCCTGAAGATCCTGTTCCACCGCGAAACCAAAGAGATTCTGGGTATTCACTGCTTTGGCGAGCGTGCGGCGGAGATCATTCACATCGGCCAGGCCATCATGGAGCAGAAGAACGGCGGTAACACGATTGAGTATTTCGTGAACACTACCTTCAACTACCCCACCATGGCCGAAGCCTACCGCGTGGCGGCGTTAAACGGCTTAAACCGCCTGTTTTAACGAACGGTCCAGGTAACCCTGCATGTGGGTTTTAATTGCTTCTGCCAGCTGCTCATAGCGGCTGCGCAGAGGCGATCCCGGACGATACACCAGCGCGATGGTGCGCTGCGGCACCGGTTTGTAACACGGCAAATAGCACACGCCATCACGTACGCGCTCATTCGGCACCGCTAGCGACGGCAGCAAAGTAATACCGCTGCCGGCTGCTACCATGTTGCGCAGCGTTTCCAGACTGGTCGCGCGGAAATGGGTATCTTCATCAGCACCGGCTTCGAAGCAGAAGCCCATCGCCTGATCGCGCAGACAGTGACCATCTTCCAGCATCAGCAGTTTCTCACCGGCCAGATCCGACATCGGCACACGATCGCGATCGTGCCACGGGTGATCCTGGTAGATCGCCAGCTTCATCGGCTCATCAAACAGCGGCACTTCAATAAAAGCTTCGCTCTCTTTTACCAGCGCCAGAATCGCGCAGTCGAGCTTACCGCTGTCGAGCTGCGCCAGCAGCTGCTGCGTTTGCGCCTCGTGCAGATACATCTCGAGTTTCGGGAAGGTCTGATGCAGCATCGGAATAATATGCGGCAGCAGATAGGGACCGGTAGTCGGAATCAGACCAATGTGCAGCGGCCCGGACATGGTTTCGCCCTGCTGGCTGGCCATCTCCTTCAGTACCTTCACTTCACGCAGCACGGTTCGCGCCTGATCCACCAGCAGCAGTCCAGCCTGAGTAAACAGCACCTTACGGCTGGTCCGTTCCAGCAGCATCACACCCAGTTCATCTTCCAGCTTGCGAATCTGCCCGCTCAGGGTCGGCTGGCTGACATGACAGGCATCAGCGGCACGACGAAAGTGGCGATGTTCCGCCAGCGAAACCAGATATTCCAGATCACGAATGTTCATTGATAGCCTCCAAACCACGATAGCCCGTGGCGATAGATAGAATAGCAATGAACGATTAGCCCTATCAAGCGGTGAACAGGAATAATACCGGCCATCTGATTAAGACCACAGATTGTTAAAGCGGCTAACGCAGACACGCAACAACAACAATCTGGAGCAGCACCTGCAACCTGCTCACGAAATCACTGAGTTGGCCGGGAGTGCCAGCCCTTTGATGATGTGCCTATAACTATATGTAATTCCGAAGCTAGAGGTTGGCGGGCTACTTAAAGCCCGCTTTTTTTGCCTCTGCATCACAGTGGCACATCACCCAGCAACTGCTGCAAATCCTGCTCCGTCAGCACCAGGGAGTGGCCGACGATACCGGACTGCGTCAGCTCCTGCTGCAGATCGTCATTATTCAGCACCAGCTCATACTGCTGCGTGGCCGGGTTAAGCTCCGCGTCCTGGAACAGGTTAACCGGCACGCTGGCCAGCAGGTCGTGCAGATGCAGGCCGCTGAGCGCCTCCGGCCGGGCCACGTCTTCCGTAACATCATCCGCGACGATCAGGCTGACCGGCGCACTGACATTCCCTGCGCCGCATGTCACCACGATCTGATGCTCGCCAGCGGCCAGCGCATGAGACGGCGTAAAGGTCCATTTGTGATCGCTATCGACCAGCGCGCTGCCGAGCGGCTCATCGTTATCAAACAGCTCAACCCGGCTGCCGGGCTGGCCTTTACCGGAAAAGGTCGGCTGGGTTTGCGTAGTGCTCTCTTCCGGCCAGATAAACTGCGCACCGCTGTGCATGGCGGTTAGCGTGACCGGCACAAAACCGGCGTCTTCGACGATCAGCGTGAAGGGCGCGCTGGCGCTCTGCGGCATTGCCGCCACCTGTGCCATGAACTGATGACTCCCGCCCGCCAGCGCGGCAGGCAGCGTAAAACTGAAGTAGCCTGTCTGAGCATCGCTGAGCGTGCTGCCCACTAACTCGCCGTTATGGTAACACTCAAGCGTGACGCCACGGCCGGCATAGCCGTTCAGCGCAGGGCGCGTATCGCGGGTGATCTCGCCATCGACAATAAAACCGCCGTCATTCACCGAGGCGGAATCGAAGGTGACAGGAACCTGGTTTTCAACGGCCGGCTCCAGAGGAAAGAAAGGGTAGCCAAAGCGTGAAGTGCTCATTTATGTTCTCCAAATTAACTGCGAGCACACTTTAAGAACTCTTCACGCCAGGCCGATCAAGAATTGTCTCTTTTTTGCGAAAGAAATTTCCTGGCGCGCATTACGCCAGGTTTAAGCGCTGCTTCGCTTCGCCAATCGCCAGCGCCACCTGCTGTGGTGCGACGCCGCCGCGCGCGTTACGCTTATCGAGACAAGACTGCAGCGACAGCACCGGATAAACATCTTCCCCGATCGCCGCGCTAAACTGCTTAAGCTGCGCCAGACTTAATGCTTCCAGCGCGACGCCTTGTTTGATCGCTTCCACCACGGTTTCGCCGACAATGTGGTGCGCTTCGCGGAACGGCACGCCTTTGGCTACCAGATAATCGGCCAGTTCGGTCGAGTTGGCGTAACCCTGCTCGGCGGCTTCCTGACAGCGCGGACGCTTCACCTGAATGCCGTCCAGCACCAGCGCTGACATATGCAGGCAGTCAAGCCAGGTATCGAGCGCATCGAACAGCCCTTCTTTGTCTTCCTGCATATCTTTGTTGTACGCCAGCGGCAGCCCTTTCAGCGTCATCATCATGCCGGTCAGTGCGCCCTGCACGCGACCGCACTTGCCGCGGATCAGCTCCAGCGCGTCCGGATTTTTCTTCTGCGGCATCAGCGATGAGCCCGACGTCACTTTATCGGACAGCTCAATAAAGCCGGCTTCACCGGTGTTGAAGAAGATCATGTCTTCAGCGAAGCGCGACAGGTGCACCATGCCAATCGAGGCATCAGACAGCAGCTCCAGCACGTGATCGCGGTCGGACACGGTATCCAGGCTGTTACGCGTGGCAGAGGCGAAGCCGAGCCAGCCGGCCAGCTGCTCACGGTCGATCTCATAAGCAGTACCGGCCAGCGCGCCGCAGCCCAGCGGGCTGACGTCCAGCCGCTTCAGCGTATCCTGCAGACGGCTCTCGTCGCGCGCCAGCATCTCAACGTAGGCCAGACACCAGTGGGCAAACGTCACCGGCTGCGCCCGCTGCAGGTGGGTGTAGCCCGGCATCACGGCGTCCTGATTGGCCTCAGCCGTGGCCACCAGCGCCGACTGCAGCTCGCGCGTGGCTTCCAGCAGTAGCGCCACCTGCGTTTTACACCACAGTTTGAGATCGGTCGCCACCTGGTCGTTACGGCTGCGCCCGGTGTGCAGCTTTTTGCCCAGCGCGCCGACTTTGTCGATCAGCTTGCCTTCCACCCAGCTGTGAATATCCTCGGCATCGCTCTGCAGAATCTGCTGCGGATTGGCGCGAACCTCTTCCAGCAGCGCATTCAGCGCGGCTTCCAGCTGCTGCTGCTCTTCACTGCTCAGCACGTTTACCGTTACCAGCGCTTTTGACCAGGCCACCGAACCGATGATGTCCTGCTCCGCCAGGCGGTAGTCAAACCGCAGTGAATCGTTGAACTGTTTAAACCGTTGATCTGCCGCCTGCGAAAAACGTCCGCCCCAAAGTGCCATCTGCTTGCTCCTGAATCTGTTAAACAAAGGGCGGCCCGAAGCCGCCCCTGCAAAATATGTCGCCTGCCGCCGGTATTACTTCTTCTGCTCGTTCAGCGCGCGAATGCGTGAAGAGAGCGAGAACAGACGGATAAAGCCGCCCGCGTGACGGTGATCGTACACTTCGTCTTCGCCGAAGGTGGCAAACTCTTCTGAGTACAGGCTGTTCGCCGATTTTTTCTGGATCGCCGTGGCCTGGCCTTTATACAGCTGCAGTACCACTTCACCGTTCACCAGCTCTGCCAGCGATGCGGCAGCGGCCTGGATTGACTGACGCAGCGGTGCGAACCAGCGGCCGTCATACACCACGTAAGACATCTCCTGACCCAGCTGTTCACGCCATTTGAAGCTGTCGCGATCCAGTACCAGCTGCTCAACCGCACGCAGCGCGCTGACCATGATGGTGCCGCCAGGGGTTTCGTAGCAGCCGCGTGATTTGATGCCCACCAGACGGTTTTCCACGATATCAATCCGGCCCACGCCGTGTTTCGCTCCCAGCGCATTGAGTTTTTCCAGGCACTGGAACGGGCTCAGTTTCTCACCGTTCACCGCCACAACCTGGCCTTTCTCCACGCTGACAGTGACGTTTTCTGGCTGATCCGGCGCTTCCAGCGGATCGACGGTCCACACCCAGCAATCTTTGTTTGGCGCGTTCCACGGGCTCTCCAGCACGCCACCTTCGGTCGAGATGTGCCAGGCGTTCTCATCACGGCTGTAGATTTTTTCCAGCGACGCGGTGGTCGGGATATTGCGCTCTTTCAGGTAATCCAGCAGCGCTTCACGCGAACGCAGGTTCCACTCACGCCATGGCGCCACCACTTTAAGCTGCGGTGCCAGCGCGGTATAGGTGGTTTCGAAACGCACCTGATCGTTGCCTTTACCGGTTGCGCCGTGGCACAGCGCGTCTGCGCCCACTTTCAGCGCCAGTTCAACCTGCGCTTTGGCGATGATAGGACGCGCCATTGAGGTGCCCAGCAGATAGGTGCCTTCGTACAGCGCACCGGTCTGCAGCACCGGGTAAACGTATTCGCTGATAAACTCTTCACGCAGATCGACCACGTGGCACTCAGACGCGCCCGACTGCAGCGCTTTCTTCTCTACGCCTTCCAGATCGGCCGGATCCTGGCCAATGTTGGCCACGAACGCCACCACTTCACAACCACCGTAGTTCTCTTTCAGCCAGGGAATGATGGCCGAGGTATCCAGACCGCCCGAGTAAGCCAGAACGATTTTTTTGATGTTTTGCGTGCTCATGTCGTAATCCTTGATTATGCGAGAATCCGGGTGCCAATCGACACGCCGTTGAAAAGGGTTGGCAGCTGTTCAGCATGACGCCAGCTGGCAATATCCACCGGGCGGCCCAGCGTACGCGCCGCGTCGAGCGCCGCATGCACTTTCACAATCATGCCATCGGTAATAATGCCCTGGGCAATCAGCTGCTCGGCTTTGGCTGCGGTCATCTCGGCGATGCGCTGACCTTTGCCGTCGAGAATACCGCTGACGTCCGACAGCAGCACCAGATCGGCACCGATGGTCGCCGCCAGCGCGGTCGCGGCCTGGTCGGCGTTGACGTTCATCAGTTCGCCGCCGTCGGTGATGCCAATCGAGCTGATCACCGGCATATAGCCTGCATCCAGCAGCGTATTGAGCAGCTGCGGATTGCCCGGCGTGGCGTTGCCGACATGCCCCAGTTCCTCATCGAACTGTGCCACGTTCACCAGCCCGGCATCGCCGAGGCATAAACCCACTGCGCCAATGCCGTACTTCTTCGCCCATGCCAGCAGCGTTTTGTTGGCGGTGCCGGCCAGCGCACCGGTAATAATGTCGATCTGATCGGCTGGCGTCACGCGCAAACCGTTCTTCTTTTTCACCGGCAGCGCCAGTTTCTTCATCAGCTCGTCCACCAGGCAGCCGCCGCCGTGGACAATGATCAGCGGACGCTGGTGCTGCGTGCGGTACGCCAGCAGGGCATCAAACAGACGCGCCAGCGCTTCTTCGCTATCCAGCAGTACACCGCCCAGCTTAATGATCAGAGGATTGCTCATGGTCAGGTTATCCGTCCGTTAAATCAGAGACAGCGTTTCGGGGAAGCCGAAACGAATATTGAGACACTGCACCGCCTGTGAGGAGGCGCCTTTCAGCAGGTTGTCTTCCGCTGCGACAACAATCAGGTGCTCGCCCTGCACGGCAAAGCCGATATCGCAGAACGGCAGGCCAACCACCCCTTTCAGCGCCGGTACGCCTTTGTCGTACAGCCGCACCAGCGGTTTGTCGTGGTAAGCGCTGTGGAACGCCGCCGCCACATCCTGCTGGCTCACGCCGGCGTTCAGACGACAGGTGATGGTTTCCAGAATGCCGCGCGGGAAATTACCGAGATGCGGCGTGAAGATCACCGGCGTGCCGAGATGGGCCACAATCTCCGGATGGTGACGGTGATTGAAAAGGCCGTACGGCTGCAGGCTGACTTCACAGAAGCTGGTGGTGACGCTGGCTTTACGCCCGGCACCGCTGACGCCGCTGGTGGCATTGATGACCGGCCACTGAGCCGGATTAAGCAGGCCAGCCTTAATCAGCGGTTTAAGCGCCAGCTGCGCGGCGGTCGGATAGCAGCCCGGCACCGCCACCAGCTGCGCGTCTTTAATCTGCTCGTGGTTCCATTCGGCCAGGCCGTAAACGGCTTTGTCGAGCCACGCCTGGTGCTGATGGCTGAAACCGTAATACTGTTGATAAAAGCCGTCGTCGTTAACGCGGAACGCACCTGAGAGGTCGAACACCACGCAGCCGGCTTTCAGGAATTCCGGGGCCAGATCGTGGCTGACTTCGTGTGCGGTGGCGAGGAACACCACATCGACCTTGCCGGCCCACTCTGCGGCATCACCCAGCGGCTGCAATGGCAAATCGACCCTGCCTTTCAGCTGCGGATGGAGATCGGAGAGTAACTTTCCGGCATCCGGGCTTTGCGCTGAAACCGCCAAAGCGGTTATGTTCATATGCGGGTGGCGATTCAGGTAGGTGGCAAGCTCTACGCCAGCATAACCACTGGCACCAACGATCAGCGTATTCAACATCAGGCTGTATACCTTATTACAGTCACACGTATCGGGTCGCGGCATTGCCCCGTTGCCCACGATGCCGTTTGCAGCTTTTTTCAGTTCACATGCAGACGACGTTAATGTATTTTTATTCACTATTAATGCATTAATATTGATACATCCTAACCCAGGGACCGTCAACAGTGAAGACAAAAATTCCACCTTTTATCGAACTCTACCGCCAGCTGATTGCAACACCGTCGATCAGCGCCACCGACAGCGCGCTGGATCAGAGCAATGAAACTTTAATCAATTTGCTGGCGGGCTGGTTCCGCGATCTCGGCTTCAGCGTGGAAGTCCAGCCGGTGCCGGGTACGCGCCATAAATTCAACCTGCTGGCGCGCAGCGGCAGCGGCGCAGGTGGCCTGCTGCTGGCGGGCCATACCGACACCGTGCCGTATGACGACGGCCGCTGGACGCGCGATCCCTTCACCCTGACCGAACACGACAACAAGCTGTACGGCTTAGGCACCGCCGACATGAAAGGCTTCTTTGCCTTTATTCTTGATGCGCTGCGTGACGTTGACGTGACGAAGCTCGGCAAACCGCTGTACATCCTCGCCACCGCCGATGAAGAGACCACCATGGCCGGCGCGAAATACTTCTCTGAATCGACCCAGCTGCGGCCGGACTGCGCCATCATCGGCGAACCGACGTCGCTGAAACCGGTGCGCGCCCACAAAGGCCACCTGTCGCACGCCATCCGCATTCAGGGTCAGTCCGGTCATTCCAGCGATCCGGCGCGCGGCGTGAACGCGATCGAGCTGATGCATGAATCCATTACTCAGCTGATGCAGCTGCGTAATACGCTGAAAGAGCGCTATCACCATGACGGCTTCGCCATTCCATATCCGACCATGAACTTTGGCCATATCCATGGCGGCGACGCGGCGAACCGCATCTGCGCCTGCTGTGAGCTGCATATGGATATTCGTCCGCTGCCGGGACTGACGCTGAGCGATCTCGACGGTTTACTCAATGAAGCGCTGGCACCGGTGAGCGCGCGCTGGCCGGGCCGTCTGACTGTCGGTGAGCTGCATCCGCCGATTCCCGGTTACGAATGCCCGGCCGATCATGAACTGGTCAAAGTGGTGGAGAAGCTGCTGGGCGTGCCGACAGAAGTGGTGAATTACTGCACCGAAGCGCCGTTTATCCAGCAGTTGTGCCCGACGCTGGTGTTAGGGCCTGGATCCATCAATCAGGCGCATCAGCCAGACGAGTTTATTGATACCGCATTTATTAAGCCGACTCATGCGCTTATCACTCAGGTTGTGCAGCATTTTTGCCATTGATGATTAAAAGATGGGGCATTTCACTGCGAAATCAGCAAATTGCCCCGTCATTATCCGGGATTTGATAATAAGAATAACTTATCCCACCTCCTGTCAATTAAATTCGATGAATTTCCGATAGTTAGCAGCACGATACCGGCAATTTAAGTCAATTGACGAACAGGAAGAACCGTGGCTAGATAAAAGACGATGTTATGCCCGTTGGGTATAGAGGTTTTATATTTAAGACGATAAGGGTGTCAGGGTCACATGAACGAACAATATTCCGCAATGCGAAGTAATGTCAGTATGCTCGGCAAACTGCTCGGGGATACGATAAAGGATGCACTGGGAGAGAACATCCTCGATCGGGTGGAGACCATCCGCAAGCTCTCTAAGTCATCCCGTGCAGGAAATGACACTCATCGTAAGGAACTGCTCTCCACGCTGCAAAACCTGTCTAACGACGAGCTGTTGCCGGTGGCACGCGCGTTCAGCCAGTTCCTTAACCTCACCAACGTGGCAGAGCAGTATCAAACCATTTCGCGCAGCGGCGACGGCGCTAACCATCCGGAGCTGCTGAAAAAGACCTTCGAGCGCCTGAAGCAGCAGAGCGATCTCAGCGAGCCGGCCATCCGCCAGGCGATTGAGGAGCTGTCGCTGGAGCTGGTGCTCACCGCCCACCCGACCGAGATTACCCGCCGCACGCTGATCCACAAGCTGGGCGAAGTGAACAGCTGTCTGCAACAACTCGACCACAGCGACATCACCGACTACGAACGCAACCAGGTCATGCGCCGTCTGCGTCAGCTGGTAGCGCAGGCGTGGCACACCGATGAGATCCGTAAATATCGCCCGACGCCGGTAGATGAAGCCAAATGGGGCTTCGCGGTGGTGGAGAACAGCCTGTGGGAAGGCGTGCCGGCGTTTCTGCGCGAGCTGAACCAGCAGGTGGAAGAGAGCTTCGGCATCCAGCTGCCGGTGGATTTCGTGCCAATCAAATTTACCTCGTGGATGGGCGGCGACCGTGACGGTAACCCGAACGTCACCGCACCGATTACCCGCCACGTGATGCAGCTAAGCCGCTGGAAAGCCGCCGACCTGTTCCTGCGCGACATCGGCGTGCTGGTGTCGGAGCTGTCGATGTCCGAGTGCAGCGACGAAGTGCGCGAACTGTGTGGCGATGCGGAGGCGCTGGAGCCGTATCGCGTGATTCTGAAGCGTATCCGCAGCCAGCTGATGAGCACCCAGAGCTATCTGGAGCGCCGCCTGAAGGGCGAGCGCCTGCCGCGTCCGGCCGATCTGCTGGTTTCTAACGATCAGCTGTGGCAGCCACTGTTTGCTATTTACCAGTCGCTGCAGCAGTGCGGCATGGGCATCATCGCCAACGGCCAGCTGCTTGATACGCTGCGCCGCGTGAAGTGCTTCGGCGTGCCGCTGGTGCGTATCGATATCCGTCAGGAGAGCACCCGCCACACCGAAGCGATTGCCGAAGTGACGCGCTATCTCGGACTGGGCGACTACGAAAGCTGGTCAGAAGCCGACAAGCAGGCGTTCCTGATCCGTGAACTGAATTCCAAGCGGCCGCTGCTGCCGCGGCAGTGGGAGCCCAGCGACAACACGCGTGAAGTGCTGGATACCTGCAAAGTGGCGGCAGAAGCGCCGCAGGGCTCGATTGCCGCCTATGTGATTTCGATGGCCAAAACGCCGTCTGACGTGCTGGCGGTGCACCTGCTGCTGAAAGAGGCCGGCATCCCTTACGCAATGCCGGTGGCGCCGCTGTTTGAAACCCTCGACGACCTCAACAACGCCAATGACGTGATGAGCCAGCTGCTGAATATCGACTGGTATCGCGGCTTCATCAACGGCAAGCAGATGGTGATGATCGGCTATTCCGACTCGGCAAAAGATGCCGGCGTGATGGCAGCCAGCTGGGCGCAGTATCAGGCCCAGGATGCGCTAATTAAAACCTGCGATAAAGCCGGCATTACCCTGACGCTGTTCCACGGACGCGGCGGTTCGATTGGCCGCGGTGGCGCACCGGCGCATGCAGCCCTGCTGTCACAGCCGCCGGGCAGCCTGAAAGGCGGCCTGCGCGTGACCGAACAGGGCGAAATGATCCGCTTCAAATATGGCCTGCCGGAAGTCACCATCGCCAGCCTGTCGCTTTACACCGGGGCGATTCTGGAAGCCAACCTGCTGCCACCGCCAGAACCAAAACGCGAATGGCAGGAGATCATGAACGGCCTGTCAGCCTATTCGTGCGCCATGTACCGCGGCTACGTGCGTGAAAATCCGGATTTCGTTCCCTACTTCCGCTCGGCGACGCCAGAGCAGGAGCTGGGCAAACTGCCGCTCGGATCGCGCCCGGCGAAACGGCGTCCGACCGGCGGCGTTGAGTCGCTGCGCGCCATTCCGTGGATCTTCGCCTGGACGCAGAACCGCCTGATGCTGCCCGCGTGGCTGGGTGCCGGCGCGGCGCTGCAGAAAGCGATGGACGAAGGCCATCAGGATCAGCTGGAAACCATGTGCAGCGAATGGCCGTTCTTCGCCACGCGCCTCGGCATGCTGGAGATGGTGTTCTCGAAGGCTGACCTGTGGCTGGCGGAGTATTACGATCAGCGTCTGGTGGATAAATCGCTGTGGCCGCTCGGCAAACAGCTGCGCGATCAGCTCGATGCCGACATCAAAGCGGTGCTGACCATCGCGAATGATGCGCATCTGATGGCGGACCAGCCGTGGATCGCCGAATCCATCGCGCTGCGTAACGTCTACACCGATCCGCTCAACGTGCTGCAGGCGGAACTGCTGCAGCGTGCGCGTGCGCAGGAAGAGCGCGGCGATGAACCTGATGCGCGCGTAGAACAGGCGCTGATGGTCACTATCGCTGGCGTCGCGGCCGGCATGCGTAACACCGGCTAACGGCTGGCGGCGCATCACGCCTCGCACAGCAAAAAGGGGGCCCTGAGGCCTAATGCCGATCAGTTAAGACAAAAATGATCGGTTGAACGATCCGGTCGCTGTGTGAAAATCCGTAATCTCTCATGGATGATTACGGATTTTTTTATGCTCCTCAGCCAGGCCCTTGATGCTGTTCTT
>Ga0308168_1001863_pt1 | contig 18201 bp, 37 predicted proteins | sample PhyCR2_FD_202133 | JGI IMG/M metagenome (GOLD analysis project Ga0308168, IMG submission 202133) | Phyllosphere microbial communities from UC Gill Tract Community Farm, Albany, California, United States - DLSLRC.R2 | ecosystem: Host-associated > Plants > Phyllosphere > Unclassified | place: USA...
CGCTGGGAATGGTGGGACGATGTGACGCTGGAGATGCAGTTCTGGCTGCCCGCCGGCAGTTTTGCCACCAGCGTGGTGCGTGAGCTTCTCCAACAAGAAGGTAACGATGCGGATATTGCTGAGTAATCAGCACTTTGGTTGCGTTATGTTGCCGGTTGTCGCAATCACCAATCCAAACCCCCTCCATTGCTGAGTTGTTTGTCGCACAGTGTCGCAGAGTGATTCTTGACAGCGCACTATAAACCGGACAACCTGCCGGATAACACGATCCCTTTTCTATGTTATCCGGTATGCCACTCACAGACACGAAAGTTAAAACAGCACGGCCGCAGGAAAAACCGTACACGCTTCAGGATGGACAGGGGCTTTACCTTGAGGTTCGCCCATCCGGTGCAAAGTTCTGGCGCTACCGTTACTGGCTGACGTCGACCAAAGACGGACGATACACCATTGGTGAATACCCGTCCGTTTCTTTGTCTGATGCTCGCCGTGAGCGTGAGTGGGCTAGAGAGCAGGTTAAGCGAGGACTGAACCCTACGGACGTGCGTAAAAAGGAAAAGCAGCAGAATCTGGCCGAGGCTTCCAATACGTTTGAACTGGTCGCAAAAGAGTGGATCGAACGCAAGCGTCCAAACTGGACCGCCGGCACATGCGAGCAGGTCGAACAGTTCATGAAGATTAACTGTTATCCGGTTTTTGGTGATAAGCCGATCCGTGAAGTCACAGCGCACGAAATTCTGGCGGTGCTGAAGGGCATGGAAAAACGCGGATCGGCATCTTCTGCTTTAAAGGTGAGGCAATGGTGCTCAGCGATATTCTGTTATGCCGTTGCAACGCTCAGGGCTGAAGTAGACCCCGCCGCCGCACTGAAGGGCGCAATAATCCCTCCCAAAACTCATAACTCCCGATGTCTGACCGGTGACGAGCTGCGCCAGTATTTCAAGGCGCTCAGTGACTTCCCCGGATATCCGCAGACGCGGCTTGCGCTGATGATTTTGCCGTTCACTTTTGTCCGGCAGGGGGAGCTTCGCCGCGGACTTTGGTCAGAAGTAAACTTCAATGAAGACCTGTGGGTGATTCCGGCAGAAAGGATGAAGATGAAGCGATCGCACTCGGTGCCGCTCACCTCCACGTCGAAAAAACTATTTGAGCAATTGAAGGCTGTTTGCGGAGAAAACCCGCTGATGGTTCCCGGCGTTTACAAGCCGAATGAGCCGCTGGGAGACAGCACCATCAACCGAGCCATTGAATACCTCGGCTTCCCGCCAAAGTTCATCACCAGCCACGATTTCAGGGCCACCGCCTCCACGACGCTGTATGAGATGGGATACCGGCGTGAAGTCATAGAAAAGCAGCTGGCGCACGCTGAAGGAAATCGCGTTGTCGCTGCATATAACCACGCCGAGTATTTGAAAGAGAGAAGGGAGATGATGCAAGTGTACGATGACTGGCTTTGCGGCTTCATGCCGCACGCTTGAGGCTTTGCTGATACTTCACAATGCTGGATTCAGGCCATTTGGTGCGGCGGCCGTCCTTCAGCGGCGGATCCAGCTCGCCAGACTTAACCTTGCGATAAACTGTGGAGCGGTGCATATCCAGTGCGGCTGCTACGGCCTTTGCGCTCATTAAATGTTCCATAAAATTCTCCATTGTCGGTATATAGAAACAATTCAACCCAATAGGAGCAAATGTGACCATATAGCCACACTCACTCCTTAGGTGGTTTGCCGAGGATAAAAGCGATGATTACTGCAGCGAGAAGGCTGAAATCGATGATGACCTCAGCCGGGGTGATGTCTTCGCAGGTGGTGGTCATTTTGCTGAAAGCATGTTTGAAAAATTATCCGTCACCTCTTTCTTCATGCGTTCAATATCGTCATCCATGCTTTTGAATGGCACTTGCTTGCGGCTTCGCTGAAGCGTGTAACCGCAGCGGGCCATGTACCATAGGAAAGTGTCCACGACATAGACGTGACCGTCTCTCCAGTTGCCGTTCTCATCAGCGTTAGTGATGGTGTTATGCATCGCCTTAAACAGGTCTTTTTGGTTGTGAAAATCCCTGAACTCTGATGGCATGTATTCGCCACTCTTCAGCCATTCGAAAAGCAAGTCTCTGGACATAACAACTCCTCACGCAGAGCGCGATAAAGTTTAATGGGGTGGGGGATTAGTAAGTGCGGAAGCCGTTACAGTTGCGGAAAAACTCGATCAGGTAATTTTTCATTCTGGCGTGGGCTTCGCGGTCGTTTCCATTGCACCAACCATCGGGCGGCGTCCATGGACCCAGTAAGTCGGCCATTTTCTTGGCTTTTGCTGGAGTAACGCTCAATGGGTCGTTGCTGTGATGCGTGTCTACCAGCTTTCCCATGCCAGGAATGGCGAGCACCTTAAACCACGTTCCATTTGGCAATCCTATTCCACTTATGCGTTCGCCGGCACGGCGCTTATCTACTAATTCAACTGACATTGCGAATCTCCTTATCAATTTTGCGAACGTAATACGTCAACCACGCTTTTGGCCGGAACGTATTAGGCGGCAGGCAGTCAATGGTTTTGGCGTGCTTATCAAGTAGGGTGGTGATGATGTGGTCGTGTTCTGATTTGGGCTTGCCGTCAATGGCGGTGAGTATTTCCGTTCTGCACTTACGCGCTACGGCCCTTAACGCGTTTTCGGTGGCGGGCTTCATGCCTTCTCAGCAAAAGCCTGCTCACACTGCAGTGACACTCGGTTGATGTGCTGCTCCATCGCCTGTAGCGACTGCACATCTTCAAGCCGCACATCGAGGTGAATAAGCGCATTAATCGCCTGGCTGAGCTTTGGATAGTAGCCAACCAGTTGCTGCCATTCCTTACCTGCGCTATCGCCTTCCTTGGTGATTTTCTTCTCGCGGATGATGTACTGATACTGGTCAGCGGTTAAAACGTATTTTTCGCCGATGTGAATTTGCATAGTGTTTCTCCGATGTATAGGCGTAAAAAAACCGCCTCGGTGGGCGGCATTTAGTTAGTAGAGTGCCATTTGAAAACTATTTAACCTCATCGCTTAAGAAGTTAAAAAAGCGCAGATTATCTAACCATAAAGGAATAATTTGCCGGGATTCGCGAAAGCCTTTATGTGAGTCTAAAAAACCGTCGGGCATGTTATGAGCTTCATTCATTTCTGAGGTTATTTCATAACAGAGCTGATCCAAGAAGAATAACTTATATCTTTCTACCTCATCCGGAGTGTGTTGAACACTCTGGCCTTTGATGATTTGTTTAGCAGCATCAAGTGCATACGTTGCATTTGCAGCTTGAAAAAAAGTCCAATCTTGGCCAATGGTGTTCTTGACGCTTTCATTGGCCTTGCTAGCTTCAGACCTAAGCAGGTCCAGAAGGTGCCTTTCTTGTTCAAATCTGAATAGTTCTTTTTGCTGAGTAAAACTATCATTGGCACTCTTGCGGCTTTGAATTGCTGCGTAAGCAGCTGCTCCAGCAGATACCATTCCTCCAATTGCCGCGAAAAAGTCTATATAATCTCCGTGATGCCAACTCAATCCTTACTCTCCTTCTGATAAACCGGGTCGCTGCCGCGCGGAAACTGCAGCGCGACATTCCTGTAATGCTGCAGGCGCTCTTTGAAGTATTCGCGAAGCTCTGCTGGTTGCTGCATCTCCACTTCCATGGCGATAACCGGCAAATTCATACGCTCCTTGTAAGCCACTCCTGACGCGGCCAAATCGACATTAATCCTGTCGCGTTCTTCTCTGCTGCGTGCTGCCAAATTGTGAGACATGATGTTGTCCTCCTGAAGCGAGTATACCGCGCTATCCTTAAAACAGGAGGTGCATATGTGTGGACGATTCGCGCAGTACAGCAGTAGAGATGAATACTTTGAATCGCTAGGCCTGAAGGCTGACGAAATCCAGTATGACCATGAGCCGATAGGGCGCTTTAACGTTGCCCCCGGTACGAAGGTGCTATTGCTCAATGAGCGAGACGAAGCGCTGCATCTCGATCCGGTTTACTGGGGCTACGGTCCAGAGTGGTGGGATAAGCAACCTCTCATCAATGCCCGCGGCGAAACCGCTGCCACCGGGCGCATGTTCAAACCACTGTGGAATCACGGCCGCGCCATTGTGCCGGCAGACGGTTGGTATGAATGGAAGAAGGATGGCGACAAGAAGCAGCCTTACTTCATCTACCACAAGAAAAAAACGCCGCTGTTCTTCGCCGCCATTGGCAAAACGCCCTATGGCAAAGACCACGATAAAGAGGGCTTCGTCATCGTCACGTCATCAAGCAACAAGGGTATGGTCGATATCCATGACCGGCGCCCGCTGGTGCTGACTGCTGATGCTGTGCGTGAATGGCTAAGCGAAAAAACCACGCCTGAGCGCGCGCAGGAAATCGCCCATGACGCCGCGGTACCTGAGAAAGATTTCGCCTGGCTTCCGGTCAGCAAGAAGGTCGGGAATATCCATAATCAGGGTGATGAGCTGGTAGAAGAGATTGATGACCCTGTGGCGTGATTAGGAAGTTGGCCCTGCTGGCATTTCACGCCACATAGTTGCCTGCGTCAAAATCTCACTTGAATAAAGGCTTTCAGGTTGGTCACCATCGTTGTTGCCAAATACAAGTGATGCTGCAAATCCCACCTTTTTCTCTCCAGAAAGCGTCGTGTAGGTTCTCGCATATGCAGGAATTATTCCGAGCTCACACATTACCAATACAGGTAGCGGCGTTCTCCAGCAGTTTTCACCAATTACCGGCATCCGATCGCTACACTTCACCCACTCTGCACCACCTGTGGCACATATAGGCTCTATCTGTGCTGTGTGTGGGGCATTTAGGCGCTTGAACTCAGCAATGCAGCGGTTCCAAGATATTGCCTCGATGCGATGTGCAGCAAAAGGGATGGCTTCCTTTTTAATTTCTGGCAGCTTGAATACCGGGATTGCAGGTTGGGTTAGTGCGGAAAGAGCCACTCTAGCCATATCCACCACCCAATCCAGATGGTCTTGCGGATTGGCGATAACGTCGCGGCAATGTGCTGCAAGTTGCTGGTTGTTAGTCATGGGTGGGTCCTTCGGTGTGGCCGGCGCGGAGTTTGTTGGCGAACTCTTCTGCAAAAACGGCGGCACGGCCGAGTCGGGTGTGTCGATGCTCGGACTGTGTGACTGCATCTTCCTGCTGGCGCCGCAATGCTTGAGCATATAAATCCACACCCTCAGCTCGCACCGCGCTAAGGAACGCATCGGTTAGCGGACATGGATTCTCGCCATCAACATCGCGCTCAACGAACCCGTTAATCGCTGAAACATACTCCAGCGGAATAAGCGCATGCATCTGGTCATCATGGGTGCACTCTTCGTGGTAGCGGCTTATGTCGTTCAGAAGGCCAGACATCATTCCGCACTCGCGGCTGAGCGCATCCAGCTTTTGCTGCAGGGCGGCGTAATCTCTGTAAAAACAAAGTTCGCCGTTATCATCATGCTTGACCTGTGACTTAGCGAACTGCATATCTAAGCTTAAACGCTTAACTTCACTCATCTCTTTCCCCTCATTCGCCAACCGGGTACAGGCCAGCGTCGATTAATCTGGCGCGGCGCTGTGCCGCCTCTGTGTTTATGCGCTGGCTGTCATTGGTAGCCATGCCGAAAGCTCGCCATGAAACGACGATCGCCTTCGGGTTTTTATGTGTTGTGCGCTTGGTGCTGATGAGCGTGTACGTGTAGTCGGTGCAGGCATCGACCGGCACCGGTTCGGAAGCTGTAATTACCGCCGTCTTCCCGCGCAGGCATCCACGCATCAGGCTGTTGAACTCACCGAGCGACATATGAAAAAGGGCGCTTAATTCGCGCCCTGTTCGTGGTCCTTTGCTGAGTTGCCACACGACCTTTTCCTTAAAGCCGTTGTTGGGATGTTGGTTGCGGCGGTAGTGGGGTTGTTTGAGCATGACTATCTCCATTGGTCGCCGAAAGTGAAGCCGATTTCAGCCAGCGCCAAATCCATCTTTTCGATGAAGTCGGGCACGTGCGTATCGAACTCAGCCATGAACTTTTCATCGCGCTCTACAACTACGTGGTGAATGCCTTCGCGCTTCATGCGCGGGTCGTAGTTAGCGAAGAACCAAGCATCCTTGCCGGTCACCCACATGCTGTACTGAACCTGCGCCATATAGGCTGACTTGATGGCATCAAACCCGCCCAGGCGGAATTTAACGAAGTCGCGAGAGGTGAAAGGGCATTTCAGTTCAAGACCAAATTCATTACTGCAAAGACCATCAGGAGAGCAGGCGGTGCGAAGTGTTTCGTCCTTGTAGATGATGGGCGCTTCCGTTACCTGAACGCCTGATGTGAACTCAAAAAGCGTCCTTGCGTCCATCTCGTGCTGCTTGCCCCATGCAAGAGATTTGGCGTTTATTTCGGGTGATACGCCCGTACAGACCTCAGCAATTAGCGTATGAAAGTAGGATTTTTTCATGTCGCTCCACGCGGTTCCGCTGCGAGGCTTCGATATAACATTCGATACTTCTGAAGCAGTGATAACGCCAAGGCGGAGACGCATCCAATCCTCTCCGCCTTGTTCAACATTGCGCACGTCTATACCTGTGCGTTTCAAAATTATTTCGGGCGTCATGCAGCCTCCGGTGCGCGTTTCTGAAGGAAGTTATAACCCTTCTGTGCTTCCTCTTCGGTCAGCTGGCTGGCTTCGTAAATATCACGCTTGAAGATGGTGCGGCACAGGGGGAGGAAGTCGTTATCCCAATCCTTGTCCAACTTCATCAGAAGGTCGCTAATCGCTTGCAGCGTTTCGCTACTTGCCATTAGCGCCTGCGCATCCTGTGACCGTTGAGGAGTAACATCACGCATATCGCTCACATCGAGCGTCTTGCCTTCCATTTCCTCAGCGGTTGGCTGCTGACCAATTTCCGGCCAAGCCTTACGCAATGCCTGCGCCTCAGCACACTTCGCCAGTTGCCCATAAGGTCTCTTCTTCCACATAGCGTTTGGCGCAGTGGTGTCTCGCCCTGAGGTGGCGTAGTTTTCGATCCAGTATTCCTTCGCGCTGAACTCGACGATTTCACCACTTGGCATGCGCTTACTGACGGTGTATTTGCACCACTGTGGGTAAGTTACTTCCACGCCATTTAGTGACTGAGTAATGTCAGGTCCGAACTCTGGCTCATGAGCTCCAGCGTAATCCCCGGAACGGTCGGCTTGAATGCGATAAAGGCCGATACCAGGCATGACAACATCTCGCCATTCGTTCTTGCCGCTCTTTTGATCTTTTACGCTCATCGGCACCAGATGAACCGGTTTCAGCAGAGGGTCAAGTTGTCGTGCGCGGCAGTAGTCCAGCGCCATCATTACCGATTCTTCCTTAGCACCCGGATAAATACTGTTCTTTAGGGCGCTCCATGTCGCAATATCAATCCCTTTCTCGGCAAGTGCCGACGCCGTTACTGCTAATTCGTTGCTCATCAGGCCACCTTATTAACCAAAATATTAACGCTCCGATCGCACTCGCCAGCAAAAATCAGCAAGTCACGGAGAACCTCATCGAATTTGATGTGCCAGTCATCGTTACTGTCGAGAACGGAAATTGCCGCCTGTGAGCAGTGCTGGCTCAGCATTACCTGCGCCGCCATCATCAGTGGATTGACGTGATGGCTCTTCATCCAGTCATCGACCTCTTCAGCAACATGCTCTCGCTCTTCAACCGGCAGCGCTTCAACGATGCGAAGAACTTCAGCTTTGTCTTTCGCACTTAATGTGAATCGGCTCATTTTCGCTCCGGCATGCCGAGCATTCTCAGCATCTGATTGATGAATGGATAATCCTGTGTGCGCTCTAACATGCGCTGGCGCTCAATCTCTTCCTGCTGCTTCTGATACTGCTTGGTCTGCTGCTGGCTCATGGCTGCCCCGGCTGATTTAAAGTGTCCATAAGTGAGCGCCAGCCAGAACGGAGGCGGCGAGTGATAGCGTCTAAAAGCGATTCTTGATGGGCGAAATCCACGATGGGTCCGCCCGCGATAGAGAAGGTCATCGTGGGTTTCCTTGGTGTTGGTTAAGTGTTTAAATCAGTAGGTGATGCGGGTGTGCGGGATTTGGTTGTCTTTCAGCGCTACCAGAACTTCAATTGCCTGCTCGCGCGTTAGGCTTGTACGACCCAAAAGAGCGGTGACGATTTCCGTGCCAATCTTCTTGCGATGCGCCTCATTTGCCGCACGGGCTGCGGCTTCGTCGGCGATGCGCTTCTCTTCAGCGAGACGATCATCTTCCACTGCTTTGGCTTTACGCTGCTCTTCGGCAATTGCTGCCTGTTTCTCACGCTCAGCCTGCTCACGCGCTTCCTGCGCCAGCTTTGCAGTGCGCTCCTGCGCCTCTCTGGCTTCGCGCTCAGCGCGTTCCTGTGAGGCGATGCGGTCACGTTCGGCTTGCTCTGCTTTGGCCTGCAAATCACGCTCACGCTGTGCTGCTGCTTCGCGTTCTTGCTGCGCCTTCTGCTCAGCCTCAATGCGTGCCTGCTCGACAGCCTGACGGCGAATCTCTTCTTCGTGGGCAATTCGCTGACGCTCGGCCTCGGCTTTCGCTTCAGCAGCTTCACGGTCGAATTTCTCATTCAGAAGCAGGGCGATTTCATGATCGGCTTCAAGCTGCTTCTTCAGCGCTTCCTCTGCCGCTTTTTGCTCGGTTTCAATTCGCTGGCGCTCTTCCTCCGCAGCCTTCTCAGCAGCGATGCGCTCTTGCTCGGCCTCCCATTCTGTCAGTGGCTTTCGCGTTTCATCACGCAGCGCATCGCAAGCATCAACAAAGCGCTTAATCTCTGCTTCAGCGGGTCTCACGGCCTCCTTAAGGCGCTTGAGGTAGTCACGCCCCGGCTTCTCTATTGCTGTCTTGCTACGTGATACCTGCGCCGCCAATGACGCAACGCGAGCGCGACCTTTTGCCGTAGTGAGGTCTGGAACCTCATTGACCTGCTTGCGAATCTCTTCAAGAAACGCATCGAGTCCGTTCGGCACATAAAGCGTTGGCGCTTGTTCTGGCTTTACCTCAAGTACTGCTAATTCCGTTGTTTCACTCATTTCCTTCTCCTGCGGGCAAAAAAATACCCGCACATAGGCGGGTTTATTTAGGAAATCCCTATCACAGCAAGATTCATAACTGGCTTGTAAAGAATCAGAGGGTTAGGGATTATCAAATCATGACTACATACCGTGTAAGAGTGGGTTTTCATAACCCAACAGGCCTGACTTTCAGGCAACTTGATGAAGTGCTCGAACCGTTACGTTTCTGGAGAACTGAAACGTGCGGTGGAAATTTCCGTTATTACATGGAGTACGAATATCAGACAGAGGTCAGGAGCATTTGTGATGTATGTGAGCTAGCGTATTCACAGGCATGTAAGGTGAGAAAATGCCCGCTGATTCTTGTTGAGGCCAAACCTCATGAAGATGTTTCTCAAAAATAGTCCCGCTTAATGCGGTCTATTCATAACCACGTGCAAAATATCTGGCTTGCTCGGCAAGGTCTGAAGGCCTAATGAAGTCGTCTAGCATATTTACTCTGTGACACTATGCGAATGAGGAGAGTTGTGAAGAAAAACGAACTCCCAACCAAAATCTGCACCGTATGTGGTCGGCCATTCACTTGGCGTAAAAAGTGGGAAAAGTGCTGGGATGAAGTACGTAAATGTTCGGAGCGCTGCCGGCGCAAGTAAAAATCATTACACAGTAAATGCCTGCTGCGTCCACGCTGTTTAGTGAACAGGTGGCGTAAAAAAGGCCGGTGGTTAGTCGGTCTTCATGAAGGGTGCGAAAGCCAGTGGCGCTTGCTTTGGCTTGAAATCGCGAATGTCTTTTAGCACTTCACGGAATTCTCGCAACTTCATACCGCGCCGTTTTGCTTCTGCCTTAATTAGGTCGTCATCCATGAGCGGGTAGAGGCGCTTAGCTTCATGCTTAGCGGTGTTGAATGCATCCTTTCGAACAAACATCTCATCATCCTTCCGGCGTTTCTCTGATGCCAGGTGGTCATCCAGTTCTTTGTGGAAGTTGCCGCGCTTATCCAGCGGGACATTTAGCATGCCGTGGTCAAGAGCCATTTCTCACCTCGCCGTCACGTTGTCTTTAGATTTCCGATAGCCTGCTGCAAATTGCGCAACATCAGGCAAACACACTGCTCCACCTTCCTTCTTGTCTCGCAGATTAGGGGAGGAGGTGGCGCGGGCTACGTTTAAGCTACATCCAGAGCTCGCTACTGCAATTTTGCGAGCAAGGCGGTTATCTGCGTTCAGATGCTCATTCGCTTCTGCACGGCGTGCTCTGCGACGATTTCTGGCGTTATCAGAGGCCAGATAAGTTACGACTACTGTCATGGTGTTCCTCCGGTAATTGGCTTAGGTGATTGGATGGCCGGTGCTGATCTCCGGCTTTCTGGATGGCACTAACCAGACCTTGTACGGCATGCGCCGCGCATACCATCTATCACTGCGCCGCTGCGACTTACGTTGCGATCCCGGTGCGCATCAGCCTGCGCATTCATCCAATCCCAAAGCCAACTTCACTTTGGTTCCCCGCATTTCGGCGGAGACAAACCCCATCAATGTTAAAGAGCGATCCAACGTCCTGTTGGGTGGTGCGTCCTGCTGATGGGATAAATATTATGCGTACTGCGCATATGCGTCAAGCGCATATTTAATCTTAAAGGGGTGATCAGGGCTCAAAGTGATTTATGCGTATGAAACAGAAGGGGATTTTTTTTTAATCAAGATATGCAGCGGACACAAAAAAGCCCGCATATAGCGGGCTAATTTGAGAAAGGGGAGTTATCCGTGACGGCGGTACTGCTGCGACTGGCTAAGCATCACGCGCCCAGCTACATGAAGCATATCCATTTCTTCTTCAGATATGCTCCACTCACGGTAGCGAGGGTTGTCAGATATGACGATCAACTCAGTCTTAACTTTCTGCAGGCGCTTAACAAACATGTCGCCGTTGAAATCGAACACATAGATACCGTCACCATCGAAATTGCACACTGCGACATCAACAAAGATTAGGTCGCCGGGCTCGATGGTTCCCTCCATGCTGTCTCCGCGAACGTTGATAAGCTTCACAGAGGACTCCGGACGATTGCCGAATATGACCCTTGCCTGATCGGGAACATATTCAATAGACCTTATGACTTCAACGACGTCCTTGGATGGCGAGCCATCACCGGCGCTTGCTGAAACATCAAGAACATCAATCCTGTACACATCATTTCTCCCCTTTTTTATAATCGAGCCAACACTGTATGTATCTACAGTATCATTAGCGTCATGAGAAGAGAATAGCTCAGATACAGGAACAGAAAGCGCATCGGCAATTTTTTGCACCATCGCTTCGCTGTAGCCCTGTTTGCCTCGCTCAAGTCGTGACAGGTTGCCTACGTCGCTATCAACGCGCAACGCAAGTTCGCTCAATGTCATCTTATTCGCTTTGCGAATCTGTTTAATCTTTTCGCCTATTTTCATGGCAGTTATCTAACCTTTTTTATGCGTGACACGCAAAGCGCCTTGCGCATATTTACTGATTCGCATATTATGCGTATAGCGCATTTAGGAGGTGCATCATGCCAACACCATTAAGGAAAATGCGTGTAGAGAAAAAGCTGACAATTGCTGAGGTAGCCATCGCCACGCAACTTGACGTTGGAAACCTAAGCCGAATCGAAAGGGGAATTCAGGTTCCGTCACTCGAAACGGCAGAGAAATTGTCCCGGTTCTTCAAAGGGAAGATCACCGAGATGCAGATTCTTTATCCGCAGCGATACATGAAATCAGCCGAAACAGCGGCTTAAGAAACACCGCTCTTTAAAACTCTGAAGCCGCTCCCGCCGAAATGCCGGAGCAAACCCAAGTGAGTTGCTCACCGCAATGTCACGCAATGAATTTACTAAAAGGAATTATCAATCATGGAACACGCAAGAAACAGCAAGTTAATCAATGAAGTGGAAACAGAACTCCGATCCCGACTGACACACAAAGGTCAGCGCGTTCTGGCTGATGAAGCTGGATGGCACGAATCGAAGGTTAGCCGGTTAAACCTGCGCGATATGGCGACGGTTTTCGTGCTGCTGGAGAAGGTGTGGGAAACAAGCCTGATTGCAGAAGTTGCCCGACAAGCGGTGGCAGCTGCGATTGGAAAAGAAAAAGCGCCGAACTGCGGGAACAGTTTCAGCGCCTGATGTATGGATTAACTGGATCAACATACAGGAGTAATTATGAGTAGTTTACTTTCGCTTTACAAGGCTAAAGAGAAAAACGGCACCGAAATGTCAGCTAAGAAAACCTTTCTGGTGCCGCTTTCTGAGCTGTATATCGAGCCGGGTTACAACGTGCGTGAAATCGATCAGGCGCACATCGAAGAGTTTCGCGATGCTTATATCGCAGGTGAATTTCTGCCGCCTTTGGCGGTGCAGGTAACCGACAAAGGCATCAAGATAATTGACGGTCACCACCGCTATCACGGCGCGTTGCTGGCGACTGAATCCGGTACCGAAATCCCGCGCCTTGAATGCAAGGATTTTTCCGGTACCGAAGCCGAACGCATCGCTTTCATGGTAACCAGCAGCCAGGGCAAACCGCTAACATCACTGGAACGCGCGGCGGCATATCAGCGCCTGGCTAATCAGGGATGGGAACCGGCTGAGATCGCCAAACGCGTTAAGCGCTCACCATCCGATGTCGATCATCACCTCCAGCTCCTGACCTGTGGCGATGAGCTGATCGAGATGGTTAAGTCTGGCTCCGTGGCGGCGACAACAGCAGTGGCACTCACACGCGAGCATGGGCCCAAAGCTGGCGCGGTGGCGATTGAGCAGATGGCCAAGGTGAAGGCCGCAGGTAAAACAAAACTTTCGCGCAGCTCAGCTATGCCGCAGTTTAGCGCAGCAAAAATGCGGAAACTGGTTGAGCTGATCGCAAAGAATTGCGAAGCGGAATTGGCAGAGGAAACTTTCGCGGTCAGTCTTGACTTTGAAACAGGCCTTCAGGCACTGGAAGCATTTGCAATCATCAATGAAGCCAAAGCCCATTATGGCATTGGGGAGGTTTCATGAGCCTCGCCAAAATCATCACATTCCCCAAGAAAACCGAGCAAACAGGAGGTCATATGGCCGACCTGTCCAACGGGTATACCAAAGTCGCCAACGAGATTCAGAAGCTTAAACCGCGCCTCAGATTGTCGGGGCGTGAGTGGCAATGTTTTGAAGCGGTGATATGGCTTACCTACGGATGGAATAAAAAACAGGACAGGGTAACGAACACTGTGATCGCCGACCTCACCGGTCTTGAAGATACGCATGTTTCAAACGCCATCAAAGCTCTTGCCGATAGACAAATTATCTTCAGCCATAAACAGGGTGGGATGAAATTAGTCGGTGTAAATACTGAGCTTTCAGCATGGATTTTAGACAAACCGGAAACGGTAAAAAAGTTACCGAAAACGGTAAAAACCTTACCGGAATCGGTAAAACTCTTACCGGAAACGGTAGCCACCCAATACAAGAACAAGAACAGTATTAAAAACACTACGTCAGAGAATTCTAACGAATCCCCTGACTCACCCTCCAAACAGCTTCCAGTTCTTCGTCCTGATGCAGCCATTCAGTCACCCAAGGGTGATAAGTGGGGAACAGCTGACGACCTGAAAGCTGCTGAGTGGATGTTCTGCAAGGTGGTAATCGTCTCACCAACGGCTCAGGAACCTAACTGGCCAGCCTGGTCGAACGACATCCGCCTGATGCGGAACGCCATGAAGGTAAGCCACCACGATATCTGCGAAGTATTCAAATGGGCCAATGCCGATCAGTTCTGGCAAACCAATGTGATGAGTCCTGCAAAGCTTCGCGAGAAGTGGGACACGCTCAAGGCTCAAATGAACCAGCCTAACCGTAACCGACAGGCACCAGTGCCTCAGCAAACCGCACAGCACTGGAATAGCCGCGAAGCCTGGGAGAATGAATTCCTATGAGACAACTCGTATCTGCAATTCAGAACCGCGACGCAGGTGCGTTGGCCCGCCTGGCTGGAGATGGCCCGCAACCGTTGGACCGTGGCGTGCATGAAGGCGTCGAGCGACTGGTAGACGCGCTATTCACCAACCTTAAGCAGGTTTTCCCGGCATCAGTCAGCACAGCATGGAAGCGACCTGAAGACGAGTCAGCAGCAAAGCGTCAGTGGATCGCCGCATTCGCCGAAAACGGAATCCACAGCAAGCAGCAGCTGTCAGCAGGCATGAAGCACGCACGCGCCAGCGGTTCGCCGTTTCTGCCATCACCGGGCCAGTTCATTGAGTGGTGCAAAGAAGCGTCATTCAGCGCTGCTGGCATACCTGACGAAGACGAATTGTATTCGATGGTGATGACCTACTGTGCGAAGCGCGGTGACTACCAGACAGCCGAGCTTTATCCGTGGAAGACCAACGCTGATTACTGGATGGTCACCGGCCTGTATAGCATGATGCGCGCCGGAAACCTCAGCGAAGCAGAGCTGCGAGTAAAGTGTCGTTCAGAGCTTCGCAAGATGGCTCAGCGCATCGAATCTGGCGAGGAAATCCCTGAACCGCGCAAGCAGCTGCTGAAGCTCTCCATCCCATCAACCAGCGAGAAGGCACTCGAAGGCGTTGCCATGCTCCGCGCAAAACTGAAATCAGCGAGGTCATCATGAGTAAATCAACAACACTGGCTCAGCTTCAGGTTCGCTGGCATGAGCAGAAAGTTGCTACTCACAAGCGGACTTTCTCGGCGGCAGGAAATTTGAATAAAGAGCGCTGGGCTGAAGTGGTTCGCGTGCACAAGCGCCGAGCTTTGCGCCGTAAGGGCTACAGAAATCGAGCCGCCAACGTCGCCGGTATTCTTGCCGAGTACCAGATTTGGGCTGAAGTGATTCGAAGTAACCGCAAGCATCTGAATATGCCGCCAGAGGTGCATCGCTTCGGAAATGGTGGGCAGGAGAAGCTGCCATGAGCGAAGGAATACGCATCAGGTTTGAGCGCCTCTACCGCAGCGTGCACGGCGATAGGCATGACCTGCGCAGGACGTACATGGGATATCGCGATGCTGTTGTCGATCGCGCGTTTTTCTTCTGGCTGGAAGGTCGGGAAGGGGCCGCATCATGAACAAACATCTCACCGAAATACAGCAATCAACGCTGGATTTTATCCGCACATCGATCAGAGATAATGGTCGCTGCCCGTCACTACTGGAAATTACCAAGGAGTTCGGCTGGAAGTCGCAGAACAGCGCATGTGGACACGTAAATGCTCTCGTCAGAAAAGGTTACTTGAACCGTCTTCGTGGTGCGAGCCGCAGCCTGGTTCTGCCAGATTATGGGAGCGTGTCTCTGCCGGAAGTAAGCGACAGCGAATATTGGGTTGAGGGTGTTTTTCAGCACCGCTGTTACGAAAGGGATGTGGTGAAAGCTGTTCAGGCAGCCGGCATGAAAGTTACATATCCGTCCTGAGCAAATTCACCAGCCACAGAAGTAGCAGATATGATTGACTCAAAAGTGGAGGTGAATTTTCGCATCGCAAAAAATCAATAAGTTCTGCTTTATGTTTCACAGTGTGAATTTGACTTGCGCTTTACCGGTAACATCTTATTTTCAGATGGAGAGTTTAATACACCCAAACTGAAGAGGGATATTTATGGCTAAGCATCATTTCATCAAAACACTTGAAATATCGGCAATTGTTATTTTCGCGCTGGTTTTGGCTTATCTGGCCGTAACCGGAATCCTTTCATCTGCGGGCATAGATCACTCCTGGCCGTATCCGAATAAGTAACAAGGAACGTCACCAGGGAAATAAGCACCGCTTAAATATAAACATAATAAATCACATGACCGATATCTCTAAAAATGGGGTTCGGTTGCACAAATCGAACTACAGCGCCATCGGGCAACAGCTTCTTCCTCTGCTCGAATCTGGTGAAAGCTACCGGCTAATCGTTAAGCCGTGGAAAGAAAAACGCAGCATCAACCAGAACTCCTTATCCCATATGTGGTACGCCGAAATCAGCGCCTATCTGATTAATTCCGGCCGTGCCGACGCCACGCCTGAATGGGTAAAGCGAAACCTCAAGCGCACCTATCTTGGCTGCGAAGAAATCACCTACACCGACTTCGTCACCGGCGAGAAGGTCACTACCTACGAACCCCGGCACACATCCAGCCTTGATACAGGAGAGATGCATTTCTTTCTGAATCAGGTTGAGCGTTGGTGTGCGCAGTTCGGCCTGGCGCTGACAATCCCGCACGACAGCGAATATCAGAGACTGAAGGAAAAACAAAATGCCTAAGAAGACCTGGAGTGAAAAAGACCTTGCATACATCGAGCGAGTGGCCGGAAAAGTACCGGTTCCTGTTATGGCTGCTGCTGTGAATAAATCCGTATCAGCAGTAATTGGAAAAGCGCACTCGCTGGGCCTGAAACTTAAAGTGCCATCCGCATTACTCAAAAAACACTGGCCGGATTATGTAGGTAAGGGCATCTCTCATGCCGCGTGAACGCTGCCAGCGCTGCCACACCATCCTCACCAGTGAAGATAAGCACTTTCACGGAATAAGCTGCCACACCTGCGAAGAGGACTCCTGGTATGCAGAACACTTCGAATACGTCCCAATCCACGCCATCTGGCTATACGCCCGATATCAGGTGCGCTGGTTGTCCTGCATTGCTCACCACGGAGGAAGTTTACTGCTGTGCTGCCTGCGTAGATGCCTGGGTAGAAAGCGATCCGAATGGGAAAATGGGAGAGGACGATGACTGAAATACGTAAGCTGCCCAAGGGTCGTAACTGCCGAATATGCGATAAGCGATTCAAGCCGCTAACACTCTACCAGTGGTGGTGTTGCGAAGAACACCAAAGCGAGTTGATAACCAAACTTGCAGATGAAGCCAGACAGAAGCGAATAATTCAGCAGGAAAGGAACCGAAAGAAAGAAGCCCAGCAGGAACGACGCAGTATCAAAGTCCGCAAGTTAGCACTACAACCCCTCAGCCATTTCCACAAACAAGCACAAGCCGCCTTCAACGAATACATCCGCACTCGCGACGCCGCCGAACCATGCATTAGTTGCGGACGCTTCCACGATGGCAAATATGACGCAGGCCACTACCGCACGCGCGGCGCTTCACCGGCAACGCGTTATGACGAAACCAACTGCCATAAGCAATGCGTCCCCTGTAATCAGCACCTCTCCGGCAACATCGAAAACTACACGCCCAACCTGATTAAGAAAATCGGTCAGGCTGCGTTCGATCGTCTAATGGGGCCGCATGAGCTGAAAAAGTGGACGCGGGAAGAGCTGCAGGAGCTGGCGGCGCATTACCGGCAGAAAACCAGAGAACTGAATAAGCAGAGAGAGGCCGCATGACCGACTACCTCAGACAGAATTGGCAACTGCTGCGGATGTACCGCGCCCGCCGCATGTTCGAAATCAACTACCGCATATTGCGTAACACAGCGAAAATCATGGGGGTGAAACATGCCAGTACGCGAGTTTAATCTTACTAAAGAGCAGCATGACTGGCTTAACAGCTGGCTAGAGCTGTGGGGAGCGTGGGTCTATTCAGGAAGGCTGGAAAAGCGCCAGAGCAGCGTCATAGCGCAATACATGGCTACTGTTGAACCACAATCATATCCATACCGGCCAATGTGCAACGATGATGACGGACTCTTGATTTCTCAGGTCGTGGACTCCGTCATGTGCATCGATAAAAAAGCTTTTGGCATACTGCTTAGCTACTACGCACACGGCTCTTCCAAGCGTGCGATCGCATCTTACTATCACAAGTGCGCAAGTCCTCGCAAAATGTCGGGCCGAGGTGGTGAAAGCTATCGCGTACCGTCGATGATTACTTGCCGGCGAGAGGTGGACGAAATACTGAATGCAAGTTTGTATCTTCTCTACACTCCGCTGCTAAATGCCTTTAACGATCGCAAGCGTGTGGTTAAAATTAGAAAAGTCGCATAGTAAATATTGACTCTGTTGAGCCAATGAGCCACAATTCGAATGTAAGCTGCCGTTAGTGTACTTAATGATGCCCGGACAGCAATCGAACAAATTATTGTGATATTCAAAAGCCTCGTAGCCTCACCAGCTAGCGGGGCTTTTTTGCGATATTGACACCCGAAAAAAGTTTTTGTAAAAAGTGAATCGCCTGATG
>Ga0308168_1001872_pt1 | contig 18108 bp, 18 predicted proteins | sample PhyCR2_FD_202133 | JGI IMG/M metagenome (GOLD analysis project Ga0308168, IMG submission 202133) | Phyllosphere microbial communities from UC Gill Tract Community Farm, Albany, California, United States - DLSLRC.R2 | ecosystem: Host-associated > Plants > Phyllosphere > Unclassified | place: USA...
CTCAATCTCTTCTGCCAAATAAAGTTCGGCCATACATCCCTGATGCTTTTCGACACATTGTTCAAGGAACACTCGCCATTGGCTCATATCCCCTAACCGCTGATAAGATTCTTTAATTAGTGGTAGCACTTCGCTAATCATTTCAGCATCTTGTTCAGGCACTTTTTGTAATACCTGAATAGCCTTGTCCGGTTCCCCTTTCGCGGTCCAGACTCTACCGAACATAATCGAAACACGGGCGCAGTTCTTATCCGCTGATTCAGCTTTACGCAGTAGCGTTAATGCACGATCCAGATCATCCCCTGCCATAGCTTGAAGGGCTAGTTCGCAGTAGAAATGAGCAATATGGGTACCTTGCTGAGATTTATCAGCACGTGCCAGTTTCTCTGCAATGTCGATGGCCTGCTGCCAATCGCTGGTCAATTGATAGAGTGAGAGCAACTGTTTTAACGAACTGACTTTAAAGTCATTTTCATTAATCAATTGCTTAAACATAGACTCTGCACGATCGTACAGACCCGCTGCCATATAGTCCCTGCCCAACTGCTGGATGGCCAGCAAGCGCTGGTCGTAGTCCAACGAGGTACTTTCCATAAGGGATTGGTGGATTCTTATCGCACGATCAACTTCTCCGCGGGAACGGAAAAGATTCCCTAAGGTAAGGTGGGCTTCAACGTCTGTGGCATCTTCTTTAAGCATGTCAAGGAAGAGGTCTACGGCTTTGTCTTGTTGATTTGACAGTAGGAAGTTGACCCCTGTCACATATTCACGTGACAGCCGGTTAGCCTCTTGTTGCTTACCCTGCTGGGCACTCCTTCTTCCCATATACCAGCCATAGGCAGCGGCAACGGGTAATAGTAGGAACAGCAATTCAAGCATCGTTTGACCCTAAAGAGAGCGGCTCATCACACATAAGGTTAAAGTTGCTTACTGAGCTGTTGTTCAAGTTTAATGACTTTATTTTTCGCGTGAGCCAAGGCTACCCGAGCGCGTAACCAAAATAGACCACAAATCACCCAGCCTAAAAGAAAGCCGATACCGAACAAAGATGCCAATAAGGTCGATAATCTGAATGTCCCTTCAGCCACTAAAAAGTTGAAGGTGACTACTTGTTCATTTTTGGCCCCAAGTGTGAAAGAGACAATAAAAATGAATAAAACGACGATAAATAGTATCAAATATTTGAATTTCACTTGGCATCCCTTCAAACCGTTGATTCAACGAATCAACCATTTAATCAAATTGAATTAAAAAAAATTTACCAATTACTGCTTATAGTATGGGGATCATTCACGCTTTTACAATCGAAATTGGTAAAAAAACCCTTAGACCGATCGCCGGCGAGATAAGACGTTATAAACTATCAATACAACCAGCGTAAAGCCCCAAGCGATTACCACAGAAGCGACGAGGTCTCTCGGCCAATGCATGCCTAACAACATTCTACTCCACATCACCGCCCATGCCCACAAGGTAACCAGAATTAAGACTGGCCAAGATTTTCGAAAGCTCAACAAACCATAGAACAGCAGTAACCAACTGGCGACAAAGAAGCTGTGCCCAGAAGGAAATGAATACCCTGTTTCACGTTGCCAATGTCTCTGCTGCCAATCCGGTAAACTTGGCCAAAAAACATGGGCCTGGCTGACCAGTTGTTGGCGCGCTAATTTGGTATGGTGATAAAAGAAGTCAGGAGTCTGATGCATCTGTTCCATCAGCGCAACAACGTAAGGTCTGGGTTCAGCAAAATAAGGTTTTAACAGCGATTTAATGCCCTGCCCGCCCCAAACTACCACCACGATTAACAGCAATACTGCCCAGAGCTTCCGAACTGAAGATTGGGCGTGTCGATACAGTGAATACGCGAGAATGATCGAGGTAATAATCCCCCATGGACGAGTAACCGTTTGGGTAAACAGATAAAAAGGATAAGCACTTAGGGTACGAAACTGTCCGGTCCAATGCCACCCATAGAGTAATGTTAACAGCGCCGGTAACAATAATAATAGCGCGCCAATCGTTAGGTTCTGTAGCTGCTTAGCCATAATTCCTCATAGCATTAGTATCTTGGTGTGCTTTTTCTTGAACATCTTACAGACTTCTGCTGAGACTGTGGCAGAATAAGGGCAAGCATCAAAAATATTGAGTATAATTTAAATACTGAGGTATGTAATGCAGTTAACACGTGTAGCCGAAGCCAAGCTCCCCACCCAATGGGGCGAATTTCTAATGGTTGGCTTTGAAGAAATTTCTACGCAAAAAGATCATGTTGCGTTAGTGTTCGGTGATATCAGTGGTGATACACCTGTTCTCACCCGTGTTCATTCCGAATGTTTAACGGGCGATGCGCTATTTAGTTTGCGTTGTGACTGTGGATTTCAACTCGAATCTGCACTCGATGCTATCGCTAAAGAAGGGCGAGGAATATTGCTTTATCACCGTCAAGAAGGCCGAGGCATAGGATTAATCAATAAGATAAAAGCCTATGCGCTTCAAGATAAAGGCTATGATACGGTCGAAGCCAATGAAGCCTTAGGTTTTGCTCCGGATCAACGAAACTTCTCTTTCTGTGCCGACATGCTGACGCTATTGGGCGTCGATAAAATCCGCCTACTAACCAATAATCCCAAAAAGGTAAGTGTGCTGAGCGAAGCCGGTATAAAAATAACTGAAAGAGTTCCGCTTCAAGTCGGCCGCAATCCCAAAAATAGTCACTATCTTGATACTAAAGCAGCAAAACTGGGACATTTATTAGGCCGTTCTTAACGCTTGATAGGATATGAAAAGCGTAATGAGGCTGAGTTCTTAATAGAGCTCAGTCTTAGTCTTGCAACTTTCTCTTTCTAAGAGGCCATTAACGTAGAATCGCCCAAATTAAATAACTTACTAACGCCCAAAAACCCGCACAAAACCCAATACTCGGTACCCATATAAATTTAACCGAGCGTTGTTGCGTCGTGTGATGTGCTGCGGGGAATTCTATTTGCTGTTCCATCATTCTGCCTACCACAATTGTATTTTGTTTAACGCGTGCAGTATGGCGAGATTTTGAAACTTGCCCATGATTATCATCAAGTTCATCTTGACTAACATGACGAACCTTTACGTAATCCGATCGACTTTACTTAAAAGGCAGTTTTATATCCTTGAACATCGCCTCTATATCGTCATTGGACCTTAAGGCAATTGCCGTATCAACAACATCGCGTGTTAAGTGCGATGCAAAGCGTTGGATAAAATCGTACATGTAGCTGCGAAGAAAGCTGCTACTACGAAAACCAATTTTCGTTGTGCTATGAGTAAAGATATTAGAGGCATCGATGCCAACTAAATCGGGGTCTGAAATCGGATCAACCGCCATACTCGCGATAACACCAATCCCCAACCCTAATCGTACGTAGGTTTTGATAACGTCTGCATCGGTCGCAGTGAAGACAATTTTTGGGGTAAGTCCTGCGTGGCTAAACGCAGTATCCAGCTCGGATCGGCCAGTGAAACCAAAGGTATAGGTTACCAGCGGATAGTCAGCGAGCTCATGGATAGTAATCTCTTTCTTCTGTGCCAGCGGATGTGTTGGAGGGACCACAATCGAACGGTTCCAGTGGTAACAAGGTAACATAATCAAGTCATCATAAAGGTGCAGAGCCTCGGTGGCAATCGCAAAATCTGCGTTCCCTTTTGAGACTGACTCCGCAATCTGCGTTGGCGACCCCTGATGCATATGCAACGAAACCCTTGGGTACTTCTGCATGAAACCCTTAATCGTTTCAGGTAATGCGTACCGTGCTTGCGTATGCGTAGTCGCAACGTAAAGAGAACCTTTGTCTGGCCACGTGTGCTCCCCGGCAACTGACTTAATTGCATCGACTTTCGATAATACTTCACGCGCAATCCGAATAATTTCCTGACCGGCTGGTGTAACTTGCGTGAGGTGTTTGCCACTACGTGAGAAGATTTGAATACCCAGTTCGTCTTCAAGCATTCTGACTTGTTTGCTGATACCTGGTTGTGAGGTATAAAGCCCCTCAGCCGTCGAACTGACATTTAAATTATGGTTAACAACTTCGACGATATAACGCAACTGCTGTAATTTCATTAATCTTCCTTAACACGCTACGACGTAGAGGCTAGGCTGCCTGGAGAGGCGGGGGAAAAGTGCATTTCTATAACCATGATAACATTATTTATATTCAGAAAGAATAATTGGTTATAACAGTTTTGAAGGGTTATCGCGAGGTGGAGAGCCGTGCACGCCCTGTTCGGGCGTGCAGGAATTCTTTACTTTTTAGCTTCTTGCCATTTGCCGTCAATATAGAACAGCGTCCAGTTCGTCGCTTTGCCTTCTTTTTCGGAGGAGATGTATTGTTGCTTCGTTTTACGACTGTATCTAACAAATGTTTTATTACCTTGAGGGTCCACTGCAGGAGCTTCCGTTAGGTAAATAAACTTTTCTGGTAAACGGTCTTTAAAACGTTGGAGTTCCTCAATCAACGGCGCACGGGTTTCCCGTGATTTAGGGAAAGTATTTGCTGCCAAGAAGATACCCGAGGCGCCATCGCGTAGAACAAAGTAGGCCTCTGATTTTTCGCATTCTAATTCTGGTAACGGAACAGGATCTTCTTTCGGAGGCGCGACTTCACCATTACGTAAAATCTTCCGTGTGTTTTTACACTCTTCGTTAGTACAGGCCATATACTTACCAAAACGTCCTAACTTCAGGTGCATTTCGCTGCCGCACTTATCACACTCGACGATTGGGCCATCGTAACCTTTAATACGAAACTCGCCTTCTTCGACTTCATACCCATCACATGAAGGGTTATTACCGCAGACATGTAACTTACGTTTTTCATCAATCAGATAACTGTCCATTGCCGTGCCACATTTAACGCAGCGACGGCGGGCACGTAAGGCATTGGTTTCAGCATCATCCCCTTCGAGAATGTTTAAGACTTCGCTCTCTGGGATAAGGTTAATAGTTTGCTTACAACGTTCTTTAGGCGGTAAGGCATAGCCCGAACACCCTAAAAAGACACCGGTAGTCGCGGTACGAATCCCCATTGCGCGTTCACAGGTTGGGCAATCGATAGAGGTCAGTACCATAGGATTAGGCTGCATCCCCCCTTCTGCCGGATCTTTCTCGGCTTGCGTGAGCTGCTGACTGAAGTCACCGAAGAAATTATCCAGCACCCCTTTCCACTCCGCCTGATCGTTGGCGACTTGGTCGAGATTATCTTCCATCCGCGCAGTGAAGTCATAGTTCATCAACTCTTGGAAGTTTTCTTCCAAGCGGTCCGTAACGATTTCTCCCATTTTCTCAGCGTAGAAACGGCGGTTTTCGACTTGCACGTAACCACGATCTTGGATGGTCGAAATAATCGATGCGTAGGTCGATGGGCGACCAATACCACGTTTTTCTAATTCACGAACTAAAGAAGCTTCGCTAAAGCGTGCTGGTGGCTTGGTGAATAGTTGACGAGGTAAAATCTCCTGTAAATCGAGTTCGTCGCCGATCTTGACTACAGGTAAAGTCATATCTTCATCATTTTTACGCAGGGCTGGCATCACTTTCGTCCAGCCATCAAAGCGTAAGGTACGACCTTTCGCCTTGAGTACGTATTCATCCGCTTTTACCGTTAAAGTTGTCGAATCATAACGGGCAGGTGTCATCTGACACGCAACGAATTGACGCCAAATCAGTTGATAGAGTTTACGTGCGTCAGCTTCCATATCTTTAAGCTGCTCTGCATCAACGGATACATCAGAAGGACGGATGGCTTCGTGTGCTTCTTGTGAATTTTCTTTGTTCGAATAAAGGGTCGCAGACTCAGGCAAATACTTGTCACCGAATTCAGTCTGGATGTAATCACGTGCCATACTGATAGCGTCTTGGCTCAAATTAGTTGAGTCAGTACGCATATAGGTAATATGCCCCCCTTCGTACAAACGTTGTGCCAACATCATGGTTTTTTTCACGCCGTAACCAAGACGTGTGCTGGCCGCTTGTTGCAGGGTTGAGGTAATAAAGGGCGCGCTCGCTTTACTGCTTGTCGGCTTATCTTCGCGATCGAGCACCTCAAAACGTGCTTTTTGCAGTAATTTAACGGCGGCATCGGTTTCAGCTTTGTGCGTTGGACGAAACGCGCTGTCCTGCTTATGCGTAACACGCATTAACAGCTCATCGCCTTTGGGGGTATTGAGCTTAGTGTCAACTTCCCAATATTCTTGCGGAACGAAAGCTTTAATTTCCCGCTCGCGTTCGACCACAAGACGCACTGCTACGGACTGAACGCGTCCTGCAGAAAGTCCGCGGGCAATTTTCTTCCAGAGTAAGGGAGAAACCATATAGCCTACAACGCGGTCCATAAAACGACGCGCCTGCTGGGCGTTGACGCGGTCAATATTTAACTGACCTGGTTTTTCAAAGGCTTGTTGAATCGCATTCTTAGTAATTTCGTTAAAGACAACCCGACTAAAGCGCTTGTCATCGCCGCCAATAATCTCTCTTAAGTGCCAAGCAATGGCTTCCCCTTCGCGGTCCAAGTCCGTTGCGAGATAGATATGGTCAGCGTCTTTTGCGAGCGCTTGCAGCTCTGCCACGACTTTCTCTTTACCCGGTAGAATCTGGTAGTTGGCTTTCCAACCATGCCAGGGATCGACACCCATACGTTTGACCAACGCCTCTGTGGCGTCTTTTTTCACCGCTTTAGTGCCTTTCGCTTTACTGTCAGTTTCACTTTTCTTTGTTGCCGAACCACTCGTTGGTAAGTCACGAACGTGGCCCACACTTGATTTGACAACGTAGCCACTGCCCAGATATTTATTAATCGTTTTGGCCTTTGCAGGTGACTCCACTATGACAAGTGCTTTACCCATAAATAATCTACCTAATAGAAACGTTCAATGAACGTGAAAAAACTTTGATGGATAACATGTATTACCCGCTAAATTCTGTTACAGAATATGTTGTATAGCACAATTGTGGCATTCTCGCGGGAAATAACCAACTGATTAAAATAATTTAATTCCCAGCTTTGTCGCAAAACCGGACCTACTAGTCTGCTGCGCTAAATCGCCACACTCTACCTGATAAAATCAGTTTCGCAACATTAATTCAAGCGGCTTGAGGCGTAAGCCTAGAAGAAAATAGCGAGGTTAATTATATCAATAGCGACAAAAAAGCCCCTTTGAAAAGAGGCTTTGACCGATACACATCCATGTCACAGAAGCGGTTTTTGACCCCGTTGCCAGAGCTTGAGGACCGCCTTTTCAACGACCGAGGCGCCACTTTGCGTAAATCGCTCCACCAGTGTTTTACGGTGCGCATAGCTGATGCTCAATAACCGGAATTGTTGCATCTTACTGATGATCAGCGCATCACTCGTCGAAATCTCATCAATAAGACCTTTCTCAAGCGCTTGTTTGCCGTACCAATGTTCTCCGGTCGCGACACTATTGATATCTAAGCTTGGGCGCATTTGTGCCACAAAGGACTTAAACAGTTGATGGGTTTCATCCAAATCTTGACGAAATTTTTCCCGGCCCTCTTCACTGTTCTCGCCGAGCATGGTCAATGTGCGTTTGTACTGACCTGCAGTATGCAGCTCTACATCAATGTCATTTTTCTTAAGTAAGCGATGGATATTGGGAATTTGCGCCACAACACCGATTGAACCAATGATAGAAAAAGGTGCCGCCACGATATGGTTTGCCACACAGGCCATCATATAGCCGCCGCTAGCGGCCACCTTGTCGACGACTGCCGTAAGCGTGATGCCCTGATCGCGAATACGTTGCAGCTGTGAAGCAGCAAGTCCATAACCATGTACCACCCCACCAGGACTTTCAAGTTTGAGTAAGACTTCGTCACCCGGTTTCGCGACAGACAGCACAGCAGAAACTTCTTTACGAAGCGTTTCCACTTCGTGAGCATCCATGCTGCCTTTAAAATTTAATAAATAGAGAACGGGTTTAGTTGGCGTAGTGCCCGCTTTAGCCTCGGCTTTCCTTTCTTTTATACGCGCCTTCTCATTCTGTTTTTCAGTTTTACGCCATTGTTTCTGAGCGGATGGCTCCACCAGCGCAAGTTCGAGGCGTTTTTGCAGCTGTTCAAACTCTTTACCGGGTTCTCGAATCAGTAATTCACCTGGTGACTGTTTCGTTTTTCCGCGCTGATTCACAATAAAGAGTACTAGGGCCACGATAACCACCAGTACGGTCACGCTTTTAGCCAAAAATAAGCCATATTCTGCTGTAAAACCCACATTAATCTCCTCTGGGGGTAAGTGACGGTAAAATTAAATTTTTGTAATAATCTGTCGTGGTTCATCATCACCTATAATTGTAACATAGCCGTCAAAACGGCATAACCGCTCATCTCTACTGCTTAAGGAAAACGCTATGCAATATCAAGCACCCATCGATCTTCTTAAAAATCGAACAATTGTAGTGACCGGTGCAACCGATGGAATTGGACATGAAGCGGCGCTGACTTATGCGCGTCACGGCGCTCGACTTATCCTTCTTGGTCGCAATCAACAGAAGCTTGACCACGTCGGTGCCGAGATCCACCATAAGTTTGGCAAATTTCCCTCACTGTTTAAGATAGATTTTGCTACCGCTAAACCCGAAGATTATCACGAGTTAGCACAGCACATTGCGCTGGTGGCGCCGACCTTGGACGGTGTCCTACATAACGCCGGTATGCTGGGTAAAATCATGCCCTTGATGGAGACGCCCGCAACGCTTTGGAAACAAGTCATAACGGTCAATCTCGACGCCGTTTTTTATCTTACCCAAGCCCTTATGCCTTTATTACATAATGCAGAAAAGGCATCGCTTATCTTCACTACCTCAAGTGTAGGCCGCCAAGGCCGTGAAGGCTGGGGAGCTTATGCGATGTCGAAATTTGCGACCGAGGGAATGATGCAAGTGTTAGCCGAAGAACTGGCTAACACAACAGTGCGGGTTAACTGCATCAATCCTGGGGGGACCCGTACCCAGATGCGGGCAAGTGCTTACCCGAGTGAAGACAGTATGAAATTAAAGACGCCAAGTGACATCATGCCATTGTATTTATGGTTAATGGGCGATGATAGCCTCACGACTCACGGCCAAAGCCTTGATGCACAACCTGGTCGTAAAGCTGGGCCTGCAGTGTAATTGCTCTGTTGACTGGAAAAGTTGACTTATCTTTGCCACGCTTGATCTATTGACGATCACTCTTTTAAGGTAAGTCTATGACCACAAAACTGTTTCGCCATAGCGAGCAAAGCCTGACATGGGGTAAGGGCGAGTTAGTTTTCGAAGTTTTTCTCGAACCGACCTGCCCCTTTTCTATACTAACGTTCAATAAACTCCCAGCGCTGCTTAACGCCGCTGGACCGGAACAGCTTCAAATCAAAATCCGCCTGCAGTCGCAGCCTTGGCATATGTTTTCAGGAATAATAGTTCGATACATCCTTGCCGCCTCCACACTCAATCAAGGTCAGTCCGCAGTGAAAAGCGTTATGCAAAGCGTGGCCGATCATCGTGAAGAGTTTGAGTTTATCGATCATTGTCGAGGCCCTAATCTTCATACCACGCCCGAACAGCTGCTTCAGCGCTTAGTGTCATATAGCGGTGTAGATGTTCGAGAGATTTTCGACCAAACCTCTCTCCAAGATTTAGTAAAACGTCAGGCGAAGTACGCGCGACAAAACGGTATCCACGTCTCGCCCAGTTTTATGGTCAATGGCTTGTTAAACCCGGAGATCAGTAGTCAAGATTCCGTCGAAGAGTGGTTGGAAAAGTTAGGGCTAGGTCAATTTAATCAGTAAGTTAACCTACTTTTTAAACAAATTGCCGCTTTATCACTCGATCAGTGATGAGGTGGCAATTTTGGCTTTGACATTGTTTCGCTGTATCGTTAGGATTTACCGCGTTAACACAATTCCTCTGTAGTTCAGTCGGTAGAACGGCGGACTGTTAATCCGTATGTCACTGGTTCGAGTCCAGTCAGAGGAGCCAAATTTAAGAAGCCAGTTATCGAAAGATAACTGGTTTTTTTATCATAAGCCTATCCATTGGCTATTATGACTGCAGCCTATCATTTGCATAAATACTGCTCATCCAATGACTCATATTCTGTCATTTTCTGGGATGAAATTATCGTCGACGTTTATACCTACACGCACTCAAGCAGCAAACGCTAGCGTCAAAAATCTTCGTCCAGCTGTTGGACGGCCTTTCTATTTTCACTCTTATAACGCCAATGAAAGCGCTACTTTTTAGTAGTGTTACGACCGCGCGTAGTCGGCCGAGTGGGTAATGTTTCGCCGTATTTGAGCCACCAACTTGTTAATGCCTCCATAATTGGGCCCAACCCTCGTGCTTTTTCAGTAATCGCATACTCGACCCTTGGCGGGACCTCTGCGTAAACGGTCCTAGAGACTAGCCCATCATTTGATCCGCATCTGCTGGTAATTTCACGGGTAGATAGTCGACCCATTTTGTTTTACCGCCGGTTAATTCAACATAGCGTCGGTCTACGGCCGCAGCAATCATTGCCTTACGTTGTTCGAGCGAAATGCCGTTATGCAAAACATGTCGTGTCACCGCCCCCATGTTATACAGTACTTACTGTGGCGATAGCCTTTAAACGGGGATTGATCTTCGCTGCGCTAATCGCAAAGCTACCGCTGCCACAAATACCGATAACACCAATATGGTTACGGTCAACAAAAGGACGCGTGCCAAGATAATCCACTGCTGCATTAAAAGACTCAGTAAACATATCGGGTAAAACCGCGTTACGAGGGCTGCTTTCACTTTCACCTAAGAAAGAGAGGTCAATGGCTAACGTTACAAACCCTTGCTCTGCCATTTTCTGTGCATACAAACTTGCACTCTGTTCCTTAACAGCTCCCATAGGAGGACCAACCACAATTGCCGGACTTTTTACGTCAGGATCGACCCCTTTCGGAATATGGAGGTTCCCGGTAATTTTCATTTTATACTGGTTGAGAAAAGCCACTATCGACTATTACTCAGTGACCAATCGGCCAAGTTATATTAGATAACCTCAGTCGACAGTAAAGGATATCGAATTTCTCAGGCGATCGAATGGATTAAATCTAATTTATCGACCCCTTTACGGATCAATGCGCTGGCTTCTCGTGTCCAAGTGAGCACACCGTCGTTCCATCAACATTTTCGCCAACTCACCGCGATGAGCCCGTTGCAATACCAAAAATGGATGCAGTTAAGTGAAGCAAAAAGACTTATGCTCAATGACCATTTCAGTACCTCCAGCGCCGCCTTCAAAGTCGGTTACCAGAGCCCGTCACAATTTAGTCGAGAGTACAGTCGCTTGTTCGGAACCTCGCCCAAGAAAGATATTTTGTTATTACGCGGTAAAGCTAATCAAGCAGAGAGATAATCCACGCCAAGGGGATGATTCTAGAGGCGAGTCCTTATTCTAGAGTGGTATTAACTCACTCATGATGTCTATGTGACAGATTTTGTTAAAAATCTGCGAAGACCGCGACTCGGTGTTACCCTTGCCGCTTAGTCAATAGAAAAAAGGTCGCAGTTGTATGCCCTGCTCTCTCATTAAAAATGCGTTGATTATCGGCTGTATTGGATTGTTAGGCTATACGTCACTAAGTGACGCTGCGTCGCGCTTCATACTCGATAAAGTCGTTGTGGTCGCTCGCCACGGCGTTCGTTCACCCACCGATGATCACGACTATACCGCACTAACCGGTCAGCACTGGCCAAAGTGGAGTGTTCCTGCCGGTCATCTGACCGGCCATGGCTATGCAGGAATGGTACAGCAGGGTAAATTTTTTGCTGAACAGTGGCAACATTGGGGATTAACACTCCCTCTCCACCAAGGTTGCCCCGCCCGACAGAGCGTGAGCGTATGGACGGCTCCCGATCAGCGCACCCAGGCCACAGGCAGCGCCCTACTTGATGGATTGTTCCCCGGATGTGGCATATCCATTGCGCACACACAGGCTACAGCCGACCCACTGTTTGATGCGAGTAAGATGGCACTAACGCCCCCTAATACAGCCTTAATCCTAGATCAAATTCAGGCGAGAATGGCAGCAAAAGCCCCCTTGATAGAGCACTATCGTGCCGCAGTGGCGTTGTTCCGCCAAGCGGTATGCGTCCCACACTCGGCAAGCTGTGCGTTTTTGGATAACCCATGGGACGTCACTTTCACAGATAACGGTCAACCCAAGTTAGTGGGCCCGGTGGCGCATGCAGCATCGATGGCAGAGACTATCAGGCTTGCTTACAGCGAAAACCTCCCCCTTTCTGAAGTGGCTTTTGGCCACGTACGCCAGGCTAAAGATGTTGGCGCATTAATGGCATTACACGCAGCGAAATATGACCTTGTCAGCGATACCCCTGAATACGCTAGACAAGGTGGCTCGCTGCTGATGACACAAATTCTCGATGCCTTGACGGATGAGGCTTCCCGCTACGCTTCGCACTTAGCCAGCCCGATTGTTCTCTTCGTCGGTCATGACACTAATATCGCGCAATTACAAACCATGCTCGGATTCAATTGGCAGCTAGCAGAATATCCTCATAACGATATTCCCCCTGGCGGTAGTTTAGTTTTTTTACGCTTTCATGACGCGACAACTGGTAAGCAGTTTATTCAGCTGAGTTTTATGACAAGAAGTCTAGACCAATGGCGTGCATTAACGCCCTTATCATTGCAGGTCCCAATGCTGGAAGCCGATGACTTTCATAAAGGCTGTTTTCGTAGTGACGACAAAACCCTCTGCCCACTTTCACCTTTTGTTCGTCAAGCTCGCCAACAAATTAAGGTTCAGGATAAAAGTTTCATTCTTTTTCAGTAATAAAAAAAGGCCCTTTCGGGCCTCTATTACTGAGTTTGTTGACGCTTAGAGCTCGGTCTCGGTTTCGGTTTCGCCGTTGCCGAAGCGGGCTTTGCCTTCTGACTGGTTTCACCCCGAGTCGCTTGCCGACGCGTGTTACCTGAAACTTGGTTGTGACGTTTCACTGCACGACGAATTTGATTCGCTTTGGTGCGACGACGATCTTTCTCAACCGGCAGTTTAGAGACGGTCTCTTCACTCATCCCCACCAGCTCACGAAGGTAGTTCACCGCGGTAAGATCCATCTCGGTATAGCCACCACGAGGCAGGCCTTTAGGAAGATGAATATCGCCATAGCGTACACGCATTAAGCGGCTGACTTGCACACCTACCGCTTCCCAAAGACGACGAACCTCGCGGTTACGGCCTTCGGTTAGGGTTACGTTATACCACTGGTTGATCCCTTCACCGCCGCCGAATTTCAACGTTTTAAAGGCTGCCGGACCATCTTCAAGTTGCACACCAAGGCTTAATTGACGGATCTTATCATCGTCCACTTGCCCAAAGACCCGCACTGCATATTCACGTTCAACTTCACGACTTGGGTGCATTAGGCGGTTAGCTAATTCACCATCGGTGGTGAACAGCAGTAAACCACAGGTGTTCACATCAAGACGGCCAACGGCTATCCAGCGTGCACCGTGTAATTTAGGCAGACGATCGAAAACGGTCGGGCGTCCCTCAGGATCGTTGCGGGTACACAGCTCGCCTTCTGGCTTGTAGTACGCAAGGACACGACATACTTCGCTTTCCGACGCAATGACCGCCACTTGACGGCCATCAATACGAATCTTGGTTGCATTAGAGGGTTCGACCCTGTCCCCGAGCGTGGCAATTTTGCCATCAACACTCACGCGACCTGCCGCGATCATGGTTTCGATTTCGCGACGTGAACCGTGTCCTGCTCGCGCTAAAACTTTCTGTAGCTTCTCACTCATAACTGCCTCGCTGTCGCCTTCCCAGGCATCAGTTTATAAATTCGTTTAAAATCAATAACTTAAGTTATTCTCTATTGCCATTATACAGGATGACCGGTGGGATGTAACGCCTTTTATCGCGAAGATTGCGGGATTTCCTTTACGGGGAATTCACTGGACTCAATTCATTCGCTGACTTAACCTTTGGTCGTCATCAACCTCGCAAATGAGAAGCGTCACTTATTCATTGTTGAGGTCAACACATCAACCTCTGGATTTATATTTATAACGGAGTTACCCATGCGTTTACCACGTCGTCCCTTCTCGCTTATCTTAAGCAGTGCGCTATTATTCGCCAGTGCCGGTTATGCAGACTCAACCACCAATATTGATAAACGACTTGACCAACTCATGGGCGCTAACAGCCACACTCAGTATCGTCAGTTTTTCTTAACCTTCCAGCGCGCAGTGTCGCTCCAAGATAAGCAACAAGTCGCTAGCATGTTAAGTTATCCCATTACAGCTCAAGTGGCGGGCCGGGATCGCATTCTGCTCAACAAGAAAGACTTCCTTGCGGTTTACGACAAAATTTTCACCCACAGCCTGCAGGATGTCATACGTCATCAACGTTACGAGAAACTTTTTGCGAATAGCGATGGGGTGATGATCGGCGAGCAAGGCGAAATTTGGTTCAGCGGCTTGTGCCAACAGACGTCGTGTTCGATCCCTGTAATAAAAATCATCAGGATTAACGGTAATTCACGTTAAGAAAGCGTGGGCAATACTCTGATTGCCCAATACCGCTACTCAAAGGGACGAGTGTCTCCCGCGCCTTGTCGAACAATGACAGGCGTCCCATCAGAAAGATCGACAACGGTGGTCGGGTGCTGACCGATCGTGCCACCATTCAGTATTAAATCAACTTGATGCCCAACAGAATCTTGGATTTCTTCGGGATCGGATTCTGCAAAGTCATTACCTGGCAGAATAAGCGTTGTCGACATCAAGGGTTCGCCTAATGCCTCTAATAAGGCTTGGGCGACCGGATGTGACGTAACACGCAGTCCGATAGTTTTACGCTTTTCGTTCATCAAGCGGCGAGGAACTTCTTTCGTCGCTTTTAACAAAAAAGTGTAACTACCTGGCGTATTATTCTTTAACAAACGGAAGGCGATATTATCCACATGTGCGTAGGTCGAAAGTTCCGACAGGTCTCGACACATCAACGTAAAATGGTGCCGTCCATCTAACTGTCTCAGACGGATAATCCGATCCATAGCAGCCTTATCTTCGAGTTTACAACCAATCGCATAGCCCGAATCTGTCGGATAAACGATTACTGACCCTTGATTAATTTGCTCGACCGCTTGTTTAACAATACGTGGCTGAGGGTTTTCTGGGTGAATATAGAACAATTGACTCATAGTCGTCTCCTACCCCCGAGTTGGGGCAGCTAAAGCTGGAAATTTTTCCCATATGGGAACCACATCTTTCGGTAACCACAGTTTACGACCTAACTCTATCCATGCACAGGGCTGATGAAAATCAGAGCCCAGTGAGCCAGATAAGCCGTAATCCACAGCATACTTGGCCAGTTGTTGCCGTTCGTTCGGTGCCTGCTGACACTGTGCGACTTCCATCGCATCTCCACCGACGTCGGCGAAATAAGCCAATAAACGCTTCAACCATTTGGTAGAAAGTTGATAGCGCGCAGGGTGTGCCACCACGGCCACCCCTCCAGCGTGATGGATTGCCTCCACCGCTGCGGGCAGCGTACACCATTGAGCTGGGACATACCCCGTCTTTCCACGGGCCAGATAATTTTTGAATACCTGCGCCATCGTCTCAGCTTTACCCTGCTGAATAAGGTAGCGGGCAAAGTGGGCTCGGGTAATCTGCCCGGTTCCCGCCTCTTGCCTCGCACCCTCTAGCGCACCGGCAATGCCTGCTTTCGCTAACCGTTCAGCAATCATCGCTGCGCGATCCTCTCTTCGCTGGTATTGCTGCTGTAATAGCACCACCATCGCCGGATGATGAGGATCAAAACCCAAGCCAACGATATGTATTTCGTGATTTTCCCACAAGGTCGAGATCTCGACGCCCGAGACGAGGGTCAGATCCAGATGCTCTTCACGAATCGCGGTTTGGGCATCTTCTATTGCAGCCGTGGTGTCGTGGTCAGTAATTGCCAACACCTTAACCCCACGCTCGCAAGCACGGCGAACGAGTTCACGTGCACTCAGTAGGCCATCAGAAGCTTGGGTATGGCTATGCAAATCATAGATGATCGCGCGTACATTATCGGTCAAAATTTACTCTCTCAGACGTGTTCAACATTTCTCCTACTGATAAATCACTTTTAGTTAACCTTGAGTGTTGACAATTCCGCCGTGAACTAGTTAACTAGTACACAAGACTTCAGACAGGACACAATCTCATGATGGTTATAACAGTAAAGCATTCACAGTGGTGGCGCGTCACTCTCCCATAATCGGGCGACGTTGTCATGCATCCAGCTAAAATAACCGCTATGCAGATTTCTAAGCCCGCCCACTCGGCGGGCTTTTTATTGGAAGAATAATAGAGATAACACTCATGATATCCAGCAAACTCAAACTCATCACGGTTGAAACACCCTATTCTGCCGACCCGACTGCGCTCTTTAATCAACTCTGTGGCGCGAGGCCTTCTACTTTACTGCTCGAATCGGCAGATGTGAGTAGCAAAGACGATTTACAGAGCTTAATGATTGTCGACAGCGCGTTACGTATCAGTGCGCTAGGGAATGTTGTTAAGGTCCAAGCATTGAGTGCTAATGGTCGTAGCTTGTTACCCTTACTGTCTGACAAACTTCCGACTGAAGCCGATACCTCGCTTTGCGCCGATCAGTTAATTATCACCTTTAGTCAGCCAACCTCGCTACAAGATGAAGATAGCCGTTTAAAATCCGCCTCTGTCTTCGATGTGCTGCGCCTGGTCCCTACCTTAGTCGCCGATAGCGACCAACAGCGCCACGCCCTATTTTTGGGTGGGCTCTTTGCTTATGACTTAGTGGCGGGATTTGAAGACCTGCCTCCTTTGCAGCAAGATCAAGCCTGCCCGGACTATTGCTTCTATCTGGCTGAAACGCTGCTTGTGCTTGACCACCAAACACAACAAGCCCGTCTTCAAGCCAGCCTGTTCACTGACAACAGTGATGAATTCCAACGTCTGCAAGCAAGACTCCATCAGCTCCACCAGCAGATGCTCACTACACCGACCAAAGTGTCTGCTGCCTCCGTACCCGGTATGCAGCTCAGTTGTAATCAAGACGATGAGACCTATTGCGATATCGTAAAAGCGCTGCAAGTGGCTATTCGCCAAGGGGAAATTTTCCAAGTCGTTCCTTCTCGACGCTTTTCTTTACCTTGCCCCTCTCCACTGGCGGCCTATGATGTATTGAAAAAAAGCAATCCGAGTCCTTATATGTTTTTCCTACAGGACCAAGACTTCAGTCTGTTCGGCGCATCCCCAGAAAGTTCGCTGAAATATGACGCCCAGAGCCGTCAAATAGAGATCTACCCTATTGCTGGGACACGCCCGCGCGGCAGGCACGCAGACGGTTCGCTCAACCTTGACCTCGATAGCCGCATCGAACTGGATATGCGTAACGATGAGAAAGAGATGTCCGAACATCTTATGTTAGTCGATTTGGCCCGTAATGACTTAGCTCGCATCTGTACACCCGGTAGTCGTTATGTCGCAGACCTTACGAAAGTAGATCGCTATACCTTCGTAATGCATCTCGTTTCTCGTGTTGTGGGCCGCTTACATGATGATCTGGACGTACTGCATGCATACCGCGCCTGTATGAATATGGGAACCTTAAGTGGTGCGCCGAAAGTCCGCGCAATGCAGTTGATTGCAAAACATGAAAAGACACGTCGTGGCAGCTATGGCGGTGCCGTGGGCTATTTTACCGGCATGGGAGACTTTGATACTTGTATCGTCATCCGCTCCGCCTATGTTGAGAACGGGATAGCCAGCGTGCAAGCAGGCGCAGGGGTAGTCCTTGATTCAGATCCACAGTCTGAAGCGGACGAGAGCCGAAATAAAGCGCGTGCGGTGTTAAGAGCTATCGCCACTGCCCACCATTGCCAGGAGATTTTCTAATGGCTGATATTCTATTAGTTGATAATTTTGACTCCTTTACCTACAACTTGGTCGATCAGTTACGGACGTTTGGCCATAACGTGGTTATTTTCCGTAATAACGTGCCAGTGGAACAGTTAGTCACCAAAGTGACAAGCCTT
>Ga0308168_1001874_pt1 | contig 18107 bp, 28 predicted proteins | sample PhyCR2_FD_202133 | JGI IMG/M metagenome (GOLD analysis project Ga0308168, IMG submission 202133) | Phyllosphere microbial communities from UC Gill Tract Community Farm, Albany, California, United States - DLSLRC.R2 | ecosystem: Host-associated > Plants > Phyllosphere > Unclassified | place: USA...
TACGCTTTCCTCCTTCAGAGTCAAACACTTTTTTCAGCGTTTTTCTCCGGCGGGGTGAATCGCTTCACGCCCTGCTGAGCCGCCTGCGTTGCCGCTTTGCCGTCTCAGTGGTGGCGCATTATAGGGATCCGGATTTTTTGCACAACCCCTTTTTTCGATCTTTTTTATCGACTGGCGAGTTTTCACTCTTTTCGCTGCGATCGCGAGCGATCCGCGCAAAAATCAGCTTGTTTACCCGCACCGGAAGCCGCAGGCTAGCGGGAAACATCAGAAAAGGAGAAATAGAATGTCTGTAGCCCTGCGCCCTTATAAGCAACATATTCCTCATACCGGCGAGCGCGTGATGGTGGATAGCAGCAGCGTGGTCGTTGGCGAAGTCGAGCTGGCTGATGATGTCAGCATCTGGCCACTGGTAGCAATCCGCGGTGACGTGAATAAAGTGGTGATTGGTAAACGCAGCAATATCCAGGATGGCAGCGTGCTGCACGTTACGCATAAATCCAGCAGTAACCCAGACGGCTTTCCATTGATCATCGGTGAAGACGTGACGGTGGGCCATAAAGCAATGCTGCACGGCTGCACCATTGGTAACCGCGTGCTGGTGGGTATGGGCTCTATCCTGCTGGATGGCGCGATCGTCGAAGATGAGGTGATGATTGGCGCCGGCAGCCTGGTGCCACCCGGTAAACGCCTGCAAAGCGGCTATCTCTATTTAGGCAGCCCGGTGAAGCAGATCCGGCCACTAACCGAAGCGGAAATAGCCGGACTGCTTTATTCGGCCAGTAATTATGTCGGCTGGAAAGATGAATATCTGGCTCAGGGCAGCCACAGCCAGCCCTGATCGTCGGCCTGCTCCGCCCGGAGCAGCTGCTCGGCCTCTTCCTCCAGATCCCAGCGATGCGCGCTAAACAGCGCCATCGCCTCTCCGGCACCAAAGCGCTGCTGCAGCGCCGGCAGCGATATTGCGCAGGTCAGTCCCATACCATTCACTAAGACCGGGAACAGCACCGCCTGCCGGACTGCGTCCCAGCTTTCCCGATCGGGAAACTGGATAGCCTGATTCATGCCTGCATCGCCTGTTTAAGTTGATCGATGACCGGCGCGATCTCCGGCATAACGCCATGCCACAGCTGAAACGCATGCGCCGCCTGACCCACCAGCATGCCGAGTCCATCCGCCAGCTGCTGTGTGCCGTGCTGCTGGCACCACGCCAGAAATGGCGTCAGCCCCTGCTGATAAAACATGTCGTAACAGCGCACCTGCGCATCAATCAGCGTAACCGGCAGCGGCGGCACGTCGCCCGCTACGCCGCTGGAGGTGGCATTGATGATCAGATCAAAACGTTCGCCGGCCAGTTGATCAAAGCTCATCGCCTGGATCGCCCCACTGTGCTGGAATAGCTCAGCCAGCTGTTGCGCGCGTTCCGGCGTGCGGTTAACCACCACCAGCGCGCAGCCCGTCGAGAGCAGCGGCAGGATCACCCCACGCGCCGCGCCGCCCGCGCCCACCAGCAGAATACGATCGCCCGGCCGGATCAGCTGCAGCCGTTGCAGATCGCTCAGCAGGCCGATGCCGTCCGTGTTATCACCCAGAATCGAACCATCGGCTCGCTTCTTTAAGGTATTTACCGCGCCGGATAATGCCGCGCGTTCGCTGAGCTCATCCGCGAACTCCCATGCCTGCTGTTTAAACGGCAGCGTAACATTGGCGCCTTTGCCACCGGCCGCAAAAAACGCCTCTATCGCCTGCGGGAACCCTTCCAGCGGTGCGCAGATGCGTCCGTAAGGATGTTCAATACCGGTCTGCTCAGCAAAAGCGGCGTGAATAAACGGAGATTTGCTGTGGGCGATGGGATGACCAAAAACGGCAAACTTTTCCATAATCAGCCCTGACGAATGAGTTCACCGCTGATGGCATCGCGGATTTCAGAAGGATTCAGGCGACCGCCGGTGGCCGCCTGCAACACCGGGAACTGCGAGCCAAACTGCTCTGCCACTTCGGCGGCGCTGCGGCACGGCGGCTGACCGGTTAAATTCGCGCTGGTTGAGACCAGCGGCTTGCCAAACCCGCGGCACAGCGCCTGAACCTGCGGATGATCGCTGACGCGAATCGCCAGCGAATCAAAGCGGCCGGTTAACCAGCGCGGCGTATGCGGCGAAGCAGGCACCACATAGGTGACCGGACCCGGCCAGCTGGCAAACATACGTTCGCGCTGCAGCACGGTGAGTTCGCGATCGGCAATATAAGGCTCGAGCTGCGCATAATCAGCGGCGATCAGGATCAGCCCCTTTTCTACCGGGCGCTGTTTCAGCTCCAGCAGGGCCATCACCGCGCTTTCGCTGTCCGGATCGCAGCCAAGGCCGAATACGGCTTCGGTAGGGTAAGCAATCACTTGCTGTTGCTGAAGTTGTTCGATGCAGAAGTCGAGGCTTCCGGGTGCATGCTGGCTCTGGTTCATGATCACTCTTCATCCTGGGCGATGGGCTTGCCGCAGCGTTTGCTGGCGCAGAAGCGCTTCATGCCCTGTGCGGTTTTCTTTTCTATTAATAACGGGAACTGGCAATGGGGGCAGACACCTTCCAGCGGCGTGGCGTTGATCGCGAACTGGCAGTCGGGATATCGATCGCAGGCATGGAAGGTTTTGCCATAGCGTGAACGGCGCTGCACCAGCTTGCCGCTGGCGCACTGCGGGCAGGCAATTGCGGTTTCGTCCGGCTTATCGATGGTTTCCGTGTAATCACACTCCGGATAGTGGCTACAGCCGACAAACATGCCGAATCGCCCCTGGCGCAGCACTTTGTCCGCACCACACTGCGGGCAGGCATGGCCTTCCAGCACTTTGACAATATGGCCATCACCCTGACTTTTCAGCGGGCGGATATAGTCACAGGTTGGATAATTCACACAGCCGAGAAAAGGCCCGTGTTTGCCGGCACGTATCACTAATTCTGCCCCGCAGGCGGGGCAGGGATCGTGTTTACGCACGGTAAATAGTGCTGATTTACTCATATTACCGAATGCATTAATCGCAAATTAATGCAGCATACCTTCATTGACGTCGAATAACAGTTCTTCCATCTGCTGATAGGCATTTTCACACCCGGGGATGTTAAACAGCACCATCAGCACCACCCATTTGAGATCTTCCAGATCGAATTCCAGCGTATCAAGCGCCATAACCCGTTCGATGACCATTTCGCGCGTTTCCATATTCAGCACCTGGATTTGTTCCAGGAACAGAATAAAACCACGACACTCGGCATCTAAACGCTGGCTCTCTTCTTCCGTGTAGATTCGCATGGAGAGCGGATCGTTAGCCAGCAACACTGGCGCGACCAGGCCATCCTGATAATCCGCTAACCGCTCAAGCCAATTCAACGCATTGTAGATATCTTCGCGATGAAAACCGGCATCGGTTAAGTCATCGGTCAATTTATCCTGGTCAACGCGCATTTCAGCCTCGTTGTGGATATACGTCTCAAACAAGTACATAAGTACGTCGAACATGGCATGCCCTCCTCAATCGGACATAGCCGCCGGGTACAGCTGCGATCCATCCTGCTAACTCCAGCTCCAGCAATTGCGCTGCGATAACTGGCACAGGTTGGCCGGCACGTTCAGCGACGACGTCAACAGGTGTAACCTCATCACCTACGTTAGCCAACACGCTGGGAAATGGCAATGGCACATCATCACTGAGTTGTGAATATATTGTTTCTGAGATGCTGGCCGGCAACCATTGCAGGGCAGAATGCAAATCCTCAAGGATATTGTTGGGATGCGCCACCAGCAGCGCCCCCTGCTGAATCAGCCAGTGCGTGCCTTCACAGCCAGGGTTACCCAGTGCGCCAGGCAGCGCATACACGTTACGGTTTTGTTCCAGCGCATACCGCGCCGTTACCAGCGAGCCACTCTTCAGTGACGCTTCAACCACCAGCACGCCATGGCTCAGGCCGCTGATAATACGATTACGCCGCGGGAAATTTACCGCATGGGGCGCCATCGACAGCGGCAGTTCTGAAACCAGCGCGCCGCCGCTGGCGATGATCTCCTGTGCCAGCGGCTGATGGCTTTTCGGATAGAGATGATTCAGCCCGCTGCCCAGCACGGCCAGAGTTTTGCCCTGCACTTCCAGCGCGGCACGATGCGCCACGCCATCAATACCGCGCGCCAGCCCGCTGGTGATGGTCAAACCGCTTAGCGCCAGCTGCTGGGTAAACCAGCTGCCCCATTCTCTGCCATACGGTGAACAGTGACGACTGCCGACCACCGCCAACTGCGGGGTCGCCAGTGCAGAGAGGTCACCCGCTATATAAAGGGCAGCCGGATAGCGGCTGATTTCCCGCAGCCGGGCGGGATAATGTGCGTCGGTGCAGGCGATCAGATGATGTTGCGCCTGTTGCAGCCAGCGCTGCGTTTTTTCCAGCTGGCGTGGACAGAGGGCGAGAAACTGTTGCCGCTGCGTGTCGTCCAGACCGTGCTGCTGCAGCCACGCGTCGTCAACGTGGCTGGCGGCCAGAAGCGCCATGATGAACTGACGGGCGCGCTCACCGCTTAAACCCCAGACGTAAGTCAGCCTGATAATCCTTTCACTGCGTTCCATGCTGCGCTCCCTGTCAGCCGTGCTCTGATGCGGCACAATGCTGTCAATCAAGCCCTAAAAAGTCTACAATATGAGGCAGTAATCTTTTCTTTAACGCATACAGATCTGGATATTTATGTCAGTTTTGCAGGTATTACATTTCCCTGACGATCGCCTTCGCAAAATTGCTGCACCCGTTGCGGCTGTGAATGCTGACGTTCAGCGTATTGTCGACGATATGTTTGAGACCATGTACGCCGAAGAAGGCATTGGTCTGGCGGCGACGCAGGTGGATATTCACCAGCGCATCATCGTGATTGATGTTTCTGAAAGCCGCGAAGAGCGCCTGGTGCTGATTAACCCGGAGCTGCTGGAAAAAAGCGGCGAAACCGGTATCGAAGAGGGTTGCCTGTCGATCCCGGAACAGCGGGCGTTTGTGCCGCGTGCCGAGCGGGTCAAAGTGCGCGCGCTAGATCGCGACGGTAACAGCTTCGAGCTGGAAACCGACGGTCTGCTGGCGATCTGCATTCAGCATGAGATCGACCATCTCGACGGTAAACTGTTTATTGATTATCTGTCGCCGCTGAAGCGTCAGCGTATTAAACAGAAACTGGAAAAACTGGCCCGCCAGAATGCGCGCGCATCCTGAGAGCGAACAGAAGGTTGAACTGTGTCTGCACCGTTAAAAATCATCTTTGCCGGTACTCCTGACTTCGCAGCGCGTCATCTCGACGCGCTGCTTGCTTCTGAGCATCAGGTGGTTGGCGTCTTTACTCAGCCCGACCGCCCTGCCGGACGTGGCAATAAACTCACGCCGGGCCCGGTAAAAGTGCTGGCTCAGGCGCATGATATCCCCGTGTTTCAGCCAAAGTCCCTGAAGCCGGAAGAGAATCAGCAGCTGGTTGCCGGGCTACAGGCCGATGTGATGGTGGTCGTCGCTTATGGTCTGATCCTGCCTCAGGCGGTGCTGACGATGCCGCGCCTTGGCTGCATCAACGTACACGGCTCGCTGCTGCCGCGCTGGCGCGGTGCGGCACCGATTCAGCGCTCACTGTGGGCCGGCGATAACGAAACCGGTGTGACCATCATGCAGATGGACGTGGGTCTGGATACCGGCGATATGCTGCACAAAATAACCTGCCCGATTAATGCCGACGATACCAGCGCATCGCTGTACGACAAGCTGGCGCAGCTGGGCCCGCAGGGGATGCTGACCACGCTCAGTCTGCTGGCCGCCGGCAGCGCGCAGCCCGAAGTGCAGGATGAGACCCTGGTAACTTACGCGGAAAAGCTCAGCAAAGAAGAGGCACGTCTTGACTGGTCGCTCTCTGCTGTTCAGCTGGAACGGTGCATTCGCGCCTTCAATCCGTGGCCGGTGAGTTATTTCCTCATCGACGATCAGCCGGTTAAAGTCTGGCAGGCCAGCGTGTTACCGCCCCGCACCGCCCAGCCGGGAGAAATTCTGCAGGCTGACAAACACGGCATCCAGATCGCGACTGCTGACGGCGTGCTGAATCTGCTCTCACTGCAGCCTGCCGGCAAAAAAGCCATGGCGGCGCAGGATCTGCTCAATTCGCGTCGTGAATGGTTTACACCCGGCACCGTTCTGGCCTGATTCTCCAGCCCGGTTTCCGCCGGGCTTTTTGTTTGATGAATGAATATGAAAAAAGCGACCAACCTGCGCAGCCTTGCCGCGCAATTGATTGAACGCGTGGTGGATAAAGGGGAATCGCTGAGCGCGATTCTGCCCGCTGCGCAAAAAACGCTGGCAAACAACGATGGCGCGCTGCTGCAGGAGTTGTGTTTTGGCGTGACGCGCACGCTGCCGCAGCTGGAAGCGTTGATTAATAAGCTGATGGCGCGGCCGTTAACCGGCAAACAGCGCGTGCTGCACTATCTGATCATGGTGGGCCTGTATCAGCTGCTGTATACCCGCGTTCCGCCGCACGCCGCGCTGGCCGAAACCGTGGCCGGGGCTGAAGCACTGAAGCGGGCAAATCTGAAAGGCTTGCTCAACGGCGTGCTGCGTCAGTTTCAGCGTCAGCGGGACGCACTGCTGGCGGAGGTCAATCAGGGCCCGCAGCGTTACTGGCATCCGGGCTGGCTGCTGAAACGGTTGCAGACCGCGTGGCCGGAGCAGTGGCAGCAGATTGTGGAAGCAAACAATCAGCGACCGCCAATGTGGCTGCGCGTGAATCGTCAGCATCACAGCCGTGACGCCTGGCTGGCGTTATTAACCCAGCAGAATCAAAATGCGTTTAGTGCTGACGCGCCGGATGCGCTGCGTCTTGAAGCACCGGCTCCGGTCAGTCAGCTGCCAGGCTTTGAGCAGGGCTGGGTGACGGTGCAGGATCTCTCTGCTCAGCGTTGCGCCCTGCTGCTGGCGCCGGAAAACGGCGAAACCATTCTCGACCTGTGCGCTGCGCCCGGCGGCAAAACCACCCATATTCTCGAAATTGCGCCGCAGGCCCGCGTGATGGCGGTGGATATCGATGCGCAGCGCCTGTCGCGCGTGACGGAAAACCTGCAGCGTCTGGGGATGCAGGCTGACGTGCGTCAGGGCGATGGCCGCACGCCAGCGGCCTGGTGCGACGAGCAGCAATTCGACCGCATCCTGCTGGATGCGCCCTGCTCGGCCACCGGCGTTATTCGACGCCATCCGGATATCAAATGGCTACGCCGCGATCGCGATATCGACGAACTCGCCGCGCTACAGCGTGAGATTCTGGCGGCCATCTGGCCACGCCTGAAATCGGGCGGTACGCTGCTTTATGCCACCTGCTCAGTGCTGCCGCAGGAGAACCAGCAGCAGATCGATGCTTTCCTCGCGACGCATGACGATGCAGTGCCGCAGGCACTGCCACAGGGGCAACTTAACGGCTGGCAGGTTTTCCCTGCCATCGATGGCGGCGACGGTTTCTTCTACGCTAAGCTGATGAAAAAATAGTGCAGCGCACAGTGACAAGAGCAACGTATCCATGAAAATTATTATCCTCGGCGCCGGCCAGGTGGGCGGCACGCTTGCTGAAAACCTGGTGGGCGAAAACAATGACATCACCGTGGTTGATAGCGATCCCTCACGCTTACGCGTGCTGCAGGATAAATTTGACCTGCGCGTGGTGCAGGGCCATGGTTCGCACCCGCGCGTGTTGCGTGAAGCCGGCGCCGAAGATGCGGATATGCTGGTGGCGGTGACCAGCTCTGACGAAACCAACATGATTGCCTGTCAGATTGCTTACTCGCTGTTTAACACGCCAAACCGCATTGCCCGTATCCGCGCCGCCGATTATCTGCGCGATGCGGAAAAGCTGTTCGTGCCGGAAGCGGTACCCATCGACCATTTGATCTCGCCTGAACAGCTGGTGATCGACAACATCTATCGGCTGATTCAGTACCCTGGCGCGTTACAGGTGGTGAATTTTGCCGAGGGCAAAGTCAGCCTGGCAGTGGTCAAAGCCTATTACGGCGGACCGCTGGTGGGCAATCCGCTGTCGATCCTGCGTGAGCACATGCCGCATATCGATACCCGCGTAGCCGCCATTTTTCGTCAGGATCGCCCGATCCGCCCGCAGGGATCGACGATCGTCGAAGCTGGCGATGAAGTGTTTTTTATTGCCGCCAGTCAGCATATTCGTGCGGTGATGAGCGAGATGCAGCGGCTCGAAAAGCCCTATAAACGCATTATGCTGGTCGGCGGCGGTAATATCGGCTTTGGCCTGGCGCAGCGGCTGGAAAAGCAGTACAGCGTTAAGCTGATTGAGCGTAATCAGCAGCGCGCGGCTGAACTGGCTGAACATCTGCAGGATACCATCGTGTTCTATGGCGATGCCTCGGATCAGGAACTGCTGGCAGAAGAGCATGTCGATCAGGTCGATCTGTTTATCGCCGTCACTAACGACGATGAAGCCAATATCATGTCAGCGATGCTGGCCAAAAAGATGGGCGCGAAAAAGGTGATGGTGCTGATCCAGCGTCGCGCCTATGTCGATCTGGTGCAGGGCAGCGTGATCGACATTGCGATCTCTCCGCAGCAGGCCACAATTTCTGCGCTGCTTGGCCACGTGCGCAAAGCCGATATTGTCGGCGTCTCTTCACTGCGCCGCGGTATTGCGGAAGCCATCGAGGCCATTGCCCACGGTGATGAAACCACTTCGCGCGTGGTCGGCCGCCTGATTGAAGATATTAAACTGCCGCCGGGCACAATTATCGGCGCGGTGGTGCGTGGTGATGACGTGATCATCGCCAATGATAATGTGCGTATTGAGCAAGGCGACCACGTGATCATGTTCCTCACCGACAAAAAGTTTGTGCCGGACGTTGAGCGTCTGTTCCAGCCGAGCCCGTTCTTCCTGTAACGCGTTGTGGTTGGGCTGCAGTGAGAGTGATGTTTAATCCATTGTTATAATGGCAATTACACGAAGGTTTGTTAGACTTTAGCCATTGGCCAAGGCAAGGAGATAACAATGAGTTTATTCAAAGAGTTTCGTGATTTTGCGATGCGTGGCAACGTGGTGGACCTGGCGGTCGGTGTGATCATCGGTGCTGCGTTCGGTAAGATCGTATCGTCACTGGTTGCGAACATCATTATGCCACCGCTCGGTTTACTGATTGGCGGCGTCGACTTTAAGCAGTTTAAATGGGTACTCAAGCCAGCCGAGGGTGATATCCCAGCGGTGGTGATGGAATACGGTAACTTTATTCAGACGGTATTTGACTTCATCATCGTGGCGTTTGCTATCTTCATTGCCATCAAAGTAATGAATAAACTGTATAAAAAGAAAGAAGTGGAAAAACCAGCGCCTAAACCGACTAATGAAGAAGTGCTGCTGACCGAGATTCGCGACCTGCTTAAGCAACAAAATAATAAAGTGTGATGAATAAAAGCCGCCTGTTCAGGCGGCTTTTTTGTCACTAAAGCAGAAGGCCAGAGGTAAACATTGTTGCTTACCGCTGGCCTCCTGATTCGCTCCCTTCGCGTGTTTATCTTTACGCCGGTAGCTGCCTTTCCCCTTCTGATTACGCTCAACACGCTGGCGATACAGCGGATCGTGTAACAGAGCTTCCAGGGCGTTATCGTTAATTTTGCCTTTTCGATGCTGATAGTGACTCATATCGTCCTCCGGTTAGTGATGGCGCAACTATAGTCCCTGCGCGCCAGAATTCAATCCTTGCTACAACAAATTTCAGGATGCGGATCTTCACCGGTTTCCAGTGCCTCGAGGATCGAACAGCAGACGCTACTGTGGCGGTCGCCACAACAGGTTTCCGCCAGCCGTTGCAGTGAGCGCTGAATGGTTTGCAGTTCGCCAATCATACCGTTCACCTCATCCAGCCGTTTCGCCACGATCGCTTTTGACTCTTCACAGGTATGATGCTCTGGATCGATGCGGATCGACAGCAGGTCGCGGATCGATTCCAGGCTGAAACCAAGCTGCCGGCCGTAACGGATAAAACGCAGGCGCTGCAGATCGTTATCGCTGTACAGGCGGAAGCCGCCCTCGGTGCGTACCTCATGATCCATCATCTGCTGCTTTTCATAAAAGCGGATGGTGTCCGGCGTGACGTCCGCCAGTTTTGCCAGCTGGCCAATGCGATACATACTATTTCTCCTGCTGTAACCGCTGACCGATCGCCGGGCGGTATTCGCCACGCAGAAAATCGGTGCTCATGCCAGCCTGCTGCAGCTTCATCTCCAGCAGCGTCAGGCGTTTGGCCAGTTCGCGCGCCTCGCAGTCATCAGGATCGAGTTCGCGAAGCAGATCGCTCAGTGCCAGCGCGTCGCGGCGCATCTCCAGTTCCGGAGGGAGATAGCCGGCGTTTTTCAGCAGTCGCCAGGCACTGCGCAATTCCGCCGGCACACCACTGTCATCGTCCAGCGTGAGCGGCGCACCTTCACCAGGCAGATTGCTCAGCTCGCCCTTTTCCTGAGCGGCGCGGATGTGTTGTTCAGCCAGCTGATCGATAAGCCACATAGAAACCTCCTGCAGGCATGTCTGCCAACAGCATAGCGAATGGAGGGGAAATGGGAAGAAATGACAGGCAATAAAAAACCCGCCGAAGCGGGTTTTTTACGTTACTGCAAATTACTCTGCAGCAGCTTCTGCTTGAGCTTCTGGACGATCAACCAGCTCGATGTATGCCATCGGAGCGTTGTCACCAGCACGGAAGCCACACTTCAGAATGCGAGTGTAACCACCGGCACGGCTCGCGAAACGCGGGCCCAGCTCGTTAAACAGTTTTGCCACGATCTCGTTATCACGAGTACGGGCGAATGCCAGACGACGATTAGCTACGCTGTCGGTCTTGGCAAGAGTAATCAGCGGCTCAACTACGCGACGCAGCTCTTTGGCTTTCGGCAGAGTCGTCTTAATGATCTCATGACGAACCAGAGAACCAGCCATGTTGCGGAACATAGCCTGACGATGGCTGCTGTTGCGGTTCAGTTGACGACCACTCTTACGATGGCGCATGACCTTATCCTTCTCAGTGAAACCTTAACCTGTGATCGGGTTATTCATCAGCAATGCTTGCTGGCGGCCAGTTTTCCAGGCGCATGCCCAGAGACAGACCACGAGAAGCCAGCACATCTTTAATCTCAGTAAGAGATTTTTTACCAAGGTTAGGCGTTTTAAGCAGCTCAACCTCGGTACGCTGTACCAGATCACCGATGTAGTGGATAGCTTCTGCCTTAAGGCAGTTAGCAGAGCGGACAGTCAATTCCAGATCGTCAACAGGGCGCAGCAGGATCGGATCGAATTCTGGTTTCTCTTCTTTCACTTCCGGCTGACGTACATCACGTAAGTCAACGAAAGCTTCCAGTTGTTCTGCCAGGATGGTTGCCGCACGACGAATCGCCTCTTCAGGATCGATTGTGCCGTTGGTTTCCATTTCGATGACCAGCTTGTCCAGGTCGGTGCGCTGTTCTACACGCGCTGCTTCAACATTGTAGGCGATACGGTCTACAGGGCTGTAGCAAGCGTCAACCAACAGACGGCCGATTGGGCGCTCATCTTCTTCCGAATGAATTCGGGCAGAAGCCGGCACATAACCACGACCACGCTGAACTTTGATACGCATGCTAATAGACGCGTTTTCATCGGTCAGATGGCAGATCACATGCTGCGGCTTGACGATTTCGACATCACCGTCATGGGTAATGTCGGCTGCAGTCACAGGGCCAATGCCAGATTTATTCAGCGTAAGGATGACTTCATCTTTACCCTGAACTCTTACCGCCAGCCCTTTCAGATTGAGCAGGATTTCCAGGATATCTTCCTGTACGCCCTCTTTGGTGGAGTACTCGTGCAGCACGCCATCAATCTCAACCTCGGTCACCGCGCAACCCGGCATGGAAGAAAGCAGAATACGGCGCAGTGCGTTACCAAGAGTATGGCCAAAGCCACGCTCTAACGGCTCAAGGGTCACCTTGGCGTGCGTCGAACTCACTTGCTCGATATCTACCAGGCGCGGTTTTAGAAACTCTGTCACAGAACCCTGCATTGTGTCCTCTCTTTGGTACTAAGCTTTACTTAGAGTAAAGCTCGACGATCAGGTGTTCGTTAATGTCCGCAGACAGATCGGTACGCTCAGGAATACGCTTGAACACACCTTCCATCTTAGTCGCATCAACTTCCAGCCAGGTTGGCTTTTCACGCTGCTCAGCCAGCTCCAGAGCGGCCTTCACGCGAGATTGCTTTTTGGCTTTCTCACGGATGCTTACGACATCATTCGGAGATACCTGATAAGAAGCGATGTTAACAACGCGACCGTTTACCATTACAGATTTGTGGCTAACCAGCTGACGTGCTTCTGCACGAGTGGCACCAAAGCCCATACGGTAAACTACGTTATCCAGACGACCTTCCAGCAGAGCTAACAGGTTTTCACCGGTGTTGCCTTTCAGACGCGCTGCTTCTTTATAGTAGTTACGGAACTGACGCTCCAGCACGCCGTAGATACGACGAACTTTTTGCTTTTCACGTAACTGGCCGCCGTAATCAGACAGACGCGGTTTACGCGCACCATGCTGACCAGGGGCTTGTTCAATTTTGCACTTGGAATCAATCGCGCGAACGCCAGACTTAAGGAATAAGTCGGTGCCCTCACGACGGCTCAGCTTGAGCTTAGGACCCAAATATCTTGCCATTTTCTTTCTCCAACTAACCTAAAAAACGGAACGTTAAACGCGACGTTTTTTCGGCGGACGACAACCGTTGTGAGGGATCGGAGTCACATCAGTGATATTAGTGATGCGGAAACCAGCGGCGTTCAGAGCACGAATAGTAGATTCGCGGCCTGGACCCGGACCCTTAACCATAACTTCCAGGTTCTTAATACCGTAATCTTTCACGGCTTCTGCACAGCGCTCTGCAGCGACCTGAGCAGCAAACGGAGTAGATTTACGTGAACCGCGGAAACCGGAACCACCGGCGGTTGCCCAACCCAGTGCGTTACCCTGACGATCAGTAATAGTAACGATGGTGTTGTTAAAAGACGCATGGACATGAGCCACGCCATCTGAGACTTGTTTTCTTACACGCTTACGTGCACGAACTGGTGCCTTTGCCATTATTTACTCACCCCGATTATTTCTTGATCGGTTTACGCGGACCCTTACGGGTACGTGCGTTGGTCTTAGTACGCTGACCGCGCACCGGCAGACCACGACGATGGCGTAAACCACGGTAGCAACCAAGGTCCATCAGACGCTTGATGCTCAGGGTGATTTCACGGCGCAGATCACCTTCAACAACGAATTTACCAACTGCTTCACGCAGCTGATCAATTTGTTCTTCAGACAGCTCACTGATCTTAACATTTTCAGCGATGCCCGTTTCAGCACAGATGGCTTTAGAACGGGTTTTGCCGATACCGAAGATCGAAGTTAATGCGATAACGGTATGTTTTTGATCAGGAATGTTAATGCCTGCTATACGGGCCACTATGCACTCCTATAATTAAATAAATGCGTACCATGCTGAAAAGCCCGTTTTCAGGATACTCAAATGGAAACGCATCGACATACAAAAGATTGGCTGGCTAATCTAGCCAGCTCAACCCGACTTTGCAAGAAAAATATGTGACTTAATCAGCCCTGGCGCTGTTTATGCTTAGGCTCGGAGCTGCAGATCACACGTACGACACCGTCGCGACGAATGATTTTGCAGTTACGACATAATTTCTTGACGGAAGCACGAACTTTCATTTTTACTCTCCGTAACTTCTCAAGCTACTGAATTAACGGCCATAGCCTTTCAGGTTAGCTTTCTTCAATGCAGACTCGTACTGACTGGACATCATCAGAGTTTGCACTTGAGCCATAAAGTCCATGATGACAACCACTACAATCAGCAGCGAGGTGCCGCCAAAGTAGAAGGGAACCTTCATGGCATCACGCATGAACTCCGGGATCAGGCAGATAAAAGTAATATACAGTGCGCCGATTAAGGTCAGACGTGTCATTACTTTATCGATGTACTTCGCCGTTTGCTCTCCCGGACGAATTCCCGGTACGAATGCACCAGACTTCTTCAGGTTATCTGCTGTTTCACGCGGGTTGAAAACCAACGCCGTGTAGAAGAAACAGAAGAAGATGATTGCAGTCGCATAGAGTAGCACATAAAGCGGCTGTCCTGGCTGCAAATACAGCGAAATTGTTGTCAGCCAGTTCCAACCGGTACCGCCCCCGAACCAGGATGCTATCGTCGCCGGGAACAGGATAATGCTGGAAGCAAAGATGGCTGGGATTACGCCCGCCATGTTCACTTTCAACGGTAAATGTGTGCTCTGTGCAGCATATACACGACGACCTTGCTGACGTTTAGCGTAGTTGACCACAATGCGGCGCTGGCCACGCTCAACGAAAATAACAAAGAACGTCACTGCAAATACAAGAACTGCAACCAACAGCAACAGAAGGAAGTGCAGGTCGCCTTGCCGCGCTTGCTCGATGGTATGGCCAATGGCCGGCGGTAAACCCGCAACAATACCCGCGAAGATAATGATCGAAATACCGTTACCGATACCTCGTTCAGTAATCTGTTCGCCCAGCCACATCAGGAACATGGTTCCGGTAACCAGACTTACAACAGCGGTAAAGTAGAAAGCAAAGCCTGGATTTAATACCAGGCCCTGCATTCCAGGCATATTCGGCAGACCGGTAGCAATACCGATCGACTGGAATATAGCCAGAACCAGTGTGCCGTAGCGAGTGTACTGGCTGATCTTACGACGACCAGCTTCACCCTCTTTCTTAATCTCGGCCAACGCGGGATGAACCACCGTCAGCAGCTGGATAATAATAGAGGCCGAAATATACGGCATAATACCCAGCGCGAAGATTGAGGCACGACTGAGAGCACCACCAGAGAACATGTTAAACATTTCAATGATGGTGCCACGCTGTTGCTCAAGCAGTTTGGCAAGTACAGTGGCATCGATACCGGGGATTGGAATAAAAGAGCCAATACGGAAGACAATCAGTGCACCGATTACAAACAACAGTCTGCGCTTCAGTTCACCAAAGCCACCTTTGGCACTTTGAAAATCTAATCCCGGTTGCTTTGCCATCTGCTACTTATTCCTCGATTTTACCGCCAGCAGCTTCGATTGCAGCACGAGCACCTTTGGTGACACGCAGACCACGAATCGTAACAGGTGCAGATACTTCACCAGACAGGATCACTTTCGCGAACTCAATCTGTACACCGATGATGTTAGCTGCTTTCAGCGTGTTCAGGTCGACGATACCGCCTTCCACTTTCGCCAGATCAGACAGACGCACTTCTGCAGTCACGAATGATTTGCGCGAGGTGAAGCCGAACTTCGGCAGACGACGGTACAGAGGCATCTGACCACCCTCGAAACCACGACGTACGCCACCGCCAGAACGAGACTTCTGACCTTTGTGACCACGACCGCCGGTTTTACCGAGGCCAGAACCGATACCACGGCCCAGACGCTTGGAAGCGTGTTTAGACCCTTCGGCCGGAGACAGAGTGTTTAAACGCATCTCTTACTCCTCCACTTTCAGCATGTAAGAAATCGCGTTGATCATACCGCGTACAGCTGGCGTGTCTTCACGCTCAACGGTGTGACCAATACGACGCAGACCCAGACCAACCAGAGTGGCTTTGTGCTTAGGCAGGCGGCCGATTGAGCTACGGGTTTGTGTAATTTTGATTGTCTTAGCCATCGTGATTACCCCAGAATTTCTTCAACGGATTTACCACGCTTGGCAGCAACCATATCCGGAGACTTCATATTGCCCAGGCCGTCGATAGTTGCACGAACCACGTTGATCGGGTTGGTGGAACCATAGGCTTTAGCCAGAACGTTATGAACTCCAGCGACTTCCAGAACGGCGCGCATTGCACCGCCGGCGATGATACCGGTACCTTCAGAAGCCGGCTGCATGAACACACGAGAACCCGTGTGCGCACCTTTAACCGGGTGCTGCAGGGTGCCGTGAGTCAGCGCGACATTAACCATATTGCGACGAGCTTTTTCCATCGCTTTCTGGATCGCTGCTGGAACTTCACGCGCTTTACCGTAACCAAAACCAACGCGGCCGTTACCATCACCCACTACAGTCAGAGCGGTGAAGGAGAAAATACGACCACCTTTCACAGTTTTAGAGACACGGTTTACCGCGATCAGTTTTTCCTGCAGGTCGCCAGCTTGTTTCTCGATGTGTGCCATCTTAGACCTCTACCTTAGAACTGAAGGCCAGCTTCACGAGCAGCATCTGCAAGTGCCTGGACGCGACCATGATATTGGAAACCGGAACGGTCGAAAGAAACATCTTTGATGCCTTTTTCGATAGCGCGCTCAGCCAGAGCTTTACCTACAGCTGCAGCGGCGTCTTTGTTGCCGGTATACTTCAGTTGTTCAGCGATAGCTTTTTCTACAGTAGAAGCAGCAACCAGAACTTCGGAACCGTTCGGGGCGATTACCTGTGCGTAAATGTGACGCGGGGTACGATGTACCACCAGGCGAGTAGCACCCAGCTCTTTGAGCTTGCGACGTGCACGGGTCGCACGACGGATACGAGCAGATTTCTTATCCATAGTGTTACCTTACTTCTTCTTAGCCTCTTTGGTACGCACGACTTCGTCGGCGTAACGAACACCCTTGCCTTTGTAAGGCTCAGGACGACGGTAGGCGCGCAGATCAGCTGCAACCTGACCAATCAGCTGTTTATCAGCGCCTTTCAGCACGATCTCAGTCTGAGTTGGACATTCAGCAGTGATGCCGGCCGGCAGTGCATGGTCAACCGGGTGAGAGAAGCCCAGGGCCAAGCTCACAGAGTTGCCTTTAACAGCTGCACGATAACCAACACCAACCAGTTGCAGCTTCTTGGTGAAGCCTTCGGTAACACCGATAACCATGCCGTTCAGCAGCGCACGAGCAGTACCTGCCTGTGCCCAACCATCCGCATAACCTTCGCGTGGAGCGAAAGTCAGGGCGTTGTCTGCATGCTTAACTTCTACAGCACTGTTGATAGTACGAGTCAGCTCGCCGTTTTTGCCTTTGATCGAAACTTCCTGACCGTTGAGTTTTACCTCTACGCCGGCAGGAACAACGACAGGTGCTTTTGCAACACGAGACATTTTATCCTCCGATTACGCTACGTAGCAGATAATTTCGCCACCAAGACCAGCCTGGCGCGCTGCACGATCAGTCATGACACCTTTAGAGGTAGAAATTACAGCAATGCCCAGACCGGCCATAACTTTTGGCAGCTCATCTTTTTTCTTATAGATGCGCAGACCTGGACGGCTAACACGCTGAATGCTTTCTACAACAGCTTTACCCTGGAAGTACTTAAGAGTCAGTTCCAGTTCCGGCTTGATGTCGCCTTCGATTTTAAAATCTTGAATATAGCCTTCTTCCTTCAGCACGTTGGCAATTGCCACTTTCAGCTTGGAGGAAGGCATAGAGACCGCAACTTTGTTCGCGGCCTGACCGTTACGGATACGGGTCAGCATATCCGCGATCGGATCTTGCATGCTCATCTGTGTTACTCCCGTGATTCAAATGGTGACAATTACCAGCTAGCCTTTTTCAGACCCGGGATTTCACCGCGCATTGCGGCTTCACGGACCTTGATACGGCTCAACCCAAACTTCCGCAGGAAACCGTGCGGACGACCTGTCTGACGGCAGCGGTTACGCTGACGTGAAGGGCTGGAATCACGCGGCAGACTCTGCAGCTTGAGAACGGCGTTCCAACGGTCTTCGTCGGATGCGTTCACATCAGAAATGATCGCTTTCAGTTCAGCGCGTTTTGCGAAGAACTTGTCTGCTAATTTCACACGCTTAACTTCGCGTGCTTTCATAGATTGCTTAGCCATTAAGTAACCCTACCTTACTTGCGGAACGGGAAGTCAAAGGCAGCCAGCAGAGCACGGCCTTCATCATCAGATTTCGCAGTAGTGGTAATGGTGATATCCAAACCACGAACGCGATCGACTTTGTCGTAGTCGATTTCTGGGAAGATGATCTGCTCACGAACGCCCATGCTG
>Ga0308168_1001875_pt1 | contig 18097 bp, 20 predicted proteins | sample PhyCR2_FD_202133 | JGI IMG/M metagenome (GOLD analysis project Ga0308168, IMG submission 202133) | Phyllosphere microbial communities from UC Gill Tract Community Farm, Albany, California, United States - DLSLRC.R2 | ecosystem: Host-associated > Plants > Phyllosphere > Unclassified | place: USA...
CGGCGTTGATCATCGGCAGGACGCCGAGGGGGCGTGCCACCAAAGTCTCGTCGACGATGCCGCCGACGCGCAGCACGCAATCGATCCCTTCCTGGACCAGATCGACGCGCCGATCGGTGCTGGATATTTCCAACGCGATATCCGGATAGCGTTCCAGGAAAGTCGGCAAGGCGGGCATGACAGTGGTACGCGCGAATTCAGTGGGCAAGTCGATGCGCAGACGGCCGCGCAGCGGCGCATCGCGTTCGGTGAACATCGAACCCAGGTCCTCGGCATCCGCGAGCAGAGCGCGCGCACGCGCGCAAAAGTTGCGCCCGTCTTCGCTCAATTGCACGGTCCGGGTGGAACGGTGCAGCAGCCGCACGCCAAGTTGCGATTCCAGGTGGCGGACCACGTTCGACGCCCGGCCTTTCTGAATCCCCAGGCTCTCCGCCGCATGCGTAAAGCTGCCCATTTCTGCGATGCGAACAAAGATCGCCAGCGCTTCGAGGTTTTGCATTGTTGTACTTTGCGATAACAATGAGTTTCTATTGGCCTACTTTATCGTAAAAGTCGCCACCGGCATAGTGAACACCTACTGGCCGCCAGGAAGGCCTATTTTCTTCAAAGGGCACCTTGTTTTGAAAACCCTCTTTGCGCTTGGATTGTTGAAATGGGTTCTGGTCGCGTTCTTCGCGTGTGCCGGACTGCTCAATATTTTCGCCACGGCCCCCCTGCTCGCGGAATATCGGCAATGGGGATACCCCTGGTGGTTTCATTACGCCACCGGTTTGCTTCCCGCTGCTGATCTTTCTCGCCCTGATTGCTTCACGTATTACCCATCAACCTTGAAGGTCTTGTCATGAACATGCATTCCCAAAAATCAAAAGGCGTCGTCGTTTTCCATTCGGGTTACGGTCATACCAAAAGGGTGGCCGAGGCCGTGGCCGAGGGCGCGCAAGCGAGCCTGCTGCAGATCGACACCGACGGCAATGTATCTGACCAGGCATGGGCGGATATCGAAGCCGCGCGCTACATCATTCTCGGCTCGCCGACCTACATGGGCGGGCCGAGCTGGCAATTCAAGAAATTTGCCGATGCATCGTCAAAGCCATGGTTTACCGATTTGTGGAAGGACAAGGTTTTCGGTGGATTTACCAACAGCGCGAGCATCAATGGCGACAAGCTGGCGACGCTCCAGTATTTCACGCTGCTTGCCGCCCAGCATCGCGGGATCTGGGTCGGCATGGGGATGAAATCATCGAACACCAAGGCATCCCGGCGCGACGACATCAATCGCATGGGCTCCTTCCTTGGTCCGATGGCGCAGACGCCTGCCGATGCCACGCCGGAAGAGATGTCTAGCGGCGACCTCGACACCGCGCGCATATATGGAACACGCGTCGCTGCGATTGCGGACAGGCTGTTCACCGCTGATCTTCAAGCCGAATCGCTCGATCAGTGACGTGCTTCTCGAATTGAAGTTGTCGCCGGAACGAATGACGTTTATTCGTCCGGCGACATCTTTACCAGGTCAGTGACGACTGTTTTGATTCGTCACTGAAGGGATCAGACGGCCTTGCGCGACTTGCGGCGGCGCGCCACGCACATCAGGCCGCCCAGCGTCAGGAACATCGCCGCCATGCCCGGCTCGGGCACTTCTTCGGTCGCCAACTGGTCGGCGGCGTAGCGCTGCAGGGCATCCGCCTCCGCCGCGCCGATGCCGAGTTCGGCGGCGATGCTGTCGCCGGCGCCCAGCGAGCGTGGATCCAGGCCGGTAACGCTGCCGAACATGGTCAGCGCTTCCAGGTAATAGCCGTACTGGCTGGCGTGGTAATTGTCCGGCGCCCACAGGTTGATCTGGCCTGCGCCGATGCCGTCATACGGATTGGCATCGGCCAGGCCGTCGGCGATGGCGCGGTTCCAGGCTTGCCCGACCGGGATCACGCCATCGATCAGGCTGGACGCCGCATCGGCTGCGTCGTAGCCGCTGCGGATGTCGAGCGCCATCTGGTCGATCGGCTTGCCGTACCAGGGGCTGGTGGTGGTCCGGTAAGTCAGGTCGGCGCGCGACCAGGTGGCATCCAGCAGGATGTCGACATCCGGGTTGGCTTCGTGGAAGGCCTGGGCCAGCAGGCCGGAGTACTTGATCAGGGTGGCCGGATCGCCGGGCTTGGCCGCATCCAGGGTGCTGTAGCTTTGCAGCACGACCTTGTCGTAAGGCCCGAGGATGGTGTCGAGCCTGGTGTTGTAGTGGGTATCCAGGCCGACGCCGGGGATGGTTTCCAGGCTGACCGTGTAGTCGAGGCCGGCGGCGACCGTCATGGCCTTGAACAGGGCCGGCACGCCGCCGATGCCGGAGCCGTTGAGGTCGGTCACCGTGCCCGGCTTGTAGTTCTGGACGATGGGGGTGGCGCCGGCCGGTTCGCCATAGGTGAAGCTGTTGCCGACGAAGAGGATGGTGGTGGCCGATGCCGATGCCGGTACCGCGATGGCGCCGATTGCCAGACCGGCGAGGATGGCGGCGCTCAGGCGCAGTGGGCGAGGTGCTTGCATGATTGTCTCCTGTTAATGCATGTTGCTTCGCTCTCCGGATGGAGCAAAGTCATCCATCAGAAGCAAGGAGCGTGCCTTTTACCCGTAGCGACTGGATGCAAGCGCGTTCGCGCAAATGGCGCCGCCAGCCGCGCACCGTCTTGTAAAAATCCCCGACATTGCCATGGCGGGCGGATGTTCGCGTCCTAACGTTGCCGGGCGCGGGCCGCCGCTACACTGGAAGCCGGACAATTTTCACCGAGGCGAACGTGCGCACCCTGGATTTCAGTTCCTGGCAGGCAGTCTTGACGACCTTCCTCAGCCTGGCGGTAGTTACTTTGCTCGGCGTCGGCATCCGCGTGTTGATGATGCAGACCGTGCAGCAGCGCCGCGAGCGCATGAACCGCCAGATCAACGAGCGCCTGCGCACCCTGATCTCGGCCTACCGCGTGCTGGGCGGCTCCTTCACCGGCCAGCTGACGGTGGATCCCACCCATTTGCGCGAGCTGCGCGCGGCCGCCCCGGCCGAAGTGGAGGAGGGCCGTGCCGGTTCCGAGCGAGCGCGCCGCATCCGCGACGCGGTCGAGGCCGCGCTGGCGGACATCATCCTGCTCGGCACCGAAGAACACTGCCGCCTGGCCGGCCAGGCCGCGAGCGACATGGCGGCCGGGCGCCCGATCCATACGGCCGAGCTGGTGATTTCGCTGCGCAACTACGTGCGCGACGCCCTCGACCTGGGACCGCTGCCGGCCGGCCTGCACGTGCCGCTGCAAGGGCCGACGCGCACCCAGGGCGGCGCCGGGCGCGGCAAAGGGGAAGGTGGCGGCAAGGGCGGTGGTGGCGGTGGCGGTGGCGGGGGCGGCGCGGGCGGCGGCATGGAAGGCGGCATGGTCATCGGCGGCGTGGCGCATGGCGCCGAACACGCGCACATGGGAGCGGCCAGTCCGGGCCCGTGAAGTTGGATCAAGGCGCGGATCAGGGCGAATCGCGGGGGCCGTCGCCGCAGCCGCCGTCGACCAGGTCCAGGCGCACCACGCGCAGCGTCGCATCGTCCGCGCAGGGCCGGTCGGCGAAACCCAGGTGGCGGGCGAGGTGGCGCATGGCGTCGTTACGGGCAAGCACATAGCCCTCCATGCAGCGCAATCCCCGCGACCTGGCATGGGCGATCAGGACCCGCATCAGGCGGCTCGCCAGGCCGATCCCGTGCCAGTCGTCGGCGACCGTGACGGCGAACTCGCAGGTGGCGCCGGCCGGTTCCTGCGCATAGCGCGCACCGCCGACGATGTCTTCGGCGCCGTCGACGATGGCGACGGCGACCAGGGCGAAGTCGCGCTGCGCCAGCGGGTGGGTCGCCGCCTCCAGCATCGCCGGCGAGGGCTCGCGCACGGCCATCATGAAGCGGGTGTAGCGCGAGTCGGGCGACAGCCGGTGGAAGGCATCCAGCAGCTCGTCGCGGTCCTCGGCGCGGATGGCGCGCAGGGTCACCGCGCGGCCGTCGCGCAGGCTGGCCTGTAGCGGCAGGCCGCTGTCATCGGGGGCGTCGTCGTGCATGCTTGCCTCAGTCGGGAGGATCGTTCTTCTTGCTGCTGCGGGTAACGGTACGCACGGCGCCCCCGGCTCCGGTGGCCTGTGCACCGGCCTGCGGATCATGGCCGCTCCAGCCCTGCCTGACCCATTGCGCGGAGCGCTCGTCGATGTCCACGGCGCCGTGGCGGCGCAGGATGTCTTCCGCGCGCAGCCGCCGCTCGTCGCTGTCGACGTCGACGGTCAGCACATGGCTGCCGCGCCGCACCGCTTCCGCATAGACGTTGCTGTAGGTGCCCTTGTCACCCATGCTGAACAGCGACTGGAAAAAGTTTTCGATGCTGCCGCCCACGCTTGCATGCTTTTCCTTCTGCACCGCCGGACCGCGCGTGGCGGGCTGCGCATGGTCCGGGTTCAGCTGCACGTCGCGCCGTGCGAAGCCTGACGCGAGCAGCTCGTTCTTCGCGGCCTGGGCCGGCGCCGCATCGTCGTACACCCCGATGATGATCAGTTCCATAGCGACTCCTAGTGCCGTTTCTGGCGGCGCGAAATGGCCTGCAGCTGCGCAATGGCGATGGCCAGCTCAGACTGCGCCTTGGCGTAATCGACTTTGGTCTCGCGGTTGCGCATGGCCTCTTCCGCCTGCCTGCGCGCTTCGTTGGCGCTGGCTTCGTCCAGGTCGCGGCCGCGGATGGCGGTTTCCGCCAGCACTGTCACCTCGTCCGGCTGGACCTCCAGGATGCCGCCGGCGACGAACACCAGTTCTTCCTCGGCCTGTCCGGGCAGCTTGATGCGCACGGCGCCGGGCCGGATGCGGGTGATCAGGGGCGTGTGCATCGGGTAGATACCGAGTTCGCCGCTCTCGCCGGGCAGGGCGACGAATTCGGCGTCGCCGTCGAAGATTTCTTCCTCGGCGGAGACGACGCTGACGTGGATGATATCGGTGCTGGCCATGGCGGATGCTCGCTGTGTAGGGGACGCAATGTGGGGATGGTCAGACCGCCGCCGCCCCGGAGACGATCTCGGAGAGTTCCTTCGTGATCGCCGCCTGGCGGGTCTTGTTGTAGACCAGCTTGAGATCGTCGATGACGCTGCCGGCGTTGTCGCTGGCCGCCTTCATCGCCATCCGGCGTGCCGAATGCTCGGACGCGATGTTCTCGGCCACCGCCTGGTAGATCAGTGCCTCGACATAGCGCACCAGCAGCTCGTCGATCACGACTTGCGCGTCCGGCTCGTACAGGTAGTCCCAGCTATGCGTGCCGCGGTCGGCCCGCACCTTGTCCGGCGCCAGCGGCACCAGCTGTTCGATGACGGCTTCCTGGCTCATCGAGTTGACGAAGCGGGTGTAGCACAGGTAGATGGCATCGGTATCGCCGGCCAGGTAGGCGTCGAGCAGTACCTTGATCGGGCCAAGCATGCTTTCCAGGTGCGGGATGTCGCCCAGCTGGACGGCCTGGGCCACCACCCTGGCGCCGATACGGTTCATGAAGGCCAGGCCGCGCCCGCCGATGGCGACCACCTCGCTCTGGATGCCGGCGGCGTCGAAATCGCGCATGCTGTGCGTCACCGCGCGCAGGATGTTGGTGTTCATGGCGCCGCACAAGCCCTTGTCGGTGGTGATCACGACCAGGCCGACCCGCTGCGGATCCTGGCGCTTGAGCATGAAGGGATGGCTGTATTCCGGGTTCGCATCCGCCAGGTGGCCGGTGATGTTGCGGATCTTGCGGCTGTAGGGACGCGCGGTGCGCATCCTGTCCTGCGCCTTGCGCATCTTGGACGTGGCCACCATTTCCATCGCCTTGGTGATCTTGCGGGTGCTTTCCACGCTCTTGATCTTGTCGCGTATTTCCTTGCCTCCAGCCATGATTTTCGACTCCTTATCGATAGTAAGAACCTATCCCAGTAGGGAATGAGTCGTTGCTGACGCGCCTGACAAGCGGGGGCGGCGTTGCTCGTCCTTGCATGGCTCGCCATGCGGCGTCCTCGCGCCTTGCCCGCGCTTGCCATGCATCGCCATCAACTTCCTCCTCCCTACTGGGATAGGTTCTAAGGGGGCAGCGCCATCAGGACCACGATCCCGAGGCCAGCTGCTGGGCGGCTTCTTCGAACATGCTTTTTTCCGGCAACAGCTCGGCCCGCGCGAAGCGCACCAGCGAGAATGCGCGCTCGCGCGGCGGCACGCCCGGCACGCCCGGCATACCCTGCACACCGGGCACGCGTGCAATGCGCAAGTCGAGGTCGGCGCCGGCGCATGGGCTGTCCGGCGCCAGCAGCACGTTCATGCGGTCCAGCCGGACCCGCCTGGTGGACACCGAGAGATACTGTTGTGGCTGCGCGAACACCGCGCGCACATGCTCGAGCGCGCGTTCCAGCGCGTCTTCGCGCTGCCCCAGGTCGGCCAGCCCGCGCGCATTCTCCTGCAGCTGATCCGCCAGGCGCGCCAGCTCGCCGCTGTCGGCCGTGGCCTCGCTGCCGAGCACCGTGCGGATGCCGGTGCCCTGGCGCTCCAGCAGCTGCAGGCGCGTCTTGAGCAAGGCGCGCTCGCGCTCGAGCGCATCGCGGTGCGACTTGTCGGCGGCGCTGTGCGCCAGGCCTGCCAGCGCCAGCTGGTCCAGCAAACGCAGCACGATCTCGGCGCGCAGCTCGGCCTCGCCGCGCTCGCACAGGCGCACCTGGTGATCGCCGAAGCTGAGCGTGGTCTGGGGCACCTCGCGGCGCAGGGTCTCGCCTTCCTGGGCCACGCCCAGGATGTGGCGTTCGCTCATCGCCATCCCCAGCACCGCATACGCCTGCGTGGCATCGCCGTGGTGCAGGAAACAGGCGCGCAGCGCGGCCGAGCGGCTGAGCGCCGCCGCGACGTCGTCCGGCGCCGCGAACCAGGCGTGGATGTAGGGGTCGTCGGCCCAGGCGGCGGCGCTGGCTTCGCGCGCCGCCGGCACGGCATCGATCAGGCCGCGTGCGTAGGCGAGCGCGCCGGCCACCGCCGGCGCCAGCTGCTGGCGGTACCGGCGTGCCAGGCGCAGCTGCGGATGCAGCTGCAGCACGCGCTCGATAATCGTGTCGACCTGTTCGCGCTCGCGCGTGGCGGCCGCATCGGCGCCGCGTCCCGGCCGGTTGAAGAATCCCATGTGCCCATCCTGTCGGCGCATCCGCCGCAATGCCTTCAGCTGAAGCGTTCGTTCACCACGTGCGCGTGGATCTTGCGGTTGTTCCAGAACATGTCCTGGATCCGCGGCAGGAGGCTGCGCAGGGCTTCCTGTGGCGCATCCCGGAAGGTCAGCAGCACAGCCGGCCGGGAGCCGTCGCCGGGCATGTGTTCGATGTCGTCGAAGGGCGGAAAGCCGTACTTGACCAGGAAGGCCTTGATGTCCTCGTCGCTGGTGCCGCTTTCCAGATTGCCCATTACCAGTTCAGCCATGACTGCTACTCCTTCACGCCATGATGTGGACGCCGCCATCGACGTACATGGTCTCGCCCGACAGCCGCCTGGCGTAGGGCGTGGCCAGGAAGGCGCAGGTGAAGCCGACGTCCATGATGTCCACCAGTTCGCCCAGCGGGGCGCGCTCGGCCGCTTCCGCCAGCAGCAAATCGAAGTCCTTGAGCCCGGAGCCGGCGCGCGTCTTGAGCGGGCCCGGCGACATGGCATGCACGCGGATGTGGCGCGGGCCGAGTTCGTAGGCCAGGTAGCGCGCGCAGGCTTCCAGCGCCGCCTTGACCGGCCCCATCAGGTTGTAGTTGGGCACCACCTTGTTGGCGCCGTAGTAGCTCATCGTGAACATGCTGCCGCCGTCCTTCATCAGCGGGGCGGCCAGGCGCGCCATGCGCACGAAGGAATGGCAGGAAATGTCCATCGCCTTGCCGAAGCCTTCGGCGCTGCTGTCGAGCAGGCCGCCCTGCAGGTCTTCCTTGGGCGCCCAGGCGATCGAGTGCACGAACAGGTCGAGCTGTCCCCATTCGCGCTCGATCTGCGCGAACACGGCGGCGACGTCGTCCGGGCGGGTGACGTCCAGCGGCATGAAGATCGGGGCGCCGAGTTCGCGCGCCAGCGGCTCGACATAGGTCCTGGTCTTGTCGCCGGCGTAGGTAATGGCGAGCTCGGCGCCCAGCTCGCGAAAGGCGCGCGCGCAGCCGTAGGCGATGGAATGTTCGTTGGCGATGCCGGTCACCAGTGCTTTCTTGCCCTCCAGTGCAGGGCGATGGCGGTCGTTGCTCATGATGGCGCTCCTTCTGCATCTGCAAAGTTCATCTGCGGCACCCGGTCGGGTACCACCAGCTCGGCCTCGGTGGCGGCGAGCACGTCCTGCACCGTGACGCCGGGCGCGGTCTCGATCAGGGTGGCATGGCCGCCGGCGAAGCCGATCACCGCCAGTTCGGTCACCACCAGGTCGACCGGGCGCAGCGAGGTCAGCGGCAGCGAACACTGCCTGACGATCTTCGACTTGCCCTTGGCGCTGTGCTGCATGGCGACGATGACGCGCCTGGCGCCGGTCACCAGGTCCATGGCGCCGCCCATGCCGGGCACCATCTTGCCGGGGATCGTCCAGTTGGCCAGCAGGCCGTTCTGGTCGACCTGCAGGCCGCCCAGCACCGTGAGGTCGAGGTGGCCGCCGCGGATCAGGCCGAAGGAAATGGCGCTGTCGAAGGTGGCGGCGCCCGGCAGCGCCGAGACCGGCTGGCCGGCGGCATCGGTGAGGTAGGCTTGCGCCATGCCTTCCTGCGGAATCGGTCCGGTGCCGATCAGGCCGTTCTCGGACTGGAAATAAATGTGCATGTCGTTCGGGACGTAGTTGGCGACCCGGGTCGGAATGCCGACGCCGAGGTTGGCCAGCATGCCGGGGCGCAGCTCCTGGGCAATGCGCCTGGCGATCAGGGTTGGGGCATCCATGGCGGCACTCCTAGTGGGCAAGCAGGTAATCGACCAGCACCGCCGGCGTCACCACGTGGTCGGGCGAGATCATGCCGACCGGGACGATGTGGGCGGCATCCACGATCACGGTCCTGGCCGCCATCGCGATGACGGGGTTGAAATTGCGTGCTGTCAGGGCATACACCAGGTTGCCGTAGTAATCGGACAGGAAGGCCTCGACCAGCGCGAAATCGGCGCCCAGTGCCGTTTCCAGCAAGTAGGGGACGCCATCCACCTCGATCCTGCGCTTGCCCTCTTCGGCCGCGGTGCCGATCCCGGTCGGCGTCAGGACGCCGCCCAGGCCATGGCCGGCGGCGCGCAGCCGTTCGACCAGGCTGCCCTGGGGTACCAGCTCGACCTCGATCTCGCCGGCCAGCAGCTTGCGCTGGGTGTCGGGATTCAACCCGATGTGGCTGACGATGGCCTTGCGCACGCTGCCCGCCGTGACCAGCTTGCCGATGCCGCGCCCGGGCGTGGCGGTGTCGTTGGCGATCACCGTGAGTCCGCGCTTGCCCTGGCGCGCCAGTTCGTCGATCAGGCGTTCCGGCGTGCCGACCCCCATGAAGCCGCCGATCATGAGGCTGGCGCCGTCGGGGATCATGGCCACCGCGTCTTCCACGTCGACCGTCTTCATGATGCCGCCTCCGTGAGCGCGGCGCGCGTATGGCGGGCGATCATCTTTTCCTCGTCGGTCGGGATCACCCAGGCGGAGACCTTGCTGGTAGCCGTGCTGAGGCGGGGTCCGCCGCCGGCGTTTGCCGCGGGGTCCAGCTCGACCCCGAGCCACTGGGCCGTGCGGCAGATGCGCTCGCGGATCAGCGCCGAATGCTCGCCGATGCCGGCGGTGAACACCAGGGCGTCGACGCCCCCGGTGGCGGCCGCCAGCGAACCGAGTTCGCGTCCGATCCGGTAGATGAACAGGTCGACCGCGAAGCGCGCGCGCGCATCGTCGCTGTCGAGCAGGGTGCGCATGTCGCTCGAGATGCCGGACACGCCGAGCAGGCCGGACTGCTTGTAGATCAGGTTTTCGACGGCGCGCGTGTCCATGTGCAGGTGGTCCATCAGGAACAGGATCACGCCCGGGTCGAGGTTGCCGCAGCGGCTGCCCATCGGCAGGCCGTCGACGGCGGTGAAGCCCATGGTGCTGGCCACGCTCTTGCCGTCCGCCAGCGCGCACACGCTGGAGCCGTTGCCGAGGTGGGCCACCAGGGTGGCGCCGGTCGTCGCCTGTGCCGAGTAGGCCGGCAGCACCGACGCGATGTATTCATAGGACAGGCCATGGAAACCGTAGCGCCGCACCCCCAGGCGCGTGATCGACTCCGGCAGCGCATAGGCTTGCGCCACTTCGGGCTGGGCGCGGTGGAAGGCGGTATCGAAGCAGGCCACCTGCGGCAGCTCGGGCCGCAGCCGGGACAGGATGCGGATCGGCGCCAGGTTGTGCGGCTGGTGCAGTGGCGCCAGCGGGGTCAGCTTGTCGAGCGCGTCGATGACTTCCGGGGTGATCACCACCGCCTGCGTGAAGCGCACCCCGCCGTGCACCACGCGGTGGCCGACCGCCGCCAGGCGGTGCTGTTCACGGTGGCTGCGCAGGAAATCGCCGATGTATTCAGTCGCTTCCTGGTGGCCGAAGGCGGCGTCCGCGGCCCAGCGCTGTTCGCCGATGGTGGCGCCGCCGGCATCCCTGGCGCTGAAATGGGCGGCGTTGTAGAGTCCCTCGACCTGGCCCTGGAGCAGCAGCGCGGGTTCGGCGGGGGCGGCGTCGAAGGCGCGGAACTTGATGCTCGACGAGCCGGCGTTGAGGACCAGGATGAGATCGGCCATGGCGTCACCTCACCGGGTTGCCGCTCTCGCGGCGCGCCCTGGCCACCAGGGTGGCCACCGCGCAGGAAGCCAGCCTGGTCACCATCGAATCGGCGCGGCTGGTAAGGATGACCGGTACCCGCGCGCCGAGCACGATGCCGGCCGCATCCGCGCCGGCCAGGAAGGACAGGCTCTTGGCCAGCATGTTGCCGGCCTCGAGGTCGGGCACCATCAGCACGTTGGCGTGGCCGGCGACGGGCGAGTCGATGTTCTTGATTTTCGCCGCGTCCGGGTCGATCGCATTGTCCAGCGCCAGCGGGCCGTCGACCAGGGCGCCGCTGATCTGGTGGCGGTCGACCATCTTGCACAGCGCGGCCGCCTCTACCGTCGACGGCACTTTCGGATTGACTGTCTCCATGGCCGACAGCAGCGCCACCCGCACTTCCTTGAACAGCAAGGCGTGCCCGAGGTCGATGGCATTCTGCAGGATGTCCATCTTTTCTTCCAGCGTCGGCGCGATGTTGACGGCGGCGTCGGTGATGATCAGCGCATCGTCATGGCGCGGCACGTCCATCACGAAACAGTGGCTGACGCGGCGCCCCGTACGCAGGCCGGACTCGCGCTTGACCACCGCGCCCATCAGCTCGTCGGTATGCAGGCTGCCCTTCATCAGGGCCTCGGCCTTGCCTTCGCGGACCAGCTGGACCGCGGCGGCGGCGGCCGCCTGGCTATATGGCGCATCGACGATCGGCACGTCGCCGAGGGCGAGTCCGTTCTCGTTCGCCACCGCTTCGATCCGGTCGCGCGGGCCGACCAGCACCGGGGCGATCAGGCCGATCCGCGAGGCTTCCAGCGCGCCCGTGAGCGAGCTCTTGTCGCAGGGGTGGACCACCGCGGTCGGCATCGGCGGCAGCTCGCGGCAGTAATCGATCAGCCGCCGGTATTTTTCGTGGTTCGGTGCCATGTCAGGTCCTTTCAATGGAGGTGCGAGCCGGCCGGCGGCTGCGGCACTTGCGCAAAGCCGCGCGGATGGGTGGGGCTGTCATGCAAGAGCTCGCGCAGCCTTTCCACCATCGCCATCTGGGCGTCCGAGGGCGGGCTCGCCTGCACGCGCGGGTCCGCCATCAGCTTGTCGATCAGCGCCAGCAAGCGCTCGCTGTCGGCGCGGTCGCGCAGCAGGTCGGGCAAGGTGGCGATCGCCTGTTCCGGCGCATAGTGGGTGATGATTTCCTGCTCGCCGCGGATGCGGCGCCACTGGTCGAGCGGCACGTCCGGCATGTACTCGGCATAGGTTTGCGCCAGTTCCTTGCGCTTGACCAGCAGCGACAGTGGCAACGTCTCGCCCAGGTGCGAGGCGCGCAGGCTTGCCAGGCGCGCGAAGGCCTCGGTGTAGCCGCCCTCGGCAATCGATGCCAGCGCCTGCTGGACGAAGGGCAGGGCGCGCGCCTCGGCAGCCGCCGTCTCCGCCGGCGGCTGCTTGCCGGCCAGGTAGAAGGCATACATGTTGGCGTAGATGCCGAAGAAGGTGGCTTCGGTGCGGGCGTCGCGCAGGCCCCGGTACAGGTCCAGCGAGGCACTCACCAGTTCGGCACCGGCGTCTTCCAGGCGGCGCCACGGGTCGCCGGCATCGAGCGGCTGGCGGTGCGCGGCGACCGCCTGGGCCGCCGGTTCCAGCCAGGCCATCCAGGGATTGCGGCTCGACAGCGCCCAATTCTGCACCCGCAAGGGATGGAAGATGCGCAGCAGCCGCGCGCTCATGTCGTTCGACATCGCCTGCACGAAGGGGCGCGCAAACATCTCGTAGGCGCGCTGGTTGAAATCGGAGAGCGCCGCCACCGCCTCGAAGGGTTTCTCGTCGACCCGGCCGAAGCGGTTGATCCTGGCGGCGATGTCTTCCAGCCGGTATTCGTGGAAGCTGACCTCGTACTGGACCTGGCCGCCCGCATCCTGGTCGCGGATTTCGTCGATCTGCATGCCGTACAGCCCGGGCGGCAGCATTTCCACTTCGTTGAGCACCGACACCAGCTGGGTGTATTCCTTCTTCGCCACCTTGCCCGAGACGAAGATGCCAAGATGGCCGATGTCCGGATGCAGCAGGCCGACGATGACCTGGCCGCGGGCCTTGATTTCCTCGGTGCTGCCATAGGTGTCGGCCACCCAGTTGAAGGCTTGCTCCGGCGGCGTGATGTTGTCGCCCATCGAGGCGAACAGGATGATCGGCATCTGGATGTCGCGCAAGTCGAAGCCCTGGCCGCCGCTGCCCTTGACGTCGCCGGACCACAGCTTGTTACCGATGAACAGGTTGCGCGTGATGAACTCGATCTCTTCGCGGTTCAGCAGGTAATAGGTGCCCCACCAGCGCTCGAAGTCCAGGTAGCGCGCCGGTTCGGTGTCGGCGTTCTTGTAGACCTTGTAATACTTGTCCCACAGGGAGTTGGCGGGGTTCAGGTTTTCGAAATTCTGTACCAGGTGGGCGCCATCGAACACACCGTTGCCGAGGTCGGCGGTGAACGAGGACAGCCAGCTACCGCCGAGCATGCCGCCGGCAAAGCGCATCGGATTGTCGTTTTCGCCTTCGCTCCAGGCCCCGCTCACATAGGCCATCGGTGCGCCGTTGATGAGGATGGGGCCGGTGTCGTCGGGACCGGAGGCGGCCAGCATCATCGCCGCCCAGCCGCCCTGGCAATTGCCGATGATGGCCGGCTTGTCGCTGTGCGGATGCAGGGCGCGCACGTGTTTCACGAACTGCTGTTCGGCGTTGCAGACGTCGAGCAGGGTCTGGCCGGGTTCCGGATCGCGGAAGAAGCTGATGCAATACACCGGGTGACCCGCGCGCATCGCCACGCCCGCCTGCGAGTCGTCCTTGAAGCCACCGATGCCGGGACCGTGGCCGGCGCGCGGATCGATGATGAGATAGGGACGCTTGTCCGGGTCGATGACGACGCCGTCTGGCGGCTTGATGCGCAGCAGCGTGTAATTCACCGGGCGCTGGAAACGGCGGCCGTCGAGGATGGTCTCGTAGTCGAAATGCAGGACCGGTTCCGAACCTTTCGATGCGCGCTCGATGAAGTTGTCGCCGCGCTGGCGGATGGTGTCCCAGAACAGGATAGCGCGCTGGATGGCATCGACCGCGTAGTGCTGGAAGGCGCCGGGCTGGAAGACCCCGGTCTGGAAGACCCCGGGCTGCCACGACCGGGGATCGAAGGCCCGCATCCAGGCGGGGCGGCCGTCCTCGTGCTCGGCACCGGCGGGCTGGGCGCCCGCAGCCTGGGCGCCCGCGGCCTGGGCTGTCATCCCGCCGATCGCTGCGCTGGTCCGCTGGCGGAACTGTTCCATCGCGTTCCTGGTACGCCTCTGGTAGAGCAGGGCGACCTTGGTGCCAATCTCATGGCTTCGCGCAAGCTGCTTTGCAGTGTCCATGACAAGCCTCGTAATAGGGAAAAGGTGCGAACCTGGGGGACGGATGCGCATGCCGCATCGCCGCCACCGTGCTTCGCCATGGCTAACATTCTTCGCCCGGGATGGACCTTCTGCAATGCGACCATGGTCCCATTCCCCGGCCGTGGCGAGCGATGGCGCCTGCCGTCATGCCCCTGCGTCATGCCCCTGCCGTCATGCCCCTGCCGTCATGCCCCTGTCATGGACATGGTTTAAGTTCGATGGCAATCGTGGACGGCGCCCTGCGCCACCCGGCAAGCACATCCCCGGACAATGAGAGACAGCGATTCGCAAAACCGCATGGCCCCCAAGAAGCTTCTCCTGCTGAGCGTGCCCGCCGGCGCCGGCCACGTCCGGGTGGCCGAAGCGATCCGGGCCTATGCGGTGGGGCAGGGTGAGATCGAGGCGATGCACCTGGACGCGATGGCCTACGCCGCGCCGCGCCTGCGCGCGGTCTACACCGAGCTCTACATCTTCCTGGTACGGCGCGCGCCCGGCCTGTGGCGCCACCTGTACCGGATCACCAACGACGCGCGCCCGGACGGCTGGCTGCACCGGCTGCGGCGCCGCGTCGAGGCGCACGAGAGCCGCGCCCTGGTCGCCGAGGTGGCGGCGATGGCGCCCGACATCGTCGTCTGCACCCATTTCCTGCCGGCCGAGCTGCTGTCGCGCCAGGTCGCCGCCGGCAAGCTGCATTGCAGGATCTGGGTGCAGGTGACCGATTTCGATCTGCACCGCATGTGGCTGCACCCCCACGTCAGCGGCTATTTCGCGCCCAACGAGGAAGTCGCCTTCCGCATGCGCGCGCATGGCATCCCGGCGGCCGCGATCCACGTCACCGGGATCCCGACCATGCCCGCGTTTTCGCGCCTGCCCGAGCGCGCCGAATGTGCCCGCGCACTGGGGCTGGATCCGGCGCACACCACCTTCCTGCTGATGGGAGGCGGCGCCGGTCTCGGCGGATTGAGCGAGGTCGCGCGGCGCCTGCTGGCGCTGGCCGGCGATTTCCAGCTGATCGTCCTGGCCGGCAGGAATGCGGCCGAACTGGCTGCGCTGCGCCGCCTGGCGCTGGACCATCCGGGCCGGCTGTCGCCCCAGGGCTATACCGACCGGGTCGAGCGCCTGATGGCCTGCGCCGACCTGGTGATCACCAAGCCGGGCGGCTCGACCACTGCCGAATGCCTGGCGCTGGGCTTGCCGATGATCGTCCACGCCGCGATCCCGGGCCAGGAAGAGTGCAACGCCAACTTCCTGCTGGAGCAGGGCGTGGCGCTCAAGGCCCTCGACCTGGACACCCTCGAGTACCGGATCCGCCACCTGATGGATCACCCCGACCACCTGGCCGCGATGCGTGCCAGCGCCAAGGCCCTGGGGCGCCCGCACGCGGCGCTGCGGGTGCTCGACACCGTCCTCCGCCAAGCTGAAAGTGCAGATGCAAACCTTTGAATTGTCTTACCCCGGCCAGCTGCTCGCGACCCTGGCCGCCGTGCTGGTCCTGGCCTATTTTTTCGCGCGCGTCGAAGTCGAAATCGAGGGCGAGGCCGGCTGGGCCGCCAACCTGCCCACCTGGCGCATCGAAAGCCACCCCCTGCTCGACATCTTCTGGGGCGGCCGCGCCATGACCGGCTACCACCTGTGGATGTTTTCCTTCATCGGCCTGTGCTTCCATTTCCCCCTGTTCTTCATGGGGCAATGGTCGCTGCAGCTGGAGGCGCGGGCGCTGGCGTCCATCATGCTGTTCTGGATCGCCGAAGACTTCCTTTGGTTTATCGTCAACCCGGCCTTCGGCTGGCGCCGCTTCAAGCCGGAGCTGGTGACCTGGCACAAGCGCTGGGCCTGGGGCGCGCCCATCGATTACTGGATCTTCGGCGCCATCGGCGTGCTGCTGCTGCGCTACGCGTTCTGAGACGGCTGCGCGGGTGGGTGCAAATCGAGGGCATGGCGCACCCGCCGGCATAACTCGCCCGAGGTGCGCGAAATCAGTTCGTTGGGGACGTCGAACTTGGTGGTCAGGCGGTCGTGGTCTTCGAAGCCATAGGAGACCATGAAGGGATGCATGCCGGTGCCGATGGCCGCCTTGAAATCCTTGTGCTCGTCGCCGCAGATATAGGCGCGTGCCGGATTGATGTCGAATTGCTCGCGGATCGCGCGGAAATGGCTGGTCTTTTTTTCGCTCAGCGGAATGTGCACGAAAAAATCCAGCGCCGCGATGTCGATGTCGTGGCGCCGGAACAGCTGGCGCAGGGTTTCCAGCGGTTCGTTGGTGATGTTGCGGGTGACCATGCCGACCATGACGTCGGGCGCCGCGATCAATTCGCGCACCAGTTCCGGAATGCCGGCATACAGGCGCGCTTCCTGGCGATACACCTCGGTGAGGCTGTCGACCAGTTTGACGCGGCTGTTCTTGCGCAAATTCTTCTTGATAATGGAGGGGAATTCCTTCATCCCGCCGAGGTATTTGAGCAGGTGGCGGCGTTTCTGGAAACTGGTCTCGTCGCCGATGTCCAGCCCATGCCGTGTAAATGCCTGCTGGATCGCGGAAAAGGCATCGATGGTGGTGCCGTCCGCGTCAAGGATCAGAAGCCGTTTATCGCTTTTATACATGGTTGCGGAGCGCCCGTTTTGCCGACTTGTGCTGTGAGCTTGCCGCCTGTGTATGACCGGGGTATGACAGGCGGCTATAATTTCCGCCTCCCGGCTTTCCCCCGCATACTTCATGACGATCGATTGGTTTTCGCCGGCGCAGTGCGTCGGCTACGTGGCATTCATGCTCGGCGTCGCCTCCTTCCTGCAAAAGGACGACCGCCGCTTCAAGCAATACATGGCGGCCGAATGCTTCGCCTACATCGTCCACTTTGCGCTGCTCGGCAACCCGACCGCCGTCGCCAGTTCGACCATGTCGCTGCTGCGTTCGCTGCTGGCGCTGCGGACCCGCTCGGCCTGGGTGGCGGTCTTCATCGTCGCCGCCAACATCGCCCTCGGCCTGGCGCTGGCCACCAGCGCCGCGGCCTGGCTGCCGCTGGCCGCCTCCTGCGTCGGCACGCTGGCCCTGTTCCTGCTGCGCGGCGTGCCCATGCGCCTGGTGATGCTGTGCGGGACCTTCCTGTGGATCGGGAACAATGTGATATCGGGGTCGGTCGGCGGGATCGCGCTGGAGACGGTGATTGCGATCGTCAACATCCGCACCATCTGGCTGATGGCGCGCGAAGAGAAGCGGGTGCGGGCGGCGCAGGCGCGCCAGGCTGCCTGACAAGCTGCCATTCGACCGGCCATGAAAAACGCCACCCGCAGGTGGCGTTCATCAAGGACCGGGCCAGGTCTGCGTCAGTGCGACTTGGCCTGCTGCTCGCGCAATTGTTCGCGCAATTGCTGTGCGTTGGAATGCGTATAGTCCTTGTTGACTTCGAACTTGATCAGCGATTGCACCTGCGGATCCAGATTGGCGCGCAGCGTGCCGAGGAATTCGGGCGAGGCCGATACCACCAGCTGCTTGTAGCGGCCGTCACGGTGGGCGTCCACCAGGTATTTCGAAATATCCTTGGCAAATTTCTCGGCCGCGTGCTGGGCCGGGGTCTGCGCCGGCTGGTACTGCTTGTTCGGTGCGCCCGCCTGGCCGTTGTGCGCAGCGCCGGTACCCTGGGGATTGCCGATGTTGTGACTGCTGCCGCTGGCCGAGGTCGGACCGAGCCTGTCGGTTTCGGTATCCTGGGTGCGCAGGTGCGCGGCGGAATTGACCATGTCTTCGAGTTCTTGCAATGGTTCCGCGGAATCGGATTCGGCGAAGAACCGTGCTCGGCCGGCGTTGGCCGCGATAATCCAGGTTGTTTGCATATTACCCCCTGTCAATAATCAAACGTGAGATGATTGGCTGCGCAGCAAACGCACGCAGCCGCGATAGACCCGCAATCGCTGAAG
>Ga0308168_1001880_pt1 | contig 18049 bp, 13 predicted proteins | sample PhyCR2_FD_202133 | JGI IMG/M metagenome (GOLD analysis project Ga0308168, IMG submission 202133) | Phyllosphere microbial communities from UC Gill Tract Community Farm, Albany, California, United States - DLSLRC.R2 | ecosystem: Host-associated > Plants > Phyllosphere > Unclassified | place: USA...
TGACTAGTATGCAAGCTTGATCCAACGGCAGAAAAAGGACACACGCATGCGACGCTGGAACGGCTGGGGAGAGGCAGGCACGGTGGTCGAACTGCCGGCCCAGGGCGCGACATTTCTCCACGAACGCCTGGGCGCCGGCCACGCGTTGCCCGATGCGACATTGGCAGCGGCGTTGGCGCAAGTGCCGACCTCGCGCCTGGTGCCGCATCGCTTGTACAGCGTCGATGCTCACGATCGCCTGCTGCACGCGCGCGGCCAGAGCCTGCCGGACTGGCTGGCATTACGCGAAGGTGCGCTGGGTACTTATCCCGATGCCGTGGCCTTTCCCGAAACCGCCGAGCAGATCCGCCAATTGCTGGCGCTCGCCCATGATCAGGATCTGTGCCTGATTCCCTACGGCGGCGGCACATCGGTGGCCGGGCACATCAATCCACCGAACTCCGCGCGCCCGGTGCTGACGGTGTCGCTGGCGCGGATGAATCGCCTGACCGACCTCGACGAACAGAGCCTGCTGGCGACATTCGGCCCCGGCGCCAGCGGGCCGCAAGTGGAAAGCCAGTTGCGTGCGCGCGGCTACACGCTGGGGCATTTTCCACAGTCGTGGGAGCTGTCGACCCTGGGCGGTTGGGTGGCCAGTCGTTCCAGCGGCCAGCAGTCGTTGCGCTACGGGCGGATCGAGCAATTGTTCGCTGGCGGCACCCTGGAAACGTTCGCCGGGCCTCTGCAGATTCCAACCTTTCCCGCGTCGGCCGCCGGCCCGGATCTGCGTGAAGTGGTGCTCGGTTGCGAAGGCCGCTTCGGGATCATTTCCGAGGTCAAGGTGCGGGTCAGTGCGTTGCCGGCGGACGAACGTTTCTACGGTGTGTTCCTGCCCGACTGGCCGCAGGCGCTGCAAGCAATCCGGCAACTGGCGCAGGCGCGCGTACCGTTGTCGATGCTGCGTCTGTCCAACGCGGTGGAAACCGAAACGCAACTGGCGCTGGCCGGCCATCCGCAACAGATCGCCTGGCTGGAGAAGTACCTCAAGCTGCGCGGCGCCGGCGACGGCAAATGCCTGCTGACCTTCGGCGTCACCGGCAATCGCCAGCAAAACGCACTGTCACTAAAACACGCGCGCCAACATCTGAAAGCCTTCGGCGGCGTGTTCACCGGCACCCTGCTGGGCAAGAAGTGGGCGCAGAACCGCTTCCGCTTTCCCTACCTGCGCGAGAACCTGTGGAACGCCGGTTACGTGGTCGACACCCTCGAAACCGCCACCGACTGGAGCAACGTCGACCACTTGCTCAGCCTGATCGAAAACAGCCTGCGCGATGCCCTGGTCGCGGAGGGCGAACGGGTGCATGTCTTCACTCATCTCTCGCACGTTTACGGCGAGGGCTCGAGCATTTACACCACCTACGTGTTTCGCCCGGCAGCGGACTATGCTGCGACGCTGGCGCGCTGGCGGATGCTCAAACACGCGGCCAGCCAGACCATCGTCGACAACCACGGCACCATCAGCCATCAGCATGGCGTCGGCAAGGATCACGCGCCGTATCTGCTACGGGAAAAAGGCCCGCTGGCGATGCAGACGTTGCAGGCGCTGAGCGAACATTTCGACCCGGAAGGGCGCCTCAACCCAGGCACGTTATTGCTAGAGTCGCGGCCATGACGGCGAACTGGAATGCGCAGTGGCGCGAGCAGATTCTGCCGACCTTGGCGGATGATATCTGGGACCTGATTGTGATCGGCGGCGGCATCAGCGGCGCCGGAATCGTCCGCGAAGCCGCGCGCCGGGGCTGGCGCTGTCTGCTGCTGGAGCAGCGCGATTTTGCCTGGGGTACGTCCAGCCGATCATCGAAAATGGTCCACGGCGGTTTGCGTTACATCGCCAAGGGCCAGTGGCGCCTGACCCGCGATTCGGTGCGCGAGCGTCAGCGCCTCCTCGACGAGGCGCCGGGGCTGGTCGAGCCGATGAGTTTCATGATGCCGCACTATCGCGGCGGCTTCCCCGGCCCGCGCGTCATGGGCGGCTTGCTCGCGGTGTACGACGCGCTGGCGGGGCGGCGCAACCATGCTTTTCATGACGCGCAGCAACTGCGTTTTCTCGCCCCGGGGGTGAAGGAAAACGGCCTGCTCGGCGGCAGCTGTTTTGTCGATGCACTGACCGATGACGCGCGGCTGGTGATGCGCGTACTGCGCGAGGCCCGGGCCGATGGTGCGGTGATTATCAGTGGTGTGCGGGTCACGCAACTGCTGCGTGAAGGCGGGCGGGTGTGCGGGGTTCAGATCGAAGATGGCGAGGGCGGGGCGACGCTGCAATTGCGCTCCGCTGTGTTGGCCGTGGCCACAGGTGCGTGGGCTGAGCGCCTCCGTCCCGCTGACGCTGCGAAGCAATTGCGACCGTTGCGCGGTAGTCATCTGTTGCTGCCGGGCTGGCGTTTGCCAGTGGCGCAGGCGTTCACATTTCTGCATCAGCGCGATCGGCGCCCGGTGTTCGTGTTTCCGTGGGAAGGCGCGACGGTGGTCGGCACCACGGACCTCGATCACCGCGAAGACCTCGACCACAGCGCGCGCATTTCCAGCGACGAACTCGACTATCTACTCGCCGCGTGCCAGCAGCAATTTCCCGGCGCCGAAGTGGGCGTCGACGACGTACTGTCGACCTGGTCAGGCGTGCGTCCGGTGGTCGGCAGCGCGACGGGTGCGCAGCAGGGCAAACCGTCCAACGAAACCCGCGAACATGTGCTGTGGCAGGAGCCCGGTTGCGTGACGTTGGCCGGCGGCAAACTGACCACATTTCGCCCGCAAGCGATCGAAGTGCTCAAGGCGTGTGCGGTGATGCTCGGGCGCTCTTTTGTCGATGACGGCGCGCCGGTGTTCGCCGCTGTGCCGCCGCTGACGATTGCGGGACTGAGCGGCAATCAATGGCGACGCTTGGCCGGACGTCACGGTCGAGACCTGCCGAGGCTGGCGCAATTGCTCGGCGAACTCGGTCTGGAAACGGTTGGCGCCAGCGATACTTTGTGGGCCGAACTGGCGTTCGCCTGCGAGGCGGAAATGATTCTGCATTTGGATGATTTGCTGCTGCGCCGCACCCGTTTGGGCCTGTTGCTGCCGCGCGGTGGCGAGGACTATCTGCCTGCGATTCGCACGCTCTGCCAGTCGCGATTGACGTGGGACGATGCGCGCTGGCAGGAGGAAATCCAGCGCTACCGTTTGCTGTGGCTGCGCGATCACGGCTTGCCGGAGATCACGCCATGAAATACCTACTGGCGATCGACAACGGCACCCAGAGCGTGCGCGCGTTGCTCTTCGATCTGCAGGGCAATCTGCTCGGCAAAGGCAAAGTCGATCTGCAGGCGTACTACTCGACGCAACCCGGTTGGGCCGAGCAGGATCCGGAATATTACTGGGCGAAACTCGGCGAGGCCTGCCAGCAACTCTGGCAGCAGACCGGCATCGACCGTGCGCAGATTGCCGGCGTGTCCCTGACTACCCAGCGCGGCACAGTGATCAACGTGGACGCCAAGGGCAAACCGCTGCGCCCGGCAATTGTCTGGCTCGATCAACGTCAGGCTGAGGTCGAGGGCGGCATCAAAGGGCCGTGGGGCTGGCTGTTCAAAATGGTCGGCGCCCAAGCGACGGTGGATTATTTCCGCGCCCAGGCCGAGGCCAACTGGATCGCCCGGCATCAACCCGAGGTGTGGGCGGCGACCGACAAGTTTCTGCTGCTCTCGGGTTTTCTTACTCATCGCCTGAGCGGGCGCTTCGTCGATTCGGTCGGCTGCTGCGTCGGCTATCTGCCCTTCGACTTCAAACGGCTGAAATGGGCGGCGCTGCACGACTGGAAATGGCAAGCACTGGCGGTGCGCCCGGAGCAGTTGCCGACCCTGCACAAACCCGGCGAAACCCTCGGCTACATCAGCGCCGAAGCCGCTCGGCACACCGGCATCCCCGAGGGCCTGCCGTTGATTGCCGCAGGCGCAGACAAGGCCTGCGAAGTGATCGGCTCCGGCGTGGTCGATGCGCGCACCGTGTGCCTGTCCTACGGCACCACCGCGACCATCACCAGCACCCGCTCGCGCTATTTGGAAATCGTCCCGCTGATCCCGCCGTATCCCTCGGCCGTGCCTGATCAGTACAACTGCGAAGTGATGATCTATCGCGGCTACTGGATGGTCAGCTGGTTCAAGAACGAATTCGGCCTACGCGAAATGCAGCATGCGAAAGAGCAGGGCATCGAACCGGAGCAACTGTTCGATGCACTAGTCAACGAAGTGCCCCCGGGTTCGATGGGTTTGATGCTGCAACCCTACTGGTCACCGGGCATCCGCGAACCGGGCGTGGAAGCCAAGGGCGCGATGATCGGCTTCGGCGACGTACACACCCGCGCGCACATCTACCGGGCGATCCTCGAAGGCCTGGCCTACGCGCTGCGCCAAGGCATGGAGAACATCGAGCGACGTTCAAAGGTCTCGATCCAGCGCCTGCGCGTCGCCGGCGGCGGCTCGCAAAGCGACGCCGCGATGCAACTGACCGCCAACATCTTCGGCCTGCCGGCAGAGCGCCCGCATGTGTACGAAGCGTCAGGGTTGGGGGCGGCTATTTGCTGTGCGGTGGGGTTGGGATTGCACAGGGATTTTCCATCGGCCATTGCGGCGATGACTCGGGTTGGAGCTGTCTTCACACCGCAGCCTGAGGCGCAGAAGGTTTATGAGCAGTTGTACAGAGAGGTGTATTTGCGTATGTACCGGCAACTCAAACCGCTGTACCAAAGCATCCGCAAAATCACCGGGTATCCCGAATAGTCCTGACACCCTAGACCCCTGTGGGAGCGAGCCTGCTCGCGAAGGCGGAGTGTCAGTCAATGATGATCTGAATGATCCACCGCTTTCGCGAGCAGGCTCGCTCCCACGGGGGTATTGCGGAGTGCCGGTGCCGACGGTGCCGTTCGGCTAAGCCTCACTCCTTTCAGACCTGAATATGCTAGCCTGCAATCAATGATTTCATTGATTGCAGGAGGGCGACATGGCCAGCATCACCATTCGAAACCTTGACGAGAAGCTCAAGGAGCAGTTGCGCATTACCGCTGCACACAACGGACATTCCATGGAAGAAGAGGCTCGGCTGATTCTGGGCCGAGCGCTCACCACGGTTGATCGTGCCGGAGGGCTGGGCAGTCGGATCCACCAGCGTTTCAGCGCCGAGGGCGGCGCCGAGCTCGATCTGCCTGCGCGTGCAGAAAAACCGCTCGGGGTGGATTTTTCTGAATGATAGTGCTCGATACCAACGTTCTATCCGAATTCATGCGCATCGAACCTGAGGCTCAAGTGTTGGCTTGGGTGGATGCGCAACCGGCCATGGACCTGGCCATCAGCGCAATCACCGTGGCGGAGATACTGCACGGCATCGCTAGATTACCTTCCGGCAAGCGCAAACAAAAACTCCAGGCCCACGCTTTGGCAATGTTTGAAGAGGATTTTGCCGGGCGGATTTTGCCATTCGATGCCCACGCAGCCGTCGAGTACGCGACGCTGGTAGCCGATGCAGAGGCGAAAGGGCGGGGGATTGCAATGGCCGATGCGCAAGTCGCAGCGATCTGCCGAAATCGTGGAGCCGCGATTGCTACACGTAATGTCCGGGATTTCGAGTTTTCCGGGATTGAAGTGATCAATCCGTGGCAGGTCTGAAAATCTGCTCTGCCATTTAAACCGCTTTCGCGAGCAGGCTCGCTCCCACAAGGTTTTGCGGTGTGATCAAAATCCGGTGAGTCACACAAATCCAAATGTGGGAGCGAGCCTGCTCGCGAAGGCGGAGTGTCAGGCAACTTTGATTTGACTGACCCACCGCCATCGCGGGCAAGCCCGCTCCCACAAGGGATCTGCGGTGTGCTCAAAATCCGGTGAGTCACACAAATCCAAATGTGGGAGCGAGCCTGCTCGCGAAGGCGCAGCGTCAGGCAATGTTGATTTGACTGACCCCCCGCCATCGCGGGCAAGCCCGCTCCCACAGTTATCGAGGTGAACACATCAACAGTGCTCGACCACGAAAACCTGTGGGAGCGGGCTTGCCCGCGATTCGATTTCATCCTCAGCGCAAAACCAACATCAAACGCGGAAGTGGCTGACCATCTGCTGCAACTGACCACCCAACCGCGCCAGTTCAACACTCGACGCTGCCGTCTCATCACTCGCCGCTGCGGTCTGCTCGGACACGTCGCGGACGTTGATGATGCTGCGGCTGATCTCTTCAGCCACGGCGCTTTGCTGTTCGGCAGCGGCGGCGATCTGCTGGTTCATCGACTGGATGTTCGACACTGTGCGGGTGATGTTTTCCAGCGAGGCGCCGGCCTTGCGCGTCAGGGCGACGCTGCTGTCGGTCAGCGCGCGGCTGTTGTTCATCACCGCCGAAACCTGCTGGGTGCCGTTCTGCAGACCGGCGACCAGACCTTCGATTTCCTCAGTCGACTTCTGCGTGCGTTGAGCCAGACCGCGCACCTCATCGGCCACCACGGCAAACCCACGCCCGGCTTCACCGGCACGCGCTGCCTCGATCGCGGCGTTGAGCGCGAGCAGGTTGGTCTGTTCGGCAACAGCCTTGATCACGTCCATGACGCTGCCGATCTTGTCGCTTTCCTGTTGCAGCACGCTCATCGCTTCGGTCGAACGCACCACTTCGCTGGCCAGCCGTTCGATCTGCGCGATGGCTTCATTCACAACCTTGTCGCCTTCACGGGCTTCACCGTCCGCAGCGGCGGCGGCTTGCGACGCTTCCTCAGCATTGCGCGCAACTTCCTGCACGGTGGCAGTCATTTCGTGCATGGCAGTGGCGACCTGATCGGTCTCGACTTTCTGGCTGTTCACACCTGCGCTGGTCTGTTCGGTTACAGCCGACAACTCTTCAGCGGCGCTGGCAATCTGCGTGACGCCGTCGCGGATTCCACTGATCAAATCACGCAGGGTCACGCCCATGCGCGCGATGCCTTGCTGCAACACGCCGAGTTCGTCGCGACGGGTGACGGTGACGTTCTGGGTCAGGTCGCCGCTGGCGATGCGCTCGACCACGGCCAGGGTTTCCTGCAACGGACGGGTGATCTGACGGGTGATGATCACCGCCGCAATCACGCCGACCAGCAGCGCCAGCAACGTGCTGATCAACTGGAAGGTGCGCGCCTGGGCGCTTTCAGCATCACGGCGATCAAGCTGGATCTGGTAGAGCTGCTCGCTCAGGGCGACGATGGTGGTGCCCTGATCGGTCATTTCCTTGCGCGCCTGCACCGCATCGGTGTTGGCGTTCTTGTATGCCATCAGCGCGCTGCGATAGCTGCTCAGCGCGGTTTCCAATTGGCGCAGGGCATCCTGCTGTGTCGTGGCAAATTGCGCATTCAGCGGTTTGAGGCTGGCGATGGCCGCGTCGATCTGGCCGACGGCTTTCTGCTCGGTTTCGGCATTGCTGGTCGCGGTGTAACCACGCACTTCATAGCGCGCGAGGATGAACGCTTCTTTGGCCGCAGTAACCGCCTGGAACTGCTCGAAGCGCTGATCGCTCAACTCCATCTGCTGCACGCGCTGGCTGATCGATTCGATCAGGTTGTAGGCCGTCTGGGCGTTGGCGCTCATGGTGTCGCGCGCGCTGTTGCCGGTGCGATAGGCGTTGCGCATTTTGTTCAGCGAGGTCTGGTATTCAGCGATGGTCGCCGCCTGCTGCTTGAGCAGTTTGACGTTCTCTGGACTCTTGAATTTGCTGATCAACGCCTGCTGCTGCGCGGCGAAACTTTCCAGGGTGGTCTGCACATTCTGCGCGGCGGTTTCGTCGCCGTTGGTCAGCATGTATTGAAGGCGCACCACGCGCAGTTTGGTCAGGCCAGCATTGAGCTGGGTGATATCGCTCATCCAGTTGCTGCGGTCGATCAGGCCGCCGAGGCTGGTCCAGCCGGTCAGCGCCAGAACGCAGGTCAGGGCCAGCACCAGGCCGAAGCCCAGGCCGAGTTTCATGTTCACGCTGATGTTACCGAACCAGCTATTCATGCAAATCCTCCAGAAACGTTGGGTTTCTTGGTCGTCAGTTAAGCTGGAAGATTGTTGTTCTTTTGAGCCAGCAGGGGTGTTAGCAGGTCTGTATCGGCCGCAAACCCGAGAGCTGAAAGGATTTTTGTCTGACAGATTTAGCGCAACTCAACCCAGGCGCCGCGACCAGCGCTGATCCGGCGCCTCGAACCCCGGATTGACCAGCGCCGTCAGCACATGATCCTGCCAACGCCCGGCAATGTTCAGATACGCCTTCGCGTAGCCCTCACGCTCAAAACCCAAACGCTCAAGCAACCGCGCACTGCGCTCATTTCCGGGAATGTAATTGGCCATGATCCGATGCAGATTCTGCACATCGAACATATAACCAATCCCCGCCTCCAGCCCCTCCTGCATCAAACCCTGCCCCTGATGCGCCTCATCGATGTGATAACCCAAATAACACGCCTGAAACGCCCCACGAATAATCCCGCTGAAATTGCACGCCCCGATCATCTGCTGATTGTCCGGCGACAGCAGAGCGAAATGCATCGCCAGGCCCGCCTCGAAGGCACTGGCCTGGATCTCCAGACGACGGCGGATGTTGGCGGTGGAGAAGTAGTCGGTGGTGCGGATGGGCGACCACGGCGCCAGGTGGCGGAGGTTGCGCTGGTAGAACGCGCTTTCGAGCTCGGCTTGATCGGGGGAGAGGATGGCCAGGGTCAGGCGCGGGCAGGGCAGGGATAACAGCGGCATCGAGCGCTCCTTGGCGAGGGGGATGCTGGGAGAGTCGCGCAATATGGGGGGGAGCGGCAAGGTGCGGGGAAATGATGGGCGAAAAAAAGCCCGCTAGGAGCGCGGGCGAACCGTAGTTTCTTGAATGAGCGGGGGGATTTTATGGGATTGGTCGGGTGGGCGTGGTGAAGAAAAGTTCATGTCGATTTGGTGGGGCTGGATCGGCGAAGCAAATCAGGCGCAAAGACAATTTTTCCACCATTCATCAACGGGTGCCCTGCCATCGGTTGCCAGAGCGTGAGAGGCGCGTTCCGACGATGTCTTCGGCCTCACGCTTATGTTTGGTCGCCTGCCTGGCAAGGCAGTGTTTAACCGTTCTTTGCATAGAGATAGGCGAGTCTCGGCTTGTTTCTCCTTCGTGAGCAGACTTAGTCCCTACTTGATCCCGACTTAGTCCTGACTTGGTCCCGAAAGATGCCCATTTTCAACTGCGCCCTGAATTACCGATGTCAGCTTGAGAGGATGATCAAAGCGATAGGGGGGCACTACACTCGAATTGCCCCTTCTGATCCGGGGTGGTGATGCTGTTATGATGGCCATCACTCAAATCAGCGTTTTTAGAGGGATCTTATGCATTCGTTTTTGGCAAAGACTTTTGGTGGACTGACCCCCAGCTATTACATCCGGCAGCTTATTTTTGGGTCGTTGTTCACGATTCTGATTTTGTCAGTCGCGGCCAATAGCCCATCCGGCCTGATGGGTAAGCCTGGGCTGATTGTAATGTCGGTCATCTGCACGCTGCTGTATCCATACTCTCGGTTCGTATATGAGAGCGTCGTAGGCTACGTGATGGGCGGGAACGTATTCTTCGTCAACGCCTTCCTTATGCTAATGGTCAAAGGGTTCACGATGGCGATGTGTTGGTCGTTTGCGATTTTCATTGCCCCGGTTGGCCTGGCGTATCTCTACTGGCACAACAGCCGACAGGTTTCCTGAATGCAGAAGCCCAGCCATCGAGCTGGGCTTTTTTGTGGTCGTGATTCTATTGCTGATGCTTGAAGAACCAGTTCATTGCATCGGGTACCAGTTGGAACGCTGCGTGGTCTGGACCGATGCACTGTGCTTTTCGAGCTCCACCCGATAAATGAACCGGGATCGAATCTATCAAGCAGATGGTCTCGCTATTGATTGATGCTCCTGCGCGCACGATGTCCCCACTCGCCGGACGTACATGAGCTACTAGCAAACGATAGCGTCAATGATTGATGTGCTGGTTAAGCCGACTCTCAAAGTATTGCGCAGTCTCTTTGTCGGTGCAGTACAGGTAGCAACCCTTCATCCCGCGCGTCATCAGGGTTCGGTACGTATTTTTGATGATCAGGTCTGTTTCTTTTTTCGCTAGGGAAGGCTGCTCCTTCATCATTTTTTTCCAGCCACGAATTGATTTATCGTGCTTGTCGCGCTCATCCGGGGATGTCACTACGTTGCCGTCACGTACGACTAGGTCTGGTCCAATGATCACTCCGATGTAGTCGACTTCCAGACCTTGGCAGGTATGAATGCAGCCAACCTGCTCGATGGAGTTCTCAGCGATGATCCACAGGCTGCCATCCTGATCCAGGTTCCACTGGCGTTTGTAGTCACCTATGACGATATCAGCTGCGGTGGAGTCTTTCTTGCTCAACCAAGGCCAGCAATAGCCCGCGACCACACGAGCCTTGTTTACATGGTTTTTCTCGTCAATGGCGGCATGTAGCGCCTGAGGTGAGTCGAATACCTTGAACTCGTACTCCGAGGTGGTGAGCGTTGGATTTGCTGTCGAGCGAATGCCTAGCACGTCATCCAGCCATGCCATGTAGCCGTCAGAACCACTGCAGCGAAACTGTGAAGACAGCACATATTCCTCGATCACAGCACCCTTGGCTTTGGCAAAGGCGCGTATAGCCTGCTTGCTGCCGATGTCGCTCAGGGTCACACGCTGGTCTTCATCGATGAAGAAAATTGAGCATTTCGCTGATTCAATCAGCTCCTTGATCTGGTTTTCGCCAAGATTCCCATAAAGCCCGCTTTTCTCATTCAGCCGGTGAGCTTCGTCCACGATAAGCGCATCGAATGTATTGGGCTCAGTGTCAATGAACGCCCCAGAGCCTGAAAAGAAATTCGAGAAATGGCTGCGTTTTATGGTGCCAACCAGTTTGCTTTCGTAGACCTTGCGTGGGGCGGCATTCTTGGAGACATATTTGCTTAACAACTCCAGCTCGGTCAGCTTCACCAGAAGATTGATAGCCAGAACAGTTTTCCCGGTCCCTGGTCCTCCCTCAATAATCAGCACCTTTGGCGCTTGGTCCGAAGCTTCGCTTGCCGCAGCTAGTGCCGACTCGAAAATTGCTTTCTGATCGTCAATCAAGATGAATTCTGGTTTGCCTTTCATCAGTCCGCTTAAGGCTTCGGCCAGAGCTTTGGAAGGGCGGATTTTTCCATCCGACAGTTCGTACAGAATCTCTTTATTATCGCCGTGAACAATATGCGTCTTCAGGAAGCTTCGGAGTTTGCCAAGTTCTTCCGGACCTTTCAGGAACAGTGGAGCTTTACTGATGTGGGGTTCGTAGTGAGCCGAGTCTATGATGCCGTCGCTAACGTAATTGTGAAGGTAGGCACAGGGACGGATCTCGATGCTTTTGTCATACACGGCCTCGTTGAAGCCTTCCAGCAACGCTGCGTACGACCATACTTGGTAAGACGGGTGAATAGTTTCAACGAGTCCGCCACCCAATGCAGTTTTGACGATGGCATCCTTGGAAGTGGCGCTGGCCTTGCTCCATTGCTTCAACTCGATCAATACGGCTTTTTTTGCCTGGCTCTCGTCGCGACCGGTGAGTAGGAAATCAATCCGTTTCGACGACTGCGGAATGTGCAGTTCTATTGCCAAGCCTGCATCGCTGGGCAGACCTTCATCCCTAAGAACCTTCGCCATGTACGTAAGGGAGCCTTGCCACGACCTGATTTCTGAAGTGCCTACGTTCTTGCCTGTAGCATCCTTGTAATGCCTGAGGATTACCTCCTCAATGTCGTCGTTATCGTTGTCTTTAAGAAATTGCTGTTTGGTCGCAGCGTAAACGATCACGGGTTGTCCTTAGATTCGGATAGTCAGAGTCGGTCGTACTTTTTGCTGTTGCTTTTGGCTTTATCCACGGGATATTTCTGGCCGTTCGAGGCGAGTTTCCGTGTCGCCGCTTCGTTGAGGTCAACGCCAAGTACGCTACTGAGGCGAACCAAGTACATCAGCACGTCCGCCAATTCGTCCCGGACGGCTTGGCCGATCTCGGGGTCTGCTGCTGCAGAAAGCGAATCGGCATCGCTCATCCACTGGAAGATCTCGCACAGCTCCCCTACCTCACCGGTGAGAGCCAAGATGAGATTCTTGGGGGAGTGGAACTGCTGCCAGTCGCGATCATCTGCGAAACGCTGAAGGGATGCGGCCAGCGTACTTACGTCGACGAGTGGCGCGGATGAGATGTCTGAGTCGCTCACGGGGCTATCTCTTGTGTCTGTAAGGGCGAAAACGGCCGTATGAAATCTGGAGCTGGATTGTAAGAGTTTTCGCTGATTGCGTAGGATTTTTTGTTATTTGCTCCCAGCACTCTTCTGCTGATTCACTCCTGCTTGCGCTCGATATGTTCTATGAGCGTGGCGAAGCGGACCTGCTGTTCGAGTCGTCTAGAAAAGGAAAGCGGTATCTGTCGCGTGATCTTGCGCCGGTAATCCCGGCATAGACTGGAATGAAAAGGTTTTTTCTGCGTTCAAAGCGCGCTACGAATATCTCCGAGAGGCGCATGGTTTCGGCCCGCTTGGCGTCGATGGTGAAACTCCTCTTGATGAGCTCCTCCGATTACGAGATTTCGTGTGGTCGATTCAACAACAGCGATCCGTTATTGATTAGACGGAACGCGGTTTGTCGCAATCGGTGAATTGAACGCAGGGCTGTCTTCCTTAAGCAGCCATCGTAGCAAGGCCGGCGGAGAGATCGACATTTTGAGCTCGCCTCTCAAGAAGTGGCGTGAGTGATTTTGGAATCTGTCGAAAGTCAAAATCTGAGAGAAATCAAAAAAATACTTTCAAGGAAGCCATGGGCGGATCAAACCCATGTTTTATTGATTTTCAGGCACAAAAAAAGACGTCCGTGGACGTCTTTAGATGATGAAGTGGTGGAGCCGGGGGGATTTGAACCCCCGTCCGCCAGTACTCCGCTGTCGGTACTACATGCGTAGCCGTGTCTATTAAGTTAACCCTCAGCGACCCGACGGGCAGGGTGCTTTGGGCGAGTTGTGTAAGTTTTAGCCGCTTCGTCCACAACGTACTGCACGGCGATTCTGTTCTATATGACAATCATTTCGGGTTTACAGACATCCCCTGATGATTGCTGGACCCGAAGGTACCAGGAGCATTGTCAGCTGCAATTAAGCAGCGAGAGCAACACCGTATTGGTCGTCATTGGCAACTATAAGTAGTTGCAACAGTGGATTTACGACTTCTGTTACCAAGTCGGCATGCACCTAGAGTTTCGCAACCGGCGTCGAATCCTAAACGGCCCCGAACTCATTGCCCGGTGAATCTGATCGGGCAACAAGCGTGCACAGTGTACGTCAATCTGCCGACGAGGCCAACCCGCAGGTTGGCTCGTCAGCATGTATCAGTTGTTGGTACCGGTCGATTTACGCAGCTCTACGATGGTTTGCGAGGTTTCGGCAACGCAGTCGTCGATTTTGCCTTCCGCTTTCAGCGCTTGGGCCTTGCTCACGCTGGTTTCGGCGCGCTGGCTCAATTCCGGATTCGCCGACAACTGCCCTTTGGCGTTGTTGATAGTCTGGATGTTGGCATCGCACAGATCGGCAGGCTTGTCTGCGGCGAACGAAGTGGACGCCATCATCGAGGCAGTAACGAACAGACCTAACAGTACAGAACGCTTCATGTGTATCTCCTTGAACTGAGGGATCCAGGCTTCGCTGACCGCTGGGCGAGCCACCGAATGGAGGAAAAGCCCCGATTTGTCAGGGCCTGTTCTGTGGATTGCCGTCTCGCTCAAGAGTTCTATTTTTTTTCAGACAGCCTTCGCGCGTGTCACCCGATCCACCAGATAAACCAGCCCGTGGTAGTCGATGCCACCATGCTGGGTCAGGCCGATTTCGCAGGTGCGGCTGGTGGAAATCCCTTCGCTGCAATGCTGGACGGCGTCCTTGAGCGTACGCAGCGAATGGCTGTTCAGCTCCGGTGTGGTGAAGCCTTTGTCGCCGGCGAATCCGCAGCAATGTATGCCTTCAGGAATCACCACGGTGATGCTGCATTTGCGCGCCAGATCGATCAGCGCCTGGCTTTCGCCCAAATGCTGAGTGCTGCAGGTCACGTGGACGGCAATCGGCGCTTCCTGGGGTGTGAAGTCCAGACGATCCAGCAGATGCGTACGGATGAAGCGCACCGGATCGTACAGATCCAATCGTGTTTCGCCGATGTCCTGAACCAGTCGCAACGTACACGGGCTGGTGTCGCAATAGATCGGGTCGAGGCCGCCGCGACTGGCGTGGAGCAGGGCGCTGATCAGTTCCTGGCGTTTGTGCTCGGCCTGTTCGGCGTAGCCTTTGGAGGCAAACGGCTGGCCGCAGCAGAGGTTGTCCTGATTGTCGGGAAAGACTACCTGGTAACCGGCTTTTTCCAGCAGGCCACGGGTTTTGTCGTACAGCGACATCTGTTCTTTGTCACCCGCCGCCGGGCCCATGACCCGCGAGACGCAAGCTGCCAGATAGACCACACGCGGGCGCTCGTCCGAAACGCTCGGGCTGAAGCGAATGGCTTTTTCCGGTTGTGGCATGGCGTTGGTCCACAGCGGCACCTGGCCTTTGGACAAGCGCGTGAGCGTTGCCGACAGCTTCGCCAGACGCGGCGCGCCGAGCATCATCCGCGCGCCGTTGGCGACGTGCAGTGTGAAGCGCGCGCCTTGCAGGGTCTTGGCGAAATTTCCTTCGATCCAGTCAGCAGTTTTCTGGTGCGTGGCGTGTCGGCCACGGAGCTTTTTCACCAGTTCGCCGGTGTTGATGCCTACAGGACAGCGTTGCGCGCACAGGCCGGTCGCGGCGCAGGTGTCGATGCCTTGGTAGTCGTAGGCTTTTTCCAGTTCGGTGGTGTCGACGCCGGCGCGCTTTTTCGCCTGGATATCGCGCCAGATCACGATGCGCTGGCGCGGGCTCAGGGTCAGGCCTTTCGATGGGCAGACCGGTTCGCAGAAACCGCACTCGATGCACTTATCCACAATCTCGTCAGCGGCCGGCAACGGTTTCAGGTGCTTGAGGTGGATCTGCGGATCTTCGCTGAGCACCACGTCCGGATTGAGAATGCCGTTGGGGTCGAGCAGGCGTTTGAGCTGCCACATCAGTTGATAGGCGTCGCTGCCCCATTCCAGTTCCACGAACGGCGCCATGTTGCGGCCGGTGCCGTGTTCGGCCTTCAGCGAGCCGCCGAATTCCACGGCGACCAGTTGCGCGACGTCGTCCATGAACGCTTGGTAGCGTGCGATTTCTTCCGGGCTGTTGAAGCCTTGGGTGAAGACGAAGTGCAGATTGCCTTCCAGTGCGTGTCCGAAAAGGATCGCTTCGTCGTAGGCATGTTTGTCGAACAGCTCGATCAGGCGATTGACGCCGATGGCCAGTTGTTCGACCGGGAAGGTCACGTCTTCGATGATTACCGTGGTGCCGGTTTTGCGCACGGCGCCGACGGCGGGGAAGGTGTCTTTGCGGATAGCCCAGAGGCGGGCGTTTTCCACCGGGTCTTCGGTGAAGTCGACCTGCTTCTCGACGGGGAAATCGCGCAGCGACGCCATGATTTGCGCCAGTTGTTCCTGCAGCAATGTCGACGAAGCGGCGCGGGATTCGATGAGCAGCGCGCAGGCATTTTCCGACAGCAGCTGTACGAAAGCGGGCATGCCTTTTTTGTCCTGCACCGAGCGCAGACTGCGTCGGTCGAGCAACTCCACCGCTGACACCGGTTGGCTTTTCAGCACGGTGACCGCGTTGCAGCAGGTCTCGACATCGGGAAACACGATCAGCGCCGAGGCCTTGTTCGGGTGATCGATGACGGTGTCGTAAGTCACCGCGCTGATAAAGCCGAGGGTGCCTTCGGAGCCGACCAGCAGGTGGCTCAAGATATCCACAGGCTCGTCGAAATCCACCAGGGCGTTGAGCGACAGGCCGGTGGTATTTTTCAGACGGTATTTGTGGCGAATTCTCGCGGCCAGCTCGGCGTTGGCGCGGGTCTCGCGACCTAAAGTTGCCAAGCGTTCGAGCAGTTCGCCGTGGCTTGAACGAAATGCCGCGACGCTGGCAGGGTCTTCGCTGTCGAGGCGCGTGCCGTCGGCCAGCACCAAGCGAATCCCGGCCAGGGTGTGATAGGTATTCTGCGCGGTGCCGCAGCACATGCCGCTGGCGTTGTTGGCGACGATGCCGCCGATCTTGCAGGCATTGATCGACGCCGGGTCCGGGCCGATCTTGCGCCCGAACGGTGCCAGCCAGGCGTTGGCCTGCGCGCCGATCACGCCCGGTTGCAGGCGGATCTGCGTGCCCTGGCCGCGAATCTCGCGGGCGTTCCAGTTATCCCCAAGCACGATCAGCACGGAGTCGCTGATCGCCTGCCCGGACAGGCTGGTGCCGGCGGCGCGGAAGGTCACCGGCACGTGGTCGCGCTGGGCCAGTTGCAGCAGCGCCACCACTTCGTCTTCGGACTCGACGCGGATCACCAGTTTCGGAATCAGTCGATAGAAACTGGCGTCGGTGCCAAAGGCCAGGGTCGACAGCGGATCGTCGAAGCGCCGGTCTGCTGGAATCAGTCGCTCGGCATCACGCAGGAAAGCAGCAGGAAGACTCATTGATCCTCCAGAATCAGCACGACCAGATCTTTCGGGCCATGCGCGCCATACGCCAGCACCTGTTCAATATCGGCGGTTTTCGACGGGCCGGAGACCAGCAGCGCGTTGGTCGGCATGCCTTGCGCCCATTCGAATTCCTCTTGCACTTGATAGAAGTTGTCGCGGATTTCGCTGGCCTTGAGCAGGGCGAAATGCACCGGCGGCACCAGACTCATCAAGCGCGGTTCTTCACGGGTTGGCCAGATAATCAGGCTGCCGGTCGCGGCGATGGCACCGAGGGTGCCAGTGAGGCTGGCCGGGGTGTCGTTGAACAGTTCGGCTTTCCACTCTTCCATCGGCCGGTCGTAGGACTTCAGTGCAGGCAGCTCGGGATTGTTCGCCCAGTGCTGTACGATGCGTTGCCCGTGCGGTGTGGTCGGTGCGATCAGCAGGCTCGGCAATTGGCGGTCGCGCAGAAGTTGCGCCAGTAATGCCGGCCACTCGGCGCCCGAGGTCAGGTGGATTTCGGTGTGCACCGCCTCCATCAGTTTGCGCAGTTGCGGGATGCGTTGCTCGGCGCTGTAGGTGTAGGGCTGGGTGACCAGATCGACATCGAAGTTGTCGGCAATCGGAGTGGTGCCGGTCAGACTTTTCCGCAGCTTGCCGAGGATATTTTGCTTGGCGCTCATCGACGCTCTCCCTGTTTGGCCAGATGCTCGCGGGCCATGTCATGCAACGAACGCGCGGCCGGTTTTGGCGCGCTGTGGTTTTGCGTCCATGGGCCGACATTGCTCGGCGTAAGGGCGCGCAGGCGCGTGGCGAAAAAAGCGAACAAGCGGTACAGCGTCGGCGAGCTGTTGAGTCTGGCCCAGGCGTTCCAGATGAAGCGCTCCTTGCGCGAATATTTGCTGCCCTGGCCGCGCATCACCTGATTCGGTGCGTCCGGGGCTTTGACGTTTTCCTCGCGCAGACGGCGCAGGATGGCGGGGATCGGAATCTTCACCGGGCAGACTTCACCGCAGGCGCCGCACAGTGAGGACGCGCTCGGGTGGTCCGGAACCTTGGCCAGGCCGACCATGTGCGGGGTGATGATCTTGCCGATCGGGCCTGGGTAGACCTCGCCATAGGTGTGGCCGCCGACGCGGGTGTAAACCGGGCAATGATTCATGCAGGCGCCGCAGCGGATGCAGTTCAGGGTCTGGCGCAATTCACTGTCGGCGAAGGCTTGGCTGCGACCGTTGTCGAGCAGCACCAGATGCACTTCCTGCGGGCCGTCGAGTTCATGTTCCTTGCGCGGGCCAGAGATCATATTGACGTAAGTGGTGATCGGAATGCCCAGCGCCGAGCGCGTCAGCAGTGACAGCAGCGGCACCACGTCGCGCAGGTTTTCCACGACTTTTTCGATGCCGGTGACGGCGATATGCACCGGCGGCACGGT
>Ga0308168_1001886_pt1 | contig 17997 bp, 14 predicted proteins | sample PhyCR2_FD_202133 | JGI IMG/M metagenome (GOLD analysis project Ga0308168, IMG submission 202133) | Phyllosphere microbial communities from UC Gill Tract Community Farm, Albany, California, United States - DLSLRC.R2 | ecosystem: Host-associated > Plants > Phyllosphere > Unclassified | place: USA...
AGATAGCCAAGTGCAATTAAGGTACCTGTAAATAAAAAGTTCATTCCCAAAGCTGTGCGAGTTACTCGTGCTAACAGATCTGATTTGCCTGCACCAATCGCTTGGGCTGCAAAAATTGAAGCCGCAATTGAGATCGATAAGGCAGGAAACTGAATGTAGTTGAGCACCTGATTCACTGCACCATACGCTGCTGTAGCATGTGAACCATAATGGTTAACTAACCCAACAATAACCAAGCCAGCCATTGAGGTGGTAATCATTTGAATGCCGGTTGGGACGCCCAAGCGCAAAATGATTTTGCTCAGCTCTGGATTATGACGGATATGTTGTAGAAGCTGACGATTCGGCCGAAGTGGATGGTTTTTCTTGTTCAGATAAATCGCAAGAAAAATTAATATTGCGATATAACTAATAATTGATGCGATGGCGGGTGCAATAATCCCTAAAGCAGGGAAACCAAAATAACCTTTAAGTAGAATTGGTGTAATAATTACGCCGATGACACTAGTTAAAGCAAGGGCCAGTAAAGGCGTAGTACTGTCTCCGACACCCCGTAAAATTGAGGTGTAAATAATATAAACAAACAGAAGTGGGCTACCCGCTAGCATCCATTGCACATAAGGCAAAGCAAGATGCATTACTTTTGGATCGGTGTCTAAAAGCTCTAAAATATTATGGGCGAAAAACACGCCGATAACCGCGGTAATTACCCCACCAATCAGTGTCATAAATAAGGTAGAGCCCACCACGCTTTGAACTTTCTCTATATTTTGCGCGCCCCATGCTTGCCCTACTAAAACAGTAGTACCGGTTGAAATCCCGATAATAAAAGCGAGTAGCAAAAATAAAATAGGAAAATATACAGAAACTGCCGCAATAGCATCTACGCCCATCATTTGTCCAACAAAGATGGTGTTAATCGTTCCCGACAAGTTCTGCAAAATATTGGTTGCAATGAGTGGCAATAAGAAAACGAAAAATGTTTTCCATAAATTTTGCTGGTGAATTAAAGACTGTCTTGGTGGCATGTGTTCTCCATCGCCCATCTCTTTGATGAGCGGGGCAGATATCCAACTTAGCATATTTAGGTGAATTTTCTTGTAGTGTTTTACTATGCTAAGTTTCTAAATTTATTAACATTCATTCAAGATTTCTCCTGCTTTTTGCAATGTCTCATCATTTTTAGCAAAGCAGAAACGAATCAAGCGTAAAGACTCTGGCGCTTGCTGATAGAAAACTGAAACAGGAATGGCCACAATCTTGTGCTGTTCAGCTAAAAATTGGCACATTTCAACATCGTTTAAGTCGGGTCTAATTTGGCTGTAATCAAGGTTTTGAAAATAAGTGCCCTGAGATGGCTTAAGTATAAAACGACTATTCTGAATCGCCTGATTAAAACGATCTCGTTTGGTTTGGTAAAACTGTGAAAGTTCTTGAATATGTTCTGGATGTTGCTCCATATATTGTGCTAGGGCAATCTGACAAGGTGTCGTGCCACAGAAATTCGCATATTGGTAAATCTGGCGGAATAAACGCATTAACTCAGGTGAAGCGACACAGTAGCCAGTTTTCCAGCCTGTTACATGAAAGGTTTTTCCAAAAGAACCAATCACAAAGCTGCGCTCTCTGAGTTCGGGAAAATGCAATGCACTAAAGTGTTGTTGCTCATCAAAAACCAAGTGTTCGTAGACTTCATCGGATAAAACTACAATATTTTTATCTCGAATCAGTTCAATGAGTTCTAACCAGTCTTGTTTTTCCCAGATGGTACCAGTTGGGTTGTGGGGAGTGTTCACCACAATCATACGGGTTTTATCATTCACCAGATCTTTAACCTGTTGCCAGTTCACCCTAAAGTCTGGGGCTTCAAGCGCAATATGAATCGCTTTACCACCTGCTAACTGTACAGAAGGGCCATAGCTGTCATAACTTGGGTCAAAAATAATGACTTCATCACCCGCATTAATGCATGCCTGTATGGCACAAAAAATTGCAATGGTTGCACCAGGAGTAATCGTGATTTGCGTTACAGGGTCAAGTTGAAGTTGGTCACGTTGCTGAAATTGCAAAGCAAGCTGTTCACGCAGACCAAGAATACCGTCACCAGGTGGGTACTGATTATGCCCAGCTAAAGTCGCCTGAGATAAGGCTTCCAGCAAGGCTTGTGGCGCCGGAAAGTCAGGAAAGCCTTGTGACAGGTTAAGTGCACCTAGTCGATGTGCCATTGCCGTCATGGTACTGAAAATAGTGACGCCTTGAGTGGGCAATTTTGACTGAAGCTGTAGCATATTGTTCTCTTATTAAAATATTTAAAGTTATAAAATGGATTCAATTACTGCTCGAATTACACCAAGTGTTAAACCAATAAATGCCCCGACCACAACGCCATTTACACGGATCATGTGTAAGTCGCCACCAACTTCGTTTTCAATTTTTCCGATCATTTCGCGTGAATCCCATTCATGAATGCGCTCGCTGACATAGCGGATAATTTTATGGCTATATTGATCTGTAAACGTCAGCGCAAGTCCTGTCATTTCTTTGTTCAGCACTTCGCGTACTTTGGCATTTTGAACAAGGTTTTCACCCAGTTGCTGAATAGCAGCTCTTAGGTTCATTGCAATACCAGAATCTTCTTTCATTAAATCTTCTTTAACGGCATTACATAAAATAGTGACAGCGCCACTAATAAAGTTCAGAACTTGTGGGCTATCTAAAAGAGCGTCTTTTCCACTATTTAACTTTTGGCTGGCATCGCTATCTGGCTTTGCTAGCTCAAGCATGAGGGCGTGTGCAATTGTTTCAATTTCTTGGCGCCATGGATGTTCGTGATCGGCCAACATTGACTCGACTTTTTCAACCAGTGAATCAATCGTGCGTTGCTGAACATCAATACCAATCCAGCTTGCACCTCTTGCAAGTGACCATACACCCAATGCTTTAAACATTTTTCGGGTTAATTCACGTGTTTTATCTGGATTTTGTACGACCCATTCATGCGCAATATCGAGTCCACGTTGTAAAACGTCTTGATGAAAGTCATTTTCCAATACCGCGCGTAGCATTTCACTTGCAAGCTTGTTGACTTGAGTATTTCTCACCCATTGCACACTATTGTTTTGCACAAAATTGGCAATTTGATCTTGGCTAACAAACTCAAAAATTTTCGGCACAGTTTGCTGAATGAGCTGTACCACTTGCGTATTGTTTTGTGGACTTGCCAACCATTGACCAATTGCAAGGCTTAAGTCAGTTTTTTCTAGGCTCCGCTCTACCACTTGAGGTGAAAGAAAGTTTTCCTGAACAAAACGGCCCATTGACTCTGCAATGCGGGCTTTGTTGCGTGGAATAATTTCTGTGTGGTCACGTAAAAACTTAGGAATCGGTAATTTACCAAAGGGGTTCCGAAACAGAACGGTAATCGCGTACCAGTCGGCTAAACCACCGACGACACCAGCTTCAGCACCAAGCATCAAAATATGAATAAACTCTGTATATTCTGGCAGAAAACGGTCAGCTACCATCAGTGCAATCCACAGCACAACGACGATGATCAGCGCTAGAGTAGCAAAATATTTGCTACGTTTAAGACTGGGCACGTGGTGAACTTCTTCTGCCATACTCATAAATTTACCCTATTCATTTTTGTTTTACTGGAGGCTCAGGCGGTGGCAACAATTCTCCTGTCGGACTCAATCCATATTTTTGTCCGATTGATTTCAAGATCAATGTTGCATCAAAAGCATCCTGAGGAGCCTGCTTTTGATCCCGATAACATTCAATAGTATACGACACTTGAACGGGGTCGATATTGACCACTTGTGGGTAATCATAGAATGGATCATGCCAGAAACCCGGGTAGCGACGGCCATAACCATAAGGGTAAAAGCTTGGGGCAGATGGATAAACCACTGCCTGACGAGGAGGTTTCTGACTTTGATTACTTGGATCATTTTGCACTTTAAAAAAGCGGAAGCCCTTTTGTACAGTCGTTTGTGCTGATTTTACCAAGGTGATTTCTTCGGCTCTGCCATAACTCATATTCGGATCAGCTTGAAAGCTAATTCGGAAGGTTTGGGCATTTAAAGGGTATGCCGAAAATTGACCAAGCTGGTCAAAAGTTTTTGGTTTACTTGGCGTTGTTGCACAGCCGGTTAAAGTTAAGGCAGTGCCTAAAGCTAAACAAATAGAGAGATATTTCATGATGAACTCCCAGCTGAGCATTAAAAAATAGATCACCCAGCCTTAAATATCGAGAAGTTTTAAAAACTACTGTTCGGTTCTAATAAAAATTCAGTTTCCTCTGGTGTAGAGGTACGTCCAAGGATTACATTGCGATGAGGATAACGCCCAAAGCGATCAATAATTACTTTATGCTTTTTTTCGAAGCTTAAGTTAATTTCATTACCAAGACGTTGAAATAGTTTTAAAGCAAATTCGTGAATGAGTTTTGACTCGCTATGCATAAATGGCATATATAAAAAAGAGCGTTGCTCAGGGTTGAGCTGTGCATCTAGTTGTAGGCTAATTGCCTCTTGTGCCAAAGTCAAAGCGAGTCCGTCGTAGGCAAAAGATTCAGGTTGATCACGATAAATGTTGCGAGAGAATTGATCTAGTACAATAATCTCAGCCAAGCGGCCTTCTGCGGTTTTTCGCCAAGACCAAAGTTCTGCTTGAGTCGCCTGCCGATGAATATTGCTAAAATGTTCACGAATTTTTTTGTCAAAATCATCACTTTTTGCAAACCAAAGTGGACGGTGTTCAGGTGAAAACCAGAAGTTTAAAATGTCTTGATCGTTCATGATATTGACAACTCTTTAGCAATTATTCTTCAATAAAATCACAATTCTTTCGTGTCTTAAATAACAAGATTGTGATAAAAATTGCCAAACTGGAATGATCTGTTTATATCGATAGGCATATCATCCCACGATTTTGTATATAGTGATCTTTAATAAGCGAGCAAATGCATGAGTCAACCCACTATACCATCTCAATCAGTTATTCCTGCTTGGGTGGATTCGTCGCTACTTCAAGGCATGTTACGTGGAATAGAACGTGAAAGCCTACGTATGCAAAGTAATGGGTTCTTATCGCAAGACTTACATCCCAAAGCATTGGGTTCGGCTTTAACTCATCCAAAAATTACCACCGATTATTCTGAGGCATTGATGGAGTTTATTACTTCACCACAGCCAACGATTGGTGATGCATTGAATGAGCTCACCGATATTCATGCGGTTGTACACCGTCATTTGGAAAACGGTGAAAAACTCTGGCCGCTTTCGATGCCGTGCATGTTAGACGACAACGAAGAACGAATTCGTCTGGCGCAGTACGGTACTTCTAATATCGGCCGTTTTAAGACGCTTTACCGCCGTGGGTTGGGAATTCGTTATGGTCGTCGTATGCAGACGATTTCAGGTGTGCATTACAATTTATCTTTTCCAGATGCGCTTTTTGCCGAATTACAGGCTCATGAAACTGACGAACAATTAAAATTATTAAGTTTGCAGGATTATCGTAGTCACCGTTATTTTGGGCTTATTCGTAATTTTATTCGCTTAACACCACTGGTTATGTTTTTAGTGGGTGCGAGTCCAACAGTATGTCGCTGTTTTTTAACTGGGCATAAACATCAGTTACTGCCTTTAATCAAAGGTTCATACTATTTACCGTATGCTACAGCTTTGCGTATGGGGCGATTGGGCTATCAAAACTCTGCTCAAAAAAGCTTGGGTATTCATTACAACAATTTATGTGGCTATCTGGACGGTTTACAAAAAGCAGTCCATACACCTTACCCACCATTTAGCCGTTTAGGGTTAAATGATGCTTCGGGTGAGCCGCTGCAAATTAACGACCATGTTTTACAGATCGAGAATGAATATTACAGCCTCGTGCGTCCAAAACAGGTACCTCAAGCAGGTGAAACACCTTCTCAGGCCTTAAAGAATCGAGGGGTGGGGTATGTTGAGTTGCGTGCAGTTGATGTAAACCCATATTCGGCGATTGGAGTGGAAGAAACGACAGCAGGCTTCCTTGAAGTGTTAGCACTTTATTGCTTATTAAGTGATAGCCCAGAGTTATTAGGTCCTGAGCAGGATTTGATTGAAAAGAACCAGACAGAAGTCGTGAATCGTGGTCGAGCACCGAATGCAACCATTACAGATTCAAACGGGTCTTATCACATCGAAGACTGGGCACGTTTGCATATTGTTAAAATGAAAGATTGTGCACAGCTACTCGATCAGACCTACGCAACGGACTTGTATGGTTCAGCACTGGCAGTCATGCAAGCGCGAATTGATGAAGTTGATGAAACTTTGTCTGCCCATGTGATTGACGATACGTTAAAGCATGGCGGTACTTGGAGTTTTGGTAGCCACATGGCACAGCTACATGCTGAAAGTTATGAGCAGCATGAGCTTAGTGTGGACACTTTGAAACATTTTGAACAGTTGGCTGCACAATCTTTACAGCAGCAAGAACAACTTGAGCAAGATAGTCAGATCAGTTTTGATCAATATCTTGAACAATATCGATAATAAATGAGGTTTTACATGCGATTAAGTTACCGTTTGGTGAGTGGACTGCTTGTTTTGGCAAGCATTATCGGCATGTCTTTTGCATTGTATCTGGAACATGTGAAAGGTTTAGAGCCTTGTCCGCTCTGTATTTTTCAACGTGTTGGCTTAATGGCAATGGGCCTTGTCGCACTGATTGCATTTTTGCATAACCCAGTTTCTAATGCAGTTAAACGCTTTTATGCATTTTTGGCAGGCATCGCAATTTTATGGTCAGTCGGAGTAGCAGGCCGTCATGTGTGGATACAACATTTACCAGCAGATCAAGTACCGAGCTGTGGACCGGGTTTAAATTATTTAATTGATGCCTTACCTATGAAAGCAGTTTTGCAAGAAGTACTTGCTGGTTCAGGTGAATGCGCTGCAATTGACTGGACCTTTTTAGGTCAATCGTTACCAGTTTGGTCATTAGTCTATTTCATTTTGCTCTTACTGGTCTGTTTATGGCAGTTATTCCGTTTTTATCCAGTGTTTAAGACTGCTAAAAAGTAAGTTTAAGCAGATTAAAAAAAAGCCCAATATTATGTTGGGCTTTTTTTATTGTTTTAGAATTAATCAAAATATAAAAAAATGAATTAAAAAAAAGAATAACGATATAGACAGATAGTTCTGTTTTTTATAAAGTGCAGCCATTTTATATCCTTATGATTATAAAAAATGCTCTTTAATATATTTAGTGTGCTAGAAAAAATAGGGTTAAGTGCGCAGAAACGTGCAGTCCACGTACAATTTTCTAATGACTTACTCAATAACCAAGTTTTCTTACAACGTATAGAAGGCCAACATCAGCTGAATGGGGGCATCGAAGCTGAGTTGATTTGCCTGTCGACCAATGCACACATTGCATTAAAGCAGTTTATAGGGGTTCAGGTTGCTGTTGATCAGGTCACGGATTTAGTACAACTATTTCGAACTACGGGAATTGTGACTGAAGCCAGTTATGGACAAAGTGATGGTGCTTTAACGCTTTATAAACTGACTTTAAAAGATGCGACAAATTTATGGCACAAACGCCGTAATAGTCGTGTTTTTATGAATAAAAATATCGTAGAAATCACTGAAGTTTTATTTAAAGAATGGCAAGAAAAAAGTCCACTTTTTGCAGCAAGTTTAGGGCTCAACCTGACTGGATTAAGCCAAAATTATGATATCCGCCCTTTTACCATGCAGCATAATGAGTCGGACTATGACTTTCTTACGCGTCTATGGCGAAGTGAAGGTATTAGTTGGCTAATTGATGAATCGGAACTTTTTGTACCTCATTTTACTGTGCCCATACAGCCTCAAAAACTGAGGTTAATTGATGATAATAGCCAGTATCAGGCTTTAGCACGTCGCAGCATTCGTTATCACCGAAGTAGCGCAACAGAATATCAAGATAGCATTACGAGTTTTGTTGCAGTACGGAGTCTACAACCGACCGCAGTACATGTGCAGCGTTGGCAACCTGATGTCTTGTCACAAGAAGAAGGTAATGGTTCGGTTGCCACTACACATATACATTCAGACAACTTTGATTCAGCCAGTTTAAGTCTAGAACAAGCATGGCATGTAAGCCCTGCTTGGATGCAAGATTTAAAAGGAGAAGATCACGCCACTGCATCTGGAAGTAGTCAGTTAGAGAAACTTAATCAGCAATTTACTGATATGTATGCGAGTCGGGCTAAATACTTTAAAGCCTATAGTAGCGTCCGCGATAGCCAAGTCGGTTATTGGTTTAATCTAAGCGAGCATCCTGAAATTGATCAGCATGATGGAGCTGATCAAGAGTTCCTGATTATTACTAAAAACTTTTATAACCAAAATAATTTACCTAAGGATCTACACCAGCAAGTTAACCAGCTATTAACCCAAAGCCGTTGGAATAATCATGGTTACGACGATATTGAGCGTCAAGGTAATGAGCTGACTTTAATACGCCGTCAAATTAAGACTGCGCCTGAATATAATCCAGAACAGCATCGTCCAATTGCCTACCCGCAAAGAGCGAAAGTCGTGGGACCAGAGGGAGAGACCATTCATGTCGATGAATGGGGACGCATTAAGGTACGTTTTCTATTTACCCGTAGCGATGATCATGGGCATGATGGGGGCGCAGGTAGCAATGATAACGATACCGACTCAGCTTGGGTGGATGTACTGACGCCTTGGGCTGGGGAAGGTTATGGAGCACGTTTCTTGCCACGTATTGGTGAGGTGGTTGTTATTGACTTCTTTGATGGCAATATTGACCGTCCATTTGTGACGGGGCGTATCCATGAGGCTCAACGTTCACCGACTAAATTTGATGTCAAAGGACAACTTCCAGATACCAAGAAGCTTAGCGGTATCCGCAGTCAGGAAGTCAGTGGTAGCGGTTTTAACCAATTACGCTTTGATGACACAACGGGGCAAATTAGTACTCAACTACAAAGCAGCCATGCAGCAACACAGCTAAATTTAGGTAATTTAAGCCATCCTAAAGAGCAGGCAACCAGTAATGGCCGAGGTGAAGGTTTTGAGCTCAGAACTGATGCTTGGGGAGCTGTGCGTGCAGGTAAAGGTATGCTCATCAGTACCTATGCACAAGAACAAGCAATCGCAGACCATTTAGAGGCTGCGCAAGCACAATCTTTACTTTCACAAGGTTATGAAAGCATGAAAATGCTCAGTGAATTTGCAGCTAAGCAACAAACTGATGCTTTGAATGTGATTAATCGGTTACCCAAATTTATCCAGTCGCTTGAGCTAAAAACCACAGGACAGGCATTAAATAGTACGGTAAACCTATTTAAGGAAGGCATTAATAACGACCCTATTCACGCATTAAAAGACTGCGGTGGCTTTATTCAAGACATGGGTGCTCTAGGTGGCGATACAAAAGGTGTTGTAGACGAATTTAATGCTTTCTTTACCGACGCTAAAGATGCGGTAGAGAATTTAAAAGCGTTCATTGAAAATGTTGAAGAACATGGCGCGGACATCGTTAAAGGAAAACTTGCGAGCATTAAAGACCAGATTCATAAAAATCCATTTGAAAGTATTAAAGAGGTCGGAAAAGTCTTAGGGAATGTCGAGACTAAAGACTTTGATTTAATGAGTGTATGTGGAACATTTAGTAAAGGCAGTAAATTGGAAGTATCTCCTTCTAAGGCATTGGGTTCTTTGCAAGGCTTTATGGAGGGTTATACCCAAGGTTTGGAAAACAGTGCAGATGCGAAGCAGCAAGAACAAGGCAAAATCTTTAGACAAGCCCTAATGTTATTAGCATCGCCAAACGGTATTGCTCTCACAACACCTGAAAATATTATTCTGCAAGCTTCGCAAGATATTGCCGAAAGTGCCAGTGGCTCAATTAACTTGAGTGCGCAGAAAAATATTATTGGACATGCACAAGACAAAATTAGTTTGTTTGCTGCGCAAAAGGGTTTTCGCGCTTATGCAGCAAAAGGAAAGCTCGAACTACAAGCACAAGATGATGCTATTGAAGCAATTGCCAAGAAGGTCATTAAGCTCATTTCTACTGAAGAAAAAATCGAGCTTACGAGTCCAAAAGAAATTGTATTAACAGCAGGTGGGTCACAGCTCAAAATTAATGCAGATGGCGTATTTTCAACAACAGGCGGTAAGTTTGAAAGTAAAGCTGGGCAGCATTTGTTTACGGGTGGGGCCAAGGTTTCTTATGAGGTCCCTGAGTTGCCTAATACACCAAGTTTTAGTAACCGTTTAGATATCTATGATCTATTTTGGGAAAGTGACTTTAGTAAGCTTAGCTATAAGGCATTCATTCCAGAGACAAATTCATTTACTTCAGGAGCTGTAGATGAACATGGCCGTACAGGAAAAATTAGTACTGCTGATCCAAAAAATGTTCAAGTTTTAATTGGTTCTGATGATGAATGGGGACTGTTAATTGATAGTTTTGATGAAGATGACTCTTTGGAGGATCAGAACGTTAATGGTAATAACGTAGGTCTTGATAATAATATTGAGGATAGGGGCTAAAAATGAATAAAAAATCATTAGTTACAATACAAATCTTAGATTTATTTGGTAGCCCAATTTCAAAAGCACAATATGAAGTAAAAAATCAGAGGTCTGGGCAAGTTATCGCTGCGGGAACAACAAACTCATCTGGATGTATTGTTGAAATCAGCCGAGATAAAGGAACTGCTTTAGATGTATATATTAAAAGTATGTTTAAAGGTTCAATGATTAAAGTACAAAGTTTTGTAATGTCTAAAGACCGAATGGTCGTAAAAATTACAAGCCCCAAAGTACTCTTAGATTTAAAAACATTAACAAATCAAGGTAATAATGGGCAATATAAAAGAAAAACACATATTGTTAAAAAGGGTGATACGCTTTTTGAAATAGCACAAAAAAATCATACGACCGTTCGAGCACTAGAGCGTTTAAATAAAATAGACGATCCAAATCAGATCAGTATTGGCCAAGTAATTAAACTACCAGTTCAGATTCCTGCTTCTGGAAATCATTCACATCAAGACAAACCTAAACACAAGCAATCGGCCCAACCTATAAATAAACCTACTGCTAGTAGTGCAAAAACTACCCCAGCTCCAGCAGCAAAAAGACCAGTTAATTCTGTTTCTCAAACAAAACAAGAAAATGGGCTTCAAGAAAAAGTACATCAACTTTATGAAGATACTAAAAAAGCACTGAATGAAGCTGCAAATTCGGCTGCTAAAATTTCGACTGTTGATGATCGCAGTCAAGATGGAGGTACTCCTAAGGCAAATACTACGAATATTTGTAAAACCAATCCTCAATGTATTTCTAGTGGTAAAAGTGAGTTAATAAGGGAGGTTAATATTCGCTTAGCAGGTTTTGGTGGAGCATTACCAACAGATGAATTTACAGAACTGACTGCAACATGTATTAAACAATTCCAAAGGGATTATATGGGAGTCCCAGATACTGGAAAAATTTGTGGTTCTGTTTTAGCTGCTTTAGATAGATTCAGAGATGAATATGGAATAGCTTCTTTCTTTGATTCAATGAAATGCCCTTGTGGGAAATGTTCGGGTTTTGGTCGTAGCAGAAGTGGTAATTTCAGATTTGAGATGTATAACAAAACTACGAAACAATACATGAATGTTTCTCGGAATGCGAAAGAATATAATGGCATGCATAGAAGTTTGATCTGGGCACTTAAGGCAATGCTATTTTATTTTAAAAAAATGCCTAACTCAGCAGGATATAAAATTGTAAAGATTTCTTCAGGATATCGTTGTATTGATAATAATTGGAAAAATAGACGTCCAACGACTAATCATATGGGGTGTGCTTTAGATATTGTAGTTCATAATAAGAATAATCAAAAGGTTAGTATGGATGAACTTGAGAATCAAGTAAGAATAAAATGGTTTGGGAAGTACTTAAATACTAGCTTAGGATGGTCGTCAAATAAATTTGGTTTAGAACGTATCTCAGATGGTGCAACAACGTGGGTCCATTTAGATGTGCGTGAATTTAGTGAAGAATATAAAATTGACAAGTTGTTTAGCACTAGTAAGGATGGATTAAATGGAAACTATTTAATAAATTTATTTAAAGTTGATGAGAAAGCTAATAAAATATTAGGATGTTCCGGAATAGTTATTTCCCCAAATAAAAATCCTAATCTAAATGATAGTTCTTTAGAGGATTTAATTAAGCAATTGGGAACAGCAATTTCTCATGGCGAAGGCAATTATGAGTCTTATAATACAGGAACTATCAAAAATAAAGTAATCCATTCATATTTACACCCTGCTGCTGGTACTGTTACTAATAAAACTATTAATCAAATAATAAATACCTATAATTTATCACCAAATAATACTACAAGAATGTTTGCTGTAGGTAAGTACCAAATTACTCCAGAACCTATGCGAGAAGCTAAATTAAAGTTAGGACTAACTGGAGAAGAAAAGTTTGATGCTAATTTACAAGAGCGGATTTTCCGAGAATATTTGATTCCTTCAAAGAGACCAACTTTAGGGGCATTTGTATTAGATGGGAAAGGTACCGTAGAATTGGCCCAATATGAAGCTTCAAAAGAATGGGCATCAATAGCTACACCTCATGGACTGAAAATTAGTAAAAAGAATGGTGGCTTTGTTTCAGATGGAACAAAATCTTTTTATGAAAGTAAGGCCAATCATGCAAATATGGGCTCTACAAAAATGGTTAAAGAAATTTTGGAAAAAATTTTGAAATACCATCAGCAACATCAAAAGTGAGATGAACAGTGAAAAGACTAATATACGTATTATTATTATCTGCAATAGGCCTTACAGTAGGTTGTAATGCTAAATCAGTAGAGCCAAAAAACCTTAAGACTATTAAAGTTGAGCCTTGTGGTTTTGATTATGATGTAGATAACTATTATTGTAAAAAAGATAAACTAAAAATTTTTGAAAAAAATATTGGTATGCAGCCAGATTTTAACAAAGATTATTCTGTAATAAAGATTGAGGATGGTAAATATTATAGATTGGCTGTATTAAACCAAAAAAGTTATGTGGTTTATCCTCTGAATTATCAAATAATTAAAACTAAAGCTAACTTTAATTATTCTGTTGAAAAAGATGAATTGTGTGTGGCTGGAGATTTATACTCTTATAGAGATACATATTTAAATTCAAAAGCATGTTTTAAAATTATTGATGATGCTTTTGTAAAGGTTAGTGTTGTAGAAAATATAAATCAAAAAACTAATAATAAGGCACTAGTTTATTTAAAAACTCCAATTTCCTCAGATTTTTTCTCTAAATGTAACGAGAAAAACTCAGCTAAAAAATGCACGCAACTTGAAAATTCTAATAATCGGGCTTATTCTTTATCTGAATTAAAAAAAATATCTCCTGATTTTATAAATATACTTAATGACACAAAAGTAGATGCGTTAAATGTAAATACATTTAGATTCCTTCCTCAATTCAAAGATAGCTTTTATTCTATTGCTGAAAAATATATTGATACAGATGAAAGTTCTAGTTCAGAATTTTATTTAATAAAAATCAAGCCTGATTTAAAAGTGGAAAAAATAGGAGATTACTACTCAATTGATAGTTCAGGGGTAATAAGTTATAGAGATAAAAATGGTAAAATTTTAAAGAAAAATTTAAAATAAAAAAGGACTTAAATTAGACTAATATATACTTTGATTGTACCCCAACAGAGTTGGGGTACAGAGATAATTTTTTAATGAAACTTTTGAAAAAAGTAGTAATATTTTTTTGGAAATAATAATTATTATTTGTAACTGTTGCCGTGTAAGATATTATTTAATTGGAAAATTATAAATAATTTTGATGGTTTAGAAATCTAAATTATATAAGGAATATATCCATAAATGAAGAAACAACTTAAGTTTATAATTTTTACTGTTCTAATGATTGGTCCTATAGGATTTTCATATGCTGACTTTGGTTTTATTCAAGATAAGGATGGAACGTTAATGTGCGAGGAAATTCAAGTTTAAACTCTAAAGTTACGTCCATATTAAATAATAATGAAATTGTTTCTTGTGTGATGGATGAAGGGGAAAATAATTTTTGTTTAGTTAATGCAAGCAATGGTGTAACTGGATTTATTTATAAAAATAGAATAAATAATTTTAGTGGTTACAGTTCTATTAATCTCTCTCAATATTCTAGAGAAAAGGCTGTTTATAGTGATAAAAATATAATATTAGAAGTGTATGCAAAAAAAGCTATTTTAGATCCTAAACTTTATAAAACCTTTAAAGGTGAATATAAATATTTTAATGATAAAAAGTTCTTTGGTACAGATGGTAGTCTACCTGACAATAATTTTTTACAACTTGATAAAATTATTGTTAAAGAAAAGGGTAACAGAATAGAAATCAGTAGAACTGAGCTCGAGCAATATTTTTTCCTAAAATATGGTATAGATGGGGACAAGAACGAGCTTGCTGATTTTAAAATATATTACTTAAATAATAATATTTTTATTCTAAATACTTTTAGTGATGGTGGTGCTGCAGCTTACAATATCATTTTAAATGTAAAAAATGGAAAAATAGTTACTAATAAAGCTTGGAAAGTTGAAATTTGATAAAATTCATATATTAAAGTTATAAATAGCTATAAATATTAATTTCATTAGTGATGCGAGAAAATAAAAGTGATTTATAAAAAATTAATTTTTGTATGTTTATTAGGTTTAAGCTTATGTACTATTCAATATGTAATTGAAGGAGCTTATGCAAATTCTTTTGAAATAAAGAAAGTGGATAATAATCAATCCTTTGAATCTACTGAAAAAATTAGAAAAATAAAGAAGAGTTTAGATAATAAAATTTATTTATTATTGGATTCTGATGAGGGTTGTATATTAAGTGAAAAACCTCTTAATAAAGATATTGTAATTGTCTATAAAGAGGACGAAAAATTTAAATATGATATTGTGAATCCAATATTGAAAAAAGATAGTAGTGATTGTGTTTCAGAGTTAGCTTTTGTTACAGATGAGCCTAATTATTTTTATAATATTAATAAAAAAAGCAAGGAGTTAGCACGTGGTTATGGTTTTGAATTAAATAAAGATCAGATTTTATATAAAAATAATAAAATTAGAGGGGTCGATTTAATAGGGGATGGAATTCCTAATATTATAACTGAATGTTTTTCAAATGAAGGTGCACATTTTAATATTTTTGGAGGACATAATAATGAAGAAAAGTTGTTACATCGTTATACTTACCTAGATATGAACTTACAAGCCTCATGTACTGAAAATGAAGAAATATATAGTAAAGGTTTGTTGGATATAAGAAATAAATATAGAGAAAATTAATGAAATTTTTCTGATAATATTTATGATAAATGAATATTTAATTTAAATAATATAGGTACTTTTATTGCTAAAAGTGCCTATATTAGCCTATACCATCTTTGGTTAATTAGTTGTTAGACGGCTTCTATAAATAATATCATTATCATAACTTTTAAAACCAATTTAATATTTTTAAATTGTTGATTTTAATATTTTTAATTTTGTTGTTATCCCCATTAATTAAATAGGGCAGTTTAGCGCCAATCAAAATAGGTAAGTCATCTTCAATATCATCACTGTATGTTGCAAACCAGGGTTGTTTGATATCAAGCTTATTCAATCTTCTTACTTTTTCTTCAGACCTACAATGTATCCCACTTATCCATCCACCTAGTCTCTTTTGCAAAGGAGTACCAATAATTTGTACATCTAGATTGATAGACCTGAGTAAAATATTTGCTAACTTTTCTGGTGCAGCTGTGGCAATAAACACAATTCTTCCACTTGCTAAATGATCTTTAACTTCTGTTATACCTTGCTCAAACCAATATAATGAATCAGAAGTAGTATTTTTTATATTATTGGAAAAAATTTTAAAGCTGTATTCTAATTCTTCTTCATTCAGACCGTAGGTTGCAATCCACAAGTACAATGAAGCACCTCTAGATTTATATTTCTTGAATTTCATAAGAGGTAAAGCAATCGGAGTAACAATAAGTGCACCGATGAATCTAAGAAGGTTAGATTTCAATTTATCCGTTAACCATGCCTTTGTAGAGTCGCCAGATAGTAATGTGCCATCTAAGTCAAAAACAACGATTTCTTTCATATATTTCTCTAAATTTAGTAATAGTGATAAGAATTAATTTTCAAAAAGAGTATTTTTAATAGTTGATTTGTAAATTCATAAAATATTTTATTATATTGTAATTTGGTTATAATAGTTTGACTTGATTATTTATAAATTAATTAAATGAAATTTTTTTGTTTATTATTGATGGCTCTTTCTGCTAACACATTTGCAAATACAAATAAGTGGAATGGTACTTATCATTATTACAGTTCAGAAGAACTACCAGATGGAAATGTTGCGACGATAGAATCGGTTTTAACACTCACACCCAAAAAGTGTGAGTATTCTATTGCTGGCTTTCAGGTTGATAAATCTTATATATGCAAAGTGAAAGAGAAAAATAACGCACTATATTTCTTTAAAACTCAAAGTGGTGAAAAGTTAGGAAAAGTTGTCTTTAAAAAAGGAAAATATTACCTTTATTCTCCTGAAGTTTTAGATAGTAAAGACAACTTATTTTTTAAAAATAAATAATAGTTATAGTGCTCTTTTTAAAATATTTCAGATTCTATAAAAAAGCCCAACATAAGTTGGGCTTTTTTTACGTCTCTACAATTCCTTCTAAATCTTCGAGCGTATAGTTCGGCATATCAATAATATGGGTTTGAATACCTTCTTGCACATAATCATTAGCATGAGGATATAACCAGCGCGTGATCTGTTCCGCAACACTCGAGTGATACTGAATTTCAAAGTGATTTAAGCCATAAAACACGGCTTTATGTGAGTCTGGAACTTTGAGCTGAAAACGTGGATTAGGATGTTCGCCCAGCGCGCTTTTCACACTCACCAAGTAGTCGCCAATCACAGTAAGAGCTTTGTTGCGGACTTTTTCAAATTCTAAGGTCCCTGCCACTAAAAAGGTGTTGATGTGCGAAGGCAAAGGAGCAGGGGCACGGTTATCATCCATCATACCAATACGGGCATCCATATATTCCCAGTCATCATCCCGAACGCTGCCGTGGCGTAAGTCTAAAATACCGTTACTACGAATATTGACTAGCTGACCAAGTAAACCTACGAAAGGGAAAGCCCCCAGCTTATCTTGTATAGTAAAGCCAAAGCGCTCTAAAACTGCACCATGATGTGGAGAACCAATACATACTAGATTTTCGACCATATGAATCCATTGATACATATTTTGTTTGCCATAAAAAAGAGCACTACGAGCAACTAGTCCTCCCATACTATGGCCAATCACATCGATACTGGTAATTCTTGGATTATGTTTTACAAGATCTTCTAATAAGTTTGAGAAGCTGCGGCCATTGGCTGAAATGCGGCGACCTGTATTGTAATTTAAATATAGCATCGTGTTATGGTCACGTTGGGCTAATAGACGCTCACCGATACCGCCATAATGGGCGTTTGACCAAGTAAGGTGATTCATACACAAACCATGAACCAAAATTACAATACGACCTGCAAGCTCACCTTGCTGTATGGCTCCGTAGTGATCGTATAGCACCATTGGCAAAGCAAGAGGGCTATGCTGTTTAAGCAGATAATCCCCGAAAACTCCATTCAAAATTCCCACCAAAAAATGTAGGCTTGGGGTGAGGGGTTTTTCGTGAAGTGTTGGATATTTTTCAATAATACGACGCAAACCGGGCGCTAAAAAATAACGACCATATTTTTGTAAAGCGCCATAAGAAAATTGATATGCCTTTTGCACAAATGGTCGTTTTTGAAAGTTTTTTGCATTTTGTGTGCTCACACCAAAAGCATTTTTTAATACTTCAATATTAATAACTTGAATTAATTCATGTA